>Ga0247832_1000247_pt1 | contig 110886 bp, 88 predicted proteins | sample LaCruzMarch2015__10_FD_192407 | JGI IMG/M metagenome (GOLD analysis project Ga0247832, IMG submission 192407) | Freshwater microbial communities from meromictic Lake La Cruz, Castile-La Mancha, Spain - LaCruzMarch2015_4m | ecosystem: Environmental > Aquatic > Freshwater > Lake | place: Spain... | reverse complement strand
CTCGGCCTATGCGACAATCGATAGTTGTGTTGCAGCCTTCGTTCTTATTGTAAACGGTCTCAGCGTTGCAGTTCGGGACAACAAGCGAGCTTTGATGCTTTCCTTTGGCGTTTCCTTCGTCGGCTTTTTGATGATCGCTGGCTCAATGCTTCTTCAAGACATGTCGATCCTTTCTCCGGTTGGATATATGGTAATGGTCGGAGCGGGCCTATACTTGCCCTATGTGGCCATTCACACGACGGTGTTCGAGCGGATGATTGCTTTGACCCGTGATCGGGGCAACATTGGCTTTCTGATGTACGTTGTTGATTCGTTAGGCTACTGCGGGTACGTCGCCATCATGATCTTCCGAAACTTTTTGCCAAAGGCGGACGTTTCTTCCACAACGCAAATTTTGTACGGGTTTCGTTGGGCCTGCTGGATATCGGTCGCGATTAGCTTGGTCTTTACGGTTATCGCGGCAGTCTATTTTTCGAGAATCAAGGCTGGAACTTCAATCAAGCTCCAGGCCTCTTCACCGATTCTTAACAACGCTGGGATTGCGGGAAATCGCACATGAGATAATCTACGCGCTTGGTGTTGATGTGTTCAGGCGACCTACATAGTGGAGGTAGAGATGATACGTTTTTTGGCAATATTTTCTTGTTTGTGGATGCTCTCAATGACAACAACTTCGACGCATGCCGAACTTTACCCAGAGATTGCGAAATTTGTTGAACAGCGCAAAACCGAGTTTGGCGAGATATCCGATGAGCGAAAAGAGAAGCTAAAGCAGTTGGCCGTCTATATTCAAAAATGCGATTCGCAAGGCAAACCTGCCAAACTGACCTTCGTTTGCACTCATAATTCGCGGCGAAGTCATTTCACCCAAGTGTGGGCGCAAACGGCTGCATCTCATTACGGAATCAAAAACGTCGTCTCATTCTCGGGTGGGACGGAAGCCACGGCTTGCAACCCTCGCACGATTGCCGCGTTGAAGCGCTCTGGTTTCAAAGCGGATGCGACGTCCCCTTCGGATGCCAACCCGCACTATGCTGTACGTTTCCAAGATAGCGGAGAGCCTATCACTTGCTTTTCCAAGGTCTACAATGATGCTCCGAACCCAAGCAGTGGCTACTGCGCTATCATGACTTGTTCGCAAGCCGATAAAGCATGTCCAACAGCTCCTGGATGCGATTTGCGAGTTGCAATTCCATACGATGACCCCAAGGTTTCGGATGGTACGCCGAATGAATCCGCCACCTACGACAAGCGGGGTGAGCAGATCGCCAGAGAAATGCTTTACGTTATGTCCCTTGTGCATCAACCAAACGTCAAGTAGCGCCATGACCACGAACCCATCACAAACCATGATCACCGAGAGCCATTCTGAAGTGGATCCACAACCGACATCGCCTCGGGCAACATCGCCTCGGGCAACATCGCCTCGGGCAACACCGCTTCGGGAAATGATTGAACAGTCGCTTGATCGACGGGCATTCTTGAACGTTGCAATGGTGGGAGCTTGCTCTGCGTTGTTGTCGAATTCGAACGAGGCTGCCGAGGTAGCGACTCGCGAAGTGGTGGAGCCCACGGTTCCGACATCCCTCTTTCATTTCAAGAATGTTTCCGCTTCACAAAGCGACACCGTGGTTGTTCCCGAAGGTTACGTAACGGAAGTGCTTTATCGCTGGGGCGACCCGATCAATGGCTCGACGCCAAAGTTCCGAGCGGATGCGTCGAACACGGCTGACGAACAGATGCTCCAAGCAGGTATGGGGCACGACGGAATGGAGTTCTTTGCAATCCCCGGGCAGGATCCCAATCAGCGTGGGTTGCTCGCGGTCAACCATGAGTACACCGATCAAGTGCTTCTTTTTTCGGATGGCTTGGAGCCTTTGCCACCGGCACTCATGCCCCTTGAGAAAGTACGTAAATCGATGGCCTCTCATGGAGTATCGATTGTTGAAATCGAGCGCAATGCGGCCGGCAAGTGGGAACTAAGGCCGTCTCCTAAAGCACGTCGAATCACTGCGGACACGCCGATGAAGATCTCGGGGCCTGCGGCAGGGCAACTGGGCGAGCCAGTACGCGGAACGATCAACAATTGTGCGGCCGGTCGAACTCCATGGGGAACGTATCTTACGTGCGAAGAGAATTTCCAAGGGGTCTTTGGGACCAACGAACCAAAGTTCACACCCTCGGCCGACCAAAAACGATATGGACTTAACCCAAGCGGCTTTGCCTATACCATCAATGGTCAAAAGGTAGGAGCCTTTCGATGGTGGGAACAAGATCGTCGATTCGATCTTGCCAACCCGGACAATGATTCGAAGCGATTTGGATTTGTGGTTGAAATCGATCCGTTTGATCCAAGTTCCAAGCCTATTAAGCGAACTGCTTTGGGCAGAATCAAACATGAGAACGCAGAGCTCGTGGTCGCGAAAGACGGTCGGATCGTCGTCTATATGGGGGACGATGAGATGAATGAATTTGTCTACAAATTCGTTTCAAAGAACGTTTGGAAGACATCCGAAAATGGCAACGGTTCGAGCAACAACCTCTTGGATGAGGGAACGCTGTATGTCGCTCGGTTCGATGCCGATGGAACCGGTCGATGGTTGGCACTTGTGCCTGGAGAGAATGGAATTCCAACGAAGAAACATTCCAACGATAGCGAGGGTTTCGACCAAGCAGATATCTGCATTCGAACACGCTTAGCGGCCACTGCTGCTGGTGCTACTCCGATGGATCGTCCAGAGTGGGTCGCTGTCCACCCAAAGACCCACGAGGTCTATGTTTCGCTTACGAACAACAAAAGTCGTAAGGAAGCCGACGCCGCAAACCCAAGGGCTAACAACTTGTTCGGACATATCTTGCGTTGGAAGGAGAATAGCGACGATCCTGCAGCCTTGAGCTTTCAGTGGAAAGTGTTCGTCGTCGCTGGGAACCCAGCTCACAAGGACCCGACGCATCATGGCAATGTCATGGGCGATGCCTTCGGATGCCCGGACGGTCTGAAATTTGACTCGTCTGGCGTTCTTTGGATCCAAACAGACATGTCCAGCAGCGTCCTTGGAAAGGATGGTTACGTCGAGCTCGGTAATAACATGATGCTCGCGGCAGATCCTGTTTCGGGGGAAGTGCGGCGCTTTTTAACCGGTCCTCGCGGTTGCGAAATAACCGGAATTGCTATGACGCCCGATCGCAAGACCATGTTCGTCAACATTCAACACCCAGGTGAGCCAGCCGACGAAGTCAGCGACCCGATGGCGCCAACCAAGTACAGCAACTGGCCGGACGGACCGGATGGGGGACGCCCCCGCTCCGCGACCATCGCCATACGAAGACGTGACGGTGGGGTTATTGGCAGTTAGTAGGTGTGCGCTAGTCGTGAAAACTCGTTTGGTCTTTTCAATCGGTAAAGCAAGAGCTATCCCAGTCGTCTCTGCTTCTTCTAGGCCATCACGAGATAGTCGTAGTTTATAGCTTTTCTTTCAGTGAATTGCTGTGGAAAGGGCATCCTTGGATCGGTTCGTTCCTGGGTTTGCCGATAACCGGATCCTGGTAGAAAAAATTAGGTGTCACTACGGTATTATCATAATTTTTATGGAAAACCTTGGTAGCCGATGCGCTCATCGGGGGAGTGATCCATATCCAGTCGGCGGTTATTTTCCTGCCCCGCCGCTGCTCCGATAATTCAAACTGAATAAACTGTTCGGAACTTTCATGATGGCTCGACATGGTGATGCCTTTCCGATGATACGAAAACAATACCGCCCTGTTTAACTCCACCAGCGCCCGGTCTTTCCAGAGTGTATGATCATTGCTGGTATCCAACCCGATTTTGCGGGCAACCACCGGCAGCAGGTCATACCTGTTTTCGTCCCCGAAATTCCTTGAACCAATTTCCGTCACCATATACCATCCGTTGAAAGGTGCGGCGGTGTAGCGTATGCCGCCAATCTCCAGCATCATTTCGGAAATGATGGGTACGGCATACCAATAAATGTTCAACGCTTCAAACCATTCAAAATCCGGATGCACAATGGGGATGAGCATCCCTTCAGGCGGTGAAAACAACTTCATGGCTGCTTCGCGCCCCGGCCATTGAATGACATGTGGAAGCATATCAAAAGGCGTGTGTTCGAAGGAATGCCCCCGGTTGCGACACCATCTGGTAAATTCCACTTCGGAAGGGTCTCCTAGAACGGAGCCGTCCGTTTGCTGATGGCCTGCAAAACGAACCAGTTGATGATTAAGAATTCTCGGTCCTTCTGCTTCACCGGGCATTTGCTGCCTGAATACCGTTATGGCGGACCTGATGTTGCCCTTATTGAAAGCGTAATCTACATGATGGTCCAGGGCGTCAAAAATTTCGTCATCAGTCGAGCAATGCCGCGCGTCTATGACCTTAAGGGTCTTCCAGTAGAGCCGGCCAATACATCGGTTGCTGTTCCTCCAGGCCATGCGCGCACCATGTGTGAGTTCCTGGACAGTTTGTAAATAGGTTCCAGTGGCTGCTATCTCCTTTTTTACTTCTTTCAGTCGGGAGGGCAGCCTGTCGGTGATTTCCAATTCATGATAACAGGTATTTAAAAAAGTTTCCGCTTTAAGAAACAGATCGCCGGGCTTCGTATTCATATAAAATATTTTCGGCGTTCAAAAGACCATGCATTTTCCATTTGAGGCACGAGGTTGTTGTTGTGCCAATGAAGGCAGAAGCGGTGAAAATAATGTTTGAAGTATAGCAAAGGAGACAAATGGTTCAACGGACATGCTGTTTAGATTCAGGCTGTTGATGTGATCCGGGAATCAACAAGAGAAAGCTTTCGCTCCGCGACCATCGCCATCCGAAAACGTGACGGTGGGGTCATTGGCAGTTAGAAGCGTGCCATGTGTGGCACTGGCAGCAGTTCTTCGCCCTAGCGGGAAGGACTGGAACCCTCGGCACTTGACTCGATCTTCCACAGATAACGCTCTCCACGGACATAAATCGCACCCCCGGAAATCGCGGGACTCGCCTGGACCAATTCGTCGAGCGAGTTCTTGGCAAGCACCTCATAGTTTGGATTGTTGGCAATCACCGTGCATAGTCCGTTGTCGTCGAAAAAGTACACCCTGTCGGCAATTCCAACCGGTGAACTGTAGGTGGTACCTCCCTTTCGTACTGTTTTTAGTACACGTCCGCTGATCGGCTCGAGGCACGAGTAGATACCCATATCATCGATAACATGAATCCACTCTTTGTATAGCAAAGGCGTTGGTACATACGGCATACCCCTGTCCTTGGTCCATACGATGTTTGTCTTTGTCAAATCGCCGCGTCCACCCTGTCGAACCGCAAACGCTCGTACATCCGGAGAACCGCCAAAACTGAAGATATGCCCAAGGCCAATCGATGGAGTGCATACCACTTTTTCTGTCGGTCCGTCCACCCACCAAAGCCGAGTGCCCGTTGCGATATCCAAACCCAACGTTTGTCTCGCACCAGAGACAATAATTTGCCGACTCCCCTCGATCGGTGCAATGACGGGCGTTGAGAAAGATCGAAGGTCCGTGTCGGGCTTGTATCGCCAAATTTCGTGGCCGTTGCTTGGATCGAGTAAAACGATAAAGGCTGTTCCATCTTGATGGCCATTTACCAAAAGACCAGTTTCGCAAATCACGGGAGACGCGGCCAGACCATGCTTAGACGAGTAGCTGCCAGGGCTAACTTGCCATTCTATTTTTCCATCCCAGCCGACTGCAGCCACCATCATTTTTTCATCATCGACAAACATCGTGTAGATACGTTTGCCGTCGGTAGCAGGTGTACTCGACGCGCTCGTGTTAAACTTGTGCTGTTGCTCGATTGGCCCGCTATGCACTTCGATATCCCACACAACGGCTCCCAATTCGCGATCGATTCGCATCAATCGACGGCTCTGAGTGTCGGGGGATGAAGTTGTGACGAAGACACTGTCTTTCGAGACGATTGGGGATGATCGTCCGTTGCCGGGGATCGCAACCTTCCAACGGATGTTTTTTTCGGGCGACCATTCCAATGGTCCGTTCTTCTCAAGGCTGATTCCGTCACCGCGTTGCCCCCGCCACATGGGCCAGTCATCCGCCACCATTCGAGAAATTGGAAATGCGGTAAGTCCAAAGAAGGCAATCGCTTTTAGGTTTATCATCGGATTGGGCGGGTGGTTAAACAAACGGATAGCCGAAGGGCGATAGCCCCGGTTCTCGACGAATGTCGAGCAATTGGAAAACCGGGGCTATCGCCCAACGGCGCGTTGGGTTGAAAAACAGTTGCAGATGTGCCTATTTGCTCAGTTTTTTCTCTCGAATCTCTTGTTGCTTCCGTCTCGCTTCTTGCAATGCGATGATTTGCTTGAGCCTAGCAACGCTTTCTTCGAGCTGTTCCGCCGTTCGATAGGTTTGCTTCAACGATTCCTCAATGCTGAATAATGCACGTCTGCTCTCCTCCAGATCGGAAGCCAAGCCAGTTGGAGTGCTCGGTAGACTTGTTGAATCGTTCGAGATCGTTGCATCCGATAACGCAAGCTGACTCGCGATCGAGGTTCGCTTAGGCGCTATGGGTGCGATCGTCGTGAAAACGCGTTTTGTCTTTTGAATCGGTAAAGCAAGAGCTATCCCAGTCGTCTCTGCGTCCTTTGTGTTGAACAGCAGAACACTACCGCCAGCATCTGTAGCCAACAGCCCACCCTTTAGACTGGCCAGTCCAAGCACTTCATCGGAAAGCCGGCTCTCCCAAACGGGTTTGGACCGATCCGATCCCCATTGCCGAACTGTCCCATCTCGGCCACCCGTGACAAGACGATCTTCAAAATCGCGGGATATGCACAATGCCCCTTTGTCGTGCGCACCCCAACGTTCAACGCTCTGCAATGTGTGCATATCCCAAACGCGCACAGTTCCGTCTAAGCTCGACGAAGCCAATTGGTTACCATCGCGGGACCAGCTTAACCCAGTGATTCCGCCCGAATGCCCGCGCAGTCCCGCAAACTCTGCTCCCGACTCGGATTCCCATACGTGAATTCCACCGAATCGATCGCCGCTGGCCAGCAGCAGACCGTCTGGACTGAACGCAACGGACAAGACCCAATCGGTGTGCTTGCGATGCGCGCTGAGTTGCTCGCCAGAGTCCACTCGCAGTGTTTTCACTACGCGAGAAGTAGTCCCTATCGCAAGCATCGATGAGTCGTGATTGCAATCGAGGGATGCAATGGTATCGAGTTCATCGCCAACATTCGGTAGCCACTTTTGTTCTTGCCAATCTAAGACCATCACGGTCCCAGAACCACCCGCTATTCCGGCAGCAATAAAAAGCCGTTTTCCGTCTTGAGAAAATCTCAATGCACTCACATCGCGTTGACCGATGTCAATGGCTTGCTCTTGGATCTTGCCAGTATCGGTTCGGAGCAAGACAACTTGGTGGAAACCTGCAACGGCGACAATCGGATCGGAGGGATGGGCAGCAACTGCGTAAATGGGTGTCGCTTGAGATGATCGGCGAAGAGGTGAGGTTACTGTTTGCTGTTTCGTATCGCTAGTAACAATCGTTTCGCTATCCATGGGTAACTTGGCGATACTAGAGTTCACTTCCTCTTTGAGCCCCGTATTGATCCAGCGTTCTATCAAGTTGAGTTCGCGTAGTGAGATACGAGGCTTGTTGGGCGGCATCTTGGGTGAGTCCAAGTGAGCTGCGAGCGTGTACAGCGGGCTCTCGGCAACACTACCAGGCACTACAACAGGCCCTGAACTGGAACCTGCCATAACCTTGTCAAACGAGGTTAAGACCAAGTCGCCGCGAGGTTGGTCTTCATTGTGGCAACTCGCACAGTGCTTGCGAATGACCACTTGCACGGCGTCATAGGAAACGACTTGGTTCGCGCTCGGTTCATCGGATTGCGATGCCATGCTCTGGGCTACAAGACGATTCGGCCATAGAGAGACAATGCATACGAGAAAAACGCCAGTTATGCTAAAACGACTATGCCAACTTTTAAGTGTGTTGTAAGACATCTTTTATTAATGGTTGAATACGAATTCATTAGAGTTTAGGATGGCCCAGAACAGATCTTCTAGGCCATCACGAGATTCCTTGTAGGACTCCAGTTTTGCGAAGACGGATTTGAGCTCTAGATCGGTAGGTTCACGAGTCAAGCAGCGAACATAGATTGCCTTGACGACATCTCCTGCCGAGTTTCCCGCCTCAAGCATTCTCGGTACAAACGTCCCGTCGCTTACTTTGCCCCCTGTCGTCTCGCCATTGAGCAAGTGCAACGCTTGGGATAAGGTGGGAGATGTTTTGACTTCGCATGTGCAAGGCGTGGCTCGATTCGAGCGACCAAATGTTGTCAAAAAGTAGTGGGCGGATAATCCATCTGCAACTTGTACCGCTCGCGAACCGGCCGGCAAGCCGGGCAATCGATCCGTTGTCTCCGTGGCTTGGGTGATACAATCCAAAAGTACTTCCGCTCGCATTCGGCGAATTTTTTGATGCGAGAATTCACGCTCATCCCATTGATTCGAAGCGTTGCGTTGGGTTGCCAACTGATAGGTTCTGGACGTGCAGATCTCGCGAACGATGCCTTCGAGCGAGAACTGATGATGGACCAATCTCTTGGCAAGATGATCCAGCAATTCTGGATTGGACGGGGGATTGCTAACGCGCATGTCGTCCACCGGATCCACGATGCCCACACCGAAGAAATGCGCCCAGATGATGTTGGAAATATTCTTCGCGAAGGCACCGTTTTCATGCGAAGCAACCCACTCGGCGAGCACTTGCCGATTGTCCTGACCCTCATTCATTTTAGGAATTTCAGCCCCGAGGAATTTGGGAAACACGCGGCGGTTGCTGGTCGGATGGAGCATCTCTCCTTCGGCGGCGTTGTAGATCGTCAATTCACGTGGATCTTCGGCCTGCTTGTATCCGACTTGGCTAAAGAACGAAGCAAATCCATAATAGTCGTCCATTGTCCAACGGTCGAAAGGATGGTTGTGGCATTGAGCGCATTGAATGCGAGTTCCTAAGAATACCTGAGCAACGTTTTCAGCCAACAATTGTGGCGTTGTCTCGGTTTGATAGTAGTTGGTTGCGGGGTTTTCGAGAGAACCACCACTCGCCGGCAACAGAATGCGAACAATCTTGTCGATCGTCGTACCGGCATGCACCGCGTCGCGTAGCCATCGATCATAGAGGCGAAGCGCTTTAGGACTGACTCCATTATTGGTTCGTATTTGTAACAACTCAGCCCACTTCATGACCCAAATATCACGAAACTCGGGCCGCTTGAGCAATCGATCGACAAGCTTTTCGCGTTTGTCTGCGGATGTGTCGCTCATGAATTGAACATAATCGTCGGGTGTCGGCAGCAATCCAATCAAGTCAATCGTGACGCGACGCAGGAATTGTTGGTCATTTGCAAGTTCCGAAGGTGCTAAATGCATGAATCGCAAGCGGTTGTCTACCAACTGGTCGATTTCGCCCTGCGTTGGCAATTGTGGGTATTCGAAGGGTTTGTCCGGCCTAACAAGGATCGTGGAGCCTTGCGTGAATTGATCGAACCGAGCCAAGATAAAGGCTGCGCCAGGTCCGTTTGCTTGGACTAGTCCATCTTCAGAAACTGCCGCGGCTGCCTCATTATTGCTCATAAAGACAGCTAGACGCGTCACATCGCGTTGCGAACCATCACTGTAGCTGGCCACAACGATTAGTTTTTGCTCGCCATTGGGTTTGGCAAACACCGAACGCTTGGGAAATACCTCGATGCCGATTGGCAAGACCGAATCTTTCGCATCCGGTTTTGCCCCCTCATGCAGCCACTGAATTAAAGTCTCGTAGGCGCTGGTGCCCGTTTCGATGCGTTGACCTCCAGTGTGATTAACTTCGCCGGTCGCTTTGGCCATCAGCAAGCAACTCTCTGGATCCGTGAGTCGGATGCGACGCCCGCTCATTTCACGCGTCAATCGATAATGATCTCCCGCAGGATCGTAACCAAAGAGACTCAATCGAAAGCCATCCTTTCCGGATGCGGAACCGTGGCATTTACCCGTGTTACAACCCGCACGAGTCAGTGTAGGCATGACTTCGTTTCGAAAGCTAATTTCAGGTTGGTTGCTGGACCCCTTTACGGTGACATTGGCTGCGGTCTCAAGTCCGGAAAAACGAAACGTGACTTGAGCCGTTCCATCTCGTTGGGGAATGAATGTCTCAGATATATAGTCAACGACTGGAGCTTTCGACTTGTCGTCGGGGGACGATACGGTATTTAGTTCTACCAACGAGGTCACATCGCTCGTGCTACCGTCCGAGTACAGAGCCGTAACCACAACCGATTGCGGATCTCGAGCGGTTTGCAGCACAATTAAGCTTGGCTCAACCTGCAACGACTCAAGATTCGGTAGCGCCGCGGCAGAACTACGTTTGTCCGAACCGACGGATCGATTGCTCGTGTCTGGCTCTGTCGAAGTCGTATTTTGCACCAGGAACGCGCAGTACAAGACGACGCAAGACAAAGCGAGAACAGTAGATTTTAACATGACAACCCTTTTTTACTTCGTGTTCCGACGACGCAGAGCTTCCAACGGGCTAAGAGGACGTCCCAATTCATCTTTTTGCGATTGGCCTTTGGCCGCGATGACTAGTTTGGTATTGCGAGCAACACAATAGGTAACTTTTTGCCCGTCCAGTTCACCAGTTAATCGGCAGACAAGCTTGTCGTACGTGCCCGTCGGAGCATCTTCGTCGAGAACGAGCCGAAAGCGAATAGTTTCAGCACCGCGCTGGATCGCAACTTGCTCGACGGCAACTCGGTTTGGAAGCCCCTCAATGGTTGCAATCATGTCGCTCGGAACGGTATCTTGCAGTTCGAGTTTGCATTCGAAGCCGACGGTTTGTCCCACTTCAGCCGAGATGTTTGCGATAGATCCATGGGCTGGCGATGCGTCAATGGTGAGCGAACGAAGCGAACTTGAGATGCTCTGCATTCCAATGGTCGATGCTGGAGTTGGCATTACGTCAATCGCACCAACGTTTACCTTGGTCGATCGCTCACCTAGTCCAACACTTGCTTCAACGACGAGCGGCCATCTCTTGCCCGCGTTGGCTTGTGGCATGGCCTGCAAGACGATGTGAGCGGTGTCTTTTCCTGAAGGAATGCGAGTCTTGGCCTCGCAGTCAACCCATTCGGGTAAGAGCGGGATCACGACATCCACGGGTGAATCGAATCCGACGGAGCGGTGAATTTTGACCTCGATGGCCAATGTTCCATCGACCGAAAGCGGTGTTGCCGGCTGAGTCAACTCCACCGTGAACGGGACTTGCTCTGTGACAGAAACTGCCAACCGGTCCACCACAATCGGTTGGAAAATCGCATCCGCAGGTCCGCTCACCAAGTCCACCACCTGCCGAAACGAACCCAACAATGTCGATTGGTCATTGTGCAGACTACCGTTGACGCTAGCCAACGAACCACTTGTTTGTGAGCTTGCATCTGCGGCAAACACAACCGGCACGACGTACGCGTCATCAGCGATGACAGGACTTTCAAATCGAACTCCGGAGGGAAGGTTTTCCAACGCCAACTGTACTGTGCCGTTGACTCGATCTCGCCGTACACCCAAAAGTCCCAAAGCACGATTTCCCTGCGGGACGGAGATCGTTTGGCGAGACTGAGACAATTTATCGCGCCGAGGCAGAAAGGTTGTAATCGACCTGTTCACCGGAACAATCTCAAGCAAATAAGTGTAACCATTGCCAAACTGCTTGCGTTTATCGCGAACGATGGCAACGTAGGTGTCCGAGGTTTTCGCCGTAAAAATCAAGCGTGTGTCGTGGCTATCCATATCATCCCCCGACGCGATCAACTCATCGTCTTGGTTTCGCACTTCGACGATGGAATCCAATTGCGAACCGAGCCGCGAAGCGAACACCTCGACACATATCTCCATGTCTTGAGGAACCTTAAAGCTATGGCGGCCAAACTGACCCTCGTTTGCCAATCGCCCATGCAAGGATATGGGCGCACCACTCGAAGAGCCTTGAGGGGAACTTGGATCATCGCCAGACGCATTTGCATAGGAAGTCACACGAATGGGGATTGGGCTCGGGCAAGTTAGACCTTCGTCAATAAGCGTAAGCCAAGTGAGACCAAAAGGCTCGCTGGGGAGCTTCACCGACTTTCGAATGATGTCGGTATTTGGTTGATCATTTTGAATGAAGGTCAACTCCGATTCCACATCCGCTCGAACCCCGAGCGGGAAGACGCTTGTCGGTCGCGGGAAATGCCCGATATGCAGAGCGTAGGGACTATCCGCGTCTGCGTTCGCACCAACGCTGGTTATCTCGACGAAGTAGTCTCCGTCCGCTGGCGCTCTCATAGAAAGACTCGGATCCTGATTGAGCATCGGAGTATCGTCAACACGCATCAACACTTTCTTGTTGGCATCGCGAAGCGTCAGAACGGTGTCGAGCAAGTTGACTCCCAATCGCACGGCGACGGCTTCCGCAGAGATCCGCTCCCCTGCCTTTGCAGCGAAATGATAAACATCGACATCGTCCGCTCCTAACGTGCCGACGACCGTCACGTTTGGATCGATACATTGTGGACCATTATCGTTCAGCTCCTTAATCGTCGGATAAGGGCTAACGGTGATCGCACGAAGCTCCGAGATACCACCCTTCGAACGCACGCGGAGCGGATGGGCTCCAAGCGAGCAGTCGTCGGCAACTGCAATATGCAGCCGAACCTCGTCGTCGTTGATCTTTTCGATTCGTTCGCATCTCAGACCGGTTTTATAGAAGAGAACTTCTTCGACGTTGCCAAGGGAAGATCCGCGTGCGACGGTGGCGAAATTTGTCCCTCGCGTTCCAATGGGTGGAATCAACGCTTCCAAGGATGGGTTGGCAGCGGAAAGTCGAGAGCTCAGTAGCAAACTAGCGACAAGCAAGAGTAGCGAAATTGTGGAATTGGATCGCATGAATCGCATCAGGCCAGAATACCTCGTGCTACTTTGCCATTCATCACGATTGCTTGCGGTCGATCGCCGGGCGACATTAGGGCTTTGCTTGCGTCGATTCCCAGCAAATGATATACGGTGGTCACGTAGTCCTCGACGCCTAGTGGCGAATCCGAGGGCTCCGCAGCCAAGGCGTCGGAGGCGCCATAGATACTGCCGCGTTTGACACCGCCACCCGCCATCACGATGCTGAACACGCGTGGCCAATGATCTCGACCGCCACCTGCATTGATTTTTGGAGTGCGACCGAATTCGCTTGTGACAAGCACGAGTGTCGAATCGAGCATACCCCGTTGGTCCAAATCTTGAATCAACCCCGCAAACGCCATATCCAAATCGGGCAATTGCGTGCCGATGCTTCGATAGTGAAAAGCATGTGTATCCCAAGCGCCATACGTCACCGTGACGCATCGAGCACCCGCTTCAACCAATCTTCTTGCGATGAGCAGCCTCGCGCCCGCCGACGGTCGCAAAATGGGTCCCCACGGTTTCATTCCGTAGAGCTCCTTCGTCGCGTCGTTTTCCTTCTTTAGGCTGAATGCCTCGCGAGCTTGGGGAGAAGCGAGTAGATCGTAGGCACGCTGGTAAAACGAATCCATAGTGGCAAGCGAATCATCCCGTTCGTTGCGAGCAAAATGGTCGTCGACCAACTCTTTCCATGCCTTGCGTTGATTGAACCGAGTCTCGTCGATCCCCTTTGGCAAATTCAAATCGCGAACGGAGAAATTTGATCGTGCCGGATCCGCACCCAGCGAGAAAGGGCCACAAGCGTTGCTTAAGTAGCCGCTACCAAGAAATTGGCTTCCTTGGTTTGGAACGCAAACATAGGCAGGCATCGCATCGCGTGGCCCAAGCTCATGCGCTACAACCGATCCAACGCTAGGATATACCAGGGCGGGACTTGGCCGATAGCCTGTGAACATGCTGTGTTCGCCTCGGCTATGATCGACTTCGGTATGTGTCATGCTGCGGACGACGGTGATCTTGTCAGCTACCTTGGCTGTTTGGTTCATGTGCGAACTAAAGTAGACGCCAGGCAACGAAGTCTGGATTGGATCGAGGATGCCTCGATACTCTGCGGGCGCGTCGGGCTTTGGATCAAAGCTATCCATATGGGGGAATCCACCTTGCAGATAGATGTGGATCACCGACTTGGCTTTGGGCTCGTTCTTTTTCGCTTGACCGTCAACAGCCGCTTGCGATTCGAGCTTTAATAGTTCTCCGAGGGTTAAACCAGCGCCACCCAACCATCCGACATACAGAAAGTCCCTGCGCGAAGGACGTTGAAAGTGGAATGGATCATTTTTCCATTGTTGATTGCGTTGCAGGCTCATCCATTGCTCCTAGTTTTTTGATGGTTCGGAAAGCGTTCAAAGGTCATAGAGTGAGAGGGGATTTCGGCTCAGCGGGCTCGTTCGAATTCGACAACAAGCTTTGGGCGTTGTTCGGTTTCCTCGAATTCGCTGGCATAGAAATCCCAACCGTTGCCGCCGGTGTTCAGAAAGACCCAGCCATGGTTGGCTTGTCCTGTTGCCCAAGCTTGAACTGTGTCGGTCACGTCAAAGACAATGGTCGAAGAGTTGGCCGCAATCTTTCCAAACGTGAAACTGTCTTTGTGCCGCGAAGCTTCCAGATCATCTGCAGAAATCCCATCGATAACGGAACTCCAGGTCGCAGACTTCGAGAATGGAACAAGCATCCGATGCAGATTGACTGTGCTCCCTTGATCGAAAGCGCTAACATGCATTCGGGCAGAAGCGATCCGGGAGTTCTTCGGGATTTGGTTGGGGCTCGATCCAATGATGTTGTCGAAGCGAATTAGTACCTGGCTTTCACCACCATCGTTGTTCGCATCGGACGAAGCGTTTGGGTTGGATTCCAACAACGTTGTGGGTGCGAGCGCCCATATTTCCGTGTCGACTGTTCCAGAATAGTGGTCGACACCGTTTTGGAACGATAATTTCTCGGTGCGCTTGCTGACTGGAACCACGTTGGAATCACCCGCCATCACGAAACAAGTTGTCATTGCATTGAGGATACAAAGTACGCCAACCATGGAAACAATTGTTCTTTTCATCGCGTTGATCCAATCGAGCCAACCATCTGAAATCCCTTCCATAGTTCTACCTGTCGTTCTACGTCGTTCATCGAAACGGTACCGCGATTGGCTATGTGTCGTCCAATACGGAAGTTAGAATGGTGGACTATTTTTCTTAATATTTCGCCAATCAAATGTTAACAAACGATTAACTCTTTTCGATTTTCAGGCTGCGGCGGCAAAGTTAACCTTCCTGCCTAGACACAAATTTGAAGTACAATCGTATCATTCGCTAGATCGACGAGCCCGCCACCTGCTAAGAGTCTCCCGTTAAGCACATGAGTCCATTTCGCAACCCATATAGGATCATTTTTACTTGGCTCTTTCTTTTGGCCCTGCTTAGCGGCTTGTCGTCAAAACGAATGATAGCCAGTCCTCCCGAAAGCTCGCAGCACGTGTCATTCAATCGAGATGTCCGCCCCATTTTGTCGGACCTTTGTTTTACATGCCATGGCCCGGATACCAATCATCGGGAAGCCGACCTGAGGCTCGATCAACGCGATGGGGCTCTCTCGGTCATCCAAGTCAATGACGCATCCGCCAGTGAAATGGTCCGGCGCATGCTATCGCACGAGGACCACGAACGAATGCCTCCACCAAAATCGAACAGACAACCCAAGAAAGACCAGATCGAAACAATCAAGCGATGGATCGATCAGGGCGCGATCTGGGAAGAGCACTGGTCGTTTATGCCTCTCATCAAGCCTGCGATTCCAGTCTTGGACACGGGCGAAGCGAGCCCTATTCGCAACCCTATCGACGCCTTTATTCAGAGCCAGTTATTGGGTCGCGGATGGAAGCCCGCTCTCGAAGCAGATCGTCGGACCTTGATCCGGCGGGTGACTCTCGACCTGACGGGACTGCCGCCTACCGTAAACGAAGTGGATGACTTTGTTGCAGATAAGACACCCGCGGCATACGAAAAAGTTGTTGCTCGTCTTTTGCAATCGAGTGCATTCGGAGAACGCATGGCATGGGATTGGCTCGACGCAGCTCGCTATGCCGACACCAACGGTTACCAAGGGGACAACGAACGAACCATGTGGCCTTGGCGCGATTGGGTTGTTCGGGCCTTCAACGCAAACCTCCCGTTCGATCAATTTACTCTTTGGCAACTGGCCGGCGATATGCTTCCCGATGCCACTTTGGAACAAAAACTTGCCACCGGCTTTTGTCGCAATCACATGATCAATGGCGAAGGTGGGCGAATTGCCGAAGAAAATCGAGTCGATTATGTGATGGACATGACCGAAACCATGGGGACGGTTTGGCTCGGGCTGACGCTCAATTGTTGTCGATGTCACGATCACAAGTTCGATGCTGTCAAACAAGCCGAGTATTACCAGTTATTCGCGTTCTTTAACCAGACCCCTGTCGACGGAGGTGGTGGCAACGCCAAAACACTACCCATCCTTGCAGTCCCAAACCAAGAGCAAAAATCACAAATCGACAAGTTCGACGCTCAGATTCGGATCGTACAAGGCGAAATCAATGCGAGAGCGAACAAGCTTCTTGCACAGCAACTCGAATGGGAAGACATGCTGCGCCAGTCGCCCCAATTTTTCGATTGGAAAGTCGCCGCTATTCTTTCAGCAACCGCCCAGCATCAGAAGCTGAAAATCGAAGTCGATCGATCCGTTCTCGCTTCGGGCGAAAATCCAACGAATGATGTTTATGAAATTGCATTAAGGCCTGAGACAGAAACAATCGCAACCATTCGGCTCGATGCCATGCAAGACAAAAGCATGACCAAGAATGGCCTTTCGAGGGCAGACAGCGGGAACTTTGTACTGACTTCCTTCGAAGTTTATCGGGAGATTTTCCGCAAAAGCCTTGAAAACGAAAACGAAGGCACAACCTCTCGCGTCCGTCTAAAGATAGTCGACGCCAAGGCCACGTTTGAACAAGGCGAGCACAAGATTTCGACCACACTAGATGACGATTCGAAGACGGGTTGGGCGGTCTGGGAGGGCCGAATCGTGGATCGTTCTCACAGCGCCGCGTTTTATTTCGAAGAACCCGTTCAACTCGAGCCCAATGAGCGGCTTGTGATTTTGTTGCGTCACGAATCCTCACATGCTCAACACAATATTGGACGATTCCGGCTCGCGACAAGTTCGAACAAGAATGCAGCCCTCGAATCCTTCGAACCAGAGTTCGAATCGGCACTTGCCAAGCCCGAACCAGAACGTTCCAAAGCCGAGCGGGAACTCCTGGTTAAGCGTCACCAACAATCCGATGACGAGACCAAATCGTTGGAGAAAACCATGAGTGGACTGAGAGACCAACGAAAATCGGTCGTGGCGAAAATACCCGATGTCATGGTCATGGGCGAACGCGACAAGCCTCGCGATACGTTTCTCTTAAATCGCGGCCTTTACAATGATCCAGGATCGCAAGTGACCGCCAATGTACCAGCTAGCCTGCCACCGCTTCCGACAGACTCGCGAGCTGACCGGCTCGCCATGGCAAGATGGCTGGTTTCCAAGGATCAACCGCTCACCGCTCGAGTGATCGTCAATCGTTTTTGGCAACAGTTCTTTGGCATAGGTTTAGTAAAGACTGTCGAAGACTTTGGATCGCAAGGCGAAATACCTCGCTATCTTGAGTTGCACGAGTGGCTCGCAGCTGAGTTTCGAGATAGTGGCTGGGATACGAAGCAATTGGTTCAACTCATCGTGACCAGTCATGCGTATCGGCAGTCTTCGCGCTTTTCCGATTCGTCCATCGCGACGGATGACCCGGAAAATCGTTACTTGGCACGTGGACCAAGATTCCGTATGCCCAGTTGGATGGTGCGAGATCAAGCCCTCGCTGCAAGTGGTCTATTGGTCAAAACACTTGGTGGGCCTGCAGTCAATGGCTATCAGCCAGAGGGTGTATGGGAGGAAGCGACATTCGGCAATAAGAAATATAAACAGGATGTGGGAGAATCGCTTTATCGCCGAAGTCTCTACACGTTTTGGAGGCGAATCGTTGGGCCAACCATGTTTTTTGATAATGCATCCAGACAAGTATGCAGTGTCAAAGTTGTGCGAACCAATACGCCTCTACAGGCCCTGTTCACGCTAAACGACGTCACGTTTGTCGAGGCGGCGCGCGGGCTTGCAACACAGATTCTGAACACACCAGCCAGCGATGATGCAGTTCGCATCGATCACGTGTTTCAACGAGTTCTTGCTAGAACGGCTACACCGAGCGAAAAAAATGTTTTGCTCACGGGTCTTTCGCGAAGCCGCCAAGAATTTGCTGAGCATCCCAACAACGCGAATAGCTTACTTGCCATCGGCGATTCAAAAGCAAGCTCCGATTTGGACCGCATTGAGTTGGCAAGTTGGACGGCGTTGTGCTTGGCTGTTTTGAATCTTGACGAAACCCTAACGAAAGAGTGACCGATGGATTCGCATTCTCAACTCGCCATTCAACATGCCGCGCGACGGGCTTTCTTTGGCCAAGCGTCCACAGGATTGGCGACAGCGGCCTTGGCCACCCTGCTTGGAAAATCCGTCAACGCAAATAACGATCCGCTCCGAATCGGTGGCCTGCCGGAACTTCCGCATTTTGCTGCCAAAGCCAAGCGGGTGATCTACCTTTTTCAGAACGGCGGGCCAACTCACGTCGACCTTTTCGATTGGAAGCCTGAGATCCAAAAGATGAATGGCAAGCCTGTTCCGAAAGAGTTTGTTGGCGGTCGGCGATTTAGCACGATGACCGGCGATGCCAACAACAAACTGATGCTAGCTCCAGTGGAGCCTTTTGCACAGCATGGGGCAAGTGGCGCTTGGGTCAGTAAGTTTTTGCCCCACACATCGAAAATCGTGGACGATTTGTGCTTCATCAAGAGTATGCATACGGACGCAATCAACCATGCGCCAGCCATCTCATTCTTGTTGAGCGGAGCACAGATTCCTGGTCGTCCAACGCTTGGGGCCTGGTTGACGTATGGTCTTGGTACCGAGACGGAAAATCTACCCGCTTTTGTGGCCATGACCAGCGTTAGCAAGAACACGAGTTGCGGACAGATCTTCTATGATTTCTATTGGGGGCCAGGCTTCCTACCGTCGAAGTATCAAGGGGTTAAATTTCGAGGGAGTGGTGATCCCGTATTGTATCTTTCCAATCCAGATGGCATGTCTCGCCCGATGCGACGTGAATGGTTGGATGATATCGCCAAGCTCAATACGATGAAATTTCATTCCGTGGCGGATCCCGAGATTGAAACCCGAATCGCTCAGTACGAGATGGCGTTCAACATGCAAACCAGCGTGCCAGAAATGGCGGATCTGTCTGGTGAATCGCGTGAGACATTGGACATGTATGGTTCTCAAGTCGAAGAACCAGGAACGTTCGCTCACAATTGTCTGTTGGCGCGTCGACTTGTTGAACGCGGAGTTCGATTTGTCCAAGTGATGCATGCTGGATGGGATCAGCACAACAGCTTAACAACCGAGCTGTACACTCAATGCAAAGACACGGACCAGCCAAGTGCGGCCCTAGTTCAAGATCTAAAACGACTTGGTTTGCTCGAGGATACGCTCGTCATTTGGAGCGGCGAGTTTGGTCGAACCCCGTTCATTCAAGGCGACATTAATAATCGCCCGCGTTGGGGTCGCGACCATCATCCGTATGCGTTCACCCTCTGGATGGCAGGTGGCGGAACCAAGAGCGGTTTTTCTTATGGGCAAACGGACGAGCTGGCCTTTAATGTGGCAGAAAATCCGTGCCACGTTCATGACTTTCAAGCGACGGTAATGCACTTGCTGGGGATCGACCACGAACGCTTGACGTATCGATTTCAAGGTAGGGATTTTCGACTGACCGATGTGCATGGAAAAATTGTGCACGATGTCATTGCATGATCGGAATGCCACTTGGTTTATCCCCTCATCTTTACCCACATCTTTTGATCTTGCTCCCCTCGCCCTGTACTCGGGGAGAGGGGTTGGGGGTGAGGGGTTTTGCACTGTGTTTTGATTGGTTTTTTGATCGTGAATTCAATGTCTAGCTGCGTTTCAGAATTGCAAACAAATAACTGAACCGGAGGCTACCACGTCAGGGCTCTACCCCCCGGCCCCCTCTCCCCGAAGGAGACTGCTGATTTAATCAGCCGTCGGGCGCTAGCCCCGGTTTGCGGCATTAATCCGGGCGCAAACCGGGGCTAGCGCCCAACGGCTAATGGTTGTTTTTCATTTCGGGATTAAATCAGCAGTCTCCGAAGCGGGGAGAGGGGGAGAAAACGCGAGAATCGAGCGTTATGGCAAGGATTTTGCGTTTGCCTTCAAGCATGAAAAACAGCCATGGACTTATGTTCCAACACTTAACCTAGACTGGGCCGACGAATGCATTGTCGGGCTGATTGCCTGCAATGCATCGAATACTTCCTTCGAGCCACGGTTCAGCGAATACCGACTCTTCATCCCGAAGTCGCAAGCCAAATGAGCAATCACTTGCCCTTAAACTTGTCGTGGCACGACTTGCAGTCCGTAGCCTTCTTTAATTCGTCGATGGCTCCCTCGCGGCCGGCAACAACTTTGGCAGCGGTTAGCATTGACATACCTGCCATCATCTTCCACTCTGTTTCATCACCTTTGGGTGCATCATTTTCAACTAAGTCGATCAAGAGATCAAGCAATTTCATTTTCTCTTCAGCAGATGCGTCCCCGCCGAGGACTTTCTTGAGCAAGCTTGTATTCCCTGCCATCCCAGCCTTCATGACTTCCTTGATCGTTTTTTCTCAGCATTGAAAGAGTTTGCGTGACTGAAACCAAGTAGTAGTATTGCCACAATTGCAATAGACGAAACAAGACGCATAGAGAAGCACTCCCAAAAAATGAACCGTAATACCAAAAGCAGACGCGCCAGATTCTAGTGCATTCAGCGATTACAATCCACAAATGGGCAGAAGTCAGGGGATTTTCGGAGCAAAAAAGCCATGTTGCGGACGGCACGCGGAGCGTACCTGCACCTTTTGTCAGCCGTCCCGTTGGGACTCAATGCAAACGTCGTCCAGAAAAACATCCTCCAGCGAGAAGTCCAAATCGAGAAAGAGTCGGCTCTTGTTAAAAAAGGCAGGCGATTCGATGACGATCGATTCTTCGGTCGAGTAATAAACGCAAATGGTTTTGAGGGAAGGCGAAACGTACCAAACCTCTTCCACCCCAAAACGAAAGTACTCAGCCAGTTTGTCCTGCATTTCTTTCTGTGAGTTGCTCTCAGAAAGAACTTCTACGACCAAGTTTGGGACAACCGACCAGACGCGTTGATCCTCAATTCCAGCAACTGCTTGGTATCGCTGGATTGAGATGACAGAAACGTCCGGGATTCGAATCAAGCCAGTGTTCAATCGCAACATGCCGTCTGCACCCAGTACTTTGCCAAGTCTTCGCGGCAAAACATAGTTCAACAGAATTCGACTCAAACAGACAGCAATCTCTGACTCTTTGGACCCCATTGTTTTCTCCACCAAGATTCCGTCAACAAGCTCGAAAAGTCTCCTGTCTGCGTCATGAATCGCAACCACATCTGCTTCTGTAGCTGTACCTGGAGGTGGGACTAGGCGAATCCGCGAGATTGGCATGGCACCAAATCGATTTTGCATTTCCACGAAAGTTGGCATTTCCGGCGCGTTCATGATAGAACTTTTTTGGTTGCGACTTTGTCTGTTGATTAGAAGTCTGTTGATTAGAAGCCACGACCAATTATACATTTCGACTGGGATTTTACGACACAATTCCCACGCCTAAACAGTCGCTGCTTTGCTAAGCACATCGGCATGAGTGTTCGAGTGAAACAAACTGATAGCCGAAGGGCGATAGCCCCGGTTCTCGACGAATGTCGAGCAATTGGAAAACCGGGGCTATCGCCCAACGGCTTATTGGTATGAAAAACAGTTGCGGATGTGATTAGAGGTCATGGCGGGAAAAGCAGTCTGCTTCACGGTGCGCTCCGCGATCCTGTTCCAAGAGATGCAACTAGAGTGAGTCCATCAATCGGCAGCGATTGGGGGCAGCATCGGTCGATAGTCGATGGCTCGATGATAGTCGTTTGCAATTTGAAGTAGTCGTGATTCAGACAGTGCGGGCCCTTGAAGCTGCATGCCGATAGGCAAGCCGCTTTTGGTTTTCCCAATCGGCAACGAGATAGCAGGTATTCCCGCTAGATTTGCCCCAACGGTAAACAAATCTTCCAGGTACATCTGGACCGGATCGTTCACTTTTTCGCCTAAGCGGAATGGTGGAGTGGGTGTTGTCGGACCCAATAGTACATCCACTTTCTCAAAAGCAGCGTCATAGTCTTGCCGAATCAAACGACGAACCTTGAGAGCCTTTAGATAGTAGGCGTCAAAGTATCCTTCGCTGAGCGTATACGTACCCAACATGATTCGCCGACGCACTTCGGGGCCAAAGCCTTGGGAACGCGTCTGACTCATCATCTCGACCAACGGCGAGTTCTGTTTACTTGCACCAGCCGCGACAGGCTTGCTGTTTAGTGCTGCGCGGAAACCAAAATGTGCGCCGTCGTAGCGAGACAAGTTGCTGCTCGCTTCGCAAGGGGCAATGATGTAATACGTTGCAATCGAGTACTTGGTGTGCGGCAACGCGATGTCGATGATCTTGCAACCCATTCGTCTGTATTCATCGATTGCGGCTAAGATCGCTTGTCGGACTTCCGCGTCGAGACCTACGCCATCTATCTGTTCGCGTATCACACCTATTCGTGCACCCTCTAATGGTTTCGAAATCGCAGAGGTGTAGTCATCGACTGGAACATTCAAACTCGTTGAGTCCCGAGGATCATGACCTGCCATCACTTGCAGAACCATGGCTAGGTCGGAAATCGTATGTCCAAACGGTCCGGCTTGATCAAGGCTGCTCGCATAGGCGATGAGTCCATATCGACTGACTCGTCCATAGGTCGGCTTGAGCCCGCAGACTCCGCAGAAGGCTGCTGGCTGCCGAATCGATCCGCCCGTGTCAGTACCAATAGCAATCGGCGCCATGGCCGCTGCGATGCTGGCCGCCGATCCACCGCTGCTACCTCCGCAAGTCCGAGCAAGATCCCACGGATTGTGAGCTGGCCCTTGAAACCCTGTTTCGGTTGAACCACCCATGGCGAATTCATCGAGATTGGTTTTGCCAAGAATGACAAGTCCCGCTTCCCGCAACTTCGAAACCAGATGAGCATCATAGGGCGAACGATATTGCTCTAACATCCGCGAGCCACAAGTTGTTGGTGAATCGGTTGTGCAAAGAATGTCCTTAATCGCGATAGGGATGCCAGCCAGTGGAGAAAGCGATTCGCCTGATTCCCTGCGGCGATCGATCTTGTCCGCCTCAGACAACGCGAGTTCGCTATCCCACGAGATAAACGCCCGGATCGACGGCTGTAACTTTTCGATTCGATCTAGAAAGAACTGCGTGACTTCGCGGCTACTCAGTTCGCGAGTCAATAATTTTGGAGCAAGTTCATGCAGGAAGGGGAGTGATTGATTCATAGTACCTACAGCATCTAATCAAGGTCGATTGGGGGTTTGGTCGGTCCTGTGTAGAACTTGGTGATGTCGATCCCCTGTCGTTGTTCATCTTCCATAAACTTAAGCCGCATCTCAAGTCGTTCGAGGCGGCGATGCATTTGCGGAATCATCTCCAGCGAGTTATCGCGAACTTCGCGTTTAGGAACCGCAGGATAGCCGAGATGTCGTTGCATGGCTGCGAACAAGAATAATGGCTCCTTGCCGCGATTCGCAAAAGCGATCTTTCCTTCGCGTTCACCGAACAGGATAGGGTACTCAGCCTCAGCGTCCTCACCCAGATGGCGTTTGCGATAGTGGACAAACTCTTCGCTGCGACCATAGATCAAGTCGGCAATGTCGATGATTCCCAATTGCTTGCGGACGATGAGAATCCAATCACGCCACTCAGGAGAGTAGAGCGGGTCGTCGCTCATGGCCTTCAGGCCGCGGTCGTAGTTCAGTCGATTGCGGCACAGGACTTCAAACTGATAGAAAAACAAACCTTGTCGGTTGTCGGAGCCTGCTCGAAACTCTGCTTCCAGGCGTAGGATGTTGAGAGCTGTCCGAAAATCGAATTGTCCCGCATCTTGCTCGGATTGGTCGACGACGAAAGTTTGAAACGGAGTGAAGTAGTGCTGCAGGCGCTTCATTCCAGGCGCCATGATGCCTGAGTGCTTGAGCTCTGTCGACAGAAAGCCTATTGCCATCGGAAGCTTCGTTGTGGCCAAGGCTTCGAACCGACATTGCTCCAAAAGATCTTGGAGCGTGATGTCCAGGCCTAAGCGTTCCGAAAGAATTCGAAAAAGGTATGCTTGTTCGACGAACTCTTCGCGCGGCAGCATTCCGGTTAGTGGGCTGCTGTGGGGACAACCCAAACTTTGAGTTCGGTTGTAATATCCGTGTGCATTTGAATCTTGACTGTGTAGAGTCCGAGTTCTTTGAGCACACCTTCCAGCTTGACCTGGTCCGCAGTGATATGGAAACCGTTTGCCTTAAGGGCTGCGACAATTTCGGTAGCGCCGACACTGCCGTACAAGTGACCTTCGTCGTTCGCATTTGCTTCGACATTGATCGATTGCTTGGAGACTTGGTCCGCGAGCGCACGCAATCCAACGAGGCGTTGTTTCTCCAGATCTTGCAGTTTGACGCGGTGCTTCTCAACCATTCGCTTATGGTGATCGGTAGCGACGATGGCTAGGCCTTCAGGCAGCAGAAAATTATTTGCGTAACCAGGCTTCACTTCTATGACGTCGCCTGATTTGCCTAGATGTTCCACGCTTTGGATCAGCATCAATTGGATGCCACCGTTGGGGCCTTTTGGGAGGCGTGGGAACTGGGGAACGCGTTTCTTTTTAATAACTGCCATTTTTTAAAACTCGGATCCGAAAAAAGTCATCAATTCTTGAGTTGCTTAGCAAATGCTTGTGCGTTGCGTCGTTGCGAACGGCATGCCTTAGAAAGGCATATCTTCGTTGACATAGACATCTTCCCCGACCTCGGAAACGTGCATGTCGGAATTGTTTCCGGCGTGCATTGCTCCAGGCCCTTCGTTTGCTGAATCCACAAAACGGGTATTTCCCGCGGATGCAGTTGCTCGCGGGCGAGCTTCTCCACCTTTGCCGTCGCTTCGTCCGCCGAGCAATTGCATTCGGTCGACGATGACGTACAGTTTACTTCTCTTTTGGCCGTCTTTTTCCCAAGTGTCCTGCTTGAGTCGACCCTCTACAAAGATTGGCGAACCTTTGCTGAGGAATTCACTAACGATCTCCGCCGTTCGTCCGAAAAACGTGACATCCACAAAGGATGTCTCATCAATCCATTCGCCGCTTGCGTTCTTGCGTCGGTCGTTGACCGCAATTGCATTTTGGCAAACGGCCATACGGCTACTGGTGTACCGCAACTCAATGTCACGCACCAAGTTTCCGAGCAAAATAACACGATTATAGCTAGCCATGATGTGCCTCGATTCCTAAAAAAACGATTGAGCGTTTGGCCACACCGAATGTCCTATTCGTCGTCAGCCTCTAATTCTTCATCATCGTCGATGCCACCGCCGACGCCTACCGCCACTTTTTCAAGTACATCGATTGGCACAACCACTTTTTCTTGAGCGTGAGCCACCAATGCATCGATCAATCTTGCGTCCACGCGGGTGAACATGAATCGCAATAAGCTTTCATTCAACTGACAAGCTCGATTTAATTCCTTGAGCTTGGACGTATCCAGCTTGAAGTAGGTTAGCCAGTAGGTCCCCTTTTGATGGCCCTTGATCTGGTAAGCAAGTCTTTGTTCAGCCCACAAACGGCTGACCAAGATTTCTCCGCCAGCATCGCTGATCAGGGTTTGCACCGAGCCTGAAACACCACCTGGATCGCGGGCGTAATGGTTGCTGTCGAAGAGGAACAAGCACTCGTAAATTCCGGTAACCAACGTATGAACTCCTGGAAACTGATCCAAATACTGCTGAATGAACCTTAGGTCTTACTTGTAAAAATCATTACGCTTTAGGTGGCTTCGACTCTCGATTGAAAATGTTCATCGCTGAATCCACACCCTCTTTCAACCAAATCGCAATCGCCTCGTTGGCTCGAAAGAGCCCTTCGTCTACGACCGCACGCTCGGAAGCCGAAAATTTGCTCAGGACATAATCCGCTGTATCCCAGTGCGCCGGAGTTGGATCGATTCCGATCCTCAAACGGGTCACATCCTGAGTGCCTAGCGATTGAATAATGTCATTGAGGCCTTTTTGGCCACCGCTCGAACCTGACTTGCGAATTCTGAGTTTACCAAGCGGCAAACTCAAGTCATCGCAAATCACCAAAATATTCTCTAATTCCACTTTGTAGAATCGAGCGAACTGCGAAACGCAACGTCCACTGCAATTCATAAAAGTAAGCGGCCAAACCAAGCAGACATCTCGCTGCCCGATTCGACCTTTTGCAAACTGGCCCTCGAACTTTGCTTGCAAACTGGGTGAACCCATGCTTGCATGCAAACGATTGAGGCAATCAAATCCAATGTTATGTCGCGTTCGATCGTATTTGGCCCCTGGGTTTCCAAGTCCGACAATCAAAGCCATTCCGGCATCGGTTATTGCACGAGCAACAGAACCCAAGCCACCACTCATTACGCTCCAGCTTCAGCCGGCTTTTCCTTGCGAATCAATTCTGGTTCAATTTGCAAGCCGAGGGCTTCTGCCGCAGCATCACCTGCCGCAACCGCAACCTGCACAATGACAATAGCTCCAGGGGTAACCGCGGTGGCGCCCGCTGGCAGCGTCAATTCACTCACGTGAATCGACTGACCAAGCTGCAACGCCCCAATTTCGCAAACCAAATACTCTGGAATCAGCGATGCGGGGCACTTAATGACGATTTCGTGGGTCAAGAAGCGAAGTTGACCGGCAGCCGACAAAGCACCTGGGGCTTCCCCGTGCAAATGAACTGGGATCGTTACTTCGACGTCTTCCGTCTGGGAAACACGAGCGAAATCAACGTGAATGATATGATCGCCCATACTGCTCCATTGAACAGCTCGCAGCAAAGCCGTATCGACTACGTCTCCGCTCAAGGAAACAAGTTTTGTGCCGTGCTTGATCAAGTTATTTATGGTTTCCAGGGAAACGGTCAGGCAAACATTTTCTTGGCCGTGGCCGTATAGAATTGCCGGGATAAGTCCCTTTTCGCGAATCTTAATCATGGCTCGGGAGCCGAGCACATCTCGTTTGGCCACTTCAATCGTTTCAATCATTACTGCTGCGTTCCGCTGCTCTAAATATTCTATGATAACGGGCCGTGGATCGGCCCAATTTATTCTTGGGGAAGCCCAGCAGTATGACGAATTTGGCACCGGATGCAAGTGCAAATGTACTTGCCGTTTTGACGATGCGGCCTATGCTTTGCTGATGGCAAAAAAAACATCTCAATTTGACTATATTGAACCCGTGGGCGCCCGCGTTTTGGTTTTGAAGGATGAGCCAAAACGTGAGACGAAAGGTGGCATCGCGCTGCCTGACGCCGCCGAAATCCCAACGATTACTGGCCGAATTGTCACGATCAGCCGTCAGGTTGAACACGACGAGAACGTTCCATTACGTCAATACGACAAAATATTGTTTCATCCCAAAAATGCAATTCCGGTTGATTTCGAGCCCGACAATCAGCTCTACGTCGTTCCCGTCGAAGACGTAGTCGCGGTTTTCCGACGAAAACCGCCCGAAACGGGGCTTGAAAAATAACCTGGACTGTCGCAAAAACGGTATGCATTCAACCAACCTATTGTCCTCGGTCCTACAAGTTTGCTTTCTGAGTTCGATTTGTTGCTTCGCTGGAATCGCATGCTGCGGAAAAATTCGCGGGCAAACCGAACCTTCCCCACCGTCGGCCTCCGAAAAAACGAATCCGGTCAAACCGCCTCTTCAATCTCTGCTGAGAATGACTTTCGAAGAGAGCAAGGAACTTCGGGTAGTCGTGGGTGAGTTGGTCGCATGTCATGAAATTCAGGGCCACCTAATCCTCGATGCAGACGGTCAACTCACCGCGATCGCACCTTCGGAACTGAAAAGAATCGAGGAATTGCCCGGAACGCTTGTTCCAACCCCTGCCAAAGAACTCGCCGCAAGAGTCTTGAAACTCTTGCCAGCCGGCTTCAAAACAATGCAGAAGGATCACATTGTCGTTTGCTACAACACATCGGACGTCTACGCTCGTTGGAACCTAAGTCTATACGAACGCCTCCACAAAGGATTCTACGCATTTTGGAAGAAGAATGGCATTGAGCTTTTGCCCCCTCGATTCCCTCTCGTTGCTCTCCTTTTTGAAACCAAGCAAGGTTACGTTGACTACGCGAGCAAGGAGTTCGCAGGCGCAGAGAACACCATCGGTTATTACCATCAGACAACCAATCGATTGGCTTCGTATGATTTGACCGGCATCGAAGGGATGTTGCCTCCCGGAGCTCAAGTCAATCAGGAATTGATCAATCAAATACTGTCTCGTCCACAAGCAGAACGTACCGTCGCAACCATCGTGCACGAAGCCTGCCATCAGATATCGTTCAACAGCGGTCTGCAAGTGAGGCTCGGCGACAGTCCGCTTTGGTTCAGCGAAGGTCTTGCAACCTTCTTTGAATCGCCCGATCCAAACAGCCCAAATGGATGGGGAGGAACGGGTAAAGTAAACATATACAACTACCAAAACCTTGCTCGCTACATGCCTCAGCGACGGTCCGACTCCCTGGAAACGTTGCTGATGGACGATGGGAAGCTACGTTCTGGCGAAACGATGACTTCAGCGTATGCGGAAGCTTGGGGACTCACGTTCTACTTGCTCAAAAGCAAGCCTAAGCAATTTGCAAGTTATGTCAAAAGCATTCGCGAGATTCCGCCCGGCAAAACGTCTAGTCCAAAGGAAAGAATCGAGCTTTTCCAGCACTCCTTTGGGGATGACTTGAGCAAGTTCGACAAGGACTTCGTAAGGTTCATGCAGAAAGTACGGTAACGGCTCGCTAATGCTTCCAATTCGCATCGAACGCTTTCCGACCATTGAAACGCAACGCTTGTTGCTTCGAGAAATCGTCGTCTCGGATACAGAGAAGTTGTTTGCATTGCGGAACAACCCGGCGGTAACTAAGTACCTCGGTCGAGATGATGACAAAGACTCATCAGCCGTCGAAGGCATGATCTTGAAAATGCATCGGGACTTGGAAACAGGAGCGGGTGTCCAATGGGGAATATGCCTTCGCGATTCCAACGGGTTGATTGGTGCCGTTTGTTTATGGCGAATCGACAAGAGGCATCATCGAGCGGAAATCGGTTTCATGCTAAGGCCGGAATCATGGCGACAAGGCATCATGTCTGAGGCCATCGAAGCAGTGCTCGCATACGCATTCCACACCTTGAGATTGCATAGCCTCGAAGCGAACACTTCGGTCGCGAATCTGGCTAGCCAAGCGGTTCTCATCAAGTGTGGCTTTGTTCAAGAAGCACACTTTCGAGAGAATTGGCATTACAACGGCACGTTCACCGACTCGCTTATTTTCTGCAAACTAACGGATGTTGCGGCCCAGCCTCCAATCCAGAGCTCTTGACTCGCGCTAGCTAGCGCAACTCCCCACGCGCAAATTGGCCGCGCAGTATTGGCCTCGCGTCGAATGCGTCCGGCAGGAGCGATCATCATTCCCGGTGCCCAGGGAACGTCTACATTGGGCGTGACCATTCCGTGGCTAACGTCGATCATGTCGAGCCCTGCCGTTTTCAATTGCCGGATAAGTTCGATCGATTCATCTAGCGTTACGCCGCCTTCCACCCAGTCAGTGACCGATAACCGCAGATAGATAGGTGCCAGGCACCCGGGTGTTCGTCGATCCGCGAAAAGGCCCAGCCCCACGTGTGGTCCACGTTCATCATGTAGCCGCTTCTCGGCGGGGCGCTCCTGGGCCAGAAGCCGCTGACGGAATCCTTTCGGTTGGTGATCTTGTAGCGCCACCGCTATTGTAAAGAGAATAGATAGGTGCCAGGCACCCGGGTGTTCGTTCAGTAAAACTTGCGAGGAACTATCGCCAGTGTCAACGCGAGTTCCTGAGCTGACCACAAAACTGGTCGCAGAAGAAGAGGACTCACCAACAACTTCGAAAAAGTGTCCGAAGTGTAAATGCTCGATGGAGATAGAGTCATCGACGGACCGTCCGAGTTGGCGGGAACTTTTTTATGGCGAGTATCAGCCGACATGGTGGCGTAACGACGGGAGTGGCTGACGATGAGCGAACTTTCCGAAATAAGCGCTCACCCAGAATCACAGGAGTCGAGAAACGAGGACAAGTCCAACGGTCTGGACATCGGTCGCAACCAAGAGATTAGAACCGTCACAATCGGTCAGAGCAGCAACCGGAACTTGGCAGGAAAACACGCCGCAAGCATGTTGCGGATGCGCTTGCGGGTCTGATAGACTGAAGTCAAGAAATGCGGAACGCGTAGAATCCGCACAGGTCAGACACGGCGAAGCGACTTAGCCCAACGTACAATCTATCCCTCCGTTCCGCTTCGCTCCAGTTGGGATAGATTGTTATTCGTTCGGTGGAAGAGACGAGCTAATCGCAATCGACCAAATCCGACGGACCTCAAAGGAGATATCTTCATGCCGGACTACACGACACGCATTACCCTCGCCAACCAACGCGCACTTATCACCGGCGCCTCCCACGGTCTCGGTGCCGAGATCGCCGCTGTCTTCGCCGATGCCGGCGCCGACCTCGTCATCACCGGCCGCGATGCCGCTGGCCTGGAAGCCACCCGGCAGGTTGTCGAAAGGAAAGGACGCCGCTGCCTGAGCGTCGAGGCCGACCTGCGGACCGTCGATGGGCCTCGCGTCGCCGGACAGAAAGCACTTGAGTTTCTCGGCACAGTCGACATCCTTGTCAACAACGCGGGCGTCGTATTCATCGATAGCCTGCTGGAAACTTCACTCGAACACTGGGAGGAAACGCAGAACGTGAACCTCCGGGCACCCTTCCTGGTCGCCCAGACGGTCGTCCCGAATATGATCGAACAGCGTCGCGGGAAGGTGATCAACATCTCGTCGCTGGCGGGAGTGCTCGCGCCGGAGGGGCATGGCGCTTACTCTGCGTCCAAGGCTGGGTTGAACCTGCTCACACAGACAATGGCGGCTGAGTGGGCACAGTTCAACATCCAGGCCAACGCCGTGGCGCCGACGGTTATCCTCACCGCGATGGGCCAGCAGGTTTGGGGCGATCCGAGCAAGGGCGGCCCGATGAAGGCCCGCATCCCTTCGCGCCGATTTGGCGAGCCAGTCGAGGTCGCGGACCTAGTGCTTTTCCTGGCGTCGCCCGCGTCCGACTTCATTTGCGGGCAAGTCATTCGCATCGACGGCGGCCTTTCGGCGGTCTGAAAGTCTGTTTGCGCTTCGTATCGCCATTGCAAGAAAACACCAGGAACGATGAGAAAGCCGAACACAGCAGACACACCGAACCCGGCGATGACCTCGTTGTTTCAATGCGCAAGGTAGGTGCCTAGCACGGATGGCACTGTACTATCGTGACAAGTTGTTTCACTCAAATGAGTTATCTCCCTTGCTGAGTCTTTTTCGTAAGTCGTTTCTGGGTTCCATCATCAACGTATACTGATCCATCCGTCGGTGTTCGTCATTGCCAGGTCGGTGGGTGCCAGGTGCCAGGTGCCAGGTGTTCGTCGAGGTCGGTGGGTGCCAGGCACCTAGGCGTTCATGTTGTTTGATGAAGCGAGCAATTTTGGCGAATGGCTCGATGTGGTCGTCGTAATAGATTCCGCTATCGGCAGGACTAATGCGACCGTCGGCTGAAACAGCGGTCGCTTCCATTACGACGAGCCCCGCCCCGCCAACAGCCCGAGAACCGAGGTGAACGAGATGCCAATCGTTCGGAAACCCATCAACCGACGAATACTGGCACATGGGCGAGACTGCGATGCGGTTACGAAAGGTGATGTCCTTGATCTTGAGGGGTTCAAATAGTTTTGTCATTGGATCGTCAAGGTTTTCTTTGTTTGGGAATGAGGCAACTAAGGCACTATCCCACGGTTTTCGGCCCACATTGTGATCAATGCCTTTTTGTCTTTACTCTTCAATGCGACTGAGCACTCACCGCATCGTGCAGCGCTGTTTGGTCGAGCTCGGTGTCGCAAAAGAGCTTGCGCCTCGATAACGCCAGAGCAAACCCCACGCCAAACTTTTAGGCTGGTTGTTGGATTGCGAGGGAAAAGGAAAGCGAAAGTGGCCAAGGAGTCTTCGAATTAACTACCGCGCGTTGGTCCCGCGTATGAACGTGCCTCGCAATTGCCAACTTACTTTGCAACTGAGCATCAGACAACAACACCCGCGAGCCGGAACGTCGCCCCGGAGGAAATGGTCCGCGAATGCCTGACGATCCGCGAAAAGGCCCAGCCCGGCCCAGCCCCATATGTGGTCCACGTTCATCATGTAGCCGCTTCTCGGCGGGGCGCTCCTGGGCCAGAAGCCGCTGACGGAATCCTTTCGGTTGGTGATCTTGTAGCGCCACCGCTATTGTAAAGAGGGACCGGACATCTTTTTGCCTCCGGCCCAGTGAATACCCTGAAGTAACATCGACTCAAGGCCGGGGGTTTTTTCGGGATGCGGGCTGAAGCAGATTACCCTACCGTTTCCGAACTCACCTAGTGCAATCGCTGTCGTGCCAACCATCACACCCGTCGGTGCGTTATTCTTTGCGATTTCGGTTTCAAATCTTGCTAACGTACGATAGTCCGGAACTTGTAAATCCTCTGCGGGAGCGAGCAATGGCCCCTGATGATAGTAGACCTCTGTTCTTCCTTTTTCGAGTGCGAGTATTTCGTGTCCGAGCGAGGTAATCGAGATATCGACGTTGCCAAATCCTCGGTTCCAGTGCTCGCGATCGATAACTTTCGCATCAAGTATCCTAAGACGTTGATCGTTGTCGCTACACGCCAGATACGCACCCGCGCAAATCCCTACCATTCCATGCCCGCTTCTCACAAACTCTCGCACTTTCATTCGGCCCTCTTCGCCAAGGGCTTTTCCCTGACTGCGGGCAGAGCCACCCGGATGAATCAATACCAAATACTCGTCGAGCTTGCCATCGCGTATGTCCGTAGCCGAAACCTTGGATGCAACCAGGCTCGTGTCGCTTTCCAAGGCCTTGAATAGTTGTGCTGTGGAACTTACCCCTTCGTCGACAAACACTGCTACTTTTAGCCGAGGCTTTGACGTCCCGCTCGTTTTCCGTTCGGCGGGCACTTGCACTTGCAAGTAGAGACCGGCGTACTCGACCAGTGCGTCTGTCAGCACCTCAGCGGTCTTGGCTCGTTTGCCTGCCACTCGATACTCGGCACCGAACTCAAGTTGAATCGCGTCGATTGGTCGCGATTTGTGGCTTCCATACGACTGAACGATGTAGCCACCGGTGAAGCCGGATTGTTCTTTTTCATGGTGTGGCGAGGGATGCACTTTCCAGCCCCGTGCGCTTAGCAGTCCAAACAGGCTCTTGGTACCGATGTGGGCCGCTTCTCCAAACGTCTCTCGAAGATGCGTGACTGTAAGTCCATTTTTGGTACCTCGAAAGACCGTCTCTTTGCTTGTTCCCTGACCGTGTAAATCGATCAAAACACCTGCCTTGAAGCGGTCCGTCACCTCCCGATCGAACTTCGATAGATGGTCGTGGTAGTGTTCGTAGTAGGGTTTCATCTTCGCATCTTCGAAGGAGATATCAGGGGGACGATTTGGGTCCATGTATTTGCGATGGACTTTGGAGACTACGACATACGGAGATTTCCCAAATCGCTTTTTGATCGCCTCGACGACCTCCATCGCGAGCTCCTCGGTACCACCGTCACGACCGGTAAAGAACCCAGATGGGCCTGTCGCCAATCCTGCACCTGTCCGTTCGGATACTCCTGGTACCTCGCCCGTACCGCCATGAGGGGCCGAGATGATGATCGGCAAATCACCCGCTTGAACGAACACGAGTTCGTCTACGGCAACGGATGGTCTCGTCGACTTTTCCTGGCTGCAGAGCGTCGCAACCTGGCAAAGCCAGATGACGGCAAACAGCGTCCAACAACGGCGATTTCTAAGTTTCAGCATTTACGAATTCCCGTTAACCTGGGTTAAGTATCTTGAGCAACCAGCCAGTCGATTCGAACACCGCTCAACCGGCATTGTAGTCTCGCACGCACTTAACGAATAACTGGGACAGCGAATTTATGTCAATTCGTTAACGCTTAGTGATCCCTTTCGGGATCAATTGCATAACACTTCCCACACCCCGGCATTCGGAACCGCATTTGGCGGTTCATCTCTTGGAAGCACGTGGGGGGCAGGAATACAGCAAACGGAAGTGAGTTTACCTAACCCCAAGCATGTTGCGAACCTTGGGCACAACGCCCAAGTTCACGAAGACAAGGCCGTCGCCACCGCGCCGACCGCCGCGAAAAGAGGGCTTGCCAAGACTGCTACCAAATTCCTGCATCTTGCAGTTGCTTGGTCGCTTGCCCCGACCAATCACGGTTGGCTGCGGGCGATGCGGGACTCGGGTGCAATATTTTGCAAACCGTCGTATCTTTTAATTGTTGGTGAGAGTCGCAAACGCGTTTCAAGCATGCTTGCGCATAGGCGCCCACTCCAACTGCGAACTCGGGTTTTATCAACAGCAACGACTGTTGCAAGTGGCGATCACACAGCGCGTCCATTAAACCAGTCTCGTTCGCCGAGAGTTTGTCCGGCGTCACGTTTCTCGCCCCTTCGTCCATGAAGACAAGCGGGCAGTAATTCGAAACGAAATGCTCTGCGAAGAAGTCGACAGGATTGGGATAACGATGCGCAAAGAGCCCCCAGAGACGCTTGCCGGAGACCTCGCTCCGTTGGCACGCAAAGCCCTCAATGGGTCTTTTGGGATGTTCCACGGACGGCTTATCGATTCGGGTTTCGATTTTTAGATAGTTTCGAACGGCATCGATTTCGCCGAACGGCACGCCGGTTTGAGCCATCCCCCAAGGGCCTGGGTTCATGCCCAACAAGTAGACGCGGCAAGGGCTGTGCGCGTAGGTGCTCAAATATTTCTCATGAGCCAACCAAGCGTAATGCAACGGATTGTAGACACAGGCTACCGGTGCCGAGAAGTTGAGCATGTCGAGCTCAGCTCGAAGCTGTCGTGCGGCTGCTACGAGCCCTTTGGCAGTTTTGTTCATGGATGCATTGTAAAAAGCCGCAGTTCATTTGGCGAAAGGCGTTTCGCCCATGGATTCACGAGCGCGCTCGTGACACCTGATGGTAACCCGACGCGTTAGCGAGGGACCTGCTAAATTGTCCCTCGCTACCCTGGCTTGTTGCTTTAATGAAGTCGTTATTGAGTAAGGGCAGTACGACGGACTTCCAAGTACGTCAATGAGGACTTCGACGGACTTGAAAGTCCGTCGTACTATTAAATCAACACGCCGGTTAGCGAGGATTTCATTGCCGATCCCTCGCTTACGCGGTTACGCATCGGGTTACCATAGTCGCTTACGCGTCGGGTTACCATAGGGGGATACGGCAGGCGGGGATACTCAACCATCAAACAAAAACACCCTGCCGATTGGCAGGGTGTCTTCTGTGTTTAGATCCGCCTATCCCTATTCCGACTAGAACGTAAAGACCATGTCTCCACCGCATGCGACTTGGCTCGATGCGAAGTTTTCATTGAATCCGTAGCGTTGACGATCCCAGACCCAACGGGCTTCAGGGCGGAGCACCAAGTTCGAATTAACCTTGTAGTTGATGCCCGCTGTGTAGTTGAAATTGTCGTCGTTCTTGACGTTGTTAAAGGCAGCACCGCTGAAATTAAACCACTCAAAACGATTTCCAATCGAAACGCAATCGTTTACCTTGTAGATTAGGTAATTGATGTTTCCAAAAGTATTACGGAATGTAGCACCAGCATTCGTGTGTGTGTACAAAGAGTCGGTTTGCGAGATGTACGTCAGCTTCTCTGTTAAATTGGCCGTCAAAACCACGCTTTGAATTCCGCCATTTTCGCCAACGGCACCCGCATTGCGGTCACCGAATCGGCCGAGAACCGTTGTGTACAACAGGGTGAATGTGTCGTTCAGCTTCTTCTTGAAACCGCCGATGTAAGCATCGCCGTTATCGTCGAAGCCGCTGTCCCAACCCATGACATATCCATTGTACAACTGAGTGTCCGCGTCAACATTGTAGGTTGACAAAGCACCCGTATGGGTGAACGGCTCAGCGTTGTAGAAGGTGAACTGACGACTGTAGAAGAAGTTGCCAGTCGATTGAACGACTTCGTTACCAACGATGGTAAAGAAGTGCCCGACCTTGACCGACAAGTCTCCGACCGCAACTTCGCCATACAACTGCGGAATCGCGCTACCGTACGCTCCACCATTGTCCCAATTGTTGTCCCAATGCCCAGGATTTGCGATACCAAATGCCTGAGTGTCCGGACCATCTGTACCGTAGATGTAATCGATGCGTCCGCCGAAACCGATGCCGTCGCTACCGTTCGCTATTTTTTCAGCGAAGAGCCATTGTTGGCCGAGTTGAACGTGATCAGCATAGTTATTGAAGTTGTAATAGTTGTTGCGATCGTGGTATCCAACACTCGTCCATCCGCCGACGGTGACTCCGGCGATTCCATTCGGAGCAAGTTTCCACGGATCTCCTAAGTTGCATCCGCCACCTAGCAAGCCAAGCCCGAGCAAACCGCCCGAGCCGCACCCGCCTCGGCAGCTGGACGCGCCACAACCGCAGCTGGCCATACTATCGCAACTGCTGCCTTTCCCGTCGCAAATCGCAGCGACGTCGCAAGCCGGACTGTTGGCAAAGCAATCTGAAGCCGGTTTTGCGGCGTTGCTGGCCGATGCAATTGGTGCTGGAGCTTGCGTAGCCGCACCATCTTGGTGGTAACTATAGTACGAAGCTGGGTAATACTTTGGGGCGGTTCGGTTGGTTTGACCGAAAGCCGTTCCCGCGAAGCAAGCGCTTGCAATCATTGCACTCAGCGCGAGTTTGCTTAATTTCATAGTTCTGGAACTCCTATCCTGAACAAGGGTGGAACGCATTAGCGTTTTTAAAACGGCCTAAACACAAAGGCCCATTCCATTTTGTGGCGAGCACGGATTGGCAGACGGGCATCTTGCCCCTCTAGTGAGAGTGGTTTCTGGTCCATCCATGAACACTACACAGCAGAGGATATCGGAGGAGTAATTGCAAAAAATTTACGCTAAGGAAGTCTGCTCCCAAGACAAGTGCAATTGAAATGGGGGAAAGTGGTAAACTATTCCGAATACACTAAGATTGTCGTGGCCGGTTGTCCGGAGGGGATAATCACACGAGATGGAGATAGTGATACTGTTCAAAATGAAAACAATAGATCTATGCAGGAATTTGACTACCAACTTCGTCCAAGAATCATCTTTGGTCCACACACGGTGCAACGCCTTGGGAGCCTAGCAAGAGAACTAGGTTGTGCGCGTGCGTTGGTCGTCAGCGACCCTGGCGTAGTGAATGCAGGCATTTATTCATTCGGCATGGAAAGCCTGCGCAGTGTCGGAGTCGAAGTCCTAGGGTTTCATGATTTAGCCGAGAATCCAAATACCCATCATGTGGACGTAGGCGTGCAATGTGCTAGAGAATTTCAACCTGACTTGCTGGTTGGACTCGGAGGTGGTTCGAGCATGGATTGCGCGAAAGGAATCAATTTCCTTTACTCGTGCGGTGGCCGCATGAGCGACTATTGGGGGGTCGGCAAAGCGACACACCCGATGCTTCCGATGATAGCAATCCCGACGACTTCGGGGACTGGGAGTGAGACTCAGTCCTTTGCATTGATCAGCGATTCGGAAACGCATGTCAAAATGGCGTGCGGAGATCCCAAAGCGGCGTGTCGGGTCGCAATCCTAGACCCTGCGTTAACCCTCACACAACCCAACTCGGTAACGGCATTGACTGGGATTGATGCTATTACGCACGCTTTGGAAACCTTTGTCTGCAACAAGCGCACGCCAATCTCGGAATGCTATTCGCGTGAAGCTTGGCAATTGCTCTCGCGCAGCTTTTCGCACGTTCTTGAAACAGGGGACGATGTCAACGCACGAGGACGAATGCAATTGGGAGCCTGCTTCGCCGGAATGGCCATCGAAGCGTCGATGTTGGGTGCAGCTCATGCACTTGCTAACCCGCTAACCGCCATGCTGGGCGTTGCGCACGGACAGGCGGTCGGCTTGATGATGCCGCACGTCATTCGTTTCAACAGTGCGGTCGTCGAAAAACGATATGCCGAACTTGCGTCTTTGCTGCCACATGACAAGTCCAGAACGACACAAAAGGCTTCGGATCGAGTGGCTGATGTGTTCCAGGGTTGGATGCAAGAAGCCAAGTTAGCAACGTCGTTGGAGGGATTACCTCAGTGGCCGAGCCAATCAAAAGCAAACGCAGATGAGACGCAATTGCTTTTGGGAAAACTTGCGGACTCCGCTACAAAACAGTGGACCGCTTCGTTCAATCCTCGGCCAGCCTCGCAGCCGGAGATGTTGCAAATTTACCAAGCTGCGTTGAAATCCGAATAGGTCGTACCTGCCGGGTGCGACCATCGGATTCACGTAGGACAGACTGCCAGCCTGTCCATAAAAAAAAGGCTGCCAGCGCTGCCAGCCTGTCCATAAAAAACAGGCTAGCAGCCTGTGCTACGACGCTCACCTTAATCCTTGCCGGCTGTAATGCCAGTCCAATCATCGGTTCGAAACGGTGTTAGCGGCAAGCCGTTTTGACTGAACATATTGCAGATCGGATTTTGTGCCCATGCATAGCGAACCGAAACAGGTGCAGATACGCTTGCTGACTTAACCTCAATACGACCGTCCGGCAGGATTTTTGCGTCTGCGTTGTAGAATTTCTTGTCTTCGCCAGCGATCGTAAAGCCTCTAGGTTCGTTCACATCAAACGGACGCCAGCCTTTGCCGACATTGGCAAACTTAATAGCGATTCCCCCCTCGATTTTTTCCATCGATTCGTATCGCGGGCTCTGAAATTCAATTGCCTGGTCGTACTGTTTCGCAAGTGCCCACCTCGCCAACCGTCGCGCAACATCCACCTTATTTTTGGGGTGAATATCTTTTCCCTCGCCGATATCAATAATCACCGCTTGGCCGGAGTTGGCTAGCTTGTCCATTGTCATCGTTTGCGCCTCTCGCAATTCGGCCCAATCGCTATCGCCGGGCTCGGTGCGTTCTGGCAGGTAGTCAGCTAGTTGAACCCAATAAAATGGAAAATCACCTTGTCCCCATTCCTTGCGCCAGTTTTCGATCATGAAAGGGAACAGGTCACGGTACTGATACGCTCGTCCGGCGTTCGATTCACCTTGATACCAAATGGCTCCTTTGATTCCGTAACCAATGTGCGACTTTAGGACGCCATTGTAGATGTTGCCTGGTCGCGCGTTACCTCTCATTTGTCCTTGAAGTCCGTTCAGCTCTTTATTTTCGGCTTCATTGCGATCTGTCTTGGCGGACAAGGCTGCAAATCTCTCTTCGAGTCCTGTCCATCGCTTCAGCAGTCCTGCAAAGCGACCGTCCGATTTCATCAGATCTCGATTGACCCATGCTTCGGCGGCCGAGCCACCCCAAGCGTTGTTGATCATGCCGATCGGTGTACCCGTCGTTTGATGAATTTGTCTCGCAAAGAAATAACCGACTGCAGAAAATCCTGACACAGTGTTTGGCCCACTTACCATCCATTTGCGATCATCGTGACTCCAGATCGGTTCCTGTGTTCCGATTTGAGGAAAGTTGATCATGCGGATGTTGGGGAAGTTTGACGTCAGTTTTTCGAGGTCCGCATCGTTGGATGACGCTACTGCCCATTGCATATTGGATTGGCCAGAGCAGATCCAAACTTCGCCAACCAAGATATCGTTGATTTCAACGACGCTCGAGCCTTTGATCGTAAGCTTGATCGGATTGCTGCTAGCCTTCATGGATGGGAGCTTCGTCTCCCAATATCCTTTGGCATCCGCTTTGGTTTCGATCGACTTATCGGCGATCGAGATCGAAACGCTCTCGCCGGCTGTGGCAGTGCCCCAAATTCGATTCTCTTGGCCTTGTTGCAAAACCATATGGTCCGAGAAAACATTCGGCAATTTGACATCTGCATGCACGTGTCGCACAAGTCCAGATGAAACGCAACAAGAAAACGCTGCGATCGCAAGCAATTGCATCGAAAATCGATGGAACGCAATTTTCATAACAGGCGGGTCCTATACTAAGAAAGGGAGGAAATGGGTTGGCATCGTAAAGACGCGTCTAAACGATACCTATAAGGTAGGCTATTTGCCGCCACAAGGAATGGTGCAACATGCAAATCCCGATAAGGCACATGCTTGGCACAAACGCTTCGACGGACTGGAAGCTTTGAATGGAAACCGAACGAGACGACCAGAGGGCTCGTATCATTCCGTAGACAATCAAACTACACAATACGATAGTCACAACGCTTTGCCAACCTAGTACCGAACCGATTAAAAAACATTGGAGGATCCAGTGTCGCTTCACGATCCAGTGTCGCTTCACGATCCAGTGCCGCTCAACAATCGAGTTGGCGCGATCCGCAATCCAGAAGGAAGAAATCCAACCCAAGCCCAGGCCTGACAGACCGCCGAGTAGGATGGAAACGAGCGGATTTGCGATCGGCCCAAGTTTCGAAATCAGGCTGCGCTGAAATGGCTCAGTCCATGAGACGAAATCCAGCGAAGAATTGAAAATTTTCGGGCTCGCAACAGCGGCTGCCATCACGAGAAACGGCAAAATGGGGAACGGTTTTCGGCCTTCGTTAGCAACGCCAAGCATGATCAAAACGGCAAACATGCCGGCATGAGAAAGGGCCGCAGCAATCAGTTGCCATTGCGTAAAAAGGATCAGAGACGTCAGTCCGCTTCGCCCGGACGAATCCCAATGGGGTAAGTTCGATCCTGAAGAGACCAATTCCCAAAGACCAATCCAAACAAAGATTGCACCAATGACCACCTCGATAATGAGGTAGCGAGGCGCAATCGGCAACCGGCACGTGCGACATTTGCCTTGGAGAAGCAACCAACCAAGAACGGGCGTATTGTCGAGAAAGCTCAGTCTCGTGTCGCAATAAGGACATTTTGAACCGCCAAAAACGATCGTTCTGCCCTCAGGCATTCGCCCAGCCACGACGTTCAAGAAACTGCCGATGCTCGCACCTAGATAAAAGAACCACCCCACGAACAGAAACTCGCAGGTTCGCAACAAGATTCTTGTTGACGATTTGAGAGCAAGCTCAGGCGGGATCAATTTTTTTGGAAATCGCGATCGAAAAATTGCTACTTGTATTTCCGGCAGGGCAAAAACGTAAAGGATGTAAACACAAACAATACCGATCGCAATGGTGAGCAAGGGCCAGTTCGTGCGTTTGCGCTTCGGCCGCTTTCGCCTCGACAATGGTTGCTCGGCGTTCGACAATGGCTCGGCGTTCGACGATGGTTGCTCGGCGTTGCTGATAAACTCGACATTGGCGGGTGCATTTTCGGATAGCTGGAATGGCGTTTCATCTGCCATCGGCGGAATGGAATCGCTCAAAAGGCTCCCCGTTGTTTCTGGAATTGTTTCAGCAGATCTTTGAGTGGATCCGTCGCTGGTGCAGCGCTTTTTCGTTCCAAGTCTCGCTGACTCAGCTTGCGCACGGCGCCGGGATTGTGTGCATCGTCGGCAATTCGGTACGCATCGAGTTCTGCTTGCGCTGGCAAATCGTCACCAGGTGGTACGAGAAAAAAGCCGACAGCCCGCGGTTGGTAATTGATATCTTCGATTGGATTAGGACTTTTCCCTGTTCGATCGATTGCGATCGATTGCAAGAATTCTTCGTACACGCTGATATCGTATAAAACGCTCGGTGGAATGGCTGTTTTGAATTGCTGCTGTTGCCAGTTTCCGAATGCATCCAACGTCTCCACCGTTTCGATAATGGTCGCACCAGCGTCGCGATCCAATTGGATACGCTCACTGCCGCGCGAAGGGATTCGCAATTTTTGAAGTTGCTGCGGATTGCGGCGGTCGGCAACCAAAACCAGCAACGTATCGCTGTGTGAATTGACGATTTGCACGGTTGTCGAACCCAGCGGTTGGTTCGGCACAACTTGATGTTGAGTCGTTCTGAACTGAGGCTGCGGCAACACAAACGTAGGGGTCTGTGGCCACCAAACTTGCCAAGGGTTATAGGTGATCGGCTGCAGAAACAGCCCTTGGTTTGGAACGCAAGTAAGCCCCATGCCTTGGTACATCACGTTTTCGAAACAATAGCCTCCACCAGACATGTTTTGGATACGCCAGAGTTGGTCGGCTCCATTGTGGATCGGAAGCAGCGAAAGTGGCAATGAGCCTGTCGCCCCACCCAGTCTGCGGTTGCCAAGTCGGGTGTGCATGAGAGTTGCGTTTGGAACATTTCCCAATCCGATTGCGAACCAGTCGTTCTGAAAGCGTTGTTGAAGGCGTACGACATTGGTCGACACAGGCGCGATGTACCACGCGGCGTCGACACCGGTCGCTTGATTGACGAAGCCAAGCTGATTGCCCCCATGCATGGACAGAAATTGTCGCTCGTTGATGTTGCCAGAGGCCAAAGACATGGCCGTCATTTGGGGCAAGTTCAACAGGTTGCCGGCAGAGCCAGAAGTTGCTCCCTGGCCATGGCTATTCCTCATTCGACCGAGCAGATCCACATCCTCCAACCCAGGTGGAAGTACATCAGCGGACGGGTTCGACAGAGGGCTTTGCTGCGATGCAACAATGTTCATCTTGCTCCATGCGAATTGCACCTGGCCATTCTGAAGCGTTCCAATTTGCATTCGGCCCGAGTTGTTGGCTGGCCATCGGATGACTTGTTGTGCTTGTCTAGAACTATAACCCAACAACAATTGATCCGTTGTGTCGTAGCGTGGAGCACGCTGGTATCGTGTGACAGAACCAGTGGAGTCTTGTACGGAAAGCTCGCTGGGCGTTATTCTGGCTATCGACGGATCGGCAAGTCCTTGCGCAGAAAGCGAAAACGTCCCCGACTCGAGTGGGTTCTGGGCTTCAACGACGGAACTAGCCTGCAACCAAATGAAAAGGAATACGAACAATCCTTCAAATCGGCCAGTTTCCAATTTGGACATGCAACGCACCAACATGATCCAGTTCCAGTACAAGTAGACGAATAGACTAACCCAATTTCATGATCAACGATTCGAGAGCCAGCCGTGCACGCTGATCGTTGCTGTGACTCCCTTTTAGCTTCAGTTCAAGATCCACCAACCAGACGAGCATTTCTTTGGCGCGAGGTCGACCTATTCGCTTTAATCGCGATTCGGCCTTGGCAACATCGAAACGATTGAACCCAGATCGCTCCAAAGCAGCCGACAACGGTATTCTACTATCAACTCGCTCCGATTGCTCAACGAGTTGTGCCGCTAAACCAAATCTTCTGAGCGACCAAGAGAGTTGGGCCATCAATCCAACCGCATTCTGGCCCGCAGTCAGCAGTTTGTCCAACTGTTCGATGGCGACCGCGACCTGTCCGTCCGCGATTGCATCCGCCAACTCCCACGCGGTCTGGGTCCGCCAGCCACCGACCAACTCCGAAACGCGTTCGTCCGGCACGTTCCCCGAGCTATTTGCAAACAATGCCAGTTTTGCCAATTCGCAATCGATTAATCCGCAAACGGCACCAATTCGTTCAATGACCAGCAAACTTTGCTTCGGTGACAATTGAAGGCCGTGTTTTGATTTGGCCCATCCTAGTATCCATTTCTGCATGGCTTTTTCGTCGGGCGGATTTCCCCAGGATGCCTTTTGGGGAGGCGTGCAGTTTACCAAAATACCATTTTTGGCGATTAGCTTGTAAAGCTTTGTATTGGCGGCGAGAGTCTGCAATTCAAGCACCAAACTCGAATCGGGAGCGAAGTTTTCAGCCCAGCGTTCGAGCGCCTCGCGGTTCTTGGTAACGAATTTGTCCGCCCCGCGAACGATCGCAAGTCGTCCGCCTCCGGCATCGAACAAGGAGCGAGTCGCAAGCTCGTCGTGAACATCTCGCCAACTATCCTCGTCGCCGTCGTACGAGCGAATCGTTTCTGAATCGAGTTTGGAGCTAACGATCCAATGATGGATGGCCATTCGCCGCAAAAAGTCATCCGATCCAAAGCACGCGATGATTGGAGGCATTGCAGTCGCGGGATTCGACTCTACGAAATCAAAGGCATGAATCGCGGTCGGTTTGGAGGCAGTTTTTTCCGATGCTGTCTTGGCAGCCATATTCAATGCATTTGAAAGCGAGGACCGAATTGCAATACAACTCGATGGTTTATCACAGTCCGTCCGGAAATGCAACAAACGGCAGATGCCGCAAGGCTCTTTAACAAGATCCACTACCCACAAAATCGACGTAGTCGAGGCGCTCGCGACTCGCACGCTCGTTCGTGCCTCACGGCGTAAACAACCATCCAACGCCCTGCATTTCAGCTATAATGTTCATTCGGTTACTTCTCGCCGATCGCCGCCAAAGTTGGACCAAAACGAATGACACCTCCTGAACCGATCGTTTCCAAAGAGCATTTTTTGCTTTTCTACGAAGTCGTAGCGGACTACTCCGTTCGACGCATGCCATTTCGTTCGCAGCATCTTGCCCTTGCAACCGCAGCTGCGTTGCGGGGAGAATTGCTGCTTGGAGGCGCTTTCGCAAATCCGGTTGACGGAGCGGTCCTGCTGTTCTGCGGCGACGGGCCAGAAGTAGCAGAAGCGTTTGCAAAGAACGATCCCTATGTTCAAAACGGCTTGATAAGTCGTTGGGTTGTTCGGTCTTGGACAGTGGTAGCTGGTTGTTTATTCGAGTAGTGGAGTACGGCAATGTATCGACGGCGGTTTCTTGATTTGAGTCTCACCGGAGTCGCGTTGAATGCCACCTTCGGCCACTTTGCCGCTGGAGCACCGCCATTCTCACCATCCATCGAGGGTGAAAACTTGGTCGATTGGATTCATCGGGTTCGCGGAGAATGGGATGAGGAACTGTACAAGAAAATGTTGGGAGCCGCCAACGATTTCAAAGAGGGTGACGAAATCGTTGGCGTCGCCGCAGCAAGCGAAGCGTTGCGAATCCAATCGCGGGAATTGCTAGCGAACACAACACTCGCGCAAATTGACGAACTTTCCCCAGAACGCGACGAACTCTTTCATTTCATCGGTGATGCTGTGGACGCAGCCATCCAGACTCGCATCGGCGCGATGACGCTTGGGGACTTGAAGCGATTTTTGTTGGAGCGAAGCGAAGCAGAGATCCATGCGATACGCCAAGGACTATCGAGCGACGTGATTGCGTACGTTGTCCGTCTGATGACAAACGACGAACTGGTTCGAGTTGGATCGAAAGTCTTCAACCCACTCCCAGGTACGAATCTTGGTGCACGCGGCTATATGGGAGCCCGCGTTCAACCGAATTCACCTACCGACAATGTCGATGACATTCGCTGGCAGCTGTTCAATGCGTTTGCATTTGCCGTAGGTGATGTGCTTGTTGGTACGAATCCCGTATCAAGCGACCCCGACTCGGTGGCAGCCATCCAATTGGCCTTGAAAGAAGTCCTCGAAACTTTCGATATCGCTGAGATACTACCGCATTGCGTTTTAGCCCACATCGACGTACAAGCGGAAGCCGAACGGCGATTCCCAAAGTCGACGGCCCTATGGTTTCAGAGCATCGCAGGCAACGATGCGGCCAACGGTACATTTGATATCTCCGTCGACAAAATGATCAAGCACGCACGATCGCGGACCAGCAAGTTTGCCCTCTACTTCGAAACGGGACAGGGAGCAGATTTTACCAACGGGCATGGCAAAGGCTTGGACATGGTTTTGCTCGAATCTCGCAAATATGGTTTTGCCAGGTCACTTGCAAAGACAGTGGCAGACGAGAATGACGCGAATGGAGTCGCTCAAACGCCTTGGGTGCATTTGAATGACGTGGCAGGATTTATTGGCCCTGAAGTCTTTCGTTCCAGGGAACAACTCGTCCGTTGTTGTCTGGAAGACATTGTCATGGGCAAACTGCATGGGTTGATGATCGGACTCGACATTTGCACAACGCTGCACATGGACGTCACGTTGGACGACCTGGGATGGTGCATCGATGAAATCATGCCGGCGAACCCAGGCTACCTGATGGCACTGCCAACTCGCATCGATCCGATGCTTGGTTACCTCACCACGAGCTTTCATGACCATGTCCACATTCGCGAGAAATTCGGCTACAAAGTCGACGATCGAATGTGGCGATTCTTTCAGCGTCTTGGAGTCGTCGACGCAGAGGGGAAACCGACCAAACACTTTGGGAATCCCGCTTGGGTCTACGCCGAGTACTGCCGCCTGAAAGGAGATGCACGTAGCGAGAAACAACTACAAGAAGAAGCTGCCGCACAAATGGCGCTGGTTCGATCGAGAGGACTTTTCATTGCGGAAGGATTTAGCGTGGAACCCTCGAAACCGAAACCCGAGTTGTCGCACGAGATTCATCGCATCTATGCAAGTGCCAAGGAATGCATTTGGAAGGAGTTGACCAAGGAAACCGAACAAAACATTCCGCGAGTTGTGCCATTGGCGACGCTTTCAATCGATCGCAACGACTACATTCTGCATCCGACGTCGGGTGAACGACTCTCCGAATCTTCGGTTGCAAAAGTTCGCGACCTACGAGCGACACACAACGGTCGATACAACGCTCAGATCGTGATATCCGATGGTCTGAATGCATTGGCCGTAATGACCGAAGACCAAATGGTGAGGCTGCTGGTGTCTCTTCGGCAAGAGCTGCAGACAGCCGGATTTGGGGTTGCTCCGGAGCATCTGCTTGTTTATTCAGGCAGAGTTCGAGCCGGTTATCGCATTGGGGAAACACTCTTCGATGGTTTGCCAGCCAAGAGAACGTTGCTTCATGTGATAGGCGAGCGACCTGGCAGCGGCCACAACACGCTTTCGATTTACATGACCACTGCCGACGGAAACCATTGGGGGATTCCTGACCAGATCGACCACAACATCACTAAAGTCGTATCGGGAATTGCATTGACGGCGTTGCAACCCGAAATAGCTGCAAGAGACGCCACAAAAATCCTGGTGTCCGGCTGAGGTTGTCCATCGCGATGCCATTGCGATGCCATTGCGATGCTTGGAACGCCAAAAAAAATGGCCACCGACTGGGTGGCCATTTTAATGCGGTCGATGCTTGTTTCAGATTTCCAAGAAAAAGAATTAACAATGGCTATTCGAAACATTTCATCATTTGCGTCTGATTCGGCATCTGTCGGTTTAATCTAGGCTCAGATGGCGAACGTCGACCGGATTGTCACCTGCTCGACCTTGTTGGTCGGGTGGGCGACGGGTGCCGTAATTGGGCCAACCGCCGATTTCGGCTAGCTCAGGCATCAACTCAACGAGTTGTTCGCGAAGCATGGTTGCTAATCGCGATACTCGAGGTGAGGACGCTACCTCGGTCAGTGCGACAACGGTTTTCATGACCTTGACCATTGCAGCCCGCGTTCGAATCGATTCCGAAAGCGTTTCATCGTGATCTACGAGTAGATTTTCGATTGGAACGTCCAGAGCCACTTGCCATCGGTACAACTCGGCCAGCGTCAAGTTCGAATTCGACTGCTCTTGCAGTTTAAGGTCTCGAACATCGACTCCTGTCCTTCGTGCTACCGCGCGCAATGATAACCCTTGTTGGGACCTGACTTCGGCAATGCGATGATATGTGTTAGCATCGCAATTGTTTTTGGCCTCACGCACCGCTGGCAAACAGTCTGCAAAAGACTGAGTGCTCATCGGAATCGTTGCCATAAGGAATTGGACCTCCTCTATCAATAGAAAGTAGGATGCAGAGTGGCGATCGTTGCACTGGCAACCAACGCCTGCTCTTTATCAAACAAGGTTGCAATTCGAAAAACAAGACCCCAAGCTGTTTCGGACCAAATAATTCAGTGAAAAGTTCGAGGCGGGGATAGTCGGGATGGTAATGTGCCACTACCCATTCACTGGCAGTTGGGATACATTCTTGTTTGAAATTGCCGCTGTGGCGAAATGGCAGACGCATTGGATTTAAAATCCAAGGACCCGTAAAGGGTCGTGTGGGTTCGAGTCCCACCAGCGGTACTTTCTCAATTGAGCTCTCAAGAATTGTGCGTTTATGGTCGGTTCACGTTGGTTGATCTTGGTCGCAGCCATCTCTGGCTGTTTGTGCGTTGGCATTGGTGCAATGGGATCGCACTCGCTCCCAAAAAGTCTTGAAAAGCAAGGGTTCTCCGACGTAGAGGTGGCCAAGAAAATCAATCAATGTGAGATTGCAGTCAAGTACCAGATGTTTCACACCCTGGTCCTCCTTGCGATCGGTTTTGCCCCTGCTGCCGGTTTTCGCGGCGGCTGGCGGGCGACATGCCTGCTATTTATTGTAGGAATGCTGCTCTTTTCTGGGGGCCTTTACAGCATGGTTTTTTGGGATCGTATGGGACATTGGAGCATCGTTCCACTGGGGGGCAGCCTGTTGATGATCGCTTGGCTATCGCTGGCTTTTAACGCATTTTTTCTCGATAAATCGTCCGTGGGTACTGGCATTCCAAACGGATAGGTTGAATACTAACGTAGGCCGAAAATCAAAGAAATAACGGGGTGCGAGTATGCGATTTAGAATGAAGATGGGATTGCGAGCTGCCAAATGGACCTTGGCTCTAGTAAGTTTTGGAGTTTTCAGTGAATCCATGACTTCCGTTGCACAAGCCCATCATCCTCACTTTCGTCATTGTGGGCATTTCGGATTTCGCCATTCTGGATTCGGTTTGGGATACTCCAGCTTTGGATTTAGTCCCTATTGGAACAGTGGTTTTTCCACTGGCTTCTATGGGTTTAGCTCCCCGTTCTTTTGTGCACCGCGATTCCATTGTGCACCGCGATTTTATTCCTACAGCTATGCCGTACCGTACATCAGTGTTCCCATCAACACTTACTACTACGAGCCCGCTTGCCCGCCGTTGTGGAGTGGAGTGAACTACGGTTCCGCCCTTCCATTGGCAGCGAATCGAGCGGCACCGGTTGCACCCGCTTGGGCCACCGCATCTTGGCCGAGGACGGCACAAGGGAATGTCAGACTTGCCTCGAACGCTCCGACGATGCCCGCGAATCGTGCATCACTTGTTTCGCAAACAAAGCAACCGTCCGTTTCTAGAGGACTTTCTGCCGATGCGCCGCTGATGATGTTGCGGGCTGCATCTGGGTTGGATAACTCTGGGGACTCGCAGGCAGGAATTCGATACGTTGCAAATAAACCAGTTGGGCTGCAGCCTTACTCGCCCATTTGGACCCAGGCGGCGGTTGGATTAGTGGACGATATGATCAAAGAAGGGCGCTTTGAGGATGCGCAGTTGTCTTGCAAAGCCATGGAAAAGATAGAGCAGACCAAGGGCGCGGGCGTCTACTTGCGGCAAGCGTTGTTGAGTTACTTTTCGCAAGACTCCTCTTCCGTTGCTTCGACGGACGATGTCCTCAACCTGTTGAACGAAGCGTGTGCGGCGGGAAGCGAGCTGCACCCAAGCGAACTGTCGAAAGAATCGCTTAGCGACTATTTCTCGGCGTGTTCCGTTGATGTGAGTCGTTCTATGGAGCTTCTTTCCAAAAAGATCTTGGACAATCCAGCCAAGGCGGGCCGTGAAATGTTGCTGCTAACCGCACTTCTCAAGATCGACGGTCAAACCGAGAGAGCCAAACTCTTTGCGGGCGAAGCAGACCAACTTGCATCGAAGTCCAAAACTTTCCATTGGAATAGTTTATTGGCTGTGTGCAATGAGTAGGGAAAAAGGCGTTTTGAGGTAAAAAGCGTTATTCCTGGCTGATCGCGAGAAGGTTTCCGCTGGCTTCACGCAATTGGGACCACAATTGGCAGCTATGCAAATGGCAACGGAACGTTCGCCGCACTCCATCCGGTTTACCCGGATGGTAAGCACATCGGTATGAGTCTTCGAGTGAAACAAACTGATAGCCGAAGGGCGATAGCCCCGGTTCTCGACGAATGTCGAGCCATTGGAAAACCGGGGCTATCGCCCAACGGCTGCCCGGCAAGCCGGACGGAAGGTAAATCCCGATAACAATATCGGTAGTTGCGATCTCGGTACCGCATTCTGCCTCTTCCGTGTTTTTGAAAGCCGATTTACCATTAGGGTGGGTAGAGCGTACCCTTGAGATGAGCGGATTCGCATAAGGGATTGCCTGGGGTAAGGTAACTGGTGGCCAACGAAAATCGAAACGGTGCAAAAGACGAGGACTTGGTCCATGTTTTGGGCTACCTAAATTTCTCTTCCGGGAAATCCGATCCTAAATCCATGGCTGCCCTGAACCGCCTGTATAGTTGGGCCATGGCGGGTTCGCCTCGCCAATACAGCCCTTATGCTGGCCTGCCTCCTTGGCTAACAATCCAGCAATGGCTGCAGGATCGACTCGGGAAGCTCCGCGATGAGAAGGAGATCTTTCGCGAGAGCGACCAAGCCAGCCAAGTGCTCCAAATCGTTTGGTTGTATTTGCTTCCTGACTATTTAGACTTTCACAGCGACCTGCTGTTCCATCAAGAACCCGAAGGCTTGTTCAATGGTCTGTTCTTGGGTCGAGCGATCGAGTGCGTTCTTCAGCAAGGGGGGCCATGGAACGAAATCGACCGAATCGTTCCTAAAGCGATCGATGGTCTCAATGACTATGTGGGCTTTCGACCGGTTGCCGTGCTTGAAGGAAGGCGTCTGGAGCCATACTCGCACGAATGGCTTCGTCCCATCCCGTTGTATGTTCGCGATGTAGGCGTCGCGTTCGGTCCTTACTTTGAAATCATCGGCCGTACTCTGGATATACTGCGGGCGACCTCGCCACACATTCTGCAAGACGCTCAATTCGATCCGAATAACTTGGACGAGCTGGCTCTCGATCCGAGAGCATACGATTTCGATCATCCGGTGAACAAGCGGCCAAACTACTATTTTGGTCAATGGGATCCCAACTTGATGGATCAGGACTCCAACTATCGCCGTTTTGTGTTGCAGCAAGTCACTGTGGACGCCCTGCTCGCTCGTGTTGCTCAGGAGAAAGAGCTGTCCCGCGAGGAGACCTTGACCGAAGCAGCCGCAGTTCTCGCCGGAACCATGCTAATGGCATCGGGCATCTCGGGTGGCCGAGCCAATTCCTTCTCATCGACTACCACGCTGGTGAACCTGTTATCGCAGATAGCGCTGTATCGCGATTCCTTCTATGAGGAATTCTTGCAGAACTTGACTGGGCCGCATGCGGATCGATTGCGCCACGAAGCAGCCATCCGGCGTCAACCTCTCGGGGGGGCACGTCAACAACTCAATACGAATCTTGCGAGGCTGCGAGCTTCGCAAGTCGAGCACGTTCAGCTAGCGCGCATCTTTGCAAGAATGGGGAGCGCCAACGCAGCCAAGGAAGAGTCCGACGATGTTCAAGTCCCGTCAGCCCGCATCCTGTGCCGAATCGATTGTCTCTTAACGGTTGGCAATCAACTTTTGCGTCGCAACGAACTTGCAAAAGCTTGTGATATTCCCGAACAAATCTTCGATTTAATCCAACGAGGCATCGAATGCGGAGCGTTGGTGGATCCGTGGAACATTATGGGGTTCGCCGGCAACTTCCCGAGGTTCATTGGCACGGACGCGACCGTGATGGATGAGCGAGTCGAAGAACTCGTCCAAATCATGGAGCAAACGCTCGGTTTTTTGTCTCGATTGTGGCGAGAAGCGGCGGCAACCAACCAAGAATCGCTTTGCAACGGGACGGAGAAACGATTTCGCCAAATAACGGATTGGTGGCGTAAATACGCAGCCCACGAAGTAAGCGATGTATCGGCCACGGATCCTCAAGACTCACTCGAATCATCCCAATTGGTCGCTCGCGCATTGCGACTATGGCATAAAGGGGGTGCGGCTGCGGGCGACGTGAAGTTCTGGACTCCAAACGCGGATATGTTCGATTCACCCAAGGCGTACGCATTGGTCATCGAAGCATTGCTCGACCGACGCGATTTTGTTGGAGGGATGGCGCTGCTGGTTCACTGGCTGAGCCAAGCTACCCGCGTCGGCTTGCAAAGCGGAAACACTTCGTATTCGGACCTTGCACGCATGTGGCTTGAGCAATTGTTCGAACACACCCTCGATGGCCAAAACGCTGCAAACGACGACGCACAACAATCTGGTATCAATAAACAAACAGATGCACCGAATTCGATTGAGTTCGTGTGGTCGATGGTTGAAAAGTTTTTTGATTACCTAGAGGCCAACGGGGAGTCATACTGGTCGGTACCCGAGTTTCGACTTGCAAAAGCGCCGAAACGCAAGAAACGCCCTGAGCAATCAAACGATCTGATGGCTGCCGGAGATTCAGCCGACAGCGAAGGAGGCGTCGCAGATGGCGAGGAGGGGGACACGAACGGTTCGCTCTACGGTGCCGCCCATTGGGAAAAAACCTATCGGGATACGACGGACGACGGTGTGGATGGACAAATCTACGAACAAAACGAAGGATCGTCCGAAGAATTAGTTGCGGAATCGAAACGGCTTAGTGAGCATCTTACTTTCTTAGTCGCATTAGCCCAAATGTGGAAACTTGTGTCGCAGTCGACGCAAACACTGAACACGACGCAAGGTGCCTCGGACGAATCCGCCAACGCAGATGCGGCTCGTAGATCGCGGGTTGTCGCTGCGCTAAGGCGATGGAGTAAACAATGCTTTGACAATCGCAACGCGTTGATTTCGCTGCTTGACCAAATCCAGTCATTTAAGTTAGACATCGGTGGAACGGACACGGAATCGATGGCGCGATACGATCGCCAACGTGTGATCAAGGAATCGCTGATGGAGCGAATCTTGGCGTCTGCGGTCGAAACGGCCGACGCTGGTCGTATGTTGATCGGAGCCATTCTGGCTCATACCGATGATCGACCAAGCTGCCAACCATTACTGGATGGTCTTCCCAGGGATGAGGTGTTGACCGTCGAACTATTCGGTGACTTGATGGCCGCGCGTCGTTCCCGTGTTGAGGTCGCATTTCCTGGTTTCTTGGCTGTCTTGAGAGAGCAAAAGCTGTTGTATGTTTCGCTGGCTCGCGGCGGACAACCCATCGATATTCTCAACGCGAGGGTGCGGCGCCGTGCGTTGACGCATTTGCTCACTTGGTTACCGAGGCAAGGGTTCTTTTACGAATCCTGTCGGTTGGTTGACACCGCTCGACATATGGAACATCACAATCCCGTGGGGCATGGAGCCGTAACGGAGTTTGACGATCTGTTCCAGATCGCATTCAAGTCCATGGTGCGCTGCCTCGTCCGAAATGCATATCAATGGCAAGCGGACAAACCCGCCAAACCAACCTCCGAAAAGCGTCGCATCCGGAGATCCGAGGTGCCGTTTCAACCAGAGTGGTCAAGCCTGGAACTCGATCGGCTGGTGGATCGCAGTCCACCTGAACCCGACAGCGAAGTGTTGGTGCCGCTGCTAGAGCAACTCACCGAAGTGCTGCTCGGCAGTTGGTTGGCACATTCTCGGACGCTTCGCTTAAGTGTGCTAGAAACAATCGATGGTTCGGGCACTTGGAATCAACTGGCCGAATTCATTCAGAAGTATGGCAAAGGACTCTTTACTCAGGGCTTCTTGAAACTTTCGAATGTTCGCGCCATCCTTCACCAGGGCGTTGGTAACTACCTTGAGCAAGCCCTAAAGAACCAAGACACGGACGAAGTGAGGCCTCTACTAGAGGCAATTGAGAACGGCGAAATTTCGACCGAAGATGCTGAGCGCTGGCTTGGTGTGGTATTCGAAGCAGTCATCGATCACTTTGCAGAGTACAAAGATTACAACAGCACCACAACGCAATCGGATCGAGGCGAGATGCTCTACATGCTCTTGGACTTCCTCCGATTGCGGGTTCGTTACGACCGAGTTTGCTGGAACCTCAAGCCTGTGTTTTGGGCGCACGAAGTGCTTGTGCACAATGGGTGCCAGAATTCAGCCCAGCAATGGCGTCGGGCTCTTGCGGAAAGAGTTGCCAAAGAGTCGGATCAATACTTGGAAAAATTAGCCAAGCTCCAAGAGCAATATGCGATGAAAATGCCGACCGTCGCGGATCGACTGAATGAGCGGTTTGTCAAGCCGATGACCATCGATCGGATGCGAGCGTTGATCCGCCCCGCAATGCGGCAACTGCGATTCAGCGATAAGGAAGAGAGCCGAGCGTTTGAACTGTTGGTTCAAGAATCGCATTTGATGATGCGCGAACCGACAGGCGTTGGATTGGACATCCCGGCTTGGTTGCTCATGCTTGAGGAAGAAGTCGATCGGGTGTTGCACAACAATCGAAACGCGCCGCTCGTGCAACGGCTTGAGAAAGCGGTGCCAGTGATTCCAATCACGCGACAACAACTCCAAGATCAGTTCAATGCAGCCATGTCCCAGAATCGGGGAATAAAAGGCCCGGAATCCAGCTAACCCTTCGCAGGGACCAGCGGCAACAAACGACAAGGAGTATTGCGACTATAATGACGCGGATGGACCCAAATCGCATCGATGCCGAAAACCTAAGCCTAGAAGCAACTCGGACTGTTCAATCGGTCTATCTTCAATTCGAAGAGTTGAAGCAATCCGCAGCGTCGATGCTGGAACATATCGACCACTTGGGACGCGACTACCTGACCCCCACAGAAGACGAGCAGACTCGCCGTTTGCTTTTGACGTATTGGCAATTGCGGCTTGCGCTGTTAGAGGTTGTTCATGATCTACGCGATCGCGGTACGCGTAATCTTAAAACGTATCACCAGTTGTTTTTGCCTGGGTATGCCGGCGCTTTAGTCCTTCTCGATTCGGCCCGCGCCTTACGAGAGATGTTTCACCATCGTCCCGTCATTCGCCGCAAGCTGAACGAAGCGGAGCCAAGCTTTAAAATTCCCGCCGGTGTCTACGACCAGACGCAAGCGTCCTGGACTTTGCCAAAGAACTTGTGGATGCTTTTCGACGCAGCTCGCTACTATCATCGTCGTCGCCATCGTTGGAACAAGCTTGCGCAGACGAACGAGTTAAAGCAGATGGTGTCGATTATCGACCAGCTTTCGGCCAGATTGAATATCAGCTGGAGCGGCTATGCCAAGGCTAGGCTCCGCTTTCGCGTGAGGCAGCTTTGGAGTCTCCTACGCGGGAATTTTGTCGGTTCCGCGATGTTTCAGATTCAGAAGGTAGCTGGCGTCCTCGCTGCCGATAAATATTTAAAAAGAGGTCATCAACCGGGTCTCCCTAAGAACGTCCGTAATGAGTTTGCTGAATTGCTTGCCCCTGGTGACATTCTTTTGGTTCGCAAGGAGTACGCTTTGACCAACTACTTCTTGCCGGGCTATTGGCCACACTCTGCGCTGTATGTTGGGAGTTTAGAGTACCTCGAACGTGCAGGGCTTCGCGAACATCCCTCCGTTTCTCCACGATGGAAAAAAATCGTCGATTGCGGAGCATCGACAGTGGGACGCGTGTTGGAGGCGATGAAAGATGGCGTTTATGTTCGCTCGCTCGCATCCGTTTGCCGATCCGATTCCTTTCTGGTGATACGCCCCAAGCTTTCATCCGATTCGATTCAGCATGTGGTAGCGAGAGCGCTTTTTCACGAAGGCAAGGAGTACGATTTCAGTTTCGACTTTACCGTTGCAGATCGCCTGGTTTGCACAGAAGTAATCTACCGAGCATTGGATGGCGTCTCAGGGATTTCGTTTCCGTTATCGCGTCGCGCAGGCAGAATGACGCTTGCGGCGGAAGATATTGTTAGGATGGCAATGCAAGCAGGAACGATTTCGATCGAAGCTGCGTTTATACCCACTTTGAGTGGCCAAATCCTTTATCAAACAGACGCCTATTCTGCGGTCTGCAAAGTCGCGACGTCGTTAAGTACATCACCTCCTGAATGACTGTGGATTGACGAAATGAATAAGCCTCTTTTTTTCGTGCTTGTGGGATCGATCATCGGTTGGGCAGCTTTCACGTTGATTGGGACGGAGGACCGAGTCAATTGGTTTTTGGATGCCGGATGGGTCGTTGTAGGTGTCCCAGTCTTGTTATTCACACGAAAACGTTTCCCGCTCACTTCCCTTGTCTATTTGCTTTTGGCGGTTCACGCTTTCGTGTTGATCGCGGGTGGTTACTGGACCTACGAAAAGAACCCCGTAGGGCTTTGGATACAAAAGCTTCTTTCTACCGAACGCAATCATTTCGACCGTTTTGGACATTTCATGCAGGGTTTCGTACCTGCGATCGTCTTTCGTGAGATCTATGCCAGGACCTCGCCCATCGGCAAGAGTGGATGGTTGAATTACTTTTCCGCCGTGAGTTGCATCGCATTCAGTGCGCTTTTCGAGTTGTTGGAATGGGGAGCAACCCTTTTGGCAGGTTCCAGCGGTGATGAGTTCCTTGGACATCAAGGAGATATATGGGACGCGCAGTGGGACATTCTATGGGCCGTGATTGGATGTCTTGTTTCTTTACTCGCCCTCTCGTCGATCCATCATCGTCAGCTAGCACAACTGCTTCCCTCTGAGTCAACCGGCTTCGGGGACACCACGCTGCGTCCCTTGGCGTTCGATACTGCCAAACGGTTATAAAACTCCGTAAATCCTTGAATTGCAGGGCTTTACGGATTTTGAGTGCAGAGAGTGTTGGTACGAAGAGGGTTGCGCTCGTGGAGGCGAGAAGCGACCTTCGTCTATCCCGGCCGCAGAGGTCTATTTCGAAATTTGGGATCGAGATAGTTGGAGGTGATTCAGCCGAACCGACTTGATATTTCGCTACCTTTCGGACTACGCGATTTGAATTGGTATGGTACAGTTTGGAAGAGTAAAAAGCTGCCTATTGTCAGTCAACATTTTCGCTTTCACAAGACTTCACTGCTATGTCATCTTTTCCTCGAATGGATAGAACGATCGTTAAACGTTCAACGCTCGATCAGCAGGGGAGAGACGCTGGCGTTCCTGCCGCAACGGCCGCAGAACGAATTTTGATGGTATGGCCTCTTACAATTACCGCTTGGGCATTCAAGGAACCGAACGTTGTTCAACCAAGACTTCAAAGACATGTTGTCCGCACTATCCGAAGCAAGAGCTGATTTCTTGTTAGTCGGGGCGTATGCGTTGGCGGTGCACGGATTTCCGCGGGCGACTGGTGATTTGGACATCTGGGTTCGTGCAGATAGCGATAACGCCCGGAAAGTACTTTATTCCCTCGCCGTTTTCGGTGCTCCTTTGGATGACTTGACGGTCGATGATCTATCTAAACCAGGGATCGTTTTTCAGATAGGCGTAGAACCATCACGGATCGATATCTTAACTGCAATTTCGGGAGTAGAATTCGGTCACGCATGGGAGCGCCGAGTCTTGGTTGACGTGGATGGTGTATGTATTAATGTGATTGGACGCGACGACTTGGTTGTCAACAAACGCGCTAGCGGCCGTCCCAAAGACATTGCTGATGCTGAGACGCTAGATCCAGAAGACAAGTGACAGTGCGATTGGTCACATTTTCTTCGTTCTCTTTTCATCGAATAAGAACTTCGTTCCGTCGGAGCGGGCCCGGAGTGAAGGGCGGATCGTTTTCCAGCCACATTTTTGGATGTGCTCTCTGCGTTCTCTTCTGCGTCACTCTCCTATGAGTGAGCTTCCCACTTGTCCGTCATTCCCGCGCAGGCGGGAACCCAGTCATCACACGCATTCCGCTGGATTCCCGCCTGCGCGGGAACGACGTACTGGCGTGGCTCATGGGGCTGGTATGGCTCATGCGGCCATCTAGAAAACCTTTGTCGCTGCAACGCTTTTCATTGCGACTTGGCCGGTAAGACAATGGGTCGTTCTTTTCGTCGATTGAGATCGGGCTGAGGAAGTCGTCGGATCGATTTGGGATCGTTGCTGAATTCGAAGCGTTCGAATCATGGATGGCCGCGACGTTTTCCTTGAGAGTTGTGATCCGCCGTTGAACAGACGTATAGTCACTCGCTTCGAGGGTTTCGGCCAACGCGGCTCGTATGGGATTCAAATCCACATAGGCCGCGCAAGCCAGTAGCGACTCTTCGTCAAGAATCCGAACTGCCTTAAACCGACTTTGCAGAGTAAAACGATTGTCCTCAATCGTTTGGTACTGCGAGTCCGCCTAACGTATTCAGCGTCCGAACGATCTGGGGCGATTCTACCAATCAATGCCAGGCCGAAGCGATTGAGGACAATCGCTCTACTCTGTTTGGAGCCATTTGAATGGACGAGACCAAGAAAGTAAAGTTCAGTGCATTTGATCGCGACGCGGAAATCGAATTCTCGGAACGAAACCTTCCTCATTGGTTTCAAGCCGATGCAGCCAGAAAGCCAATAGGGGACGCAGCACAGATCCGTACGTGAAGAATTACCGCATACGGCTCGTTCGTTAAGCGATGACGGTCGCGATGAATCCTACGAAGCGGGGCGAGGGGGAAAAAACGCGTTGCGTTTCACTTCGATCGCTTGTTCTTCGTTCGGCCTCGTCCCTCGGCCTCCCTTTCGAACCGCTCTCCCCGTTTACCGCCTGTACTTGTTTCGTTTTCCTGGCTGAACTCAAGAGGCGTAAGCCCAGGTCGATGAAGCGAGAGCCGGGCTTGTAGGGCTGCGGGATTCCAGGTACCCAACTATCGCTCAAAACTAACCCGAAGCTTCGTTACGGGATGAACAAAGGACAATCGATGGGAATGCAAACCCATCGGTTTATTCTGAAGGTCAGGATCCGGTTCAGCGCGAGCCATACCACCTGGCAGGTAAAGCGGATCGTCGACGATCGGGAACCCAAGCGACGACAAGTGCAAACGGATCTGATGCGTTCGACCTGTCAACGGTCTCGCTTCGATCCATGTCGTGTTGTTGTCCTGTCGGCTACGAACACGAAATCGAGTCGATGCCGGGGAACCGTTCACGTCTATACATCGGCCGCCACCAGATGCGGCCTCTTTGCTGATCGCTAAATCGCATTCGATCTCATCCCAGTCCGGATGGCCAACCACCGTTGCGAGATAAACCTTGTCCACAGTCCCTTCCGAGAACTGAGATTGCAAGAATTGCGAATAAGAATACTTGCGTGCATAAACGACGAGCCCGGTGGTGTTGGCGTCCAATCGGTGGGCGGATCTGAGTTTATCTGGATAATAGGCTGCGTCGAGAATGCACTCTAACGTATTGAGGTTGAACCGGCCCGATGGATGCATGGGCAGCGGTGCGCATTTGTTCAAAACCACGATGGCCGCGTCTTCGTATACCAGTTCGATTTCTGGGTTAATCTTCGGTTCGACATAGTTCTGCATCCTCTGCAAGAATCGCTCCCCATCGCGAACCGTTTGCTCGGCGCTCACAGGGCGGGACTGCAACGACTCTTTGATCGCGATCGGGGATTGTATTTCACCGGTCGCAATGGCTTCGAGCCATTGTTCTCGGCTATAGCCGGGATAGAAATCGCACAAGGCATCGATCAAGGGCAGGCCTGCAGATCGTTTTGGGATCGATATCCAGCGTTTGTTTTCGTAGGGCGTTGAGCCGCGTTGTTCCAATGCAATCTTGCGAATGGTCGATTGCCGTTTCACGAGCCGCAGTCGCTGTTGCTCCTCCGGTGTCTTGTAGCAATACGGGCACGATTGAGACGGAATATACTTCTCGGACTGCATGTCGTCTGGCGTCAATGCATGCTTGCAAGCGAAACATTCGCAGATATCGGACGCTTCGAGTGTCGGGTCGACGGCCACACGTTGATCGAATACAAAGCAGTCGCCTTGGTAATGCGAGTGTTGGCACTGCTCGAAGTATTTTAGGATGCCGCCGTCAAGCTGATAGATTTCATTGAAACCGAGCCCCTTCATGTAGGGCCCAATTTTTTCACATCGTATGCCGCCGGTGCAAAACATAACGACTGGCTGTTGTTTCACTTCGTCGGGCAACGCGGCGGCGGCCTTTGGAAATTCGCGAAAGTTCTTGAGGTTGAGAGCGATCGCATTTTCGAACGTTCCCAACTCGACTTCGTAATCATTGCGTGTATCGAGCAGAGCGAGCGATCGTTTCTCATCCAGCCATTGCTTGAGTTGCTCGGGCGAGATCTTAGGCGAAGCGTCTTCCACCGGTTGTATGTTTTCGATGCCGACGGGAATGATCTCGCGTTTGATCTTGACCAGCATTCGGTTGAACGGCTGGTAGTCGGTGATGCTTTCTTTGATCGGGAGATCCGCCAGTTCAGGTGTATTGCGGATGTGAGCCAGGAATGTGTCGATCGACTCTCGTGAGCCAGCCAGAAAAAGATTGATGCCCTCACCGCTCAGCATCACCGTGCCGCGAAGAGCGAGGCGTTTGCACAAACTCTTGAGCTCATCTCGCCGAGACTCAAGCCGATCCCAACGAAAGAACTTGTAGGCTGCAATGTTGACGATGATGTCGGGTTGAGTCGGAGACATGATTACAGCCATAATCGCAGGCGGCCATCGAGACGATCGGGTAGCGCTTTGTCCACCCAGCGGCGAATCTGAGCATCGTTATAGCGAGTACTAAAGTGTCCGCAAATAACGATTTCGTTTTTGAAATCGTTTCGACGAGCGACGATATCATCAAGATGAGTATGACCGTGTTTGTGGATCTTCTCTTTTCGATGATCGGGAGCGACGAAGGTCATTTCGGTGATCAGGATTTTGGCTCGATACATGTCGGGGCAAGCGTCGAGTCCCTCGGGAGCGGTGTCTCCCGTGTAGGCAACCAACGGAATGCGGACTTCACGCGTTACGTCGATTCCGGAGAGTTTGATGTCTCGAATCTGATCACCGGTCAGGTCGGCAAACTCGGGCCGCAATTTTTTGCGGCGATCCCAAACGATAAAGCCAAGCGATGGAATCGAGTGTCTAGTTGCACTGGTGGTCACGACAAGCTCGCGAGATAGTTCGATCTCTTGGTTAGGTGTTAGGGGAATCAAATCGCAAGGCAAGCGGCCGCGATCCAGCCTTGAAAAGCACTTAAGCATCGCATCGACGGACGAGACAGCTGACTCGGGCATGTAGATGGTCGGTTTCTCCATCTTCATCATGCGACGCCGTGCGACATAAGCTGGCAAGGCGGCAATGTGATCCAAGTGCGCATGCGAAACCATAATACGAGGGAGGGCCATAAAGTCCCAGGGTTGTGCCCCGAGATCAAACCCGAGCTTCATCTCGGCAATTCGCCAATAGGTTTGAACGGCAGCCCGCGAGTAGCCATCGATGGTCAACGAATCATGCGTCATGCTGAGCGTGGGAGCGTTGTCGATGGAGCCAATGGTTTCAGCCAATTGCGAATCGATACGCTGCGACGAGGACGAGGCTCGCGGAACAGACGCTGTTGGATCAACAGCTTTTTTTTCGGACACGATAAACCTTACTCTGCAATGGATGGCACTGCGGCATTTGCCTTTGGCGAGTGTGGTGGATTGACGGGTATTTTGGCGACCCGCCAATCCAGTAATTGTAGTTCAACTCGTTTCATTCCATTGAACTCATTGATGTTTGGGCGAAACGCGATGTCTATTTGACCCTTGTGCTTGTTCAAAGGTTCGATCCATTCGGCTTGTCCAAACGCAACGCCGCGCATGACGGAACCGTACTGAACAAATCGACCACTCATGTGTCGGTCTCCGCTCCCCATGGCTTTGGCTGCGTCTACCAACTCAACGTTGCTCGCAACGAGAATGGGGCGAGGATTGGCGGCACCGAATGGGGCTAGTTTTTCTAGGATCGATACGGTGTTGAGGTTCATCTGCTTAAAAGTTGCTTCGGCATCGATTTCCAATTTGGCTACGGGCTTTTTGCCGTTAAGATGCGTCGCAACCAATTCGCAAAACGCATCGCGAAAAGCCGCGATATTTTTTTCTTCGATGCGCATTCCAGCAGCGGCCGCGTGACCTCCACATGAAATGAGATGATCGCTGCATTGCTGCAAGGTCGCATGCAAATCGATAATGCCCTGTGAGCGAGCCGAGCCGGTAGCTGGCTTCTGGCCCGTCGAATCCATACCGATGATCACCACGGGTCGATGGAACTTTTCGGAAAGACGACTGGCGACGACTCCGATGACCCCGAGATGCCAGCCAGCGCCATTCAACACAAAGGCCGCGTCGTTCTCGATATCGAACTGTTCCTTGGCTTGCTTGTTGGCCGCGATCACCATGCTGCGCTCGAGCGACTCTCGATCCACGTTGAGTCGTTCGATGTATTCTGCCAACGCTTCGGCTCGCTTAGGATCTTGGGTCGTAAGCAATTCGACGCCTAATTGGGCTTGCCCAAGTCGACCAGCAGCATTCAATCGCGGCGCAAGTGTAAAGGCGATGTCCTCGGCGGAAAGAATGCTTTTTTTATCGAGCTTGGTTTGCTTCAGAAGGGCCTTGAGACCTAGCGGAGCATGTTCGTGCATGAGCTTGAGCGCATGCCGAACAATGATGCGGTTTTCGTCCAAGAGTGGTACGACGTCGGCGACCGTCCCCATCGCTGCAAGCGTTGTTGCTTGTAACAAAAAATCACGGTAGGCAGCGGTGACCTTTTTGGCTTGGCTCGCACGCTGGCAAATCGCCCATGCCAATTTGAATGCAACGCCTGCGCCACATAGTCCATGAAAGGGGTAGTCAAAACCCGGTAAAGCTGGATGTACGATCGAGCTTGCGTCTGGGAGTTGTTCGCCCATGCGGTGGTGGTCGGTAATGATGAGTTCTACCGCGAGTTCGCGGCACAACTCGGCTTCCTTGATCGAACCAATACCGCAATCGACGCTGATGATCATTTTGCGTCCTCGCTGCGATAACTTTCGAATCGCATCGCAACTCAATCCGTAGCTGTCTTCGAGGCGATTGGGCACGTAGTACTGAACGTCCGCTTGAAGCATTCGCAAGCAGCCAAACAAAATCGACGTACCGGTCATTCCATCGGCGTCATAATCTCCGTAAACCGTGATGGGCGTTTTGTTTTCTATTGCCGAGTAAATGCGTTCGGAAGCAATCAACATTCCAGGCAAAAGGTCTGGTTCGCGGAGGTCCCCGAAGCGAGCCTCTAAGAATTTATCAACGGAGTCCTTTTCCGTGATCCCACGGTTGAGCAGCAATTGGGCTACAACCGGCTCAATATTGGATCGCTGAGAAAGCTGCGCAATAGCGGACGAGTCATGACCTTTGAAAAGCCATTGTTTGGCCATAGACAGCCCTCCGTGATGATGGTTGCGCGCGACTCCCGATAAGGACACGTGTCCTTAGGACGAACCACCAAGACTACTTGCGTTTCTCGAGGTGGAGCGTAACTCGTCGAAGACGCGGACTGTATTTCTTGAGCTGGAGTTTTTCTCCTCCGGGCTTGCGTAGCAACACGTAATTAATGTCGCCTGTTTCCTGACAAACGAGGAAGGTCGTTTCCTTTTTCTTTTTGCTTTTAGCCATTTTCTTCGAATTTACCTTCAACAAAACTGCGGTTTTGGACACTTCGGAACGCGTATTATGGGGATCGCGTGGATTTTGGCTAGTTCAATTGGGCTCTTTAGGCGTTCAGGAATTGGGAACCAAGCCAAACATCCGTACATCCAAAACGGATTCCCCACTCGAAACTTACCCAAATATCTCACCTAACCCTCAGATTCGGACGCCAACGCTTCCGAGAATGAAGACTGAGGTGATTTGAAAAGGGGGGTTAGGAAGATTTAGTCGAATAAGATTGAGTTTGAATCCTATCCTTGTCCGACAGGCATCCAGGTTAGTCGAATTAGTTTTTCTGCTTTTGTCAGTAATCACACATGATGTGCGCCCCGAAGTGGAGCGCAAACCAGGGTTTCGAAATGAAAAATATGCAACGCAGCGAATCAATGAAGCAAAGTGCAAGACGATTTTTTAGGGCAGTCCTACAGGGCGCTCTGCCAGCATTGACCACTCGCAAATCGCGTCCTATCCACTTTGAGCCACTTGAAACGCGACAATTGATGGCTGGCGACTTTTACGATGCAGCATCAACAGCTGCTAATTCGTCTGTTGCTGGGACGAACATTCCCGCCTTGGTCAACAGCGCTCCCATGAGCACATCGGGGATGGTCGGCGAGGGAGAAGATGCGCAAAACTTGGTTGAATTTGCGAAGGCGCTTCAACAGGCTGGGGTTCGATTCTTCGGCGCCGACTGGTGTCCTGTTTGCAACGAACAGAAGAAGTTATTCGAGGATGGAGCCCAGTTTCTACCGTTCATTGAAATGACGAATCCGGACCGTACGCGAAACGCAACCGCGATCAGCGAAGGAGTAACACAATACCCAACATGGGAATTCAGTGGCGGTCAGCGCGTTACGGGCCTGCAAACCCTGCAGCAGCTTTCAACTTTGTCCGGTGTTGCCATCCCTCTTGGGAGCAGCCCAACCTTTACCACCATTCCAAACCAGACCGTCCTCAATGGTTCGCCCTTGAATGTCCCGGTGGACGCATATGATCCGAACGGTGGTCCACTGACGATCACGGTGACAAGCAGCAATCCAACGGTGATCAGCGCCGAAATGATTACCAACAACAAGGCATGGAAGATCTCGGTCAACGGTTATGGGGATATGGTTTACCGATTGTTTGCGGACGAAGCCCCACGCCCAGTGAATCGCATCGAGACATTGACCAACAGTGGTTTTTACAACCAAACCGCCACGAACAAGATTATTTTTCACAGGGTGATCGACAATTTCGTGCTTCAGGCTGGAGACCCGACAGGCACTGGGAGCGGTGGTTCGACCTTTGATAATTTCGACGATCAATTCAACGTCAATCTACAGCACAATCGAACCGGCATTCTCTCCTATGCAAAGTCCTCTGATGACACCAACGACTCTCAGTTCTTTATCACCGAGGGACCGCAGCGCCATCTCGATTTCAACCATTCGATCTTCGGTCAGTTGATCGAAGGGGACTCTGTTCGTGAAGGCATTTCTCGGACACCGGTCAACAGCAGCGATAAGCCCATAAATGAAGTGTCGATCAATTCCGCTTCGATCTTCAATGACACGGAGAATGGAATTATTCGGCTCAAGGCGTTGGCAGCAACTGGCACGTCGACCATTACCGTTCTAGTCGCTGATGCGAATGGCAATCAATTCTCTCGCACATTTACGGCCACTGCCGCTGCCGACACCGCAAATGGTGCACCGTTCCTGAATGACATCACGGTCCCGGCAATCGCACCTGGTGAAACAGTCAACATTCAACTCTCGTCTCAAGACGCCGAAGGCCAGCCTGTGACTTATGGAGCCACCAAAAGTGGTTCTGTCGACTACCAGTTCAATGTAAATCCGACCACTGGTTTACTGAGCGTAACTGCGCCTCAAAACTATACGGGTTCGTTTGATTTGAAGGTAAGCGTTCAGGCGACGGACCCAACTGGCGTCACGACGGGAGACAAGTCGGATAGTCAGGTCCTGCGTTTCAATGTGGCAGCTACTATCTCGGCACCCACCGCCGTTGACTTAGCAGCGGTGAGCGATACCGGAACAAGCGATTCGGACAACATCACCAATGCCGCCAGCATGCAGTTCACCGTAACAGGTACGACTGCTGGAGCGACAGTAAACTTGCTCGTCGGTTCTCAAGTTGTCGGAACCGCAGTAGCCACAGGTGCAACCACCACCATCACGACGACGTTGGTTTCGCAGATCGGAAACGGAACTCAAAGCGTTGTTGCGAAACAAACGCAAAACGGCCAAACAAGCAATGCTTCACCGGCTTTAGTCGTGGTTTATGACCCGACCGCACCGGCTGCGATCGCAGCGTCTGCGCTACCCACGTCCGCCAACGTCGGCAAAGCACTGAGCGTCGACTTGGCCAGTCCAGAAGAAGGTCAAGGATTGAGGTATTCGCTTGAGAATGCACCTGCCGGTCTGTCTATCGATGCCACGACAGGCTTGATGACTTGGACACCCATTGCGAGTCAAATTGGTCCTCAAACGGCAAACCTTCGACTGACAGACGCCGCAGGAAACTCTCAGACGCAAGCGTTTGCTATTTTGGTCGGGGATACTGCAAAAGTAAGTGTGACGCTGCAAGCCTTTGATTCCACCAATACTACGGCTTTGACATCGGCCTCGATCGGTCAAGAAATTGTTTTGCGAATCGTCGTCAACGATCTTCGAGTAGGTGGCAATCCCGAGGGAGACGGTGTCTTCTCGGCCTATCTGGACCTGTTATATGACTCGGATAGATTGGAATTGGTAGGTAGCAACCCTCTGACCTATACCTCGTTATTCGGAAACGGCAGAAGCGTTCCGGACATAACCGTGCCAGGTATCGTTAATGAGCTTGGTGCCTTCTCCAGTTTTAACGTTGGGCCGGGTCGCGATCCCCAGTTGCTTGGAACTCTCCGCATGCGAGTAAAAGCAGCTGGCCAGGCCGTTATTAGCACCAACCCTGGGGAAAACGACAGTCGCGGTTTCACAATCTTCAAAGAAGACACTGTCGTTCCATCGACTCTCGTTTCGTTTGGCACGTTGAATCTTCCGATCGGCCAAAACTTTATCGCTGCCAATGATACGTTTAACTTCGATGAAGATTCGTCGAACAATTCGCTCGCGGTTTTAGACAATGACACCATCGTTGCAGGCTCAAATGCTGTCTTGACGTTGCAGTCGTTAGGCACTCCATCCCGAGGTGGAACGGTCTCGATAGCATCCGACAGCAAACGCGTGATTTACACTCCCGCAGCCAATATCAATGGCCAAGAAACATTCACTTACACCGTGCGAGACCAAACCGGTGCGACAGCATCTGCCACCGTCACCGTCCAACTTCGCGCTGTCAACGACAACCCGGTCGCCGTCAACGACTCGCTTGGCACGGTCAAGACGACGGACCGCGATGTATTTATCCCCGTATTAGCCAACGACACTCTTGGACCGGATACCGGTGAGACTCTCACTGTAACCCAAGTCGGGACGCCCAACCAAGGTGGTACAGTTCGATTGGCTACTGGAGGCAGTGGCGTCATCTATAACCCACGCGGCGGCTTCACCGGTAATGAAACCTTTACCTACACAATCACTGATGGCAATGGAGGCACATCGACAGCCACGGTAACCGTTACGGTTTCGCCAGCTGTTCCGCCACCGACCGTAGTCGGCGAGTCGTTTACCATCATCGAAGATGCCGCCGCAGCCGAGTTCAACGTCCTTTCGAACGATGTACCAGCCCAAACTGGCGACACGATTTCGATCACCGATGCCAAGGCACCCAACGGAACGGCCACCATTACATCGAATGGAACACGGCTTACCTTTGCTCCGAAAGCGAACTTCGCCGGTCAAGAGCTTGTTGTCTATACCGTTCGCAGCAGCAATGGAGGTTTGGCTAACGGCACAGCAACCTTTACCGTAACACCCGTCAACGATCCGCCTCTCGCTGTCGATGACTCGTTTAGCCCGTTGTCGTCTCCAAATCAGTCGTTGGATGTACTAGCGAACGATCCGCTCGCGGATGCTGGCGATGTGTACACGATCACGGCAATCACGCAACCAGAAACGGGCAAAGGTACCGTGCAGATCGGGCCCAATGGCAAAACACTTCTTTACAGTGCGCCAAGTATCGACTTCAGTGGTCCCGTCGTGTTCACCTACACGGTCAGCGATGGGACATTGACCAATACAGCTTCGGTGACACTCAACGTACAAAACTTTAAACCTCGTGATGTTGAAATTACGTATCCTCCGTTCTTTACAGATGTACCCGTGACGGCAGAACTTGTCGGAGCAACGGGCAACAATTCTAATGCGATTCCTACCATACCGACCGACGATGGGGTCAAGATCTCGAACGTTGGACCTGGAGACTATCTGTTCTCAATACCTGATTTGCCATTCATCTCCGGCGGAGCTCAGGAGGTCTATGTCACTTCGGCATTCAACGATTCCAGTTCGATAACCCCCGCCTTCCAGTCTGGGACTCGCGATGCTCGCTCCGTTGACATTCGCGATTTCATGGGTCAAAACTTGAGGCGCGGCATCACCTCTGCAGTCGCCGCAAACAAAGAATCCGCCTGGATTGATGGCCAAGGTGATTGGAAGAACTTCAAGAATATCAAAGTCTCATTGAATACGGCCGGCGATCAATTGACCGTGCGAGCAACGAATCCGTCGAATCAAAATGTTCAAGCCACATTGCCTGTTAGCGATCCCAAAGTCGTCATGCGAGGCAAAGAGGGGGATGCATCCTTGTTCCGTATCCAGGCACATCCGTCCGAACTGACCTTCACCCCTTCGACATCGTCCCCATCCACGTCTGCTAACAGTACGACGAACAATACGGGCACCTCGGGCGAAGGCGAGCAAGGGACTGCTGCCCCTCCAGTCACCACCGATCGACGGGAAAGCGTTTCACTCAATCCTGCCCTGGTCGATCAAGTGATTCAGCAAGTAAAGGCACCGCAGCGGATGATCGCATCCAGCAATGCGTCCGATTCGTCCAAACGAAACGAATCCAAAGCGTTGCCTTCCCAATCCGCAAGCGCACCTGTTAACTCCAATCCCATCTCGAACGGTTTTCGAAGCGGTTTCCGAACGCGATAAAGGGCGTCCGATGCGTTAACTCGTGACGACTTTCAATGTCACAAGGTCATTAGGCGTGCGGCAGGCGGGTTGAGTACCGTCTGCCAATCGACGTAAACCTTGCGAATCAGGACTTCACAAAGCTGTAAAGTGCATCGTCGGTACGAATGAAAAAGACACCTTCAGAAATGACGGGTGTGGCCATGATTCGCTCGCCGAAGTCGTGGGACGAAATGATTTCCCACTCTTTTCCGGCCTTCAAAATGGTCATCACTCCACTCTCGCTCGTCAGGTACACTTTGCCATCCCCGGCAACTAACGAAGCATAGTAATTACCTCGACCTTCGGCCCGCCCCTGGTGTAGCAACTGCCCATTGGCGATATCGATCGTGGTGATGATACCGCTGTCCTTGACCATCGTCAGCACACCTTCATAAACCACCGAGCTAGGTACCGTTGGCAAGCCACGCGTGTAGGTCCACTTCACGAATCGACTTGTTAATTCGCCATTGGAGCCAGGCTCAATTGCAACGGCCATGTTTTGAGCCCTTTCGAAGACGAGGGCATGGCGAGACCATTCGCCCTCTTCCAGTTTTTCATTTTGGTTTAAGTCGATGCGAAAAAAACGATCCAACACCGGACTTCCAGCAGGGAGTTCGTTCTTCGAAATCATTTCGTCTTGATCCTTATCGTACTTGCCAATCGCATCTTGAAAGGGTTCCATGGCGATGCGTTCGCCCGGATCACCCCCTGGAGTCCATGATGCAATGTAAATGACGCCATCGTGAATCAAGGGTGTTGAATCCATGATTCGCGATAGCCCGTTGTACCACCATCGCTTCTTGCCCGTCGCGGCGTCATACGCCAAAAGCTGAAGTGAGCCCGCCACCAGTATTTCCTTGACTCCATCGCGTTCGAGCAAGATCGGAGTGGAGTAACTCCTGGTTGCTTCCTCGCGTGGTATTTCCCACTTCGTCTCGCCTGTCCGTTGATCTAGCGCAATGATAAAACTGCCTAAGTCGTGGTCCTCGTTCAAGACGACATTGCCGTCAACCAAGATGGGTGAACTGCAGGCTCCGAACTCATCCTGAAACGGTCCCATACGGCGTTCCCAGAGCAAATTCCCATCGAGATCGTAACACAACATCCCGTAGCTTCCAAAGAATGCGAAGACTTGGCTGCCATTGCATGCAGGCGTCGAGGAAGCTGGGCTGCCGGTGACATGAAACGCTTCCAAGGTTTTTGTGGGTACACTCTTTTTCCATCGAATGCGACCGCTAGCTCGGTCAATTGCAATCGTTGCCAACTCTTTTTCCTCGGCTCGAAAAGTGGTGAGGAAAATTGAGTCACCACAAACACACGGTGTGGAATGCCCTTTGTCAACGGGCGTTCGCCACAACTGCTTCGCACCTTTTTCGAAATCCGCTGGCAACTCCGGGCTTCCTCTAGCAATTCCGTGATCGTGTCGGAAATAGAAAACCTCTTGGGAAAATCCCATCGAGGAAAATACGCAACCCATCGCAACGAACCAAATTTGGTCTGAAGTCTTCATCGTTCACCCCTACTGTTTCGACTGTCCAGTGCCCGTGGGCGCAACCGGTAACAGCCTTGCTTGGAACTCAGTCTCGCAGGCAGATAACACCTTTTGAATAACCGCATCCGCTCGTTCGCTGGTCAACGTTTCTGTTGAACTGCGCAAGTGCAGACTGAGCAATACGCGCTTCTTGCCGTCGCCGTCCTTCTTAGTGTCTCGATAAATCTCGCGGAACAAGACGTTGATACATAAGGATCCAGCCGCTTTTTGAATCACCGACGACAGCGTTTGCCATTGCAGCGGCTCGTCTACGATGAAATTCAAGTCTCGTTCGATGGTTGGAAACGGGACGATCGGCTGCAATTGCGGGACCAAGCGTGCGTGCGCGAGCAGCAGATCCAAATTCATCTCACCCACCGCGTTGGCAATGTCGAGCTTGACCGCATCCACAATCGAACGATGGATTTGGCCAACCCATGCGATCGGATGACCGCCGACTTGCCAAACGACACCACTGTTCGGAGCCAGATAGTCCCACGCCACGATGTGTTTGGTGACGTGCGAGCGGCTGAATTCCTGGCCGCAAATACGGTCCAGTATCTCTTCAAAGGTACCCAACACGACTCGAATATCAGACGGACCGATGATGCCTAAGTTGAACTGCTCGCAGGGCTTTCCCGAGGGTGGTGAGATATAGACGTTGGCCGTTTCAAATAACATCGAATCGCGATTCGTTTGCGATTGGTTGTACAACCGAGCAGCGATCAAACTTGGAATCAGCGATCGCCTCAATTGGCTTGCTCCCTCGAGCAAGGGAACCAGTGTCGTCATCGCGTCTTCCGAGGTCCAAGGTGATATGACCGAAGCAGGCGACCGGCCAATCAAACTCGGAGTGAGTGTCTCATCGAAGCCAGCCGCGCAGGCAACCGACCGAACCGTTTGCATGACGACATCCTTGGGCCGCTTGGCCGACGACACCAGTGGAACAGGCGCATCCTCCGGAATCTGATCGTAGCCGTAGATACGAGCGATCTCCTCGATCAAATCGATTTCACGAGTCAGATCCGAACGATACGTTGGTGGTAATACGGTTGCTTCTTGGCCCTCATCACCAAACGAAATCTCGCACCCCAATCGCGACAAGATGTCAAGCGATCGTTCCCACGGCAGTTCGATACCCAGGACGCTGATGATCTTGTTTTCTCTCAAACCAATCGACGTTCGAACTGTTGCACTTTCCCCCGTGTCGACCGCACCCGACAATAACACACCACCCGCGATTTGCAGAATCAATTCGCAGCATCGTTGTGATGCCCAATCGAGTTGCGCTCCATCCACGCGGCGTTCGTAGCGATACGACGACGGCGAATGAAGTTTCAATTTGCGGGCTGTGCGACGAATCGAAAGAGGGACAAACTCGGCAGCCTCAATTAACACGTCAACCGTGCTCGGGGAAACTTCGCTATCAACGCCTCCCATGACGCCGCCCAACGCGACCGCCCGTTCCGCATCGGCGATGACAACCATTTGTGAATCGAGTTGATACATGCGGTGATCGATGGCAAGAAAATTCTCCTTGTCATGCGCCGGCCGAACCACGATCTTACCGCCACGGATCTTAGCAAAGTCAAATGCATGCAATGGCTGCCCGCATTCGAACATGACGTAATTAGTGGCGTCGACTACATTGTTGATCGACTTAACACCTATGGATTCGAGCCTTTTGCGAAGCCAATCTGGGCTTGGGCCTATCTTGACGTTGCGAATCACCCGACCAATGTAGCGAGGACATGCCGTGTCAAAATGGTTCTCGATGACAAGGGATTTTGCAACCGACTCATCGATGGTCTTCAGTTGAGGCGAGGGATAGCGAAGCTCGGAATTCAGCAACACAGATGCTTCACGGGCGATGCCAATGTGCCCCAGACAATCGCCTCGGTTGCTTGTGATTTCCAAATCGATGATCGGATCACCGTCTACGATTTCCGTGCTTTCATGATTGAGTCCTGTCAACGCCCAACGCGTAGCCATTTCTTCGTGGCTAATGCTGATATCAACGTAGTCCGACAACCATTCCCAAGAGACTAACATGCTCTCTCCCGACCTAAGATGCAAATTGACGGAGGAATCGAACATCGCTCCGATAGAGATCTCGAATATCGACGATTCCAAATCGTCTCATGCAAAGGCGCTCTACTCCGAGCCCAAATGCGAAACCACTCCATTCTTCCGAGTCGATCCCCAAGGCTTGGAAGACGTTTGGATCGACCATGCCCGCGCCGCCAAATTCGACCCAATTTCCGTTCCACCAATAGTCAACTTCGACGCTGGGTTCCGTAAACGGGAAAAACGATGGGCGAAAGCGAACATGAACATCGCTTCCCAAATAGCTCGTGGCAAACAATCGCAACACGCTTTTGAGTTGCGCCATCGTTACATGCTTATCGACCCAAAGACCTTCCATCTGATGGAACATAGGAAAGTGCGTCGCGTCCGGAGCATCGGGACGATAAACGCGTCCAAGCGAAATGATTCGCAAGGGCAACGGCTGTGTCTCCATTACACGGATTTGAACCGTACTTGTCTGGCTTCGCAACAACATGGCGTCGCGATCCGCCGGGTTGTGAACTTGCTTTTTTGCGGTGGCCAAATAGAAGTTATCTAGCGGGTCGCGAGCAGGATGGTCCTCAGGAATATTGAGCGCCACGAAGTTATGCCAAGTGTCTTCAATCTCTGGGCCCTCGGTGACGCTGAAACCCAACCGGCCCATAATGTCCTTGAGATGCTCAATCGTTTGCGTGATCGGATGAAGCTGTCCAAGCGTTGGACGGATGCCCGGCAGGGTTGGATCGATCTGTGGTCCGCCGGACAACGGTGAGCCGCCCCCTCCCAGTCGATCTGTCGCTGCATCGAGCGCCGACTGAATCGCTTCTCGAACTTCATTGAACCGCTTGCCAGCAACTGGTCGATGCTCGGATTCAATGGAGCCCATCAGTTTCTGGACGGCTTTGATGGCTCCGCTCTTAGCACCCACGAACCGAACGCGCAACGCCTCCAACTGATCGTTCGACGTCACGGATTCGAGAGACTGCTTGGCTTCACCGAGAAGACCATCGAGCGAATCGATAAAATTCTTGAGGGACATGCTTGGCTCTCAGAGCGTCTTAAAACGAAACAGCGAACTCACAGTATGAAGTGAGCCCACGACCGACAGCCGCAGGCTCATTGTTGTACGACGCTCCGCGTCCTTCGGAATCCAAACACGCCGCTGTGCGTCGCGCCACGATCGAAACCTATGCCGCCTTTGGAGCACGCGGGGCAGCAAGAGCCTTCTTAACTGCAGTCACGACTACCTCAAACCCCGGCGCATCATTGATCGCCATCTCGGACAAAGTCTTTCGATCCAGCTCGATTTGAGCCAATACTAACCCTGCGATGAACTGGCTGTAACGCAGTCCGTGCATGCGAGCTGCCGCATTGACGCGGATAATCCAAAGCCGTCGGAAATCACGACGCTTGCGGCGACGATCGCGATATGCGAATCTACCTGCTCGAATAAGGTTTTCTTTTGCCGTTCGGTAAAGTCGGCGGCGTCCACCAACGTAACCCTCAGCTCTTTGAAATAACTTGCGTTTGGCCTGCCGTCTGGCAGAACCCTTTCTAGTTCTCATGGATGAGCAACCTTATCGTTGCATATGGTGTCTCAGGTCATCGCGATGGTTGCTAAAAGATCAGCAACGAGGGCCCCGGTATGTATTCTATCGCGATCGTTGTACCCAAACACCTGGTTTAAAAAATAGGGCCAGTTGTTCTGTCGAAGTCTTGTTAAGGACGTGTGTTGACTTAGTAGCTGTAGCCACGCAGCGCGTCGACGATGTGCCTAACGTACTGCGGTTCCAATACTTTGGTGCCTCGCAACTGGCGAATCTTTTTGGCCGACTTGCTAATGGCCAAGTGACTCGTGCCAGCCTTTCGATGCTTGACCTTGCCCGAGGCAGTCAGTCGAAATCGCTTCTTGGTGCCCTTGTGTGTCTTTTGTTTACTCATTTAATGCTACGACGTTCTATTGAATCGGCTTATAAGCAAAACTAATGGCGGCAGGTGCTGCCAAGTTTGTAAGTTTCCGAAATGGTGGGGGGGCCAAGTTTACCGGGACTCAGCCATTCGTCCAAGACTAAAACGCCCGTAAAATCGCCAATTCCTTCAAAGCCTTCGATTCTCTGGGAAATCTAGGATTCTGCATCTGGTAGATAGGATGTTTTTCCGAATCGCAATCGCTTGATCGTTCACCTAGACGCGTAGGACCTAGGTGCCGATACAACCTATACCGCCGACATATTATGAAGCTGTGTACACGTCGCTGTCGCTCGCCTTATGCGGCCCGGCGCTGTTCGTTGGCGGGACCTGCGGCAAGCCCGCAGAAATGGGACAACGAGCATGATAATTCAAGCGTTCCATTCGGGGCATAGAGCTTGACTTGCCCCTCTTCGTGAAACCAAACCAAGCTAAAACCCATCAGTCCGAATCGACGCCCGCAGTAAGAACCGTTGCGAATGAGAGTTGTCTCCTGGATCGCAGTCAGAGAACTATCCGAACCCGTCTCGTGAGCAACGAAAGCGTGCAATGAATTTCGAATTGAGTCGGCGATGTTAGTCGGCATGGGGTCAGATTGATCCATTTGGGTTGTTGGTCGTTCTCTGGTCTATCGGCAGCGGTTGCCTACCTTTACAAGCTAATTCGGCACAGACCCTACAGATTACTTTCAAGACGCAAAAGGATTGGAAGCAAGTATTGGAATGAATGGCTAACCTTTCCCGTGCGGGCGACCGATGTCAAAGATGTCGAGTCGACTCTTTCGCCTTTGCGGATTGGTGCAGCAAGCTTGACAATGCATCCCCGATCTGGAGCCAAAATCGAGTGCAAGCATATCCTTCATCCGTTGATAGCCATTGCGGCATCGTCCAACTGGACGGACAACCTCGTTTCCAACACACCTGGACGCCTGAAACGACGAAGCCATGGGCGATTCTCACGATTGTGCACGGATTTGGAGCTCATGGTGGACGATTTGCTGGCATGGGAACTTCGCTCGCCAGCTTGGGCATTCGCGTTTACGCAACCGATTTGGTTGGTCACGGTCGCAGCCCCGGCAAGCAGGGATGCATCAAATCGTATGACCAACTGCTGGAGGAAGTCCATTTGAGCGTTCAGCATTCGCAATCACTATTTCCGCGTATGCCTCATTTCCTTTTTGGACAAAGCATGGGAGGGAATTTAGTTCTAAATTTGGCCCTACGTCGGCCAGAATCGATGACGAGCGTACATGGAATCATCGCTGGATCGCCGATGCTGAAATCCGCTGCCATGCCAAAAGAAAGAATCATGGACGCTGGCAGGTGGCTAGCCGAAAAGCTTCCCAACTGGCGGATCAAAGCACCGGTCGAAGTTGCGAAACTGAGCAGCGATCGACGGGCTCAGGACGCGTACCTTATGGATCGATTAGTACATCGAAGCATGTCATTGCGTCTGGCGGCTAACTTGATCGATTCTGGCCTTTGGGCTCTCGAGCGTGGTGCGTTGCTGCAGACGCCAAGCCTTTTGATGCATGGATCGGATGACACCCTGACATGCCCGGTGGCGACCCAAATGTTTGCGGAATCCGCTGGCTCGATTGCAACCTTTAAAAGCTGGAGCGGCTGTCGTCATGACTTGCATGATGATATTCAGCGTGAGCGAGTCTTCGCCTTCATGACGCATTGGATGAAGCAGCATTGCATTACTTCGTTCAAGATGGCGAGGTCACTAACCGCCCAAACGGCCCAAGCCGCATAAGGCGAGCTTGTAGCGGAACAAGTCAAGCTATCCGGTGAGGATTCGCAAATCACCAATCATAACCCAATACGTAAGTGAGGGACGAACAATTCCTCGCCAACGCTTCGGGTTACCATTTCGTGGCACCGGTTTACCACTGGGGATCATCACCTTCACGCTAGGGCGAAGGTCAATTACCACTGGCATAAAGCCAGATGGCATGCATTGAATGCCCTTGGGTTACCCCGCGAGACGCCCATGCCACTTTCCAATAACCCGTCTCACAATCCATTAAAGCAACAAGCCGGTAAGTGAGGGAACTGCGAAATTGTCCCTCGCTTACTCCGATTGTCACACCCAGAGTGTGACACTAGCGACGCGGCGACTGCCGCTCAATTTAATGCCGAGCTGAGTAAGAACTCACTTGGTCAGGTCGAACTTATAGACGTTTTTCGACGCACTCGCATCAACCGTAGCGGTGAACCCGGACTTGCTTGGGTCGCCGTACTTTTCTGGTATCGGTGACACTTCTTTCTTGGCTCCTGGGAAGCCTGGCATTTCTGGAACTACATCCGGGACAAACTTGAAGGATACGTTGTAGCTGCCAACCTTGGCACCGTCCCCTGGCGATTGTGTTTGAAGTTTGAAATTTCCTTTCGCGTCGGTGGTACCTTCGGCAATCAGCCCCTTGCCGTCGGCTGGGTTGAAGACGACGGCGATTTTTGCCATCGGAGTTCCTTGGTAGGTGACGACTCCTCCGGCCGGCACGGGATTGTCGCCACCCCCACAGCCGGTTAGCAAACCGGATGCGCAAAGGAGCAGACACAAATGATTGATGCGATTAAATAACAAGACCTTATCTCCAGGCAGTAGACGTATGACGGAATTCAGAAACATTCAAAAGAAAGAGGCCTAGAAACGATGGATTCCAGGCCTAGATGTCTTTGTCGTCCTCTGGCTCCGCGAGAGAACGACATCGACTTTCGTGATCACTTCGTACAGTAGTTCAAAAAACTACTGATCATCCGAGACGACTTCACCACTGCTGATAGTGGCATATGCACGGTAGGTTCCAATATCTATGTTTTCACTTACGAATCGAACGCTGGCATCCCCCAGGCCGAAATTCCCACCGCCCGTGTGCCTACTGGCGAAGGAGTAGTTATTTGGCCAGTCACCGATATTCTTTGGTCGCTTTAAAACTACGTTGAGCGGCATGGAACAGGTTGCGGTGACAGCGTTGGGATTGTACCACCAGTTCCACTGGCTATGGCCTGGCAGGGCCTCACCAATCGCGTAAGTGTTTGACGTGCCGTCCGTCAGATCTCTCATACGCGTCACCGGATTCGTTGCGTTTTGATTGGAACAAAGGATCCCGTTGCCCATATTCAGGCCATCCGTGTTGCCACCATTTCGTCCACCTGGCGTAGAAACCGGTGAAAAGACTCCCCAAGCCCAGTTGCTTCCCGCACAAGCTTTGTAATTGGTTACAGCCCATGTCCCAGGGGGGTTGATATTGATGTCGGAACGGTTGCCCAGGCGGCCGTTATTATTTTCGCTATCGGATGGGCAAAGGTAAGCCGGAATGACGGTGTTTGCGGCTTGCTGGTTTGCCAAATGACTGGGCGTTGTGCCCGCTAGCCCAACCTTGAAGTCAATGTTATTGAACAGCGAGGACTGCTCGATTTGCGGCAAAATCATCTGCAACCAGCTCTTGCCAGTATTTGCAATTCCTGGTCCACCGGCCGAACCTCGATTTGCACTGTTGATAGGAAATACCCTGAACGTGTCATGGTAATTGTGAAACGCAAGACCAAGCTGCTTCACATTGTTGGAGCATTGCATCCGCCGAGCTGCTTCTCGCGCCGCCTGAACGGCAGGGAGAAGGAGCCCAACTAGAATTCCAATGATTGCAATGACCACAAGAAGTTCGACAAGCGTAAAAGCAAGCCGAGGTCGAATGTAACTACGACGCATGAGAAAAATCCTTAACGAAAAGAAAAAAAACGAAAAACAGACTCTATTCTTGGAACGAAAAATCCAAGTGGAATGGGTCGAATTGCCACGCAAGGACCACTTCCAGGCTAGTTATTGTAACATTGAGAACCCGCACGGGGGGATTTGTTTCTAATTTTTGGAAATTTTTAGAGAGATTCTGAGTACAAGGGAGACGTTAGTCCGAAGTTGTACGACTCCGATCTGTCCGACTGTCCGATGACATTTGCGGTTCGAATCGCTCCATTCTTTGCAGTCGCAAAAATCATTCCAACTGTTCGTACCTGAAATCCTCCGACGTGGCGCTGTCCCAGTTTCTTGCTCGCGGTTTGCTTATTCATAGCCGTAACCTAGAGTTGTAATGCTTTTGCATTGTTCCGATGCAGCCTTCGACGTCACCAATCAGGAACTGCCGCAAGATGAGTCTTAGCCCAACGATCCTCCCAACCATTCAAGCGCAAGAACTGCCCTTCGTTGATCGCCGGCAACAGATCTTCAGTTCTCAAGGAACTGGCGAACGTCGGCAGTTCGGCAACTCGTATCACAACCTCACGCCCGAGGGCAAGCAACTCGCAGAGGCCATCGATGCCTACAAAGTCGAGTGCCGCCGTCGTTACATTACAACCGATGAACTGCTGCGGGTTTTGTCCGATCTTGGATACAAGCAGATGGATAAGGGCTTGTAGACCTAACGCCAAAAGGTTGGAGATAACCTTGTTTGGCGGGACTGCGAAATCACAACCCGCCGCGTGAGCAAGGGGAGAAAGTACGGGAATTGTCAAAGCCTCGCATACGCGTCGGGTTACCATCGCTAGGCACGAGCGTCCCGTTCGTGAATCCATGGGCGAGACGCGCGAGACGCCCATGCCACTTTCGAATACCCCGTCTCACAATCCATTAACGCAACAAACCGTTACGTTTCGGGTTGTGATCAACATTAACTCCGAGAGACGGCCCTTTTTACTTTGGCACTCCATGCTGGTGATATTCCTTCTGCTATCGCAGACAGTAGATGGCATCGGAGGATCGAACCAGCAGCGATTGATTTGCGATCGCCGGGGTCGACCAAAAGACTTCGTCTGCCGAACCGATCTGAATCTCAGACTCGACCTTGAACTCGGACGTCGCACTCATTACAAGAAGTTTGCCCGATTCGTTGATCAAGTAAATCGTATCACCCACAGCGACCGGACAACCGGCTGCCAACGTTCCACCTGGCAAGCGTGCCCGAAACAGCTCTTTGCCGTCCCGTTTATTGTAACAAGTCGCTGTGTTTCCAAAGAAATAGAGCCGTTCGCCAATCACAATTGGAGAAGGCATTCCGGCTCCGCTTTTGGTATTCGACCAAAGGATAGCCGGGCTCGTTTCGGCCCCGTTGGCAAGTGTTAAATCCCCCTTCTGTCCAGGTGCTACAGCCATAATGGGTGCTCGACTACCAGGGCTAGATGTACCCATATAGAGTCCGCTTTTGTCGGCTACCACGGAACAAGAAAAAGAAGTATCCAATCCCCCGACTCGCCATTTTTCTGAACCCGTTTGCGGATCGTATCCGATGACCATACCCTTGCCCGCAGCTACGATTTCCATCGCTCCGTTGTTCATCCAAAGCACAGGAGTGCTCCAGGCAGTTCCGGCGGATCGATCGGCTTGCCAAAGTGTCTTTCCATCTCGGGCGTCCATGCAAACGAGCTGAGCAAACTCGTCATTGTAGAGCTGAACGAACAGATTTCCTTCGTACAGTACTGGCGATGAACCGGTTCCAAAGTCGTTCGACAGTTTCTGAACGCTCAGTTCCTTTTTCCAAAGTGGCTTTCCGCTGTGGTCATAAGCAGCCATCGCGCCGACCGAACCAAACCAAACATAAACCGCATCGTTCGAAGCTGCTGGAGTTTCGGTTGCATACGTGTTGGATGCATGCTTGCCGTATTTGGGGATCGCTTCGGCTACGATCTGTTCCCAAAGGATATTGCCCTTTTCGATGTCGAGGCAAATCAGTTTCCATTGAAGCGGGTCCTTGGGGGCCGGGGCTCGGCCCATCGTGCTTGGATCCATTGCACCCGCCATCATTCCTTTCGGCCGGTCGGGCGTCTTAGAGACAGCCGTGGTGACAAAAACCTTGTTGCCCACAACCACAGGTTGCGACCAGCCGGTCCCAGGCAGTTGTGTTTTCCAAGCCACCGACGCCCCATTTGGCGATGCCTTGAGAGGTTCTCCAGCGGACACGCTCATCGCGAGCCCACCTCGAAATTGGCTCCAATCCTCAGCGGATGCCGCAGACAAGACAAAGGGAACAATCGCCGCAAAGCCAAAGAATGGAATGAGTTTCATGAGGGATACGTCGCTTGGGTTGTAGGGAGGAAAACAAATTCGGGAAGCGCTTGATAGAATACCGGTCGGTCAAGCGGGGGGTTCATTAAGTATTATTCCCAGCTTAAGGCGATCGGCAGACCAAAAACTACCACGTAGCACAGGCTGCCAGCCTGTAATAGTCTAAAAAGCACAGGCTAGCAGCCTGTGTTACGGGTATATCTCAAGCTGCCGCTCGCTTAACAAGCTGCATATTGGAAACATCCCGCATTAGAATCAATCTTACGTGACAAACCGAATGACTGAAATGGGAAGCATAACACCCGCAACAAAGCGTCTACCCTTGATTGCCGCTTTGCTAAGTCTCATGGGAGGCCCAATCGGTCAAGTTTACGCGGGGCGATTTCGACGAGCCTTGTTATGGTGGATTTTTGAGCTTTTGCTTTCGTTTGGTGCAGCGGTTGGATTGGCACAAACGGGCGTAAGCCAAGGGTTATTCATCGCAATCGTCGGAATTCTTGTCGCCTGTTTATTTGGGAGGATCATCGATGTGTTTTTTTCTTGGTGACAATCGATTTTTTGCCGCCGACAGCAGAACGATTGGCCCAATCCCTATGGCGGATGTGGTTGGTATTCCGAACAACTTATTCTGGTCTCGCGACTACAGCTTCAGCACCAATCGTGGCCCCCTAAAAGCTACCGCAGGCAAATTCAGATGGGACCGATTCGGAATGTCCCTTCGATGATTCGGCCCGAAATCGTGCGAAAGGCGCCCCTAATTGATCGTTACAGAATCTCAACGACGCCCTCTCCGATTTGTTTTTTCGCGACGACAGCAAGCTGCTTTAGCTGTTGCATTTGTTCCGGTGACAGAAAGGAATGATTGAGCCCTTGCATGTAGCCTAGGGCCTTGCGAGGGCGCTGGTCTTGTAGCCAGATCTTGACGAGCAACAACTGGATCGAGAATCGGTGCTCGTCGAATGTTTCGATGTGCCGTTCCATCAACGGGATCGCTTCGGCGTAACTTTTGGCTCGAAGCAGGCCTTGAATAACACGGTATAAGTCGTTTTGCTTCCAACCGACCGTCGCATTCGAGGCGGCGATACGATGCTGAAGTTTTACCGCTAGCGAAAACTCACCTTGATCGATGGCTTGTTCGACTTGTGCTTGCAACTGCCGGCCCTGTACCCCTGGATCCGATACCAAGTTTGACTTGACGTTCTCGGCATGGAGCTTGGCGGCGGCCTTTTTCTCACGGGCTCGAACTTGGTCGCGTCCAACCGTGGACTCGCCGCCCGTCTTTCCATTCAAAAACGAAAACAGATCCCAGCCTTCGCAATCCACGTAGCCCAAGCGAACCATCCCCAAACCTATTGGCAGCGCCACCACAAATCCCATAATGTGTAGCAGTTCGGAACTCATGGTAAAACCTTGAAGTCCTAAGAAGATTAGTTCTTGGGCTAAAAAGAAAAAACCATACATCAAGATCGAGATCTCAAACATCAACGGCTGCATGCCGAACCAACTCACAATGGTGAATTCATTGGCTGGTGCCCAAGCCACGCAGAGCGCCAACAGCCCGAAAATCGCCGCCGAGGCACCGAGTGCTTCTCCCTCCCAACCGATCACGATGGAACTCAATTGCAGCACGAAGCCATAAAGAGTTCCAATACCCAGGTACAATAGTGAGAAGAGATAGGGCCCAACTTTCCCCTCGACTATGAGCCCGAAAGCCCAAAGAAAAACCATGTTCCCAATCAGATGCATCCATCCCGCGTGCATGAAGTTGTTCGTAAGCCATTGCCAAGGTTGAAATGTACCGAACTCGATGGAAAACGTCGAAACCCAGCCGCCTTGCTTCTTTTTAGGCTTCAACGACTCAACGAAGACTTGGATCGCTTCGTCGTTGTTGTTGAATCGCTGGAGTTCATGATCTAGCTCATCTTCGTTTTTGAACACCTGACCATCCGGAGCTTGCAGAGAAACGTCCGGAGGCGTTGGGTTCGCACAAAAAGCAATAAAGCACACGACGTTGATGACTATCATCGCACCCGTTGCGATCGGGTAGTGATAGATCGGAGCATCGGTTGAGATTGGAATCATAGGCTTGGTTTGAACGGCGTTGAATTCAAAAAGGACTCCCTAATTCTAGTTCAAACTTGGTTTTGATTCCTACCACGAGCTTTCAAACCGAAAGTGAGTTCCATTTACCTACCATCCAAGATTGCTCTAGATTTGCTAGAATTTGGTTTCCTTGCGTCGTTTCCGCCCTCTTTCAACTGCAACCGCAACGCCGTGACTACCAACACGATTCGAATTTACAACACGCTCACGAAGAGCAAAGACGTTTTTCAAACGATCCAACCAGGCAAAGTAGGCATGTATCTTTGCGGCCCGACGGTCTATGCAGAAGCGCATATTGGCCACATGGTCGGGCCTGTCATTTTTGACACGATTAAGCGATTCCTCGTTTACTGTGGTTATGAAGTGACTTGGGTCGTCAACATCACCGACGTCGACGACAAACTGATCAACAAATCTCGCGAAAAAGGGATATCCATGTTCCAACTCGCGACTTCCATGACGGCGGATTATCTTGCCAATCTCCAGTCGCTGGGCGTCGATCAAATCGATCACTTACCCAGAGCGACAGACAACATGGATGAGATCATTCGATTCGTGCAGGAATTGATCGAAAAAGATTTCGCATATGTCAATGGAGGGGACGTCTTCTTCGACGTATTGAAGGATAGCGAGTACGGTCGCTTGAGCAACCGTTCGGTCGACTCGCAACAAGGCGAAGGAGGCGATGCCGCTTCCCGTAAACGTTCGCCTGGAGATTTCGCACTTTGGAAATCAGCCAGAGCCGATGAGCCAAGTTGGGCAAGCCCTTGGGGACTTGGTAGACCCGGCTGGCACATCGAGTGCTCTGCCATGAGCCGCCGTATTCTCGGCAAGACATTCGATATTCACGGCGGTGGTTTGGACCTAGTCTTCCCGCACCATGAAAATGAACTTGCACAAAGCCGATGCTGCCACGGACAACCAATGGTGACTTACTGGCTACACAACGGTTTGATGCAAGCGGCCGAAGCCAAAGGAAAAGTGGGCGGAAAGAACGATCGCGATGAAGCCACCCATGTAAATCCCACAGGCGTTTCTCCTGCGCTGACCAACAGCGCCGAAACCAAAATTTCGCGTAGCAAAGGTGCAGGTGGGTTGGCCAAGTTGATCGAAAAACACACCGGCGAACGGATTCGTTTCTTCCTGCTGCGTTCCCATTATCGTTCGACAACACTTTTCGGAGACGAACAGTTAGCCGAGGCAGGTGCATCCCTTGAAGCGTTTTACCGCTTGATTCAGCGCTTCGAAAGGATCTCGGGACTGTCGTTCTATGACGCGACCAGTTTGAAAACCAACAAAACTCGAAACGAGTTCGTTGCTCCGGAATCCAGCAACGAAACCATTCGCGAAGTCGTTCGCTTGCGAGAGGCTTTTCTGACCAAGATGGATGACGATTTCAATACGGGTGGCGCCACCGGTGACCTGTTTGAAATGGCTCGTTCCTTAAACCGATTCATCGATTCGGAACGGCTTGAAGAAGCAGTGGGTCGCACGCAACCTAACCTCGACTTGTTTGCGCAGGGAATGGGGATACTCAAAGAGATGGGTGCCATTCTAGGAATCTTTATGAAACCTCCTAAGCAGTCCAGTAACAGTGAAGACTCGACCGAGATTCTGGATGGATTGATGAAGCTGCTCATCCAAGTAAGAACCGAGGCAAGGACCAAGCGTGATTTCGCGATGTCCGATTCGGTACGCAACGGCCTCACCGCTATTGGCATCACACTGCAAGACGGCAAAGAAGGAACGACTTGGTCCATCGAGCGTAGCTAAAGCGATTGCGTTTTCCAATCCAACCGGGGCCGGATGACTGGGCCATGCCAGGATCCGGTGTACTCTTGACGCATCGCCCCCGTGTCATGAACCAAAAACGACAAAACCGATTCCTGTCGCAATGATGTCACGCCAACTTCGGGACCAATCAAGACGCTGATGAAATAACGTGTGTCATTGAGGAAGTTCGCAGGAATGCGGCATTCGCTACGATACATTCCGCGCGGATGCGGTTTGCCAAACCAAGGATCGGGCGAGACGCTCATCGAGGGGGCGTTTGCCGACCAAAATACATACGCTCCAGTTTCGTCCTTGACCTGGATCTGAACGCTGACTTTGGCATTGTTGGACAAGACTTTGTAGTCGACGGCGACCACGATCTCTCGGTCGATATCGACTTCGCCGGTCGGAGCATCGATTCCATTGCCTCGAACGACGACGGCTTGCAACCGGACTTCGCTTGAACTGGGTGCCGATTCATCATCCCCCCAACTTCGTCGACCACCCCCGCTTTGAGAATCGGACAAATACTGTTCAATGATGCTCTCGGGTGCGCCATCTGCCACGATTTTTCCGCTTTGCATCAACACGGCTCGGCGGCAGAGATTTGCTACCGCAGATAAATTGTGCGAAACAATCAGAATGGTTCGACCTTGATCGCCAAGCTGACTTGCTTTACCTAAGCACTTGCGTTGAAAGGCCTGATCGCCGACGCTGAGCACTTCGTCGATGATCAAAACATCTGGTTCTAAATGCGCAGCAACCGCGAAGGCAAGTCGCACCGCCATGCCGCTTGAATAGCGTTTCACGGGTGTATCTAAAAACGAATCAATCTCCGCAAAGGCAACAATCTCGTCAAAACGGCGCCTGATTTCGGTCCGAGGCATCCCCAAGAGTGCTCCATTGAGAAAGACGTTCTCGCGGCCCGTTAACTCAGGATGAAAGCCGGTGCCAACCTCCAACAAACTACCCACCCGACCTCGCACACCCACCCGGCCTTGAGTGGGCGTCACGATGCGAGAAAGTATCTTGAGAAGCGTGCTCTTGCCTGCTCCGTTGCGGCCAACGATGCCAACGATATCGCCTGTCTGAATGGACAAATCTATGTCTCGCAATGCCCAAAACCATCCATCCTCCAACTGCTGCGTGGGAGAATCGCTGCGAGAACTTGGCTTGCGAGCAGGGGATTGGCGTAACCATTTCACAACATTCGACGCAATCGCTTCGGTCAGTCGACCGTATTCATTTGCAGTTCCCAAACGAAATCGCTTGCATACTTTATCTAGGTGAATCGATTCGATGCTCATCGCTAGATCCGATCTGCGAGCTGTTGATCGGCATGTTGGAACCACGACAGTCCACTAAAAAAAACGAGGGCCGTGATGGCGGCAGCTATCGCCATTCCAACGCTACTCGGCAGCGGTGTCCCCATGATTGCCCATCGAAGCAAGCCCACACAAGTCGCGATCGGGTTGGCTTCGTACAACCATAACCATTTCTCGCTGAGCACATGCCGAAGGCGTTCGACATCGTACACAATCGGCGAAATGAACATACCCAATTGCATGACAAACGGCAGGGCATACCCCACATCGCGATAATGAGCATTGAGCGATGAGAGCCAAGCGATACAGCCCGCGCAGAACACAATCAGCCAAGCCGCGATCGGAATGGCAAGCCAAACGGTGCTCCAAACGACAGCGGTCCCTGTCATCCAACAAACCGGTATTAGCAATAACGAGCCAATCAAAAAATCAAAGGTCGCACACATTAAACTCGCAAGCGGTAACAAAAGTCGTGGGAAATAAATCTTGGTCACGACGTGGCGATAGTTTACCAGCGAACCTGTGGCGTCTCGAAAACTGCTTGATACCAGTTGCCAACAGAGCATCCCAGTCAAAACGATTGGCGCATATGCAACGTTGGAACTGCCTGCATTCGTGCCCAACACGGAAAAGAGACCCATGAAGATAAGCATGCCCATGATGGGTTGTAGCAAGACCCAGAGAACGCCCACCACAACTTGTCGATATCGAATCAACAAGTCTCTCAGAAAGAAGCTGTAGAGCAACTCTCGCATTCGCCAAACTTCGCTCAACTGGCCGAAACCAAACGAATCGGTTGGGCCATAGTACTGCATCGTCGGTATGGGTTCGTCATCGCTGGCTATCACTTGATTCTACATCCGTTCTACGGTCCCAATACCCAAAAGCTCTAGACCTTTTTTAAGTGTCAAGCCAGTCAAGTCCGTCAACCTCAATCGCGACAAAACGGTTTCCGGCGACTCGGCTTTAAGCACAGGACATTGTTCGTAAAAACTGCTGAACATGCGAGCCGTCTCAAACAGATACTCGGTTACCATATTGGGTAAGTAGTCGCACATCGATTGAGTCAGCATGTCTTCAAACCGCAACAATTGCAAGCCAAGGGTCAACTCGGGTCCCGCAACCAAATCCAGCATAGCCGAATTCAATTGGTCGGATGTGGTACCCTCGGACTCCGCTTTGCGAAGAATACTGCGCGTGCGAGCATAGGAATACTGGATGTAGGCGGCAGTATTGCCCTCAAGCTGAACCATTTTGTCCATGTCAAAAATGTAGTTGCTAGTTCGATTGTGGCTTAGGTCAGCATACTTGATCGCACCGATTCCAACGGTTTCTGCGATGGTGCGTTTCGCTTGTTCGGTAAATTCAACACCTGAGCTATTGAGGCGGTCCGGATTGCAAACCACTTGCCAAGCCCGTTCGACCGCTTCGTCGAGCAACGATTCCAAACCGACCACCGTTCCCGAACGCGTCTTGAATGGCTTCCCATCGTTACCTAGTACCGTTCCAAAACAGACGTGATTCAACTCGGTATGATTGATGCCTATTTTGCGAAGCACATCAAAGAGTTTTTGAAAGTGTTCGCTTTGTCGATGGTCGACAACGTAGAGCGACACGTCGGGTTCGAACTCGCGCTCTCGGAAAACGGCCGTGGCGATATCCGTGGTCGCATACAGATAGGCGCCATCTTGCTTGCGAACAATCATCGGTGCTTCGTACCCGTCCAGGAACAAGCAGATTGCACCATCGCTTTGCACCGCGAGCGATCGAGCAAGCAAGTCCTCAACCACCCCGGGCAACAAATCATGGTAATAACTTTCGCCGTATTCGTAGTCAAACTGAACATTGAGTCGGCGATAGACGCTATGAATCTCGGCCTTGCAATTCGGTAGAAAGTCTTCCCAAAGCTTGATGTTTTCCGCATCGCCTTCATGCAGCTTGGAAGTCTCTCTAAGAACGCGACTGTTCAAGTCCGGATGCGCATTTGCAACGGCTAAAAACGCTGGGTTATGCTGAGACTCCGCCACAGATTCTTTTGCCTTAACAAGTTCGTCGTGGGCTTCTCGGACTTGGTTTTCTGCATTGGCCACTTCCTTTGCCAGCTTTTTATCCTTGGGGGATGCGTCCGATTTCTGCTTCGCAAGGGCAACTTTTTGCTCTGCTTTCGGTAAAGCTAACTCCAGCTTCGGAATGTTCCCGAGCGCATTTTGGTAGCCGATGATGTTTTGGACCATTCGGTAGAGTCTGCTCAACTCCGCCACAGGAGCCTTCGCGAACGCATCGTCATCGCGAAAGTGTTTGTAACCATAAATGATCATTCCAAACTGAGTTCCCCAATCGCCGAGATGATTGTCCGTTATGACATTGTGCCCTAGGAACTTGAGGATCTTGGCGATCGAGTCTCCAATGACGGTTGAGCGAATGTGCCCAACGTGCATCGGCTTGGCAACGTTGGGCGAGGAGAAGTCAATGACAACCGTCTTGGGGACTGCGACCTTGGTAACGGCTAGACGTTCAAGGTCCGCAAATGCTTCGGTCAAGCAAGCAGCGATCCATTTGGGTGAGAGCCGCAAATTGACATATCCCTGTCCCGCGATGGTAACGGACGAACAGATGTCGGAAAGGTCGACTTGAGAAACGATTTCTTCGGCAATCGCCAACGGTGGTTTTCCAAGCTTTTTTTGCAGAGGCATGGCAACGTTGGCTTGATAGTCTGCATGCTGAACTTCGCGAGATGGAACGATTCGGTCAAGCGCGGCAAGCAAGGCAGTTGGGTCGTCGATCCACGCAGCCAAAACAGGGGCGAATCTCGAACGGATGAGTGATAATACTCGCATTAGGCTGCAACAAAATAGGTTTATTCAGGGGTTCACACGTCCAGAAACATATCCCAAGACCACGAAATCTTCTAGCCTGGATCGATTCTAGAGTCTAAAGCCGGCAATTATTGATCGACGTTTCCAAGATCGCCAAAGCACCCAAGGACTCAAGCTTTTCCATTATCGGAATGATATCGCATCGTTTGACCATGGCGCGCACTGCGCACCAAGCCGTATCCTCTAAGCTCGTAACCGTAGGCGAAGTGAAGCCGGGCGTAATCGCCTCTGCTGCCGCCAGCTTCGAACGGGGTACATTGTACTCGAGCAGCGAATAGTCTCTCGCGATTACAACCCCTTCCAATCTCCGAACAATCCTATCGGCCGTAACCGTATCACGGCAATTGGGGCTCTGAATCAGCACGGTTTCATATTGTCCAATTTCCGTCAAGATCCGCAATTGATTCGCCGCCAGCGTACTACCTGTTTCCACCAAGTCCACAATTGCGTCCGCCACTCCCAGCGAAATCATAACCTCCACCGACCCGTTCAACTTGACCAAATGCACCGGTGCATCATGTTGATTAAGAAAGCGTTGGGTTGTGTTCGGAAAACTGGTTGCGATCCGCTTCCCCTTGAGTTGACTCGGTTTCTGGATGTCGGAGTGCGTTGGAACACAAATGGCCAAGCGGCATCTCCCAACCCCTAGTTTCATTCGGACAACCACGTCCGCTTGTGCTTCCTCGACGAGATCGCTGCCGGTGATCCCGAGATCGATGGCCCCCTCGGAACACAACGTTGGAATGTCATCCGTTCGAAGAAAGGTTATTTCGGCTGGGATGCTGCTGACTCGGGCGAACAATGAGCGGTCCTGGCGGCGGAAATTCAGCCCTGCCTGCAAAAGCAATTCTGTGGCCAGTTCACTTAAACGGCCTTTGCTTGGGATTCCGATTCGAAGATGGTTTACAGCAAAGCTCACGAATCTTTTTCCTGTCCACGTTGGCGTTTTTCTTGCAATCCAGACACGCCTTCTCGGCGTTCTAATTCCTTGCGCACATCATCGACCGCAATGCCGCGACTTGCCAACAGGACCCACAGGTGATAGATCACGTCCCCGGCTTCACGAATCGTGTGCTCGCGGCCAGCCTCACCGGGTTCGGCCGCTGCTTCGATGACTTCGTTGGCTTCCTCAAGTATCTTGCTTCCGATTTTCGTAACTCCACCTTGTAGGAGTTTCGTGGTATAGGAGCCTTCCGGAAGTTCAGAAACTCGGCGATGAAGTTCAGTCATCAACCGATCAAAAATATCGTCAGCCATTGTGGAGGGGGTTGTTGGTTGGTGAAAGTCCCGGCAAGAAAAGGTTTCTGAATTGCGGACGGCACACAGAATGTGCCTGCTACCATAAAATCACAGATCTGGGAGTGCCACCTTGTTTCAAGCAGCGCTCTGCAATTCTCGATCACTTGCAACCGGCACCATCCGTGCCTTGCTATCGAAGCGTCTTCTCATCTCGTACCTCATAATGAGCATGTAACGCGACAAGACGTTGTGTCGCGATTGACTGGGCTCAAAGGCCTTGCCCAAAGGACCCGCCAAAATCGCAGGCAACAAGATTAATTCGGCAACTACGCCCGCAACCAGAATCGTCAACATCAACCAGCCAAAACGTTGTGTCGGCGTAAACGTGCTGAAGGCAAAGACAGACAATCCTAGCCCGCTAATGCAGGCCGCTTGCAGTGTTGGTGTTGCGCATCGCTTGTAGCATGCCACGATCGCCTCTTGACGATTGCCGGTTTGCTTCAAATCGCCGCGAAACCACGACAAAAAGTGAATCGTGTCGTCGACCGCAACGCCCAATGCGATACTTGCCGACATCATGGACCCAATATCGATCGGGATATTGAGCCATCCCATGGCTCCAAAGATCACCACAACAGGCAACACGTTTGGAATCATGGCAACGAACCCAGCATTGAAGCTCCGCGACACAAACATCATCAGCGGTGTGATCGTCAAAAACGACCAAAGGGTGCTCTCGACTAAACTCTGCAGTAGTGCACGTTGCGCCTTGTAAACGATTGGGACGACGCCTGTGTACGTCGACGCAACCCAACGCTTAGGAGAGTTTGGATCCACTGCTTGCAAGTCGATCACTTTGCCAAGTGTCACACCCAAGGTTCCAATATCCTGATCCGAAAAGGCACCGGTCAACACCACCGCATCAAAGTCGCTCAATTTCTGGAGTTGGACCAACGGCAAGGAACTCGGATCGATCGAGCCCCGCGTAACTTTGACGCGGGCTTTACTTAAAAGGGCTGAAATCTCGTCCGATCGAAGCTTGGATTGGCTCGGTCCATCGGAATCTTTTGCATCCGAGGCGGCTGGATCCCAAATCATCACTTCCTTGCCAGTAAACTTGTTTTCACCTGTCCACGCAGCGATCTGCTTCAAAATGCGGACGCGATCACTATGTGCATCAACGATCGGAGCGACCGCATCACGCAACTCGTGCACGAACTGTCCGTAGTCGACACCCTGAAAGGCAGCAACACGCAGGCTGATTCGCCAAAGCTCCTCACCCGTCTCCGCGTCGACTCGCAGAAAACCGGAGCGCATGAACTCATCGCGTTTGCTCTCAAGGGCTTTATTGTAGACAACGCGCTCAAGATACTTCTGAGTGCTGACCCCTTTGGTTGGCAAGCTTGATGCAAAGGTGGCGGCAGACATGCTGCGTCCAACTATCTTGGAACCTTTGTCGCCAAAATGGTTGTTGATCGTTTCTTGGATTTGAACGGTCGTTTCCATCCGTTCCAAAAACGACAGTCGGGTTGGGTCATCGCCTATCGCTGGCTCATCCCCTTTGGAACCGTCCAGCTTTGCGTCGTCGGACCTTGCCTCCGCAGTTTTGGCGATACTTTGCGGATCGAACTGGATGACAATCTCAAGCGGAACCAACATCCCTAAATTTTTCTCGAGCCAACGATAATCCTTGAGGATTCTTGCGTTGGAATCGAACAACTCCAGTAGATCGATACTTGTTCGAGTTCGCGACAGCCCAAATCCAATGACCGCTACGACGAGCACGCACGTGGTCGCAACTCCGAAATGGTTTCGGACGATGAAGCTCGCGATCGTACCCCAAAGTTTTTCTGCCTTCGTTTCGGTAGGCACGTGAGCAATTTCAGCCTTTTTGGATCCTTTACCGGTCGATGGCGTTGGAGCCACCACCCATTTTTTCGCGTACCCAATGATATGCAAAGCCGCCGGGAGCAACAAAAATAAAATCACGTTCAGGATCATGACTCCTGTGGCAGCATAAAAACCGAATTTTCGGATCGGAGTTAGCTCCGATGCACACAGCGACAACAATCCGATGGCGGTGGTGACTGAGCATAAAATGGCTGGCTTAAGCGCGTGGATGACCGCTCGTTCGGTCGCTCCAGACAGTCCACCTTCCTGGACCGCGTCGCGATAATAATTGATGAAGTGAACCGCACCGGAAATCGCAAGCACATAAACCAGGGAAGGCATCGAGAGAACAATGGCATCGACAGTCTCGCCGGTGGCCCAGATCATTCCAAGCGACGCCGCAGCGCTTGTTACCGAACAGAAAAACACAATGAACGTCAAAACGACGCTTCGTAACGACCACCATGCCAAGCCAAGCCCGATTAAGCCCGAGAACCCAGCGAGCCGGACGAGTGTCTTTTCGCCTTCTTCATCGATCGATATGTTGTCGACAGGGGGCCCGCCCAAGTGCAAATCCGCGTCTGCAATTCCCGCCTGTGCAATCAACCGTCTCAAAACACCCGGCGGAACATTCGGCCGAAAAATTCGCATCTGGCCGTGACCTAGAATCGGCTTCAGCTTAACTGTCGTTTCTGGGTCGAGGGACACGATAACACAGGTCTGTCGACCATCAGGTCCCAGAATCGAACCCTTTAGTCGCTCAATCGCATCGGGATAGGTTAAAGGATGAGTTCCAGACGTTAGTTGGTCTAGAAGCTGCCGGCCCGTGGAAACGCCTTTAAAGTATTTTTTCGCTTCAACCGTGTCGAGGTTGTTGGGATCGATGTCAGGTGGCGATACTAACGCGGCCAGTCTTGCGATGCGAGGATCGTCCTCGCCAGCCCCTGTGGATGGCTCTTCGCCCAACTTGCAACCGTCCCAGCTTACTAGGATGAACTGGTCAGATGGAAAATTCTTGCGAAACCAAGCAAGCTCGCCCGTTTCAGCAAACGACTTCGGAAGCCAATCCTCAATTTTGTTAACGTTGCTTTGAATCGCTTTCCCAGCGCTGAAAAATGCGAAGGGTACACACGACAAACTGCCAATGAGGATGATCCATCCCCAGCGGTCGTAAAAAGTTTTCTTACCCTTAGTCGGTTGTTGCACGCTATCGCCTTTCGACTTCTTCTGGCGCCGATTTACAGGCACCATAACTACTACTGCGGCCACTCAAGTCGATGGAGTTTACTAAAAGTCGATCGATTTCGACAGTTTGAAAATCTAGGTCACTCAAAGAATCTCTTGCAAACGATTCAGGTTGAATGCAACGGGTAAACTTTGCACCCGCAGGATTCGCATCACGAAACGTTACCGCCATAGTCCTTAAAAAACCTCGCCATACCTCCGGTCATCGTCTTTCCGGTGCAGAAGATACTAGGAAATTAGCGTCAATTTCAGAAATCTCGAACAAATCGGAACCACATCAGCACAGGTTCGGTTGCTCGCGTCGCTTCTAATGGGTTGTCCGTTTTGACAGCAAACCATGTGTTAAATGGCGAACATTGGGGAAATTGCTTAAAAGTCAGCTTTTCAGTCGCCGCCGTAGGGAGTATACTTCCCGTAGATGATCCTGTTGAAATTGAGTCTCAACTAAGTCTTGTCGGTTCGCCGATGAAAACGACGAGATTCATTCCAACGGACGATCTGGTTTCGAGTTAAGAAACTTTTTTCCAATTCAGTGGTTTATGATCACCGACTCGGTCCCCCTGCCAATCGAATTCCTGCCCTGTGACTCTCAAGGCACTATCGTGGAGATGTGCGGCCGCCCTTGCCAAGTGCAGAGGCTTGAAGAGTTGGGCATTCGACAAGGGTGCAAGGTTCGCATGGTTTGTCGTGGCGAGCCCTGTTTGATATGTATCGAAGGGCGTCGGATCAGCCTTCGACTGGGCGACTCCGCTGATATTTTTGTTGTCCCAACTGTTGAATAGTGTCCCCCATGAGCATGCGGTTGGACGAACTCAATCCGGGGGAGTCTGCTACCATCGTTGAAATTCTTGGCAACGATGTTATCGCAAGTCGGCTGATGGAGATGGGGCTCATTGACGGCGAGGAGATCAGTATGATCGGTCGAGCTCCCATGGGGGATCCAACCGAATTCTCCATCCGAGGCTATCGCCTGAGCCTTCGCAAAACGGAGTCTTCCCGCGTTCTTGTCACCAAGGGTGCATGATGCCGACGGCTACCGTCTCAGAAACATCAACCCGAACCGTCGCATTGATCGGCAACCCAAATACAGGTAAGAGTAGTCTCTTCAATGCCCTGTGTGGCCTCAATGCCAGAGTTGGCAACTATCCAGGGGTGACCGTCGAGCAAAAGGTCGGTCGTCTGACAGGTTCGAAACTGTCCATCGATGTAATCGATTTACCGGGCACGTATTCGCTTGCCGCACGATCGGCAGACGAAGCCGTCGCGGTCAACGTGTTGTCCGGCGAACTGGCTCATCAAGCGGCTCCTGAAATTGCAATTGTGATTTTGGATGCGTCCAATATTGAGCGAAATTTCTATTTGTTCAGCCAAGTCTACGAACTGGGATTGCCTGTCATCGCCGTTTTGAACATGTGGGATCGGGTAGAAGCAGAAGGTCTCACTGTAGATGCAGAAGTCATTGCGAAACGACTTGGTGTGCCAGTCGTATGCACGTCGGCAAACAAACGAAAAGGCATCGACGAGCTTCGAAGCACAATAGAACAAACGCTTCAATCTCCACGAACAAAACCTACTTCCGCCCAACTTGCCCGTGCGCAGTTCCCAGAAGCGTTCCAGCAAGAGGCACAAAAGCTCTCCGAGTGGCTGCATTCGAACGGACGCAAGACTTCACTTTATAAAGTCGACCGACTCCTTATTGACTCGGATGGGCACTTTCAAAAATCATTGTGCCAATCGGGCCTGCACGAAATCAACACTCAAATCGAGCAAGCCAGGGAGAGGCTCCGGGGGGCTGGTTGCAAGGTTCCGATGTTTGAGACCAAAGCGAGATACGGATGGATTCGGCAACTCATTGATGGAGCTGTTACCCGAAAAGAAACACGCTCCGCATCCTCTAGCGACCGCATCGACCAGTGGCTTACGCACCGATGGGTCGGGATGCTGATCTTCGCATTGATCATGTTCGTGGTGTTTCAATCCATTTGGTGGGTCGCAAAGTGGCCCATGGACGGAATTCAATGGATTCAAGGTCTAGCGAGTGGCGGCATTGAAGCATTCCTGCCCCCAGGCGCGCTTCGCAGCTTGTTGGTCGATGGAGTCATCGCTGGCGTGGGTGGTGTTGTCTTGTTCGTCCCTCAGATCGCGATCCTGTTCTTTTTTATCGCGGTACTTGAGGATTGCGGCTACATGGCCAGAGCGGCATTCGTAATGGACAAACTGATGACATCGGTGGGCTTGAGCGGCAAATCGTTCTTGCCGTTGATGTCGTCGTTTGCATGCGCGGTCCCAGGCATCATGGCAACGCGGACGATCGAGAGCCGCAAAGACCGCATGGTGACGCTCTTGATTGCTCCGCTGATGAGTTGCTCGGCTCGAATTCCGGTATATGTTTTGATGGTCAGTGCCTTTGTGCCCGCGATCAAGTATGCGGGTGGGTGGATCTCGTTGCAGGGCATCGTTCTGATGGGAATGCAATCCATTGGCGCCATCGTTGCAATCCCAGTGGCTTGGCTACTCAAGAGATTCCTTTTTCCCGGTGAGCCAGCGACGTTCTTGATGGAGTTGCACAGTTACAAGTGGCCATCGATGGTTGTCATTTACCAACGTGTCTGGGAGCGAGTTGTTTCCTTTGTGGCTCGCGCGGGATCGCTGATTTTCTGCACCACCATTTTGATTTGGGCGGCATGTTACTTTCCTGGCGATCACAGGCTGCTTGACGAGTCGGTCGCAACGTTAGAGCAACTCCAAAAAACACAAGCCATCGCCCCGGTATCGCTTGAGCAGACGCAAATGGAAGAGAACCAAATTCGCGAGAAGCAAATGGAGGAGAAACTCGGTGAAGTGAATCGTCTTCGTAGCGAACTGATCGAAACTAGTTTCTTGGGGATGGCGGGGCATCGTATCGAACCTATTGTGCGGCCATTGGGCTGGGACTGGAAGATCGGCGTCGCGGTGATTGCATCGTTTCCTGCCCGCGAAGTCATCATCGCAACGCTTGGTACGATTTATTCGCTCGGGACGGGCGAAGATGAGAAAAGCCAGAGCTTACAGGATCAAATGCAACAGGCGCGACGGCCGGATGGGCGACCTGTTTTTTCGCTGGCAACAGCCATGTCCATCATGGTGTTTTTCGCATTGTGTGCTCAGTGTTCTGCAACCTTGATGACAATACGTCGCGAAACCAACTCATGGCGATGGCCGATTTTCTCCTTTGTCTATATGACGACATTAGCGTATATTGGAGCGTGGCTCACTTACCAATTCTTCGAATCGTGGAGCTAGTCGCGATGAATACTCAAACAGGAATTGCCGTTGTAGTAGTCGTGCTTTGTGCAGCGATTGTACTTCGTGGATGGATTTCGTTTTGGATCGGTTTGATTTGGCCGTCGGACCTCTCGAAGCTCGCCAAATCGAGTTGCCAGAGTTGTGCGAACGGATGCCAAAAGGGGTCGAGGTCACCTAACTTTGTTGAATTGAAGCGAGAAAAGCCAAAGTCCGCAGGTTAGTTCTTTCCACTTAAACCAAGTGCCCAGCGAAGAGCTTGGCCTATGGTTTTTGAAACAGTGTTGAGTTGATGGCGGGGTTGATCTCCACCGAAATGACTTGTCGCATCCAAGTAATGTTGGGCACCGCAAATCGAATCTTGGTGGGTTGCAAGAAATCGCTCATCACTTGGTAGTCGTTGTATTCAACTTGATATTCAAAGGCTCCGAGGACGGTCGGAACAGAGCATATGCGTCGGGTGAGCAAACCGCTTTCCACGTCAAAATACAATCGCTCATCAAAATTGCCGGACGTTTTCCTGACGATCAAATGAGCGTTGCGGTCTCCGATTTGTTCCACATGTTTGTATTCCAACATGGAACGGATGGACTCTAAGTTGAGCCCCCATGCTACCAATGCTTCTCGCCGAATTTGTTCGACCTCGTCCAACTTGAGATCAATCATGCGGTCGTTAACGCTCTTCCAAGTATCTTTACCGTCGAAGACTTCGACAACCACAACGTTCCCATACTTCGTTACCATTCGCGATTGCCCAACCGAAGTCTGCCACAGCTCTTCTGGTTCCGATTGGCCATTCGGTTCGACACGTTGCGCGACGATATGACGCGTCTTGATGGACTCAAGTTTTTCACGACCACCTAACGCTTCAATGTGTTTTTGGAGGATGGCTTCCACGGTTGATTGGGACGCAGAGTGAGATGGTAGAGGCCTTGTTGCAATCGTGGAATCGGTCGTGGAATCGGTCGTTGAATCGAGCGGAATCGTCGATGCAGCATTCGTGTTTCCACGATGGCACGTATAACACGTAACACTTGGCTTACCTTCGAAGTGCGCGGCGTTGATGCCCAGCGTCATCGTTAACATCTTGCGTGCTTCGTCCTTGTGACCCACGTTTTCCTTGGCGAAATTCGTACCTTCATGGCAATAGCTGCAGTTAACTCCAAGGGACGCCGACATCATGTTCATGACTTTCCCCATTTGCTCAGCAGGCATAGCGGTCAGTACTTTTACATTCGTAAATTTCTCGCCCGCCGTTTGAGCAAACACAAGGCAATGGTTCGATGCGAAAATCGTCGCGAACACAAGGCTGATCATTACGAACTGGAATTTGGTCGCTGTATTCATATCTCCAACGAAACACCTAACAAGGGAGAGTATTCTGGAAACGGACAATCGAGATGCAGTCAGCATCTGTCCTCGTCATGGAGCCAGAGGACGGCTGCAACATCGAGCACGAATAGGCGAGACATAGTACTGGCGTCGAGCGAGAAGTGTCAAGCGTATCGGGAAACTGCGAGGTTTTGTAGACCAGACGGTACGGAGGTTGAGATTCGTATTTACCCAACATTGGAGAATTACAATCCGAGGGACCGAATCCTAGATGACACGCCCGAAGCAATTGAAGCGTGGATCAATGCGGTGCATCAGCTCGAACCGCTCCTGATCACCCCGGAAGAACAAGCAGCGTGGGACGCCGCATCGGCACAGCAGAAGCTATGGGATAAAGTTCATTTCTTCGATCGTGTGGACCGCTTGGCGAAAGATCTTGGATGAAACGCTTTTTGCTCGATTCCAACGCTGTCAATGAAATGATGTCCAATCGAAATCCGTTCTCAAGGCAGCTTGCCGAAGCTCGACGCACCGGTGCTCGCACACCCCGGGGATTCTTCCGCTTGATACATTCACCCTGAGGGCGGTGCGCTGGAGCTTCCAGGGGAAAGGTTTGGCGAAAAGAAGACCTTCTTCTGGTCAGCGCTCAACGATTGCGGTTATGGCTACCCTGTCGCGATGGGGTTGCTCGTCCAGACCGGAACAAATTCAAACTTACTGCCGTCGAAGAGACCCAGGTCGCTGAGTTTTAGGGCGGGGATGACGAGGAGGGCGAGGAAGCTGAGGGTCATGTAGGGGGCGTGGAGCGGGCTGCCGAGGGACTTGGCCGTCCGGGTGAGGCGGACGTAGGCGGCGGCAACCTCTTCGGCGTAGCCGTCGCTCATCAGGCCGGCCACGGGGAGGGGAAGGACGTCTTCCAAGCCGTTGGGACCGATGGCGGCGATGCCGCCTTCGTTTTGGATCAGAAGATTGATCACGCGGGCCAGATCTTCATCGGAGGTGCCGATGGCGACGATGTTATGGCAGTCGTGGGCCACGCTGGAGGCGATGGCGCCGGACTTGAGACCGACGCCGCGGACGAAGGCCGTGGCGGGTGGAGCGTCCTTGTAGCGGTTGACCACGGTGATTTTGAGGATGTCACGCGATGGGTCGGCCACGGCGCAGTTCTCGTGGATGAGGGCTTCGGCCTCGCCGGCCCCGGTGATGATTTGGCCGTCGAGGGCTTCGATCACGCGGATCTTAAGGTCATGTGGCTGATTGGCGCCTACCTGATCGAGCGGACGAGCGGGCCGCTCGTCCCTGCCTTGGGGGGCAAGGTGGGGAGGGATGGGCACAGCGAAGTCGGAGGGGACCTTGGTGGTGGCGTGGAATTGGTTGGCGCGGGGGGACTTTGATTTTGGGAGGAGGGAGTGGCCATCGCGGGCCACGCACTGACCGTCGATCCAGGTTTCCATGACCCGGAAACTAACCAGGTCGTGGAGGCGGATGAGGTCGGCGGGATCGCCGGGGCGGAGGAGTCCGCAGCGGAGTCCGTAATGCTCGACCGGATTGAGGCACGCGGCGCGGAGGACGTGAAAGAGAGGGACGCCGTGGGCGATGGCGCGGGCGCAGAGTTGGTTGATGTGGCCTTCCATGAGGTCATCGGGATGTTTGTCGTCGCTGCAGAGCATGCAGGATTCCGGCGCTTCGTTGAGCAAGGGCCAGAGCTCCTCGAAATTTTTTGCCGCAGAGCCTTCGCGGATGAGGATTTTTTGTCCGAGCGAAAGTTTTTCCCGGGCTTCGTCGATCTGGAAGCACTCGTGGTCGGTCTCGATGCCTGCGGAGACGTATTTCTTGAGATCCTCGCCGCGGAGGACGGGGGCGTGTCCGTCGATCCGTTTGCCGTATTGCTTGGCGATCTCGATTTTTTGCATGACCTCGGGATCACGATGGATGACCCCGGGAAAGTTCATCATTTCCGAGAGGTAGAGCAGTGATTTGTCGCGGCAGAGTTCCTCGATGGCGTCGGGTCCGAGGGTGGCGCCGGCCGTTTCGAAGTTGGTCGCGGGGACGCAGGAGGGGATGCCGAAGTGGATTTTGCAGGGGGTTTGGGCGGCCAACTTCTGCATGTAGCGCACGCCCTCGATGCCGAGGACATTGGCAATTTCGTGGGGGTCGGAGACGGTGCCGACCGTGCCATGGATGACGGCAATGCGGGCGAATTCTGGCGGGGTAAGCAGGGAACTTTCGATGTGCACGTGAGCGTCGATGAAGCCCGAGCAGAGGTAGCCGGGATCGGTGACCGATGGGTCTTCGCGGACGGCGACAATTTTGCCGTCGGCCATTTCGATCACTCCCGGGAAAATGCGTTGGTTGGGGATGTCGATGATTTGGCCGCGGAGGTGCATGGTTCGGAGCGTTGAGGGTTGAGAGTTTGGGGTTGAGGGAAACGAAAGGTTACCGGCGGTCATATCAGTTGGCTACGCCTGTCTCGCTGGGGCTCGGCTGTCCGCCGCGGTGAAGCGAACACTTTGGCGCGCCGGTCAATTTTTCGAGGCGTCGTTCGGGGAGTCGGCCAGCACGCGATACATGGGGCTTGCTCACAATCTGAAGACTTCGGCTTTTCGAGTGAGAAGCTGCTTTGACACGGACGGAGCTACGATCCAACGTTCAAATCCCAGACGCAACACGCCCCAATACGCAATGCACGAACGTGCAATGCCCCAACGGGCAAACGGTGATAGCCCAGGGCAGCGCCGGCAGCGCCCTGGGAACGAACGTCCCACCCAAACCACCAAGCCCCATCAGTCGCTTACGCAACCGCTTGATGAACTCGTAACGATTAGCGGAGGCGGAACTCCTAGTCTTTGGTTCGGGCGAATGCAATCAGATCGGCTTCGTTTGCCCGCCACCATTTCTCTGCCATGTCTTCATTCCATGGAAAGTAGGCAGCGATGGATTCAAGTTTTTCGACGACTTCACTCATCGAACTCGGCCTGTCGCCTGGGTCAGGCGAGATGCATTTTGCCAACAAGCTAACAAGGCTATGAAATGTCAGATCGTTGCAAAGTTCGGAGAACCGACCAAGCTGCAATGTTTGTAACAGCGAATCGGTAGTGACGCCAAGCAAAGGGACTTTACCCGTTAGCAAATAGATTCCAAGAACACCGAAGGCAAAAATGTCGATTCGTGGGTCTGCAATCCAAGGTGTTTCAAGGCGTTCGGGCGCGATGAATCCCGGAGTGCCAATGAGTACTCGCGTCGCTGTCACATCGCGAGTCACATCGTCAACCATGGTCTTGGCGAGTCCAAAGTCAACAACCTTGATCAGATCGGCCAATTGGCCTTTCTGGCAGATCATAATGTTTTGCGGTTTAATATCCCGGTGTATCAAACCTGCACAGTGGGCTTCTTCCACTGCACCACCGATCTGACACAAGATCCAAATGCACCGGTCGATTGGGAGCTTTGGCTCATACGCTATGAAATTCGCTAGATTGACCCCGTCCACGAATTCCATCGCACAATACAATAATCCGTCTTTGGATACGCCAAAATCGTAAATGCTGACTGTGTTGGGGTGATTAAGCATGGCAGCCATTCGAACTTCCCGTTCGAACCGCTTAAGCGAACTTGAGTTTGCCAGCGGCTCCTTGATCAATTTGATCGCCGCCGTTCGCCCAAGCATTTGGTGTTCCGCTTGGTAAACAATTCCGAGCCCTCCTTCGCCAATCTTTTCGCCAAGCTTGTAGGCTCCAAGCGACTTGTTCCTCAAATCCATGGTCGAGAAGGCTCTACGCAGGGAGAGCGCTGCCAACACCAAGGAAATAAAAATCGGAACGCCATAGATAAATCGAAATGCGCGATGAATAAACGCCTGAGTCTTGAACGCTCTCTCCTTGGGTATTTCCAAAACCAACAGGCGTTGCAGCGTATCCATCCAACGCCATGCTCCAACAACTTCCTGTCCTCGGTAATCGCGATACCCAAAAACATCCGATCCATTGCTGGGCTGTGAGACGGTCTTGCCGGGTTTGGTCCACGCCCACTCGTTGACACTACCTTTCGGTTCAAAACCCGCAAGCAAGTTTCCGCCAGGGTCACGCGCCTCAAACACGATCGCACCGCGGACCTTCTTGTTCTCTGAAAACCAGGGCTGTGAGGCAAGTAAATCGACGTCGCGCCCTTGCGTTGCAATCGCGCCACGGTCGTCGAGTAAATAGCAATTGCTTTCGGGTAGCACCGTCATACTCAATAGACTCTGGAGCTCATCCATAAATGCTTCGCAACGAATCATCATGACCGCAACGACTTGATCGGAATTTTCTGGCAAGAAGATAGGTACGAAGAACATCACGTATTGATCCGTGGACTCCATTGGATAGTCCTTGGAGATGCTATCCGCGGACGGACGTGGTAGCTCAATCGAAGTGGTACGTGAATCAAAAACTCGACTTAGCACGCTCGCGCCGATCGGTGTCACGATTCCACCGAGTTCGGCTCTTGGGTCGGTGTACTGCCAATCGGCGAGCAAGTTCAACGAGCGGTTCCAAATCGCATAACGAAACTCGCGACTCTCGGTTTCTGTTTTGGATTCGTCTCTCTCCTTCGATTTTAGTTTCCCATCCGATTCGATGCGGAGTGGTTGACTGAAAAGCCTCTCCAGAACGGACTTTATCTTGGGCTGTTCCTCGGAAATTGCTAAATTTTCGACTCCCGCTTTGTCCACGAGAGTAGGGTCATGCACTTTCGCATCCAATTGGACGACCAGTTCCTGCAATTCTCTTTGGCGCCCCCAGTCCTGCATGCGAAGCTCGTGGCCGCGAATCCACTGGTGCATCAGCGCGCTCTTTTGCTCCGTCATCGACTTCAAGACTGCTTCGTATTCGACCCGTGTTCTTTGAATCAGCTCGGTTTGCAAATACCAGCTAACGCCCATCAAAAACAAAGCGGCTCCCAACGCGCTGGCCATGGGCAGCGCACCACCGACCAAGTTCGAACTGATTTTCTTAAGCCCCAACGTCGGGAACGTCCGACTCTGAACCGTTGTCTTCGCCATTTTCCCCGTCGGCATCATGATGGTGCGACTGAAATGCTTGGCAAGGAGATCCTGAACTTCCTTTGCCAACTCAGGTTTTGTTTGCCTGAGCGACTTCAACTGAGACTCCCGTTCCGGCGGAGATTTGTCGACCAGTTCGATAAAGAGTTCTTTGGCTTGAGCAAACAACTCAGGATTCACAGTTTGGAATCACCCTCAAGTCGTTTCCTTAACCATGCCCTGCACATTTTCCACTCGTTTTCGATCGTTCGGGTTGACAATCCAAGTACTTCGGCGACCTCTGGAACGGTCATACCGCCAAAGAACCGCATCTCGATGATCCTAGCTTGCCTCGTGTCGAGCTTTTGAAGTTCCTCAAGCACTTCGTCGAGCGCCAAGACGTCGCTATCGCGCGAAGGCGAAATCGTTTTATCCTCGTCTAATACCACCCGAACCATATCCCCACCCCGTTTGAGCCGATTCCTCGCTCGGGCGTGGTCCACCAATATCCGCCTCATCATGGTTGCAGCAATCGCAAGAAAATGACCTCGACTCTGGTACTTGTCCGAGGCCTGTTTCGAGAGCTTTACGTAGGCTTCATGAACGAGAACGGTCGGCGACAAAGTGACCGTCGCTGACTCCATTTGCAAATAGCTGGCTGCGAGACGCTTCATGTGCTCGTACGTTTCTTCGACCATCGAATCAGTTTGGCGGTCGTCGGTCATGAACGTGGTTGCAACTCCAAGAAGATCGAATCATCCCATTTCGCGAGTCGAGAAAGTCTAGCAGATGGAGGGGCATGCCGAAAGCTGCATCGTTTTGGAACAGCGCGAGCTGTCCGGTGACGGCAACAAAAAAAGGCTCGAGAGAAGTCCCGAGCCTTAAACAGCTTTTTTGAATTTAGATATACGCTACTCGCGTGGCCGAATGGCACCGGTCAAGCCGCTATAATCGACCCGGTCATCGTTGTGCCACAAAGGCTGACCGAGCTCGACTCGCTTGCGCAAGACATCGATCTTTTCCTGCGAACCAGCAGGTGCATCCGTTGGCAAAAACTTGAAATCGACGACTGGATCAAAATCCTCGTCATGTCCATACTTCAAAATCGCTTCAAATACGTTCTTGCAAAGATTGCTCATTAAGTCCAGGCCCTCCAAAATGTGTATTCCATTGTGCAGGTGTCGCCATAAACACCTGCCATGTTCGGTTGGGTATAAATCCGATGCTTCCAGAAAACCAGCGACTGAATGGACGATGCAAAAAAACGCGTTTTCCGAACAAAGCAGCCGCAAACCTTCCCCAAAAATTCTCCCAACGCCACTGATTATTGGCATGGAGCAAGCAAAGTCAAGAAAAATTAACACAGATCAGGCCTTTGACCCCTTGTGGGAAGTCCAGAAAGTCGTCAAGTGAAACATTGCTAGTTATAGGACACTCGGTTCTCATTCATCCGCACCCAATGTTCCGCGCGGACCAACCCGTGAGCAATCGCGAATCATGCTCCTTTAGACCCAATCAATGTGGATGGAAACGCCTCAAATCCGATTTAAGCTTCATCCCTAATTCATCCAATGAGCGTCAACAATTCAACCCTGCCATACCCTTCTCAAACCTGATGAGCATTATCAACATGAAACAACGTCGAAAAAATAATTTTCTGTTCCATTGGGATCCTCGCTTCTTGGCAAGAATGTTCGCCCCAGTAGCAGCATTCGCTACGCTTTGTATAGGTAGCACTCTGACAGCACAGCTGGAAAAAGCGCAGCCTGGTACCGATGGTATTGAAACCCCGTTAAATCAAGTTGTCACTCCAGCCGGACACAAGATTGACCTGCCCGGTATGAGACCTCAAGTCCTCGTTTTGACCCCCAATGGGAAATGGTTGATCACCTCGGGCAAAACCAACAAGCTCTCGATCATCAATGCCGAAACTCGCGAGATTGCTCAATCCGTGGACTTTCCGTCCAAGGATCAAATTGCGGAACCGACGGTTGCTTCACCCAACATTCTAATGCCAGATACGGCTGCGCTGGTAAGTTATACCGGACTGGTCTGCTCTGCAGACGGTAAACGCGTGTATGTGAGCAACGTCGCTGGCTCCATCAAAGTCTTTGCCATCGACGGTTCGGGCGTCGTCTCACCCTCGCATACGATCCCGCTGCCTCCAGCCAATGCACCTCGTCGCCCACAAGAGATCCCAAGCGGCCTAGCCCTGGATGAAACGACCGGCAAACTCTATGTCTGTGGCAACCTATCCAACCACTTAATCGAAGTGAACATCGCAGACGGCAAAGTCGAACGCAAGATCCCCGTCGGCTTCGCCCCTTACGACGTCGTGCTGCATGGCAAGAAAGCATACGTTAGCAATTGGGGAGGACGGATCCCAGGCACAGAAGACCTGACAGGCCCGGCTGGCCGGGGGACCAAGGTTCGCGTTGACCCCGTCCGACATATTGCCAACGAAGGAACGGTCTCCATCGTTGACCTTGAATCAGGAGTAGCCAAAGAGTGCTTGGTTGGACTCGGCCCAAGTGACTTGATACTTTCGCCCGACGGCAAATACATCGTTTGTGCCAACACAAACAGCGACACACTCTCTATCCTTTCCACGGAATCCGGTCAGGTTGTTGACACGGCGTGGGTCAACGCAAAGCAGTCGGACCTGTACGGGGCGGCCCCAAACTCGCTCGCGTTCGATGCAGAGGGCAAAACCCTGTTCGTTGCGAATGGCTCGCAAAACGCAATCGCGGTTATGAACTTCGAACCCGAAGACAAAGGAGATACGAAACTCAAAGGGCTCATTCCGGTGGGCTGGTACCCTGGCGCTCTAGCCTTCGACGCAGCTCGCAATCAAATCTGCACTGCCAATCTTAAGGGGCTTCCGGTCAAACCAACCAAAAAAGGGGAAGGCTTTGGATTCAACTCGCATCAACATTATGGATCCATCAGCATCGTTCCAACCCCCACTTCCGAGCAGTTGGCTATCCTTTCCGAGCAAGCATCCAAAAACATGCGACGAAACGCTATTCGAGACGCAGCCCTTCCACCGCGGCCCAATCAATCTCCGAAAGCAATTCCCGAACGCATCGGCGAACCGAGCTTGATCGAACACGTCGTCTACATCATCAAGGAAAACCGCACTTACGATCAAGTCTTTGGTGATATCGAACGCGGTAATGGAAACAAAGACCTCTGTATTTTCGGCCGCAATATCACTCCGAATCAACATCGTCTGGCGGAACAATTCGTATTGCTCGACAATACCTACTGCTGCGGTATTTTGAGCGCGGATGGACACCAATGGAGTACATCGGCTCTCACGACGGCCTATTTGGAAAAGAGCTTCGCGGGTTTCCCTCGCAGTTATCCAGATGGAATGGGCGAGGATGAATCGGATGCACTTGCCTACTCGCCAGCAGGATTCCTATGGGACAATGCCATTTTGCATGGCAAGTCGATTCGCAATTACGGCGAATTCATGAAGCCAAAATTCCGTTGGATGGATCCGAACAAGAAAGGCACGCCCGACTACATGTCTTGCTTCCGAACGTGGAAAGGGGCGGATGAAGTCAAGTTTGCAAGCGAGCCAGCCATCGAGAGCATTCGCGCTTACTCACCCACCGGGTACGTTGGATGGGGGATGGAAGTGCCAGACCAGTTCCGCGCGGACTTCATCTTGCGAGAGTTGGCCGATTTCGAACGGCAAGGGTCGTACCCCAAGCTGACACTCATTTGCTTGCCCAACGACCATACCAGCGGTACTTCTGCAAAGTTCCCAACACCCGCATCAAGCATGGCGGACAACGATTTGGCCTTTGGCAGAATCGTCGAGGGCCTGAGTCGCTCACAATTCTGGCCCAAGATGGCAATCTTTGGAATCGAAGACGACCCACAAGCGGGCTGGGATCACGTTAGCGGTTATCGAACCACCGCCTATTGCATCAGCCCATACACCCACCGCGAACGAACCGTTAGCACTCGCTACAACACAGTCAGCATTATTCGCACCATGGAGCAGATCCTTGGCTTGCCCCCCATGAATCAATTCGATGCTGCCGCGACCCCTATGTTCGACTGCTTTGGCGATACTCCCAACAACACACCCTTCGAATCGCTCCCAAGCAACATTGCCTTGGATGAGCTTAACGCTCCACCTGCGAAGATCTCCGATGCAACCAGGCGCAAATTTGCAGAAAGTTCCGCATCGATCAACTTCTCCGAAATCGACAAAGCGCCGGAAGACCTGCTGAATCGAATCCTTTGGAATGCAATGCGTGGGGACGAGCCGTATCCGGAATGGGCGATCACTTCGGCTGACGAGGACGAGGACGAGGACGAGGAAATTCAGCCAGATGAGAAGTAGCCGAGGCGAACCCAGTTGGAATCTGCCCGAACTCGAGTCGTGCTCGTCCGTCATTCGAATTTCACCGGACGTCAACGTTCCGATCACCCAGCGCGTTCAACGCATCATCGATACGTCCGCGTTTCGAAGATTGTCTCGGATCAGCCAACTGGGGATGGTCGCGTTTGTCTATCCTGGTGCGACGCACACTCGCTTCGAGCATTCGCTAGGTGTCTATCGAAACGCAGTCGATTTTTTGAATCGATTGTCAAGCGACGAGACATTGCGGCAAGTCGTCAATGAAGACCAAGCGAAGCTTTTTCTTGTCGCAGCTCTGTTGCATGACGTTGGGCACTGGCCCTTCTGCCACGCGATCGAAGATATGCGACTGCCCGGAATACCTCGCCACGAAGCCTTGGCCGAACGATTGATTACCTGTGGAGAATTGGCCGAATCGATCGAGCAGGACTGGCAGCTTGCTCCGTCCGATGTTGCTTCTTTTTTGTCCAACTCTTCTGTTGGTTTCGATGACGCGAACCATCAGAGCAGCAAAGCGATTGCAGTCTTGCAGTCGATGCTGAGCGGTCCGATCGATATCGACAAGATCGACTATTTGGAACGCGATTCCTTGCATGCCGGAGTACCCTATGGGAGGAACTTTGATCGCAATCGACTTATTAGTTCGTTGTGCGTCGATCCCGTTTGCAACAAACTAGCGATTACCGACAAGGGACGTACAGCGGCTGAGATGATGGTCTTTGCCAGGTACGTCATGTTTAGCGAAGTCTATTGGCACCATACGGTCCGAAGCGCTACCGCCATGCTGCAACGAACCATCTTTGAAATCAGTCGCCAGGAGATTCCTCCGTGGATCGACATGAATGAATCGGAAATGATCGCTTCCTTGCAAAGGTGCAGCCAAACAAAACCTTGGGAGGCGTGCGTCGACGGTTTGTTTGGGCAACATCGTCGACTTTATAAACGAGTCTCGCAGTTTGACTGCCATAGTCATCCAGAACAGCATCGCGCTCTCGCAAGGAAACCATACGGCGAACTCGTCGAGCTTTCGGAACGGCTGACAGCCGCAGTCAGTCGCGAAACCGGCATCGCATTGGACAAGCATGATATCCTGATCGATGCTCCGCCGGTCAAACTCGAAATACAGTTCCAACTCGACGTTCGGCAACCCAACGGAGAATTTCGCTCGCTGGGTGAACTATCGCCGGTCGTGAACGCCTTGGCGACTCGGCAATTTGACGACATGGTCAAGCGAGTTCGAATCTTTGTTCGACCAGACCTCCAAGAGCAAGTTGCCAACGTCGATTTTGCTGCCTTGCTGTTTTAATGCCTTGCTGTTTTGATGTCTGGCTTTTCGTTTAGCATTCGGAGAGTCGCGTGCAACCAGTGCGAATGTTCCGCCTCGTACCCAAATGGGACCTTCAAAAATTGGACAATTCGACGAAAATGTCTTCTGTCGCACAACTCAGGCTCCGCAGCTCCACCTGCCATTCCTACCCTTGTGCTTTCTCGGCTCTCCATGCGAATCTCCACGCGAAGCGAGCCTGAGCCAGGGAACTAAGAACTAAGAACTAAGAACAAACAAAGAACGAACGAACGAAGAACAAAGGAACGGAAATAGGACCATGCTAAGAATTGACGAAAGAGGCATCCGGTTTGTTTGCTTGATGGCCGCGATCGGTGTAACTGCCATTGGACTTACGACGAAGGTTCGTGCGGAACAAAACATTATTCCAAACAAACCCAACATCCTGTGGTTGATCGGGGAGGACTTGGGCCAGCACTTGGGCTGCTACGGAACCAAAGAAGTATGGACACCCAATCTCGACCAGCTTGCAGCCGATGGAGTGCGTTACACGCACTTTTATAATGGTATGGTCTGCTCAGTCAGTCGCTCTTCGTTCATGACAGGCATGTACGCCACGACCATCGGCGCACACAATCACCGGACCGCCAACAAGCGACCGCTACCCGATGGGGTCAAAACGCTTTGCGAGTGGATGCGAGGTCAAGGATACTTCACTGCTAATCTGAAGCAGCTTCCCGAGTCGTGCGGTTTCAAGGGGACAGGCAAAACCGATTGGAATTTTACGGTCGATGGGTCGCTCTTCGATTCCGATCAATGGAGCGAACTCCCCTCGCACCAACCCTTCTATGCGCAGATCAATTTCGGTGAGACGCATCGGGCATACACCGCGCCAAAAAAAGCCGATCCATCGAAAGTGGAGATCCCTCCCTACTACCCAGACCATCCGGTGACGCGTCAGGATTGGGGACAGTATCTCGATGAAGCCACCGAACTCGATCGCAAAATCGGCCTCGTGCTCGCCGCGTTGGGCAAAGAGGGCCTAGCCGATAATACCGTTGTCGTTTTCTTTGGCGATAATGGCCAGTCGCATGTGCGGGGCAAGCAATTTCTTTACGAAGAGGGACAGCTTGTACCATTGATTATTCGCTGGCCAACGAACTTTCCGCCGCCTGCATCCTTCCAAGCGGGCAGTGTGGATTCAAGAATGATCCACGGAATCGACCTAGCGCCTACGATGCTGGCTCTTGCCGGAGCAGCCAAACCAACCAAGATGCAAGGCCAAGTTTTTCTGGGTGATCGTGCTGAAAAAGCGCGAGAGACTATTTTCGGACACCGAGATCGCTGCGACATGACGCAAATGCGGCTGCGATCCGTACGCGATGCTCGCTACCGTTACATTCGAAACTTTACACCCTGGGTCCCGTTTCTTGCACGCAATGAATACAAGGAGAAGCAGTATCCGGTTTGGAATTTGCTTATGGAACTTCATGCCGAAGGGAAACTAACGCCGCCTCAAGAGTTCCTTTGTCAGGCAAACATGCCAGAGGAAGAATTGTATGATCTGCAAACCGATCCATGGCAACTAAAAAATCTGGCTCAGTCCGACTTGCCCGAGCATCAAACTGCGCTGAAGAAATTGCGAGTTGTGCTGGAGAATTGGATTGTGGAAACGCGCGACCAAGGAGTTGAAATGGAATCGCTTGATCAACTCAAGGCGGCCGAGCGTCGATTCGATCCCGCTCTCGACTGGCGCCCGAAGCCTTAACCCAGTACGGATGGCAACCGTGCACCTAGTGCATGGCACCTACCGAAGGGCTCTTGTTTACGCCAAGCACTCGCATATTTCCAATCTTCAACGCGTTTGCAAAGGTTTGCTCGAACCGGATTGCGTTCAACGTAACGCAGTACCGCCAGAAGATGCGAGTCGTCTTCGATAGGAAACGTCTTAAATCGACCTTGGTAAAGATGCCCCGTCCCTTGGGTGTGGTGATGAGCGTGCCAACGCATTGTATGCGTGTGCGTAAGCCAGCGGAAGAAATCCGTTAGTTGGTTCTTCGTTTCTGGGCAAACAACAAAATGCCAATGATTAGGCATTATGCAATAAGAATACAGAGGAAGCGACTCCCGCTCCCAAGCTTCCTGTAGCACACGTTCAAAGGCGTCGTAGTCCTCAGGTTTTTCAAACAGTGGCAGCCTCGCCACCGCGCGATTCAAAACATGAAAACAAGTATTTGCGGGGCAAACCCGTGGTCGTCGTGGCATTGATATAGTGTATTCAACGGCAAGATTCTAGAAAAGAGCTGCGTCCCCTTTTGGCTTTTTCATTCCCATCTAACAGACCAGCGACCCAGAATGCGTCTTGAAACGGGCAACTTCGATCATGGTAGCTGACATGCGGCGGCGACCGTCGTTGTCCATTCGTTGGAAGCCGTCATGTCGCCGCCTGTTCGGCGCGTATCGTATGCGGAATTGCCTCGCGAAAACAGATTACAGGGTCTGACCCCAACGAAGTTAAAAACCCCAACGAAGTTAAAAATCCATCGGCGACTGAAAGGAAAGAATGAGTGCATGCACGAACTCTCGTACAGCCGGGGTCATTTCGGCATCGATGTGGGCTGGGATCAGCGGAAGTTGTGATTCTTGTTG
>Ga0247832_1000245_pt1 | contig 111082 bp, 101 predicted proteins | sample LaCruzMarch2015__10_FD_192407 | JGI IMG/M metagenome (GOLD analysis project Ga0247832, IMG submission 192407) | Freshwater microbial communities from meromictic Lake La Cruz, Castile-La Mancha, Spain - LaCruzMarch2015_4m | ecosystem: Environmental > Aquatic > Freshwater > Lake | place: Spain... | reverse complement strand
CTTCAGCCAAAAGCTTGTTGCTTCAAAAAGGTTTTAGGGAAGTATATAATGGTGGTGGGTGGGGTAGCTTACAAAAAAAGTTGTGATAAATTGTAAGATCAATCTTTCAATTAGGGAAGTAGTAATAATTTAGTAACTTTTAAAGAACCTGTAACAGCCTAATCATGTTTACTTTGCAAGACTTTTTTTGATTAGAAAACTTAATGGAAGGTATGATTAAGCTAGTTGTATTTGATATGGCGGGCACCACAATTGATGAAGATAATGTGGTGTACAAAACACTTCAACAATCTATAGAATTAGCTGGGTACCCCTGTTCATTAGAAGAGGTTTTGGCCGAAGGAGCCGGAAGAGAAAAGTATCAAGCGATTCAGCAAATTTTGCAGGTGTTCCATCATTTGGAAGATGATTCAATTTCTAGAACGATTTTCGCCGATTTTGTTATTCGATTGTCGGCTGCTTATCAGCATTTGAAGGTGCAGCCGATGCCAGGATCTTTAGAGTTGATGCATTTTTTGAGGCATAAAAATATCAAAGTAGTACTCAATACTGGTTATAACGTAACAACCGCCCAAACCCTTTTGCATAAATTGGGTTGGAAAGAATCTGTGGATTATGATGCGCTAATTACTGCTTCTGATGTTTCTAATAGTCGTCCTGCTCCCGATATGATACAATTGGCCCTCCAAAAGTTTCAATTAATAAATGGCAATGAAACGGTTAAAGTAGGCGATTCCATCATTGATATAGAAGAGGGTCGCAATGCCGGATGCAGACTTTGTATTGGCATTACTACCGGAGCCCATACTAGGGAGCAACTGCAAACAGCTCAACCCGATGCAATTATCGACAATCTGTTACAATTAATCCCGCTGCTTCAATCTGAGAACTAGCACCTTTTTCCCAGCATGTGTATAACTCGGCGCATAAGTATAGTTTTCGAAAATTAAAGTTTCATTTTAGGGTAACCTTTTGGTTACCCTTTGGCAATACAGGAAAAGTTTCTTTGCAAAACCTTTCTCTATGAAATATTACTGGATAGTTGCTTTGCTCAGCATTTCAGTAGCTTCCGCTCAAACTACCTCGGAACGCAATGTATTTATCATAACTACCGATGGGTTTCGATGGCAGGAAGTATTTTCCGGTGCCGATCCCGATTTGCTTTCCGATATCAATCGGGTAGCAGATACGGCCTTGTGTAAACAATTATTTGATGCACCAACTCCCGAAGAGCGGAGACGTAAATTGCTGCCCTTTTTCTGGAGTGTTCTCGCCGCCAAAGGCCAACTTAATGGCAACCAAAACTATCAAAATAAAGTGCAGGTAGCCAATCCATATAAAATCTCTTATCCGGGATATCAAGAAATGTTAACCGGAAAAGCCAATAGTCGCCTGTCTCCCAACTTGCCTATCAATAATCCACAAACTACTGTTTTAGAATATATCCAGTCGCTGGAGGGTTATACCGGTAAGGTGGCGGCATTTAGTTCGTGGAATATTATTCCCTATATTATCAATGAAAAAAAAGCGGGTATCCCGGTAAATTCCGGGTACGAAATGCTGGTTGAAGAAGGGGATACCCTCAATGCATTAATCAATCAGGTACAACAATCCATACAACCAGCCGCTGCTACCCGAAATGATATGCTTACCTATTCGGCTGCTAGAAATTATATAGAGAAATCCCACCCGAAAGTATTGTTCTTGGGTTTTGGGGAAACCGATGAATATGCGCACAAAAATCAATATGATGGGTACCTCCAAAAAGCCCATCAATTCGATCAGTTTGTTGCTGATTTATGGTATTATGTTCAAACCGACCCTTTTTATAAAAACAATACCACTTTTATCATCACAACCGACCATGGCAGAGGGAAATATGCTCGCAGCTGGAATTCTCATGGTTTTTGGGTAAGAGGCTCAGGAGACATCTGGTCGGCTATGATTGGTCCAGACCTGCAACCCTCCGGAGAAAGCAAAACTAATGAAACTCGCTTATTGCAACATACTGCAGCTACCGTGTTACAAATGTTGGGTATCCGAACAACCTCTAACCCTGCCCTTAGTACACTAACATTGCAGCGGGATGCCAATATTACCCCAATTCCCGCGGCAGAAATCCAAATTTTAGGTAACAAAATTCCACAACAGAATAAATAGCGACTAGTTAAAATTTAATGTAAGATAGCTATTGTAACTAATTGTTTTATATTTAATTGTGGTTATAAAACTTATATATACTTACCCACCGGTATGTACATTGAGTTTCCAAAATATAGCCATTGGAAAAGAGTAGAAGGGTAGTGGAATATTACGACAATAATCCCTGCCGAGCCAAGAACTCAAGCTTGGTATTGGCGTCAATCAGCCGCTCTGTAAGTTCGCGATTTTTCTGGCGCAAGTCAACCACTTCAAATGCTTTGATGATAAAGTTTTTGATATCTTCTTCATTCCAGGGTTTGGTAAGGTATTTATATACCTGTCCTACATTGATTGCATCAATTACTGCATTGATATCAGTGTAACCTGTAATAAGAATACGAATTGGATCTGGATGAGATTGCAGAATCGATTGGAAAAATTCGATACCGGTTTCTTTGGGCATCCGTTGATCGCTCAAAATTACATGCACTTCTTCGGAGGCTAATATTTTTCTTCCCTCCTCAGCCGACTCTGCCGTAAACACTTTGAAAGTCCTACGGAAAGAGGCTTTGAAGGAGTTGATGTTATTAGGTTCATCATCAATATATAATACATTGATATTTGTTTCTTCCATAATTTTATTGATTAAATTACGTTTCAATATAAAAATAAATCAAATCATTTGTTTTTCATTCATTTTTTTTTAAAATCAGCTAATTTTCCACTAAATTTAAAAAAAATAGCAAGTAATGAGTAGTATTTCACCCATTGATGAAGAGATTCGAATCAGGGTTTTCCGTGCAACGGATGATCCGGATTCGTGTTTGAAGTTTATTGAAGGCCACCGCAGAGTATTATCTATATATGGTATTGAGAATATTACATCCAATACCAACGATTGGATGTATCGACGTTCTATGTTTGTAATTGTGGTGGAAAAGCTAGATGGTTCTAAATTATATGGCGGGGCGCGCATACAAATTGCTGATGGTATTCATCTATTGCCCATTGAAGATGCAACCGGAAAAATGGATCCGCGCATTTATGATATTGTTAGGGAGCATGCACAACAAGGAGCGGCTGAATTATCTGGTTTATGGAATTCAAAAGAAGTTGCCGGGTTTGGTATCGGTAGTTTATTTCCCTCCCGTGTTGCGGTTGCATTAGCTACCCAAATTGGAATCAATACCTTTTTCACCCTTTGTTCTCCTACCACCGTTCGGTTTAAAGATTGGATTGGCGGGCAAATCCTAACCGATGTTGGAAACAACGGTACATTCTATTATCCAAAAATCGATTTGCTCGCTACAGCCGTATTTTCCGAAAATATCCTCGACCTCTCCACCACCCATCCCCGCGAAAAAGAGAAAATCCTTTTCCTGCGCGAAAACCCCGAGCATATGGCCAAAGAAAAATCGCCGTTTAAAGAAAGTTATATTAATATTCATTACCAGCTTACGCTCAATATTGAAGACCCAACTGAGTTCCACATACATTATGAACCTTATACCTTAGCAGCCAAAAAATAAACTCTATGAAGAAAGTAATTTTGGCTTCCCTCAGCAACTTGCTAATGATTGTGATTCCTTTACTGGGCAAACCTGCACTAATGCTCGATTGGAAAATTTTATTGATGATAGCGGGAAGTATCGCCATGTGGCTTACCCAACCCCCTGTTTCAGTTCAGGAAACCAATGATAAGCAAAACAGTGATCGATTCTCAGTAATCCTTATACTAGCCATGTCTGCATTGGGTGTAATTGCTCCTATTGTTGATTGGGCCTATTTTCATGAAACGCATAACCAGTTCGACTGGGTAACTGTGTTGGGTATTGCTACCCTGTTATTTGGAATTTATTTCAGAGCCTGGGCAGTAAATACTTTAGGGAAATTTTTTACCGCAACCGTACAAATTAAAGACGACCATCAATTGGTTACCGGTGGGCCTTATCAAATAGTTCGCCACCCTAGCTATACCGGTGCTTTCTTAGCCATTGTTTCCAGCTCCTTGATTTTGCATAGTTGGATAGGTTTTGTTATTGCCTTTCTCGCTATGTGTTTGGCTTATTATGTGCGGATTAATATCGAAGAGCGTGAGTTGATTGGAAAGTTTCAAGATAAGTACATCCAATACAAGAAAACAACTAAAATGATTATCCCCTATGTATGGTAATTCTATAAAAGCAGCTGGTATCTCTACTCATACCCTTTTTCCTATTTGGTTTTCCAGATTTGGAAAAGCCCTTTTTTATGGACTGATTTTGTTGTTTTCATTTTATCAAGTACAAGCACAAGAACAAAAAATTCAAATTACCGGTTCTCAGCAATCGGTTATTTTGGCTGAAAATGTTGATTTTCTCGAAGATCCTACCAATCAACTTACTGCTGAACAAGTGCTGCAATCAGGAAGCTTCAAACGTTCTACCAACCAAATACCTGTTTTTAAAAATAGTGTTCAAAATGCCTGGTTTCGGCTGGATGTTTCTAATCAATCTGCTTCTTCCTCTTTGTTTTTGGATATCGCCTATTCTAATTTAAGTGAAGTAACCTGTTATCGGATAGATTCTGGAAAAGCAATTCTACTTGGAAGAGATGGAAATGCAGTTGCAACAGATTCTATTCAAAGAAAAACTACCCATTTTGTTTTTAACTTACAGTTGCCAGTAGGTGCCGCTGGTAAGTACCTCCTTCACATTAATAGTCGCCATCCTATCATTATCCCAGCTTCTGTGCATACCTATGAGGCTTTAAATGAAACGCTCAATGTACAAACATTGGTAGCGGGTATATTTATGGGGGTTATGCTGGTGATGCTGATGTATAACTTATTTATTTTTTCTGCCACCCGCGACCGTAACTACCTACTCTATATTTTCTATATCTTTTTCCTTACCCTTGCTCAGAGTACACTTGCCGGATATGAATTTCGCTTTCTATGGCCTGACCATTACTGGATCAATCGATATGCAGTGGTAATTACATCCAGTTTATCGGCTATTTCGGGATTGCTCTTTACCATGCAGTTTTTGCAAACATCTGTAAATGCCATCCGTTTTCACCGCATCATGCAGGCATTGATTGCAATATATGTAGTGGGGATGCTACTTTGTATTTTTACCAATAATCTTTCCATCTGTTACCATATTCTCAATTACAATGGAGTTGCTGTTGTATTAATTGTACTTGGCACCAGTATTTTTTTGGTTAGCAAAGGCTATCGGCCTGCCAAATTTTATATTTTAGCCTGGGCATTCTTCCTGATATCCTTCCTTATTTTGATTTTGCGTAATCTTGCATTCCTTCCTTATAATGACTTTACTACTTATAGTATCTATGTGGGTTCTTCTTTCGAGGTAGCTTTATTGGCCATCGCTCTTGCAGATAAGATTAATAACCTTAGAAAAGAAAAAGAACATTCTCAGGCAGAAAGTTTGCGTACCCTGCAGGAGAATGAAAAACTCATCATCAATCAAAATGCCCTCCTCGAACAAAAAGTTAATGCACGTACCGAAGAACTCTTGAAAACCAACGAAAATCTCAGTTCCGCAATGGACGAACTGAAAGATGCGCAAATTCAACTCGTTGATGCCGAAAAAATGGCTTCCCTCGGTCAACTTACCGCCGGTATTGCCCATGAAATCAATAACCCCATCAATTTCGTGAAATCAAATATCGGTCCACTTCAGATGGATATCGACGACCTAATTAGTATCATTGATGCCTACAAGCCCCTACACGATATTCCAGCCGATGAAATTCCCGATAAGTTAAAAGAAGTTAAAAGACTAAAAGATAAAATTGATATCGACTACCTGAAAACTGAGGTTGAAAATCTGGTAAGCGGAATCCGCGATGGTGCTGAAAGAACTGTAGAAATTGTAAAAGGGTTGAGAACCTTTAGCCGGCTCGATGAAGGAGAAATTAAAACGGTTAACATATACGAGGGACTAGATTCCACCATCGTATTGTTACGGAATATGCTCAATGAAAATATCATCATTGAAAAGGATTACCAAGCCGATGGAGTGATAGAATGCTTCCCTGGTAAATTGAACCAGGTTTTCATGAACATCATCAGTAATGCCATCCATGCCATTAAACTCAAAGGTGATCGGACCGAGAAAAATTATATCCGGATATTCTCCAAAGTGGTGGATGGTATGCTAGAACTGCACATTAAGGATACCGGTGTAGGTATGCCTGATGAGGTGCGCAGAAAAATATTCGATCCCTTCTTTACTACTAAAGAAGTAGGCGAGGGAACAGGATTAGGCTTATCCATTGTTTATAAGATCATCTTTATGCATTTTGGAAAAATTGATGTGCAATCTTCACCAGGTAATGGCGCCGAATTTATTATTTCACTCAATTATCAGTTGCCTGCTGCTATTAATAAATAAAATGATAAATGTCTAGTTCAGATGAGTCTAATATAAAAGTGCTGTATGTTGATGATGAACTGAATAATCTATTATCCTTTCAAGCAGCATTTAGACGGCGATTCGACATTTACATTGCAACTACAGCTTCGGAGGGACTCGAGATTTTAGAAAAAACTGCCATCAGTGTTATCATTGCTGATCAGCGTATGCCCAAAATTACGGGGGTAGAATTTTTTAATATCGTTCTTCAGAAATTTCCCGATCCTATTCGTATTTTATTAACTGGCTATTCCGATATCAATGCGTTAGCAGATGCCATTAATAAAGGGGAAATTTTCCGGTACATCAAAAAGCCTTGGGACCAGAACGAACTACTGAATACCATTTTAAATACACATGATATTTATGATACCCGCCGTCAGTTAAAAGTTAAAATGGAGGAATTGGAAAGGGTAAATAACGAACTGAATCGTTTTGTTTATAGTACATCCCACGATCTTCGCTCACCCCTCGCCAACATCATGGGTATTCTGAAAATGGCAAAGATTGATGCAAAACCCGAAAGCGCTCCCACATATTTTACTATGATTGAGGGTTGTGTTAAACGTATGGATGTGTTTATTCACAAAATAATCGAATACTATAAGGGCATCCGTCTCGAAAATGAAATTGAAGAAGTTACTTTTTCTCAATTATTTGCTGAAAGTATTGAAATGAGTAATATGGTAAACCCAAAAATTCGTTTTACAACGAACGTCACTCAGCAAATTCCTTTTTTTTGTGATGCTTTCCGCTTGTCTCTCATTATTAATAACCTGGTTTCTAATGCGGTTAAATACCAGCGGGCCGAAGAAGAAAATCCCACCGTTCAACTATTTGCCGAAGTAAATGATAAGGAAGCGATTATTCAGATTATAGATAATGGCGTGGGAATTATTGAAGACCATCTGACCAAAATATTCGATATTTTTTTCCGTAGTTCCGATTTTAAAAATGGACTGGGTATCGGTTTATACATTGTAAAAGAAGCCCTGAATCGGTTGAAGGGTAAAATAGAGGTACAATCAACATTTGGCCAGGGCTCTCATTTTACCCTAATAATTCCTAATCAACCTTTTCCCATTACGCAAGTCGTTGACCAATCTTAGTATCAGTATTCGTAACTATACCCAACAGTGCCTAATAATTGTTTTTCTTTATTAAAACAATTTTCTGAGGTTTTTAAGCCCTTCTCGTTGTAATTATATTTCCAAGTAATATAGTTGTTGCCGCTTCGGGGTACCTGCATCATCTGAATAACATTGCCGGCCTCATTGTATGTGTAAACAAAGTCGGGGAGCATTTTATTCGATTTTGAGTTGAATCGTACAATGTCGGTTAATTGTTGCTTGTCGTTGTAGTAATAATAGTATTTTTCAATTTCTTTATTCCGGCGAGTCCAGGTTTCTTCCAACACTGATTTTTGGTTATCAGTAGTAAAATTAACCCGTACCGTATCGCTTTGATTTCGGATAATATAGGCGTAGTCGGGTGAACCATCCTGCTTATAGAAGTACTGGTGGGCTTCGCCGGTTAGAGAAGATAAAAAGGTATCCTTGGTGGTAGATTGAATAAGCGTTGGTAACCCCGCTACGTTATAACTATACAGGGTAGTAGATTCTACGCCTTTGTTATTGGACTCAGATTTTTTAAGTTTACCCATCTCATAGTGAGTGGTAGTTCGAGATGTTTTTCCGTTTTGCAGCGAAGTATAAATAATAATACGCTTGCCATCTGTACTTAGCTCTTCGGTAAGCAATGTTTCTGGAGTACTGTTAGTTGATTCCTGTACAGTTGCTATAATCTTCTTTACTTTCAATGCACGCAAGAGTTTATATTGCTTGTGGGTTTGTATATTAGCCATCAGGTCGTTAAAATAATATTGGCCCTGCAACTGATTAGATCCAAACAAAATCAAACAAAATAACCAGCCCCTCATAATGTACATTTTAATAAACGTATTCGAAAATCAATCCTATTCAGTATTCTCTTCTGCAATATTCGGTATGAATTTTGTTATCCTTTGCAGATGTGCATATTTTTTAGTGAATTATTCTATAAAATATTGCCCAATTAGTTACCTTCCTCTACATGAAATATATAAATAATCTTGCATGAACCCAAATGCCACTGCCTTTTTGCGATTAGTTACCATCATGGATGAATTGAGGGAACAATGTCCCTGGGACAAGGAACAAACCATTCAAACCCTGCGCCCCCTTACTATAGAAGAAACCTACGAACTGGCAGATGCCATCACCGACCAAAACTGGAAGGGGATTAAAGAGGAATTGGGTGATATATTTTTGCATCTGGTTTTTTATGCCCGAATTGGCAGTGAACAGCAGCAGTTTTCACTGGAGGAAGTATTACAAAGTGTTAGCGAAAAACTCATATACCGACATCCCCATATTTACGGAGATGCCCAGGTAAAAGATGGAGAAGAAGTGAAGCGCAACTGGGAGAAACTGAAATTGCGGGAGGGTAAAAAATCGGTACTGGGTGGAGTACCCGTTTCACTACCTTCCATGGTAAAAGCAACCCGTATTCAGGATAAGGCACGTCAGGTAGGCTTTGAATGGGAAAACCGAGAAGATGTATGGAAAAAAGTAGAAGAGGAGCAACAGGAGTTGCAGGAAGCCATTAGTTTGGGAAACCAAACACATATCGAAGAAGAATTTGGCGATTTAATGTTTAGCTTAATAAATTATGCCCGCTTTTTAGATGTTGATCCCGAAGGTGCTTTAGAAAAGACCAACAAAAAATTCATTTACCGCTTTCAGTGGATGGAAGAACAAGCCAGTTTGATGGGTAAAAAATTACAGGATATGACTTTGGGTGAAATGGACCAACTTTGGAATACTAGTAAATCCAATCCACAACAATCGTGAACAGTCACTGGAAATCATTTGTATATCGCAACGGGTATCTGCTGATTACAGCAGCCTGGTTATATACGATTTCCTTTCTGTTTATCAATTATTGGAGCTATCGCTCATCACCAGCTAAGGTAAAAAGCTCATTGGAAAAAAGGCTTACGAGCAGGGCAATCTGGGTGGATGAGCTGGCCATTGACACCCTGCGTTTGGCAAACCTGCTGCAATCTCCTCAGCCTTCATCTAACCCTGCCCCAGATGAAACTGGACTTTTTTTATTCGAAGAGCATGCAGATGCTGTTAAGGCCCGTTTGCTTTATTGGAATACCAATCAGATATATATTGATCCCTCAGAATTGAATTTACCCGAGGGCATCCATTTTATAAATCACCGGAATGGTGATTTTCAACTGATAAGAAAAAATATACGAAAAGGCACTCATCAGTATAGTTTGCTGGCCCTCATTCCCATACGATGGAATTATTTTATAGAGAACAAATACTTACGTGCAAATTTTGCGGGATTCGATCATTTGGAAGAACAATATGAAATAGTAAATAATCCAGAAGCAATACCGATTCAAACTGCCTCGGGAAAAATTTTATTCAATATCCAAATTAAATCGGGAAAAGAATTTATTCAATATGATACCATCACCATTCTGCTGCGGTTATTAGCCATTCTTTTTTTGTTAGCTTTTATTCACAATATCGCTATAGAAATTGTAGAATTGTATTCATTTCGGGCCGGATTTGGATTTTTAGCCAGTATGGTATTACTATTGCGATGGCTAACTTATCAGTTTCATATACCCTTCGACTTTACTAAAATTCCCCTTTTTGATCCTGCAGTGTATGCATCTAATGCTATTCATCCATCTTTGGGTGATTTGCTGGTTAATACTTCCCTAGCATATTGGCTACTCAGATTTTATCGGGTTAAACAGCCCGATAATCCCAGTTATATTTTTTCTATACATCCCTTTTTAAAAACATTTCTACATACTGCCTTACTAACCCTGTCTGGTTTATTGCTCGCCGGTATTGTAGGTAGTTTGATGGAAGATGCTAAGATTTCTTTCGATGTTTCTAATTTCTTTAGTCTTTCTGTTTTTAGCCTCATCAGTTTTATCATCCTTTGCCTGTTGGTATTGATTTTCTTTTATTTGTCTGAAATTTGGTTGATTCCCTTGATTAGGTTATTTGTGCCTTTTTATCAGCAAGTGCTGATTATTGTGCTGGTTGCCGGTTCATTTATCTATTGGAGGATTTCTTCTCAACTCTATATCCAGTATGCACTTATTACCGCTTGGATGGTTGGGTATGTATTGATAGTGCAGTTTCGGAAAAAAGATTTTGAAAAGGGTTTGGCTTCCTCGGGATTTTTCATTTTTTGGGTGATGTTTTTTTCATTATCCATCTCAACATTGGTTGTGGCCCGCTTCCGGCAGGTAGAATGGAAACAGCGAGAAAAGATGGCTGAAAAACTGGTTTTGCAGTCAGATCCATTTGGCGAAAATCTCTTAAATATTGCAGCTACCAATTTTGAAGATGAGTTTCTACAAACAGATTTCTACCGTTTTGCCCTGAGTGAGCCTACCAATAAAATGATCAAGGATAGCCTGATTCGGCAAAATTTTTCGGGATATCTGAATAAATATGATACCCGAATCCTCACATATAAATCATTCGGCATACCCCTGTTTAATGAAGATACAACCCGAATGGAATACCTAGATTCCCTGCTACAATTTCAGTCGCAGCCTACCGAAATCAACGACCTGATTGCAGCCGATCCTGGGAATAAAACTTTCCGGTATTTATTTAAAAAAACCATTCAATCTGGCAATACGGTTTTGGGCTATTTCTATGTAATTATCAATGCCAACCGGTATAAAAGTGAAGCCCTCTATCCCGAACTTTTTAATCAGGTAGCCGACCCGCTTACAGATCCCTCCTCTGGATATGCTTATGCGGTTTATCAAAAGGGTAAACTGATGTATGATTTCAGTAAGTATGATTTCTCATCAGAAATTGATACTAAAGATTGGGAACCGGGAAAATTTCTACAAAAAAGTAGACCTGGTTACTCCGAAATGTGGTATCAGCAAGACAATAACAAGCAGGTAATTATTGTTAGAAAGAAAAATACACTTACAGAACTACTCACCCTATTCGCTTACCTGTTTTGTGCTTTCATCTTTATTTCGGTGGTGTTTTCTGCAGCCGGTAAAATTCTGCAAACCCGGTTTAAGAGAAAACAACTGGCTCGTTTGTTTCAGTTTAAAATTAAATCGCAGATTCAGTCAACCATCATTTTCATCAGCGTAGTATCATTTTTGGTTATAGGTGTAACCACCATCACTTTCTTCATTAGTAGGTTTAATATAAATAATGAAGAACGACTTACCCGCGCCATTCAAGTAATGGCCAATGAAATCAACTCTAGAACTACCATCCGTGAAAGCATTGAAATGCAAAGCAATCCCGGCGGTTTCGGGAATGAACTGCAACAAGTGATTTCAGATATTTCCGAGCAACATAATGCCGATATTAATTATTATAGTACTGGTGGTAACCTGTTGATTTCTACCCAACCCTATATTTATAACAAAAAGCTGCTGAGCGACAAGATGGATGCAATTGCTTATCAGCAGTTGTCGAAAAACAAAAGTATTCGCTATTTGCAATCTGAAGAAATCGGTTCGTTTCGTTTTTTAAGTGTGTACAAGCCTTTAACAGATCCTGCCGGAATTACCTATGCCTATCTGAACATACCCTATTTAAACACCCAAACCGAATTAAATCAGGAGATTTCAGGATTTTTGGCTACTCTCCTCAACCTCAATGCCTTTATATTTTTAATTGCAGGAGCAATTGCATTTTTTATAACCAACCGGATTACCGCTTCTTTCGAATTGATTGGTCGTAAGATGCAGCAAATCAGTCTGGGTAAAATCAATGAAACCATTCAGTGGAACCGAAGCGACGAGTTGGGATTACTGATTCAGGAATACAATAAGATGGTAAAAAAGCTGGAAGAAAGTGCTGGGGCACTTGCAGAAAACGAACGGGAACTCGCTTGGAGAGAAATGGCTCGACAAGTGGCTCATGAAATCAAAAACCCGCTCACGCCCATGAAGCTAAGTATTCAGTATTTGCAATCTGCTATCGGTAGGGGAGATCCCAACCTGCCGGAGTTGTATCAAAAAACAAACGAAACATTGATTACCCAAATTGATCAATTGTCTCGTATTGCAGGCGATTTTGCTCAGTTTGCTCAAATCAGTCAAGCTAAATTACAGCCACTCAACCTGAAGGAAGTACTTAGTAAATGGATACGGTTATATACTTCATCCCCCACATGTGATATCAATTTGCAACATACTGCCGAGTCGGTTATGATTTTAGGGGATGAGGGACAAATCAATCGACTGTTTACCAATCTGGTGCTAAATGCAGTTCAGGCAAATGCCGATGATGCTACAAAAACACAGATACGCATTGAATGCTCGCTGCAGAGCAATCGGGTTGTGGTTTCAGTATCGGATAATTCGGGTGGCATTGCTTCGGAGTTTACCCATCTTTTGTTTACACCTAATTTTACTACCAAAACAGCCGGAACAGGATTAGGATTAGCTATTTGTAAAAGAATTATGGAACAAGCTGGCGGTACCATCCGATTTGAAACTCAATGGGGTAGGGGAACCACATTTTTTATGGAATGGCCCCAATTAGTAAAGTAGCTATCAAATTATCGTTTCTTCTGTTGAGCCGCCAAAAAACTATTGAACGCTGCCAGGCTAAAGCTACTCAGATTTTTTGCTACCGGTAATCCGGCTTTTTGCGCAACCAACACCCCATAGCGGGTATCGGCAAAACCTTCAATGGAGTGTGCATCCGGATTGATAGAAATGAGCGCCCCTTTATCTATTGCTTTTTCAATCCATCGCCAGTCTATATCTAATCGCCTGGGATGGGCATTCAGTTCAATCACCACTTGGTTGGCTACACAGGCATCTATGATTTTCTCGTGGTCTATTGGGTACCCCGATCTACTGAGTAATAGTCTACCCGTGGGATGACCCAAAATGCTGGTATAAGGGTTTTCGATAGCGGTTATCAAACGGTTCATGGCTTTTTCCTGTGGCATTTTCAGGTTACTGTGCACGGAAGCAATTACTAAGTCGAAACTAGCCAGCACATCTTTCGGGTAATCGAGAGAACCATCGTTGAGGATATCGCTTTCAATGCTTTTGAAAATAACAAAGGGTGCAAGTTGCTTATTCAAGCGCTCAATTTCTCGGTGTTGTGCCAGTATGCGGTCGGGATGTAGTCCATTTGCATAAAACGCGGCACGTGAGTGATCACTGATTACCAAATATTCATACCCTTTTTCATGGGCTGCGATCGCCATTTCTTCGAGGGTATTGCTGCCATCACTCCAATTACTGTGGCTATGGATGATTCCTTTGATTTGGTTGGGTTGGATAACGGCTGGAAGGGCATTTTCGCGCGCCTGTTCAATAATGGCAACCGATTCTCTTTGGGCAGCGGGAATCGGATGTATTCCGGCGGCTGTAAAAATACTGTTCTCATCTTTGCAGGCAATATCCATTACATTCCCAAAATTTTCCTGCCAATAATGTAAAAAGATTTCACTGCCACTAAGTAGAAATATCTTTTGATAAAAATGGTCGGGGAGGGTACAATGAAAAATCACCGAAATGCCATCCGCACTAACTGCTTTAATATGATTTGGGTTTTCGCTGTTCTGTAAAGTAAAATTGAGCAAGGTTAACCAAGTTGCGATTTGGTCAGGCTTAACCGTTGTTACCCAATCTAGTTGATGAATGATTTCTTGTTGTCTGCGAAATTCGCCTACGAGTTGCGTGGGTTGTTGAGGGAATTGTTTTTGCAATTGTTGTTCAAAAAGTGAAACCCAAACTTCCAGTTGAGCATAGAGGAATAGTCCCTGGTGTTGCAAAAAGAATTCAATGGCTTCCTTAATATTATGCTGGGTTTTTTCTCCAAATCCTTTATAGAGGGTAAGTCGGTTTTCATTGCAGGCATATAAAAGTTCTCCCAGTGATTCTATTTCGAGTTCTTTCCAGATGGTTGCAATTTTTTTTGGACCAATCCCTTTTATTCGAAGCATATCTAAAATACCAGGGGGCGTTTTTGAAAGATATTCATTCAGGAGTTTCAGTTCACCCGTTTCAATTTGTTCTACAATTTTTGTTCCGATAGTTTCACCGATTCCTCTGAGTCCGTTGATTTGATGGGGCGATAAGGTTGACAGGGGAACGGTGAGCTTATCTAGCTGAAAAGCGGCGTTGGCGTAGGATTTGGACTTAAACGGGTTTTCACCGTGGATATCCATCAACTTGGCGAGCAGGGAGAAGTTATCCGAGATGGTATCATTGTTCATATGAGGGATGAAGATAAAAAAAGTCCCGGGGAATGCCCGAGACTTTTTGACTATTTTGCTTGAGAACGAAGAATTACTTCTTCTTAGCGGCTTTCTTAGGAGCAGCTTTCTTAGCAGCTTTTTTAGGAGCAGCTTTCTTTGCAGCAGCCTTTTTAGGAGCAGCTTTCTTTGCAGCAGCTTTTTTAGGAGCAGCTTTCTTTGCAGCAGCTTTTTTAGGAGCAGCTTTCTTTGCAGCTTTTTTTGCAGTTGCCATGTTTTTTGAAATTTAATGGTTAGTTAATACATTAAAAGTATAAACATATTTTCAACTAACAAAAAAAATTTTTTTTTAAGCCGTTGCTTCTGAGTGAATTACCGATATAGTAGTCTTGTTATTTCTTCCTTTTTTAAACTCAACCAATCCGTCGGTGAGTGCAAATAAAGTGAAGTCGGTACCAACTCCAACATTTTTTCCGGGATGATAAACCGTACCGCGCTGACGCACGATGATGTTACCGGATAATGCGGGCTGACCGCCATATATCTTTACACCTAAACGTTTGCTTTGTGAGTCCCGGCCGTTTTTAACGCTACCTTCCCCTTTTTTATGTGCCATGATAAACTGTTTTTACGAGTATCTAATTGTAAATAATGGTTGTGAATACTTACAGCGGATTATGCAATGCTTTCAATCTTAATGCGTGTGTAATGTGTTCTGTGTCCGTGTTTTTTACGGAAACCCTTTCTTCTTTTCATTTTAAAGGCGATCACTTTGTCACCTTGCACAAGATCGCTGATGATTTCAGCCTGAACGGTTGCTTTTACTGCTGCGCCAAAACTGAACACTCCATCCTTGTCTACCATTAATACATCACTGAACGACACTTTGTCGCCTGTTTTGCCCGGCAGATGGGGAACATACAAACTTTGACCTTCCTGTACTTTAAATTGCTGACCTGAGATTTTAACGATTGCTAACATAACTATCCAAAATTAGGACGGCAAAGGTAACGATTTTCGGGAAATCATCAATATTTTTTCACATTTCCTAGCCTTTTTTTTATTATTCCCCAAAATGGGCAAAATCTGAATAAAGGGCTGAAAATAAATTATTTATACACATTTCATTTTATGGAGGTTAAAACAGGGTAAAAACTTACCAATCATTCTGTCTATTTTTGCTAACTCATATTTTTTCCATGCATCTGAACCTTACCTCCGCCCTGGCGCGTCCATTCGCCGGGTTTATTTACAAGTCCATTAAAAAGGGGATGCACACCGCCGCAGATGACCAACACCGGATATTGGCCAACCTGATTCAGTCTGCCCAAAAAACCGTTTTTGGCAGCGACCATGCCTTCAAAGATATTCATACCCATGCCGAATTTGCACAGGCAGTTCCCATTCGCGATTACGAACAACTGAAACCATATATTGAATTAATAAAACAAGGTAAAGTGAATGTGCTTTGGAAAGGCAAGCCCCTTTATTTTGCTAAAACCAGTGGCACCACAAGCGGGGTCAAATATATTCCCATCTCTAAAGATTCCATTTCCAACCATATCCAGGGCGCCAGAAATGCCATACTCTGCTATATTGCCGAAACGGGTAAATCTGCTTTTACCTCCGGGAAAATGATTTTCTTAAGCGGCTCACCCGAACTCGAAAGGGTGGGGGGCATCCCAACCGGTCGACTTAGTGGTATTGTAAACCACCACGTACCCGCCTACCTGCGCTCGAACCAGTTACCTGCTTATGATACCAATTGCATAGAAGATTGGGAAACCAAGCTAGATCAAATAGTTGCCGAAACCATTCACCAACCTATGTCGCTTATCAGCGGAATACCCCCGTGGATGCAAATGTATTTCGACCGTTTAGAAGCCAAATCGGGTAAGAAAATTGGCGATTTGTTTCCACAATTCAATTTAATGATACAAGGCGGCGTGAACTTCGCACCCTATCAACAAAAATTGTTTAACAGCATTGGGAGACCTATTGATACCATTGAATTATACCCCGCCAGCGAGGGATTCTTTGCCTTTCAGGATAGTCAATCCGCCCCCGGCCTATTACTCAATACCAACAGCGGTATTTTTTACGAGTTCATTCCAGTAAACGAAGTATTCAATCCGCAAACTACCCGACTAACCCTCGATCAGATATCCATCGGCGTGCAATATGCGCTCGTAATCAGCAGCAATGCCGGTTTATGGGGTTATTTGGTGGGCGATACGGTAAAATTTATAAGTATACAACCCTTTCGTTTAGTGGTAACAGGACGAATCAAGCATTTTATTTCCGCATTCGGAGAACATGTGATAGGCGAAGAAGTGGAGAAAGCTATGCAAAAAGCCGTGGAAGTTACTGGTGCTCGAATCACTGAATTCACAGTAGCTCCCCTGATTAATACTTCCGAAGGAAAAAGCTACCACGAATGGATGATTGAATTTGAAAAACAGCCTGCCGATTATACATCATTTATAGAAGTACTCGACCAAGCTATGCGCGAACAAAATGTGTATTATGATGATCTGATAAGAGGAAATATTCTCGATCGTTTACATATTACCCGCATTCAAAAGGATGGTTTTATACAATATATGAAGGCTGCCGGAAAACTGGGGGGACAAAACAAAGTTCCCCGATTAAGCAACGACCGGCAACTGGCAGATGCCCTGCAATCCTATATATATTCATAATATTCTCAACCGCTTAAAATTTTCGGCGATATTGCTGTAAATTGTCACCTTTGAAAGGTAGAAATGACGAATAAACCCAAAAAACGAATTGCCATATTTGGTTCCACCGGTTCAATTGGAACCCAGGCACTGGATGTAATTGCCGCCAATCCCGAACTTTTTTCGGCGGAAGTGCTTACTGCCATGACGAATGATGCACTGTTAATTAAACAGGCACTGGCTTTTCAACCCGCGATTGTAGTAATTGGCGATGAGAAAAAATATCCTATAGTTAAGGAAGCCCTCTCCGGCACTGATACACAGGTTTATTGCGGAGAAAAAGCCCTGCAGGAAGTTGCTTCCATGGATGTGTATGATATGATGTTAGGAGCCATTGTTGGTTATGCGGGGTTAAAGCCCACTTTGATGGCCATTGAAGCGGGTAAAGCGATTGCACTGGCTAATAAGGAAACATTAGTGGTTGCAGGGGATATCATTATTCGTAAAGCCATAGAATTTCGGGTTCCAATTATACCGGTAGACAGTGAGCATTCTGCCATCTTTCAATGTTTGGTAGGTGAGGGGCGGAATAAAATTGAGAAAATTATTTTAACAGCGAGCGGGGGTCCTTTTTTAGGTCGCAAGCCTAACTTTTTGATGAATGTAAAGCGGGAACATGCCTTGCAACATCCGAACTGGAGCATGGGCGCTAAAATTACCATCGACTCGGCCACACTAATGAATAAGGGATTAGAAGTGATTGAAGCTCGCTGGTTGTTTAACCTAAAACCAGAACAGATACAAGTGGTAATTCATCCACAAAGTATTATTCATAGTATGGTGCAATTTGAAGATGGCAGCCTCAAAGCACAAATGGGATTACCGGATATGAAGCTGCCCATTCAATATGCCATGGCTTTTCCGCAGCGCATACCAAACTCATTTCCCAGATATAATTTTAAACAGCCCAATACGCTGCAATTTGATGAGCCGGACTTGAAAACATTCCGCAACCTGGCACTCGCCTTAGAAGCCATGAAGCAGGGTGGCAATATGCCCTGTATCCTAAATGCCGCCAATGAAATTGCCGTGTATGCTTTTTTAAAAAACAGGATTGGATTTTTGGATATGACTGATGTAGTTGAAAAAACAATGCAAAATGTAGCCCATATTGCAGAACCAACCTTAGAGGACTATTTTGAAACTGACGGAGAGGCGCGTACCTTTGCAGCTTCTTTGATTCAAATATAGTAATCGATTTTAATTTTTTCTGAAAGTAAATTTTAAACATGACTTTATTAGCAATTGACTGGGCGAGTGTAGGAGTGAAAGCTGCTCAATTTATTTTATCTTTTTCAATACTCGTAGTGCTGCACGAACTGGGACATTTTTTGCCTGCCAAATGGTTTGGCTGTCGCGTAGAAAAATTTTACCTGTTTTTTGATCCTTGGTTTAGTTTATGGAAAAAGAAAAAAGGGGAAACTGAATATGGTTTGGGATGGATACCTTTTGGCGGGTACGTGAAAATCTCGGGCATGATTGATGAAAGCATGGATACCGAACAAATGAAGCAACCCCCACAGCCCTGGGAGTTTCGCTCCAAGCCGGCCTGGCAGCGGTTAATTATTATGTTGGGTGGGGTGGTAGTAAATGTAATATTGGCAATCGTAATTTTCATAGGTATTACTTGGTACTATGGTGAAGAGCAGTTACCGGTAAAGAATATTCCTTATGGTTTACAAACCGATGCCACAGCAAAAAGTATTGGTATGCAGGATGGGGATAATGTAATTGCTATCGATGGACAGCCTATTGAATACTTTGGTACCCTCGAGTCGGATATTATTTTTAAACAAGCAAAGAACTTGCAAGTACAAAGAGGCGATTCGGTACTTACCCTTTCAATTCCCGAAGGATTTACCAAAAAACTGATGGCAAATCGCCGGGCAAGTTCGATGGTTTCCCCTCGCTTTCCGATTGTGATTGACTCTGTTTCTAAAGATGCTATTTTTACGGTAAACCGACTGCAAAAAGGGGATGCGATTATTGCTTTAAACGGGATACCTACTCCGTATTTTCAAGACCTCAACCCTTTGAAAGAAAAGTATAAAGATTCAATTGTGCAATTAACTGTTTTACGGGGCACCGATACTTTGCCAGTTCGGGCTTTAGTTAGCAGTAAGGGATCGATAGGATTTTTTCCCAAACAGCTTTTCACTTACATGAAAACGATTACTACGCGGTATACGCTACTACAATCTATTCCTATTGGTTTCACGCATACCTGGGAAACCCTCGGTAGATATGTAACCGGTATCAAGCAATTGTTTACTGGCGAAGCGGCTGTTAAGGATTCTTTGGGTAGTGTTATCAGTATTGGAAATACTTTTCCCGGCATTTGGGATTGGGAGCGCTTTTGGACGCTCACTGGCATATTCTCTATTGTGCTCGCCTTTATGAATGTACTTCCGATTCCAGCCTTGGATGGGGGACATGCATTATTTACGCTGTATGAGATGATTACGGGAAAGAAACCCAGTGATAAGTTTATGGAATATGCACAGATTGGCGGCTTTGTATTGCTGATGTCGTTAATGGCATATGCATTGGGGCTGGACGTTTGGAGGATATTCAAGTAGCACTTGTAATAGGTTGTATAACAAGTAGTTAGTCATTTTTCGCCAAAAAACCCTGCAGTTTTCGTATATTTGTAGCTGGCTTCGGCCTAATCTGGGGTCGTATTGGTTTCGACAGCATAGGTTACGGTTGGTGTAAGCATGCAGTGCGTTGGATAATTAGCACTTAAATCTGAATACCCGAACCTCAAATGGCAATACTCAGTATGCCATGGCTGCTTAATCAGTGATTAAGTAACCATTTGGGCCGCCGCACAGGTTGTTCGCTTACCAGGTGCCGCCGCCGACTCAAAACAAAAGCGAATGCTGGGGCAGAAGGCTGTGACTACCCCTTAAGACCATCCAGCTAAGTTCTTCATAGGTTGGTTCATTTCCGGTGAGGTTCCGAAAAGCAATAATGAAATAAGCATGTAGAAAGCTAATGGTAGCGATGTTTGGACAGGGGTTCGACTCCCCTCGACTCCACAAAAAAAACCTGCAAACTATTTGCAGGTTTTTTTATTAAGTGTGCTGATATGTTTCCTTTACCAACCAATTGTTTTAAAATTATTCGACGAGAAGAAGTAGGTAACTATTCGTTCAATTACCACAATCACTAGCAAAGTAATTACCCCGGCCATGCTGATTCGTAATAACAGCTCGGAACTTGGCCCTTGTGAAGCACGAATTCCCCAAAGAGCCCAAGCGACCGTGAGTGCAAAACCGGCCACTCGAAAACGTAATAAGATAAACAAGGCCAATACAATTGCAATGGTAATCATAATTGCACTCCAAATATCCTGCTCCAGCGGACCACCCCGCCAGCCTGCTTTTACCAGATAAGCTGTGATATTAGCTATGGTGGCTACGCTAATCCATCCCAAATACACGGTAAATGGTGCGCCAAATAGAAACTGAAGGTGAAGCGGAAAAGTTTTCAGCTTATCTTTTCCCTTTAGAAATACTTGAAGTAAACTGAATAACAGCAATAACATCACTACCACACTGGCTCCCACCAATAAATAGTGCCAGCAAAGTATCCAAACAATATTCAATAAACAACTCAGCAAGTACCAACGATTGATTGCACTGATGTAAGCATGTGCCCTATGTTCAGCTAGAGGTTGATGTAACGCAAAAAATGTAAACGCTATCGTATACAATAGCAGCAGTAAATAAATCAACCCCCATATAGAAAAAGTAAAACCGGCAGGAACAAAATAATTGGGGTAGAAAGCAGATATCTGCCCCGTATTGTAACCATTGATGGGTAAAATATTTGCTAGAGCATTCACCATCAGCACTGCCAAAAATGCGACCCAATTCAGGATAATTGTTCTTCGGGTGGTTTTACTCATTTTACATATTTTTTAAACCAGTTGATATGGGCATTAAAGCGATGTATTATGTAACTGGGAACCCTTACTCCATGGTGCTGATTGGGATAAATAATCAGTTGCGTTGGAATTCCCTCCGATTTAAAGGCCTGGTACATCTGCTCGGCACCAATAACCGGCACATTAAAATCATCCTCACTAGCCATAAACAGGGTAGGAGTTTTGATCTGCTTTACCTTAAAGAAAGGATACGATAAGTTGAGCCATTTTTGCTGATTTTCCCAAGGCTTACCCAGCTCATTTTCATATTGGGTTATATATTGGTCGGAACCATAAAAAGATAACGTTAATGAACTGCCCGCGCCACTTACTGCCGCCTTAAATCTTTTGTCGGAAGCTATGGTATAGTTGGTTAATATACCTCCATAACTCCAACCTGATATTGCCATACGATTCGAATCGGCAATGCCCGATTTACACAAAGATTCGGCAATTGCCAGAATATCTTTCACTTCTTTATTGCCCCAATCTGCATAAATACTTTTGGTATAAGCTGCCCCACGTCCGCTACTTCCTCTATAATTTACCGCTGCTACTGCATAGCCAGCTGCTGCCAGTATTTGCCGGTATAAATCAAATCCAAAATCATCTTGCGCAACAGGCCCACCGTGAATAAACAATACCAGTGGTTGTTTTACCGCCAGCGAATCGGTGGTATATAAAATACCATTTACTTGATTTTTATCCGAACTGATGGCAGATATCCCCCGAATATGCATCCGCTTTAATGGGGCCAGAAAGCTATCCTGCAAATGCGTAATTGTTTCAAAACGATTATTCTTCCAAATGCAAATTTCATTCGGTACATGCGAATTCGAATATAAAGCTACCCGATCTCCCTTCTCATTTAAATGCATCGAACTATAAACGCCGTTCCCCCCTGTAATTGCTTTTACCTCTTTTCCATCAGGAGAAATTTGAAAAAAAAGTTGGCTACGGTCATCTTCCACTGCTGCCAAAATTGCATCCCCCTCTTTCGTCCATAGTATTTGCTCTACCGATCTATCTAATGACCCAGAAATCACCTGCGATTGTTTGCTCCCCAAATCTAGTACACACAATAATCTCAGATCATACATATCAAATGCCGCTTCTGAAGCACTCCGGATATAGGCGATTTTTTGTCCGTTCGCGCTAAACTTTGGACTATTATCTCCCCCCTTAAAACTGGTTAACACTTCCGGTGTGGCATTTTTTTCGGTGGCAATCAGAAACAGATCGGTGTTATCGTTTTTGTCGGGATCGGCTGAAACATTGCTGGTATATACAATCCTTTTTCCATCGGCGCTAATATCGGCATCCTGCTCATTATATTTTCCGCGGGTTAGGGTATCTAATTTTTTTTCTGCCAAATGCCAGATATATAAATGGGTTTTCCGATTATCCAAATATCCCTCATTGTCTGCTTTAAAATGATAGCGGTCGATTTCATAAGGATTTCTCACATTCGATTTGGCCGTATCGGCATAGTTAAATTCTTTAATAGTTAACAAAATTTTCTTGCCATCCGGAAACCATTGATAGCCCCGTACTTCACCCTTTATATGTGTTTGCTGTTTGGCTTCTCCACCGCGCCTGTCTAGCAGGTAAAGTTGACTTCCTTCTTTCTCCTCTTTACCGGCTGCCATAAAAGAAATGTATTTACCATCAGGGCTCCAGTTGGCTCCCGAAAAACTTTTAGTTTGCTCGGTAAGTGAAATCGTTTCCTTTCCATCGCTGCTAACCATATACAACTTACTCTGGTACTTATCTTTAGCTGAATCAACTGTGCTATGCGCATACAATATCCAGCTACCTTCCGGAGAAATTTTTGGTGAGGAAATATTGGTAAGTCGATAAACATCATTTGGTCGAATCCAACGTTGTGCAATGGAAGTATTTGCAAACATTACCATCAGAAAGCTACACACCATCAGTTTTAGCAATTGCATTTTCATTCAATTAAGGGGTTAATTAATTTTCGAAGCTGATAAAATTCCAGTTCAGTTTTCTACATTGCTCATTAAACTGGCGGATATCATTATTTAATAAATCGGTTTGTTGTTGTTGATACTTTGTCCATTCGGCATGTAGATCATCGAAACGCTTTTTATGTCCCTCCGTAATATATGGAACATTACTTTCTGCTTCTCCTTTCAGAAAAATAAAGTTGGCACTGAGTTTATTTACAAAGTTGATTACATCATCGTTGGTTTTCGACTTAGGTTGAATCAATTGTTCTTCCCAGGTTTTTATTTTACCTAATAAGCCAGTTGCCTCTTTCGATAAACCGCTGAATGTGGCGTTGTCGTCGGTTCTGCTGATAAAATCTTTCAACTGCTGCTGAATTTTACGCATCTGGGTAACCGACACATGGATGTCCTCTACATCCTTCGATACTTTTTGTAAAAAGGCATCCTGCTCTTGATAAGCTGCCGGAGTTACCAGTGATGGAATCTCCTTTACTTGTCGTGGGTCAGTAAATACGCGGAAGCTTTGTAATGGTAAGGGCTTATCATTTACAGTCAGTTTTACCGAATAAGTACCCGGAACTACCGATCTGCCCCGATAGCTACCCTCTATTTCTACATTCTCTATGGTGGGTAGATTTTTATGGCGTAAATCCCACACAAATCGGTTTAGGCCATTTCGCAAATCGATGGTAGGATCAGCCTCTGCTTGATTATTCCCTGTCTTGTTTTTGGGTGTTTCTTGGTAATAAGTTCTAATTACATTCCCCGCAGCATCCAAGATTTCGAGCGTAACTTTTTTTACCGAATCTTTTTGTTGGATATGATAAAAAATATGCGCTCCGGTTACAGGATTGGCCAGGGTGGTATTGATGGTGATGGGGTCTTTGTCATCAGGAAATACCTGATTCAGTGGACTTCCCGCCGAAATGCGATAAACGTCTTTCACGGGCAGTAATTCGGCTGCTTCTTTAAGATTGGCAGCATTTTTTCTAAACGGCGTTAAATCATCCAACACCCAAAAAGCCCTTCCTTGTGTACTGGCCAGTAAATGATTTTGGTGCAATTTTAAATCAGTAACTGGAGTTACCGGTAAATTGAGTTGTAGGGATTGCCAATTTTTTCCACCGGTATAAGAGATATAAAAACCTGTTTCTGTGCCAGCATACAACAAATCTTTTACTTCATTATCTTCCCTTACTACTCGAATAAATGCTCCATAGGGAATACCGGTGTTGATGCGTGTCCAGGTTTTACCGTAGTCGGTGGTTTTGTAGATGAATGGTGTAAAATCATTCAGCTTATATTTATTCACGGCAATATAGGCAGTGGCTTTATCGTGCGGCGATACTTCAATGGCATTTACTAGGAATCCTTTAATGCCTTCTGGACTGATATTAGTCCACTCAGTTCCACCATTTCGGGTGATATAAACCATACCATCATCGCTACCAGAATAGATAACCCCTTTTTCGTGGGGAGATTCTGCTAGGTAGGCGATAGTACAATAATTTTCACCTCCGGCTCCTTCATTGGTATATGGAGCGCCTCCTTTGCCCATTTTGGTAGTATCGTGGGTTGTTAAATCAGGAGAAATTACCTGCCAACTTTTCCCCAGATTATCCGTTCTAAACACCCGATTTCCGGCATGATAAAATACCCCTTTTTCGTGTTTTGAATGAATAATGGGTGCATTCCAGTTGAAGCGATACGTCATGTTTTTGGCTTCCAGTGCCTGAAATTGTACGGGATATTCCATTACAGCCACATCCTCTTGAATTTTGGTGTTGAGCAGACTAATCGTGCCTTGATAACTGCCTCCCATCACCAATTCGGGTTGGTCGGGATCGAAGGCCAGAAAGGCCGACTCACCTCCGGCTGAATAACTCCAGTCTCTTTCTGTAATCCTACCACCCCATGAACTTCCCATACTGGCAATTTTTACGGAAGTATTATCTTGTTGTCCGGCATATAAGTTATACGGAAACAGGTTGTCGGCATTTACTCGATAAAACTGGGCCGTAGGTTGATTATCCTGCGACGACCAGGTTTGTCCTCCATTAAAAGAAATAGAAGCCCCACCATCGTTGGCAACAATCATATTTTTGGTATTGTTGGGATTAATCCATAGTTGATGATAATCTCCATGGGGTGCCCGAAACGATTCCCAGGTTCTTCCACCATCAATCGATTTAATAGCCGGTGAGTTTAACACATAGAGGGTATTCGGATCCTGTGGATCGGTAGCGGCTTCAATATAATACCAGGCCCTTTGCACCAGCCGGTGATCTTTACTAACTATTTTCCAATGGGCACCTGCATCGTTTGATACAAATAGTCCTCCCTGCTCTTTTTCAGTATCACTTTCCAAAATAAGGTAGAGTTTATCGGGTTGTCCTCCGGCCACGGTGATGCTCATTTTCCCCAATTCTTTGGGTAGACCGGTATGAATTTTTTCCCAGGTTTCGCCCCCATCCTTGCTTTTATAAAGTCCCGAACCCTTTCCTCCGCTAATTACCTGCCAGGGTAGGCGTTTATGCTCCCACATGGCGGCATATAAAATACGGGGATTGCTGGGATCTATAGTCAGGTCTGCGCAACCGGTATTTTCATCTACATACAATTGTCGCTTCCAGGTTTTTCCGCCATCTTCTGTTTTAAAAACCCCTCTATCTGGCGATGCACCATGTATAGGACCCTGTGCAGCCACATAAGCTACATCGGGATTAGTTGGATGAATACGAATGGCGGCTACCTGACGGGTGAGTTCGAGGCCGAGGTGTTTCCAGGTTTTACCGGCATCGGTTGACCGATAGATTCCATCTCCATAAGACGACATCACTCCTCTGGGAGCGTGCTCTCCCATACCCACATACACTACATTGGCATCGGAAGGAGCAACGGCTACCGCTCCAACAGATCCTGTTTTAAAATATCCATCCGATACATTTTTCCAACTAATTCCTGCATCCTCCGTTTTCCAAACACCTCCACCCGTGGTACCCATATAATATACTTGGGTGTTGCCGGGAACCCCGGTTGCCGTAACAGACCGGCCACCCCGGGCAGGACCTACATTTCTCCACAAAAGGGGTTTATAATAATTGGCTATAGAATTTGTATCCTCTCCCGATTTGGTGGGGTTAGTGGGCTTTTGTGAAAAAAGCAATGTGGGAATGCATAGTGAAGATAAAAAAAGCGAACGTAGTATCATGCAGTGTATTATTTTAAGGATACTAAGGTACTGATTTATCGGTTGAAAGATGGGCTATGTTTAATAAAAAAAACAGCTATTCAAAAGCAGGTTTTCAATAACAGTAGCCGGAAGATTTATAATGTTTGCTTTGCTTGTAAAATTTTTTCAATTGGTGTCTATCAACAATTCATCTACTATAGTGCCTGTTTTGCTTTAAGTTTGTGCTTTATCCCGAAATCACAGCGGCATGTTGGTTCAGTTTGCAGAATTAAAGAAAAAATTAGCGGGTGAATTACGCACAAGCGAGGCAGATAAGATCATTTATGCCACTGATGCTTCTGCCTATCGGGAAATGCCGGATGCGGTTGCCATACCTTCCACTAAAGCCGATCTGGTTGAACTCATTCAATTCGCACAATCTCATCAGTTATCCCTAATTCCAAGGGCTGCCGGAACCTCACTGGCCGGACAAGTAGTAGGCAAGGGCATTATAGTAGATATTTCACCCTATTTTACTAAAATACTCGATTTAAATGTGGCGGAAAACTGGGTAAGGGTTGAGCCGGGAGTTATTCGCGATGATTTGAATAAGTGGCTGCATCCCCATGGATTGTTTTTTGCCCCGGAAACTTCCACTGCCAACCGGGCCATGATTGGAGGAATGATTGGAAACAATTCCTGCGGATCTAATTCTATTTTATACAAAAGTACCCGAGAACATTTATTAGAAGTTTCGGCTTTGTTGTCAGACGGGACTGAAGTAGTTTTTGGCGATATTAATACCGAGCAGTTTCATGTGAAATGCGAGTTGCAAACATTGGAAGGAAATATCTACCGACATATCCGTCAATTACTCAGCTCTCCGGCAGTTCGCAATGAAATTACTGTGCATTTCCCGCATCCCGAGATAGACCGGCGCAATACGGGTTATGCATTGGATATGTTAATGAATGCCGATCCTTTTGAAGCGGGCGGACCAACCTTTAATTTTTGTAAACTAATCGCCGGTTCGGAGGGAACGCTTTGTTTGATTACCGAAGCAAAATTATCGCTGGTGCCCCTTCCGCCGAAAGAAACCGGATTACTTTGTGTGCATTTTAATTCTATTGACGAATCGTTGCGTGCCAATGTGTTGGCCGTTGGCTTTAAACCCAGTGCCTGTGAGTTGATTGACCATTATATTTTGGAATGCACCAAAGACAATCGCGAGCAAGCACAAAACCGTTTCTTTGTGCAGGGCGACCCAGGTGCCATTTTGGTGATTGAATTTTGCAGAGAAACCCGCGATGAAATCCTCGCCATCACTGCTCAGGTAGAAGCAACGCTTCGCCAACAAGGATTGGGCTATCATTTTCCTGTATTATTTGGTAACGACAGTAAAAAAATCTGGAACCTCCGCAAAGCCGGATTGGGATTACTGAGTAACCTCCCCGGAGATGAAAAAGCAGTGCCTGTAATTGAAGATACCGCAGTGCGCGTGGAAGATTTGCCGGATTATATCCGAGAATTCAATCAAATTTTGTCGGAATACAATCTCCATGCTGTTCATTATGCCCATGCCGGATCGGGTGAACTGCATCTTCGGCCCATCATCAATCTGAAAACACAGGAGGGTAATGCCTTATTTAAAACCATCGCTGCAGAAGTTGCCACCCTGGTAAAAAAATACAAAGGTTCGTTAAGTGGCGAACACGGAGATGGCCGCTTGCGCGGAGAATTTATCGAACAAATGGTTGGCACCGATAACTATCAACGATTCGTTCAACTCAAAGAGGTTTGGGATCCCCAGGGAATATTCAATCCCGGAAAAATAGTGCATACCCCCTCTATGAATAGCTCATTGCGTTACGAGCCCGGAGCCCCTGCTTATACAACACCTACCTATTTTCGTTTTTATGGTCAAAATATTTTACAACACGCCGAACAATGCAATGGTTCGGGCGATTGCCGTAAAACCGAATTATCCGGCGGTACCATGTGCCCCTCATTTATGGCCACCCGTGATGAAAAAGATACTACCCGGGCACGCGCCAATGTGCTGCGCGAATACCTAACCCGCTCCACTAAAATCAATCGCTTCGATCAACAAGAAATTTACGAAGTGATGGACCTCTGCCTCAGTTGCAAAGCCTGTAAATCGGAGTGCCCCTCGAATGTGGATATGGCGAAACTGAAAGCCGAATTTTTACAGCAGTATTACGATGCCAACGGAGTTCCTTTCCGCTCTCAGCTGATTGCCCGTTTTTCGCAACTGTCTAGATTGGGTATGTTGATGCCCTCTGTATATAATTTTATGGTCACCAATCCGCTAATGTCTAAACTTTTGAAAAAAACCGCCGGATTAGCAACTGAGCGCTCTCTTCCAACTCTCGCACCCCAAACTTTACACAAATGGTTTACTACCCGAAAAAAGCCATCCAGTTCTACCCATAAAAAAGTATACCTGTTTTGCGATGAGTTTACCAATTACAACGATGTAAACATTGGTAAAACAGCTGTTGCATTATTAGAGAATTTAGGATATGAAGTAATTATTCCCCAACATCTAGAGAGTGGCAGAACCTGGCTATCGAAAGGATTGGTAATAAAATCCGCTGAAATCATCAACCGCAATATTGAATTTCTGTCGCCCTTAATTTCGGCCGAAACTCCGTTGTTAGGCATCGAACCATCAGCTATTATTACTTTTCGAGATGAATATCCCGATCTGGCTTCTGAAAAATGGTTGCCAGATGCACAGGAACTGGCTAAACATACTTTTTTAATTGATGAATTTCTGGCGGCAGAATTTAAAGCCGGAAAAATTACGGCTAATCAGTTTACCAGCGAAGGAAAAGAGATTCAGTTGCACGGACATTGTCAGCAAAAAGCACTGGCTAAATTAACCGATACCGTTACAATGCTATCGATACCTGCTAATTATACTGTTTCAGTTATTCCTTCCGGATGTTGTGGAATGGCGGGTTCTTTTGGGTATGAGAAAGAACATTTTGCAGTGAGTAATAAAATTGGCGAATTGGTATTATTTCCGGCAGTTAGAAATAAAAAACCGTCGGTGGTAACTGTAGCTCCGGGAACCAGTTGTAGACACCAGATTAAAGATGGTACAGGCGTAATTGCTTATCATCCGGTTGAAATTTTATACCAGGCATTGGCAACCCATGTATAAATGATTGGGTTATTGATTATGTAAAATCGTTTCGAATCACTTGTATGCAAATAGCACAGGAACTTAGTAAAATTATTGATCCCCGGTTGATTACCGATTCGCTGATAGATCGGCATGCGCATGCGGCCGATGCGGGTTTTTATTTTTTGCTCCCGAAAGCTATTGTGTTTCCTGAAACTACCGACGATATCATTGCCCTGTTCCGTTTTTGTACTGAACACACTATTCCCCTTACTTTTCGCGCTGCAGGAACCAGTCTGAGCGGTCAATCGATTACCGATGGTATACTGGTAGATATCAGTCGTTCCTTCAAAAAAATTCAACCACTACAAGATGGTAAGCAAGTGTATGTACAACCAGGTGCCATCGGATCGCATGTGAATATTGCGCTGCAAAAATATGCTACCAAAATTGGTCCCGATCCCGCATCCATCACAGCCGCTATGATGGGTGGTATCTTATCTAACAACAGCAGTGGCATGTGTTGTGGGGTGGTGCACAATGCTTATCATACCTTGCAGTCTATCACCCTTGTGCTTCCGAACGGACGAGTATTTAAAACCGCCAATTCGGCAGCATATCAGCAGTTCGAGCAATCAGAACCTACTCTTTGTGCCGGTCTATTGGCCTTGCAGCAGCGCCTCTTGCAACAGCCTCAACTGGTAGAGAAAATTCGAAAAAAATACCGGATTAAAAATACGGTAGGGTATAGTGTACACGCTTTGCTTGATTATGAACATCCTTTGGATATACTCAGTCACCTAATGATAGGTGCAGAAGGAACCCTGGGTTTTATAGCAGATGCCGTGCTCAATACCATCCCCGATAAACCCTATAAAAAAACCGGTCTATTGTTTTTCGATTCTCCGGTTTCTGCAGCAAATGCTATCCCAGCTTTACAGTCAACCGGTGCCGAAGCTTTAGAGCTAATGGATCGGGCTGCACTCCGTTCTATTGAACACTTACCCGATTGTCCACCCGAAATTGCCGCATTACCCGAACAAGCAACGGCAATTTTATGCGAGTTTCAGTCTGCTACTAAAGATGCCCTGTATCAACTGTTTGCAAGTGCTCTTCCGGTATTAGAAAATATTCCTTTACTAAGCACGCCTCAATTTAGTACCGATTATAGTCAGCAAGCCAAGTTATGGAAACTGCGCAAAGGACTCTATCCCGCAGTGGCTGCTGTTAGAAAAAAGGGAACAACCGCTATTTTAGAAGATGTAGCAGTACCCATCGAACATTTGGGCAATGCGGTTACTGATTTACAAAATCTATTTCATCGTTTTGGATATCACAATGCGATTATATTTGGTCATGCCAAAGAAGGGAATATACATTTTTTAATAACGCAGTCGGTAAACGATGTACCATCCATAGAAATATTTGATGCCTTTAACCAGGAGCTGGCAAAAATTGTCTTACACAAGTATGGGGGCTCCATGAAAGCCGAACATGGTACGGGCCGACAAATTGCGCCTTTTGTAAAAGAGGAGTGGGGTGAGGAGATTTTCCAAATCATGTGCGAGCTAAAGCAACTGGTAGATCCACATCATATACTAAATCCCGGGGTGGTTATTAACACCGACCCCCACTGTCATTTACAAAACCTAAAAACCAATCCGATTGTAGAGGAAGAAGTAGATCGTTGTGTAGAATGTGGATACTGCGAAAATCGGTGTCCTTCCCGCGACTTCACCCTTACACCCCGCCAACGCATACAGGTGCGACGTTCTTTACAACGGTTGCAGGCAGACAAGCAAACTGCTGATTACAAGCAATTGCTCGATCAATATCAATATGCCGGAATGGATACCTGTGCCGTAGATGGTATGTGTGCGGTGGATTGTCCGGTTGCCATTAATACCGGTGATTTAATCAAACGCCTGCGAAGTGAAAATCATTCGCCCCTCAATAATCGCATTTCACTTTGGGTGGCACGGAATTTCAGTTGGGTGGCAGGTAGCGTTCGGGTTGCATTAACCATGGGAAATGGCGTTAATAAATTATTTGGGGCAGCTACATTATATAAGGCTACCCTTTTTATTCGTAAAGGATGGAAGGGTTTCCCTCTATATTTAAACCAGCTTACCGCGCCGGTTCGTTTACAAGCCAATCAGCCAGCAGTTTATCAACTCGTATATTTTTCTACCTGCATTACCCGCATGATGGGAAGCGATATAGAAGACCCGCAGGACTCAGTTACCGTGATGAAAGAGCTTTGCGAGCGGGCAAATTTACCCTTGTTTATTCCTGATAAAATCGGGGGTACTTGTTGCGGACAACTTTTTTCATCAAAGGGTTTTTATCCCGCTTATCAGATTACCATCAATAAAACGATTGAAGACTGTTGGAACTGGAGCAAACAAGGAAAAGTACCTATTGTGTTAGATGTATCCTCCTGCACGCAGTCTATCCGGCAATGTGCCCAGTATTTAACGGAAGAAAATCGAGCCCGTTTCGAAAAATTGCAATTCATCGATTCGGTAGAATTGGTGGCAGATTGGTTATTACCTCGTTTACCCATCACCCAACCGAAAAAACAAATTGCGCTGCATCCGGTATGTAGTTTGCATAAAATGGGATTAACTGAAAAATTCCGAGCCGTAGGTAATGCCTGTGCGGAGGTATGTGTGATCCCTCATCAGGCTTCCTGTTGTGGTATGGCGGGTGATCGCGGGTTTTATTATCCCGGACTTACAGAAGCTGCTACGGCTGCTGAAATAGAAGCCTTACAAGGTCTTGAAATTGATGGCTGTTACTCTTCCGGCAAAACTTGCGAAATGGCCCTTTCGGAACATTCGGGTAAAAATTACCGGTCTATTCTCTATTTATTACGGGATACTACTGTACCGATTAACCATTAATCGGCATACAGCAAATATTTTTTGCGCTTCTCTTTATAAGCAGACAATGCTGGTTCCCAGGTTTTGCGAATGGCTTCCTCCGATAGTCCCTGTTTTATTTGTTCTTTAAATTCGCCGTATCCAATCAGTTTGTCGATATTTCCCATTTGATTACTCTGCTTATAATCGAAAAACTTATCTTTTTCCGGATAGGCATTGTATAGCTCAATCATCCATTGTAGATTGATCTTTTTCTTTTTAATCACATCTCTTGGATTTGCAGTTCTCAAATCTAAGCCATAGCAGGTCTTGTTCATGTGCAGGGGCGTTTCGGCCATGCCTTTGATGCCAACCGGCGTAAAAGAAAAAGGATATTTACCCTCGAGTAGGGGACTCCCCAATACGGTAAACGGAAAATAGGTTCCCCTTCCCTGACTCAGGATGGTGCCTTCGAACAGACAGAGAGAAGGATATAAAATAATGGATTGTTGACTATTCAAATTAGGCGAAGGTTTAACCGGAAGGGTGTATTGCATCGAATGGGTATAGTTTGCTACAGGTATCACTTTTATTTTACAGGTTACGCCGTTCGCCAGCCAGCCTTCTCCATTCAACATGCCCGCGAATTCAGCGATGGTTAGTCCATGTGTGATGGGAATGGGAAACATGCCTATACCGGATTTATATTTCATATCCAGTATGGGACCATCTACAAAATAGCCGTTGGGATTAGGACGATCCAGAATCAGCAGTTCTTTATTGTTATCTGCACAAGCTTCCATTAAACGGGCGAGGGCGTTGATATTGGTGTAAAAACGGCAGCCCACATCTTGTAAATCGTAGATCATAATATCAACATCTGCGAGGTCTTCTTTACTGGGTTTTGATTTGCCTCCATATAAAGAAATCAGTGGGATTCCAGTTGCGGAATCTACTTCATCCGCCACTTTGGCTCCGGCACTGGCATTTCCGCGAAAGCCATGTTCGGGACCAAATACTTTTACAATGTTTACGCCCAGTATACGAAGTGAGTCTACCAGGTGCGCATTACCGATGATAGAGGTTTGATTCGCCAAAAGGGCTACCCGTTTGCCGCTGAGGTAGGGTAAATACAGTTGGGTTTGTTCGGCACCGGTTTGGAGGGTACTGCTTGAAGTAGCAGAAGCAGTAGGCATTCTTTTGCAGGAGATACATATCATCACACACAAAAAACTAAGCAGGTAAATCTTTTTCATGGGCTAAAAATAATACTCAATATACGGTACTTTTTTTGGGAAACCCGATTTGCAGTAACTTACAAGTTATGGAACATATGATCAAACAATGGGTGGATAAACTACAATTGCTGCCCCATCCCGAGGGGGGCTTTTATAAAGAAAAATATCGCTCAACTGAAACCCTAAAACCCGGGTGTATTCCCGAACAATTTACTGGAAGCAGATCGATGAGTACGGCTATATATTTTTTGATTACTGCAGGTAATTTTTCTGCTTTTCACAGAATTAAAAGTGACGAGTGTTGGCATTTTTATACGGGCGATCCTTTATGGGTGCACTTGATTAATGATGCTACTGGCGACTACGCTGTTATTGAATTGAGCAACGATCTAAATGGTACCGGCGTTTTTCAGGCGGTGGTTCCTGCTGGGTATTGGTTTGCTTCTGAAACCAAAGCGGGTGGTGCTTTTTCCCTGGTAGGTTGCACGGTGGCACCGGGATTTGATTTTACCGATTTCGAATTGGCAGAACGTAACCAACTGATAGCCGAATTTCCAGAACATACAACCCTTATTCAAAGATTAACGCGTTTTTAAGGGCTTATTTTGGAGGAAAATAAAAACGGATCAATACAAATGCTATAAGAGCTAGCGTGATAACCAATAAAACCGAAACAATCGGCCAGAAATTATCAGTCCTTCTTTTTTTAATTCGGACAGGTTTCTTTTTGTGGGTTAACAGGCCCAGTTGCTGATTGATTTGCTGGGTGAGCATGGGAATATCTGCAGGATGTTCAAAATTCTGTAATCCCTCCAAAGCATCCTGCAGGGAAGGAGAAGCAGCTGCTGCCTCCTGTAACTGAGCGATTTCTGCCTCCGTAGCTTTTCCCAAGATGAATTTAGATAACAACTCGTTATCCAATTCCTTGGGAACCTTATCCGTTGGCGATTGATTATTCATAACCTCGGTTCATTTTATTATCCAAACTAATCTTCAGGTTTCTTTTACCGTTTTGTATATGACTTTTTACCGACAGCAGGCTATATCCGGTGTTGGCAGTTATTTCAATATAGCTTTTCTTTTGCAGATAAAACAGGGTAATACAGGTTTTTTGTTCTTGATTCAGCGCGTCTATTGCTTTTTCGAGCAGTAAAAAGCTCTGTTCTTTTTCTAAAAATGAATATCCATCCTCTTCAGCGTAGCTAATAGTTTCGGGCAGTTCGGAGAAGTAAATATTTTTCTTTCTCAAGTGCATCAGGCAATCATTTTTTGCCACCTGATATAACCAACTTTTGATATATTCTACCCGATATTTAGAGAGCTCGGTGAGTGTTTTTAAAAATACCTGCTGCACCATGTCTTTCGCCAGTTCCGAATTTTTCAGGTACTTCATACATACCCCCAACAAGAGTAGGGTATAGCGGGGTAATAAGATGCCGAGCCAATAATTATCGTACTGCTCGTAGAACTTTTCCAACAGTTCCTCATCGGTCATATGGTGTGCTGCTGTTTTGCCCACAGTATTGCTGTTGTTCTAAAGATAAGATGCCTGCCCAATAAAATTCCATAACTTGTTTTAAAATTATCACATGTTTGGTTGGATATGTTCCGTACCGGTTGCTCCCATGCGAAAAGAAGCGGCACACCGCAGTGAAATGGTGAGTCAATTGTTATTTGGTGAACGCGTACAATTTATTGAATCATCAGGCGATTTTGTGTTGGTGAAAAACGACTATGATGCTTATATAGGATGGTGCCAGCGCAGTCAGTTAACCGAACTTGCGGGGAATTTTCCAGTTGAGCAACCCGAAATACTCACATCCGCCTATATCAATGCAGGAATGCTGCGGGATGCAGCTATTCATTTGCCCATGGGAGTACCAATTAGTAACTGGAAAGGAATTACTGAACCCAAATTTACTTATGCTGGAACAACGCATACGGCTGGAAGTGTTTCATTTTCCGAATCGGCTGTTGTGGCCATCTCAACTTCCTATCTAAATGTACCTTATCTATGGGGTGGGAAGTCGGTATTTGGGATTGATTGCAGTGGATTTAGTCAGCAGGTATTCCGGTATTTTGGAAAGAAATTACCCCGTGATTCCGGCGACCAGGCCAAGCAGGGCGAGGATGTAGGTTTTTTAGCAGAAAGCCGTTCCGGTGATCTGGCATTTTTCAACAATGCCGAAGGTATCATCACCCATGTGGGCATATTACTCAATAACCATGAAATTATTCATGCTTCCGGTAAAGTACGGATAGATACTATAGATCAATGGGGAATCATTAATCGGGATACGGAACAGCGAACACATACGCTTAGAATTATTAAGCGCTACCCCTGAGAAATAAGAATTATAACAGGATTAGAATAAGCGGAGACCCTTTGCAAAATGCGTGCAAACACCCGGCAAAGCCAGCCAGAAGAATTGGCGGTAAAATATCATCATAAATACCAGGATAACAAACCAGATAGTGAAATATATCCAGGCTTTAGTAGTACTTGTGTTGGTTTCCATTCCTTCAGAATTTTTGCAAAGATAATAAGCTTAGGGCATTTTTTTGCTCACTTCGGTTATTTTCTCTGTTTGGTTTTGTTTTTCTATTTCTCTGCGGGCCAGATAATCATCCAAAACCAGCATTTTCAGCGAAATAATCAACAGAATAATGGCAAAAGCTTTTTTTACCAGCTGGTCGCTCCAGTTCATGGCGAGTTGACTGCCTAATAAACTCCCCACCAAAAAGGCACCTGCCATTACCAGCACAGAGCCCGGATTCAGGTACCCATGTTGATAATATTTATATACAGCCAAAATGCCTACCGGTAATAGTAAAATACCCAGAGAAGTGCCTTGTGCAGCTTTTTGACTGTACCCCAACAACATCACTAGTGCCGGAACAATAAACACGCCCCCACCAATGCCAATGAGTCCACTGATAAATCCGGCTACCAGCCCAATCAGTATTAAAATGAGATAAGCATACATTTATGTTGGCTTACATTGATTAATTAGGGTAACTATTTTTCTGAGGAATTACCAAAACTCTGTTGGTAAAAAAGAATGGCTTCTTGAATAATTTTCAACGCAGTGGCTTTGTCGCCAAAATCTTCCACTAGTACGGTTTTATTTTCTAGCTTTTTATATTCCTCAAAAAAATGTCGCAGCTCATCAAAAAAATGGCGGGGCAATTCTTCTATTTTGTTGTAATGATTAACGCCCGGATCCTTGTCCGCAACGGCAATTATTTTATCATCATTTTCTCCTCCGTCTACCATCTGCATCACCCCAATAACTTTAGCCTCCATCAGGGTTAGGGGTTGTACGGGCAGGGAAGTAATTACCAGGATATCCAAGGGGTCTTTATCTCCGCCATAGGATTGCGGAATAAATCCATAATTGATGGGATAATAGAAGGAGGAAAAAATTACCCGGTCAAGTTTCAATAGTCCGCTTTTCTTATCAATCTCATACTTACATCTCGATCCCTGGGGAATTTCGATGATGGCATTTACCACGCGGGGAGATTGTTCTCCGCTGGGTACTCCGTGCCAGGGGTGTAAAACATGGGTAGGTATCATAGTAAGTTTATTTTGAAATATAATAGCCGATAGCCACACAAGCCAATCCGCCAATAACTGTTATCAAAGAATAGCCAATCAATAATCCATATTTGCCCTCTTGCAATAGCTGTAAATTTTCCCAGGATAAGGCAGAGAGCGTTGTGAACCCGCCACAGATACCGGTTACCAATAAAATTTTTGCATCTCCGCTAATGGCATTTCGGGTGTACCATCCCATAAAGAGTCCTATCAGAAAGGAACCCGAAAGATTTACAAGTAGGGTAGAGAAGGGGAAAAGCGCACTTCGGAAAGCGATGCCAGCTAAAAAACGCAGTATGCTTCCTATCATCCCACCCAATCCGGCCAAAAAGATTTGTTTCAATAGCATGGGCTAATTATTGGGAAAAAATCAGCCATCCGGCTGATTTTTTTTCAATTACTAAGGTATCTTTTATCTGCGGAGAAAACGAGAAGCTATAAATAAACTGCACCTGCTCCGGCGTGATATCGTTAATCGCATGAATTTGAAGCGAAGCCGTTCTTTTCATTTGTCGCCCCTCCCGATCAAGGGTTCGGTAATCCAGTTCCTGCAGCATCAATTGATGTTGCAGGTTGCTATCGGCAGGCAGGTATCCGGCAGCCGTGGTAAAATCACCTTGTAAACAGGCTTGTAAATATCCTCTTCCAGCATCCAAAGCAGTAGCAGAAGTTGATGTATCTGTTTTGGGTTGGTTGCAGGCAGCAAACCATAGTAATATTACTAAACCATATTTCATTTTTTAAAGGTACGAGATTCCCAGTTGCCATTAATCAACCCCTATGATTAGTGATTTGGGGTTATTCGATTAGGTAACCAATAGCTTTCTACGCATTAATTCGGCATACTTTATTACTTTTAATTATTAAATCATAACATATGAGGCTGTTTATACCTTTTTTAGCTGTAGTGCTTTTTTTCAGTTCCTGTAAAACCAACACTTCGGTTGCGGATGCAAAAGATACCTTGCAAATCAATGGCCACCCGGCCTGGATGTTACAGGGCAATATTTACGAGGTGAATGTGCGGCAATACACGCCAGAAGGAACTTTCCGTGCATTTGAAGCGCATCTAGACCGGCTAAAAGATATGGGCGTACATACCATCTGGTTTATGCCAATCCAGCCCATCAGCAAAGTAAACAGAAAGGGAACCCTGGGTAGTTATTATGCGGTGGCAGATTATACAGGAATCAATCCCGAATACGGCAATATTGATGACTGGAAGCACCTGGTAAAAACTGCGCATGAAAAGGGGTTGAAAGTGATGATAGACTGGGTGCCCAATCATACCGGTGCCGATCATTACTGGTTAGAAAAGCACCCGGATTTTTATGTGCGGGATAGCAATGGGGTGGCGGTATCGCAGTTCGACTGGACTGATACCCGTAAGCTCAACTTTGCCAATACCGAATTGCGGGATACCATGATTGCGCAAATGAAATTCTGGGTAACGGAAAGCGATATCGATGGATTCCGTTGCGATTATGCGGTTGGTCCCAAGGCAGACCAGTTTTGGATTCCCTGCGTGCAGGCACTGAAAAAAATGAAAAACCTGTTTATGCTGGCAGAAGCCGATTCGGCCTGGTTGCATACGGCAGGATTTGATGCAACCTATGCCTGGCCTGAGTTTCATACGATGGTGGATATTGCTGCTGGCAAGAAAAAAGCGGGTGACCTTACCCAATTATTACAAAAGATGGATTCCAGTTTACCTGCCAATGCCATTCGACTTTGGTTTACCAGCAACCACGATGAAAATAGTTGGAACAAGGCCGATTATGCTACCATGCCCGGCGCATCGCATACACCTTTTGCTGTTTTAACGCATACGATGCCGCGTTCGTTGCCGCTTATTTATAGTGGACAAGAAGAGCCGATATTGCGGCCGATTCCTTTCTTTGAAAAGGATACTATTGTATTTAAAAAATATGAGCGGGCTGCTTTTTATCAGAAACTTACCCAGCTAAGGGCGCGCAATAAGGCTCTTCGTCCGGATGCAGCTTATCAGGCAATTTCAACCAACCAACCCGATCAGGTGATTGCCTTTCTGCGTACTTACGAAAAACAAAAAGTGCTGGTAGTGGTGAATGTAACAGCCAATGCGGTTACTAGCTCTTTATCTGGAAATACCATTTCCGGAAATTATACCGATGTGTTTTCTGCTGCACCGATTACCTTTGCAGCCAATCCAACGGTAACCCTGGAGCCTTGGGGATACAAAGTGTATGAGCTCAACAATTGATATAGAAAAGTACTATGCATAAGTCAAGTCTGGTTTCCCATATTTTACGAAAGCAATCCTATCTCTGTGTAGGATTAGATACCGATGCTACCAAATTACCCGCCCCTTTTAAAAACGATCCGCATGGCGTGGTAAAGTTTAACCGGGCGATTGTAGAAGCCACCCTCGACCATTGTGTTGCCTATAAAATCAATACTGCTTTTTATGAGGCACAGGGAAGAGCGGGTTGGGATGCGATGGAACAGACCCTGGAATTTATCCCTTCTACCCATTTTACCATTGCTGATGCCAAAAGAGGGGATATTGGAAATACCTCCGCCCAATATGCGAAGACTTTTTTTGAAGTATTGCCCTTTGATGCGATAACGGTGGCGCCTTATATGGGAGAAGATAGTGTGCGGCCATTTTTGGAATATGAAAATAAGTGGACGATTGTATTAGGACTTACTTCTAACAAGGGCAGCGAAGATTTTCAGCAGCTGGCACTGGCCAACACGGGAGAGTATTTATTCGAAAGGGTAATGAAAAAAGTTGCTTCCTGGGGCCATGCGGGTAATCTAATGTTTGTGGTGGGTGCTACCCAGGCGGAGTCATTTAAACCTATTCGTGCCGCATTTCCGGAGCATTTTTTCCTGGTGCCCGGAGTAGGTGCACAAGGGGGAAATTTAGAAGAAGTTTCAAAGCTGGCACTCAATAGGGAAGGGGGTTTGCTGGTAAATGCCAGTCGGGCCATTCAATATGCTTCTTCGGGTGATGATTTTGCAGAACAGGCAAAAATTGTAGCAGCCCAATATCATCAAGCGATGAATAATCTGTTACAGCAATCAGGGTTATGAGTGGAAGATTGTTTCCATAATTAGTTTACACCAATCCCCATGGGTAGCAGCCGAATAATGTAGCCCGTCCTTACATAAACCATTTTCGGATTGAGCCGCATGGGTGCAACTTGCTGAAATATCTACACAACGAATGCCCTGTTTTTCAGATAATCTTTTCACTTGTGCATTAAATGCCGCTATAGGTTCACGTGATACCTCTTTTGTGTTTTTCAATCCAAAAGGAGTGAGCGTCCAATCCGGAATGGTGATTGTAAATACACCCTTCTCGGCAGTTTTAGAGAGTTGGATGGCTTTATGAATTAGAAATTCATATTCCTCCGCAAATTCAACCACCGATAAGCCTCGATATTGGTTGTTTACACCTGCTAGCAGACTCACCCAGTCGTAACTAGTTTCTAGTTGGGTATGAATAAGATGGGTGGCTAGTTCCTGGGTAGTCCACCCGGTTTGTGCAATTATTTCAGGTGCATGGGTGTGTTGATCGTTTTGTCGAAGTAGTTGAAACAGTTGATAAGGAAAGCTATCGTGCAGCGGTAATCCCTCGCCGATGGTATAGGAATCGCCTAAAGCCAGGTAGGTGATGGGATGATGGATAAGCATATTAATCGGTTTGGGTAACGATGGTATAAAAGTCGTAAACGTCTTGATAGCGGCAATACAATGGAGAGGGCGCTACGCGGATAACACCCGGTTCGCGGTAATCCACTACTATACCCTGTTGAATTAATCGGTCGAATATAGCTCTACCATTTTCTTTAAAATATAGTGATAGTTGTGCCCCTCTTTGATTTGGATCGGAGGGCGTGATGATGGTGCAGGGTAGGGAAGGGATGCTGTTTAACAGAAATTCGAGGTAGCCGGTTAATCGGATACTTTTCTCGCGGATGGCAGCCATACCTACTTCATCAAAAATTGTAAGTGAGCTTCGTAAACAACAAATATTCAATACTTGTGCGGTGCTAATATTCCATCCACTGGCGGTAGGTTTGGGTATAAAACCTTTCTCCATGCGGAAGCGGGTTTTTTCATCATTTCCCCACCAGCCTGCCAGTCGGGGAAATTCGGTATCCTGCGCATATTTTTCGTGCAAATAGGCACCACCCACAGAACCCGGACCACCATTTAGGTATTTATAAGTGCACCAAACGGCAAAATCAACATTCCAGTCGTGCAAATGCAGCAGCACATTACCAACGGCGTGTGCCAGATCGAAAGCAGCAATGGCACCAACCTCATGAGCCGCCTTCGTAATGGTAGGTATATCGAAAAGTTGACCAGTATAATACTGAATACCTCCCAGCATCACCATAGCCAGTTGATCGCCGAGTTGGTTAATGGTATGGGTGATTTCTTCGGTGGTGATACAGAAATTTCCGGGAGCGGGTGCGATTTCAACAATTACCTCATCGGGGTTGAGTCCGTAATGTTTCACCAGGGTTTCCAACGCATATTGATCGGAGGGAAATGCCCCTTTTTCCATCAGGATGAGTTTGCGTGAGTCGGTAGGCCGATAAAAACTCAGTAGCATCAGATGGAGGTTCACGGTAAGGGTATTCATCACTGTAACCTCATGTGGTAGGGCACCTACTACTTTCGCCATCGAGGGGGCCAGGTATTCCTGGTAGTAGAGCCAGGGATTTGCACCTTGCTGAAATCCACCAATTGCATAATCGCGCCAGCTGTTTAGTTCGGTTTGCATGGCTTCGGGTACGTCCTTCCCTTGCAGTCCTAAAGAATTGCCACAGAAATAGATAACGGGTTTACCGTTTTTCTCAGGAAAGTAAAATTTATCCCGGTATTTAGCCAGCGGGTCTTGCCGGTCGGCTTCTGCAGCAAATGTGGGGGAGAGGGAGTAGGGAGTCATGGAGTAAAATTAGATAAAAATACGTGAAGGAGGAGGATGGTCACTCACGTTGTTTTTTGCAGATGTTCCTCGTGTAGTACGCCCAGGCGCACTGCACGCTTTGGAATGATAATCTAACAACTCAAAAAAAATCACACTCAAACCCGCACTCACTCTGTTTTTTGCAGTTCCTCTCTGTCGTTCGGTAACTACACGGGGACCTTACCGCTGAATTGCTCACCTACCGTGCAGTTCCTTGTTCCTCGTGTATTACGCCTAGGCGCACTGCACGCTTTGGAATGATAATCTAACAACTCAAAAAAAATCACACTCAAACCCGCACTCACTCTGTTTTTTGCAGTTCCTCTCTGTCGTTCGGTAACTACACGGTGACCTTACCGCTGAATTGTTCACCTGCCGTTCAGTTCCTTGTGTAGTCTTCGAGTGCAAACGAGAGACTGCACGCATTGGAATGATAAGCTACTAAATTAAATATTGCTCACCTGCCGTGCAGTTTCCCTCTGTCGTTCGGTAACTACACGGGGACCATAATAGGGGTAATCCTATCAGGAAAAAAAACAAAAATAGTTTATAAATTATGCGGGTCAATAATCTGTAACCCATCTATATTTTTAAAATCAGAAACATTACGTGTTAATAACACCAATTCATTCGCAATAGCTGTGGCTGCAATGATGGCATCAGGCAATTTGGTTCTGTGCTTTTTCCGGATATCAATGCTGGCCTCTAAAACCGGGTTAGTTAAACTCAATATTGTTGCATCATTGATAAAAGAAGAGAGCGTTTTATAATGTTCCTCTGGTGCATTAAAACTTAATACTTCAATTTTGGTTACTACCGAAATATTTGGCACTGCATCAATAATTGAATGCATAAAATACATACCATCAGCAGGTAATTTATTACTGAGATAACCAATTACAATATTGCTATCAATTAAATATCGCGGTTGGTCCATTCGTTCCGGCTTTGCGTGATATACTCCTGCAACTCATCTGCCACATCAGAAGGCAGTTTCCCGGCATATTTTTCAGAAAGTTTTTCATCATGCTGAATACTTTTCGAAAGCACTTTAATAATATGCAAATCTTCCAAATCCTCTAACAACCTGTGCGCCTTACTGTTATTGATTTGAATTAATACGGTTTCCATTTTTTATCAATTTTAGAATGTAATCAATTTAATTGAATACTTGAATAAGGCTGTTAATTTCTCAACTTACTCGTTACATTTGTGTGGCTACGGTTACCCTACCTATCGCTATTCACAATGTAAATTTAGTTTAATTAATAAGTATTGTCAAGTGTAATCTAGTCACAATTGAACCGTATCGGGGCATAGAAGAGAGTCTAGGTGAGAAAGCAAATTCCAAAATATGAAGTGTCATTTTGCTTCTTTAGTTTGTTAGGAATCCGTATTTTCCTTGTAATTCACCCTAGGCACTCTTAACGCATTGGAATGTTAATCTAATATTTAAAATAATGCTCTCCTGCCGTGCAGTTCCTCTCTGCCTTACGGAAACTACACTGGGAATTTGCCGCTGAAGCTCCAGCGGAGCGGTATATTGCTCTAGCTTTTTTTCACAAATACCTTATATATTTGATAATAAACCCAAACAATCTTATATGAAGATTTTTATTCATTATTGCTTTCTGTTACTAATCGGTTGCTTTGCTTTGTCGGCCACCTATGCTCAAACAAATGCAGTTACCAAAGCGAACTATGCGCTCGCAGCTCGATTCTCACCCAAAAAACTGGAGAAACTGATCTTTAGCACCAATGTGGATGCTCACTGGCTGAAAAAGTCGAACCGATTCTGGTATATGTACGAAACCACTGCCGGTAAAAAATGGTATATCGTAGACCCCCTGAAAGCAGAAAAGAAACTGCTCTTCGATAATGCCGACCTGGCTGCTAAGATTTCCGCCATTGTGAAAGATCCCTTTGATGCGCAACACCTGGGTTTAGATAGTATGCGTTTTATCAAAGACGAAAATACCATTCGCTTTGAAGTGAAAAGTACCCAGGAAATTGAGAAAAAAGATACCACCCAACGCCGCGGAATTGCTACCCCAGCGGTGAAAGAAAAGAAAACCTTCTACTTCGAATATAACTTGCTTACTACCGAGCTTACTGAGTTAACAGACTTTAAAAAGAACAAGCGCAAACCTCAATGGGCTTCCATTTCGCCCGATAGCAATTGGGTGGTGTTTGGTAAAAAGTTTAACCTATATTACATGGATAAGGCCAACTACGAAAAGGCTTTAGTAAATGAAGACGATAGTACTATTGTAGATTATGCCCTCACTACCGATGGCGTTGAGTATTATTCTTACCACGGCGAGGGTGCCCTCGGTGGGGGTGGAGAAAATAACGTGGATAAAGAAAAAAATAAAAACAAACGTAAATCCTCGTTCATCCTCTGGTCACCCGATTCGAAGTATTTTACTTTAACACGATCCGATAATCGAAAAGTAAAAGATTTGTGGGTTATCAATAGTCTGGCCGATCCTCGCCCCACCCTCGAAACTTATAAATACCTGATGCCCGGTGAAAAAGACAATCCGGTAGATGAATTGACCTTGTTCAATATGCAAAGCAAATCTCATCAGGTACTAAATACTGGCGCATATAAAGACCAAACCCTCGCTATTTGGAGTGCACCCTCCCTGGCTAGCAGTCGTGACGATAATTTTCGCGCAAATACTTGGCTGGGAACTGCTAAGGGATTTTATTTTACCCGCACCAGCCGCGACTTAAAGCGCATTGATGTTTGCATTGCTGATCCTGCTACCGGTGCTGTTAAACCATTAATCAAAGAGTCTTTGAATACCTATGTAGAAATTAAAAGGGTAGGACTCGTAAATGAAGGCAAGGAACTAATTGAATGGAGCGAACGCGATGGTTGGGCACATTTTTATTTGTATGAAGAAAATGGTCAACTCAAAAATCGCATCACCCAAGGACCTTTCCATTGTGAGGATATTGTGGGTATCGACGAGAAAAAACGGGTGTTGTATTTTACTGCCAATGGGAGAGAAGAGAATGAAGATCCCTACTACCTCCACCTGTACCGCGTAAACCTGGATGGTACCGGACTGCGCTTATTAAATGCCGGTGATTTTGAGCATAGCAATTCTATGAACGATAATCAGCAGTTTTTTGTAGATAATTATTCAAGGGTGAACACCATTCCGCAATCCGTTTTGTATAATACAGAAGGCAAGAAAATCATGGACCTCGAAACGGCTGATTTCAGCTCCCTGATGAAAACCCCTTACAAGTTTCCGCAACCTTTTAAAGTGAAGGCCGATGATGGCATCACCGATATTTATGGGGTGATGTATAAACCCTTTGATTTTGATTCTACCAAAAAATATCCCATCATCGAGTATGTATACCCTGGTCCGCAAACCGAAGCTGTTAATAAAGCATTCGGCAGAAGTATGGATAAAACTGAACGCCTAGCGCAACTCGGATTTATTGTGGTAACCATGGGCAACCGCGGTGGTCACCCTGCTAGAAGCAAGTGGTACCATAACTATGGCTATGGCAACCTCCGCGATTATGGCCTTGCCGATAAAAAAGCGGCTGCTGAACAACTGGCCGATCAATATGGGTTTATCGATATTAACAAAGTAGGTATCAACGGACACAGCGGTGGTGGATTTATGAGTACCGCCGCCATGCTGGTATATCCCGAATTCTTTAAAGTAGCTGTATCCGAATCAGGTAACCACGATAACTCGATTTATAATCGTTGGTGGAGCGAAAAACACCACGGTGTAAAAGAAATCATCTCCGAAAAAGGCGACACTAGTTTTGCGTATGTGATAGAAAAAAATCCCGATCTGGCTAAAAATCTGAAAGGACATCTGATGCTTACCACCGGAGATATCGACAACAACGTTCACCCTGCGAATACTATTCGGGTAGCCAATACTTTAATACGAGCGAATAAACGTTTCGATTTTCAGATACTGCCCGGTCAACGTCATGGGTTCGGTGATATGACGGAATACTTTTTCTGGACGATGGCCGATTATTTCTCCCGCTATCTGATGGGCGATACCACCGAACGTCCGGTAAACATAGAGGAGATGAACCGCGAAATTGAACAATCTGGTTCCAAAGCAAACCCTCCTGCAGGGGCTGGTGGACGAAGAGGTCCGGACGAGCAATAAATAAATTTTACTTTACTACCAGGCCGTGCGTAACGTTTTCGTGTGCGCACGGCCTTTTTGTTCAACAGAATGAGTGCCTTCCGCAAATAGGAAACTTCTTACTAACTTTGTACTTTATTTTCTTTAACACCTTTTAATTCCTTTTTATGGCTGTTCGCACCGATTTGTTTCAGTCACCCGATTATTATCAGGTTGATGGACTGCTTACTGAAGAACAATTAATGATTCGGGAGTCTGTTCGCAATTATGTGAAGAAGCATATTTCTCCCATCATTGAAGACTATGCACAGCGGGCCGAATTTCCGCAGCATATTGTTAAAGAACTGGGCGATTTGGGCTGTTTTGGTCCTACCGTACCAACTGAATATGGTGGGGGTTCGCTGGATTATATCAGCTACGGATTAATGATGCAGGAACTGGAGAGAGGCGACAGTGGCGTAAGAAGTACCGCCAGTGTGCAGGGTAGTTTGGTAATGTTTCCCATCTATGCGTATGGAAGTGAAGAGCAACGAAAAAAATATTTACCTAAACTGGGCAGTGGCGAATGGCTGGGATGCTTTGGTTTAACCGAGCCCGACCATGGCAGTAATCCCTCCGGCATGGTTACCCGCTTTACCGATCATGGCGATCATGTGGTGTTGAATGGCGCCAAAATGTGGATCAGCAATTCCCCCTTTGCGCAGGTGGCGGTTGTGTGGGCTAAGAACGAACAGGATGAAATTCAGGGATTGATTGTGGAAAGAGGCATGCCCGGTTTTACCACGCCAACCACTCACGGAAAATGGAGTTTACGTGCCAGTGCAACCGGTGAACTGGTATTCGATAACGTGAAAGTGCCGAAAGAGAATATTTTACCGAATGTTAAAGGACTGAAAGGTCCACTCGGCTGTTTATCCAAAGCCCGCTATGGCATTGCCTGGGGTGCCTTGGGAGCTGCGATGGATTGTTATGATACGGCATTGCGATATAGTAAAGAAAGGATTCAGTTTTCGAAGCCCATTGCCGGTTTTCAATTGCAACAAAAAAAGCTCGCCGAAATGATTACCGAAATCACCAAGGCCCAGTTGATGGTGTGGAGATTGGGTACGCTGATGAATGAGGGCAAAGCCACCGCGCAACAAATTAGTATGGCCAAAAGAAACAGCTGCGAAATTGCCACCCAAATTTGCCGCGATGCCCGCCAGATGTTAGGCGGAATGGGCATCACCGGCGAATACAGCATCATGCGCCACATGATGAACTTAGAAAGTGTAATTACCTACGAAGGAACCCATGATATTCATTTGCTGATAACAGGAATGGATATTACCGGTCTCAATGCCTTTAAATAAACCCCCTAGTGAAAATCTTTCTCGTTGGTATGATGGGTGCCGGAAAAAGCTTCTGGAAAAACTGGCTCAGCAAAAAATATTCATTACGCGGCTACGATCTCGATTTTCTGATTGAAGCAATGGAAGAACAAACTATTAGCGAAATATTCGAAACAGAGGGGGAAGATTCATTTCGCAAGAAAGAAGCTGCAATGCTCCGCTTACTGAAACAGAGCAAAACCTTTGTGGCAGCCACCGGCGGCGGTACTCCTTGTTTTCATGATAATATGGATTGGATGAACCATCAGGGCATCACTATCTGGATTGATGAGCCGGTTTCGGTTCTCGTTCAACGACTGCAAGCCGAAAAATCGCATCGCCCATTGATAAGTAATTTAAGCGATGATGAGTTAGCATCTTATTTGCAACAAAAATTAAGCGAAAGAAAATCTTTTTATATCCAAGCAACCCATCATTTAGAGGGGAAAAACCTATCAGAATCCGGTTTTAAAATGATACTACAATCCTATGCGTAATGCTACACTGGTTTTGGGTGCTTTGCTTGCGGGCATAACCATCGCAATGGGTGCCCTCGGTGCACATGCATTAAAGGATATCCTGAATGCAGCTCAATTGCAGACCTACGAAACGGCTGTACGTTATCAAATGTATCATGTATTCGCTTTGTTGTTGATAGGCATCTTTCAAAATCAATATCCCCAGCTTGCCCTAAGCATTTGTAAAAAGCTGGTGTTGATCGGCATGCTGCTGTTTGGGGGTTCTATTTATTTGATACTGCTACTTTCGCACCTCTCCATTGCCATCCCTTTCTGGATTTACCTGATTACACCCATGGGCGGACTATCCTATATTTCCTCCTGGCTGCTATTTGCTGCCAAATTGTACCAGGTATCTCAAAAAGTGGAAAACTGATCAGGCATTTTGCAGTTTTGCACATATAGGGTGAAATAAGGAAAAGGCCTGTAGTATAACTTATATTTGTTATCATGGCTAACTCTCTAAAAAAGAAAAAAGCTCCTCCACCGCCCGATTCGGCTGAATTAACACCCGATCAGGAACAACAAGTAACGGTAAAGGAAGTGATGCAAGACGAGCGTACCAGTAAAGTTACTGGCGTTTTCTTTTTGCTGTTTGCGGCTTTTCTGTTAGTAGCTTTTACCTCTTACATTTTTACTTGGCAGGAAGACCAGGATAAATTGTTTCAATGGGGCATACGGATTTTTGCCGTGAAAAAGCTACACATGGAAAACCAACTGGGCGCGCTGGGAGCTTTTGTTGCCCATCAGTTTATTTATAACGGTTTTGGTCTCGCCGCCTATTTCTGGTGCACCACCTTCTTTGTGCTCGGGATGAATTTTCTTTTTGAAAAGAAAGTATTCAGCCTTGTACGCAATATTAAATATGTGCTAGTAGGGCTGCTTTTATTCAGTCTCACATTCAGTTTCGCAATACCTGCCAATGGTTTCCCATGGGGTGGGGCTGTGGGAGATTGGCTCTTGCAATGGATAGGTGGGTGGCTGGGCTATGCAGGAACTGCCGCTTTATTAGCAGCTACCTGTTTTGCCTTCTTTATCTGGTGGTTCAATCCCATATTCCGCTGGCCCGCCAAGAAAATACAACCTGCTCACATTCCTGTTCCGGAAACCGACCATTTTGTGGTACCTGAAGACGATGAAAAACCCGTTTTTCAACAATGGGATAATCAAACCAATCCCTTAGAAGGTGCCAAGCTAATGATTCACGATGAGGTGGCCCCCATTACTTCGGGCAATACCCTCAAACAAAAACCTGCTGAGTTAACATTGGATATGGTGGAAGATGAGATGGAGGAAGAAGACGAATTCCCGCTGCACGAAACTGCATCGGTTATCCCCGCTAAAGCTTCAGCTGCACCACTCGAATTAGAAATCAAAGAATCGGCAGCAGAAACAAAAGAACCCGATGCCTTACCCACTGGAAGCATCGGTACGAAATACGATGCCACCCTCGATTTAAAGAACTATAAATATCCCTCGCTTTCTTTATTAGAGCAGCATGGCAGTGAAAAAATTGTACACGACCCGCAGGAGTTGGAGACCAATAAAAACCAGATTATTGCCACCCTCAAGAATTACGACATCTCTATTCAGCGGATTGCAGCCACAGTAGGCCCCACTGTTACCCTCTATGAAATTGTTCCCGCCCCCGGCGTGCGCATCAGTCGGATCAAAAACCTGGAAGATGATATCGCCCTTAGTTTAGCCGCACTCGGTATAAGAATTATCGCACCCATACCCGGAAAAGGAACCATCGGTATAGAAGTACCCAACGTGCGCAAATCGTTGGTGAGCATGAAAACCCTGTTGGCATCGGATAAGTTTCAATCCAACGCCTACTCATTACCGATTGCCATTGGTAAAAAAATCGATAACGAAAATTTTATTGTAGACCTTGCCAATATGCCGCACTTGTTAATGGCAGGTGCTACCGGGCAGGGTAAATCAGTGGGAGTAAATGCAATACTGGTATCCCTATTATACAAGAAACATCCCTCACAACTAAAGTTGGTATTGGTAGATCCCAAAAAAGTGGAGCTTAGTTTGTATCGGGTTATTGAAAAACATTTTCTAGCCAAATTACCTGGGGAAGAAGAATCCATTATTACCGATACTAAAAAAGTGGTGCATACATTAAATGCTTTGTGCATAGAGATGGACAACCGCTACGACCTACTAAAAGAAGCCGGTTGCCGCAATATTCGTGAGTACAACGAAAAGTTCACCGACCGCAAACTGAATCCACTAAAAGGGCATCAATACCTACCCTTTATTGTATTGGTGGTAGATGAATTTGCCGATTTGATAATGACGGCGGGAAAAGAAATTGAAATGCCCATTGCCCGATTGGCACAGTTGGCAAGGGCCATCGGTATTCACCTGATTATTGCTACCCAGCGACCTTCTGTGAATATTATCACCGGAACCATCAAAGCCAATTTCCCGGCGCGCATAGCATTTAAAGTATCCAGCAAAATTGATAGCCGCACCATCTTAGATGCCGGAGGAGCCGAGCAATTGATTGGGAAGGGAGACATGCTGATAAGTTACGGTGGTGAAATTACCCGATTGCAGTGTGCTTTTGTAGATACGCCCGAGGTAGAGAAAATATGTGAATTTATAGAAAAACAACCCGGCTATCCCGAACCATTCCGCTTGCCAGAATATGTAGATGAAAAGGAACTGGAAGGAAAGGATTTTGATTCCAATAACCGCGACCCACTTTTTGAAGAAGCCGCCCGATTAATTGTTACCAGCCAAATGGGATCCACTTCTTTAATTCAAAGGAGGATGAAATTGGGTTACAATCGGGCGGGCAGACTGATGGATCAGCTAGAAGCTGCCGGAGTGGTAGGAGCCAATCAGGGCAGCAAAGCCAGAGAAGTATTGTTTAAAACAGAAGCCGAATTAGTGCAATTTTTGGCACAATTATAGCATTTGGCCAACATTTTAGGCTATTTTACCGAAATCTGCCAAGAAAGAATTGATATACTGTATCTTTGACCGCTTAAAAAAAATAACCCGCATGAAACAACTATTGCTGTTGGTAATGATGGCTTCTTTTTCCCTAGTTGCTGCTGCTCAAAATGATCCCGCTGCTAAAAAAGTACTGGACGCAGTTGGCGCCAAAGTAAAAGCCTCCAAAGGGATATCTGCGGCCTGTAACCTGGTTTCCATCAGCAGCAAGGGAAAGCAAAATGGCAGCAAGTCTATCTCCGTTCTCATGAAAGGAGAAAAATACCAAATGAAGCAGGGTAAGATGGAAGTGATTTGCGATGGACAAAACGTATACAGTTTTGATGGCGAAAAAACCATCACCAAAACATCCATGGCTGAAAGTAGCAACTCCCTGAATCCTCAAAAACTATTGACAGGAGCATACGACAAAGATTTTACGTATAAATTGTTACCCACCCCCGGCAGTTTTTACGAGATTGAAATGAAGCCCATCGATTCTCGGAAGAATTTTCAAAAAGTAAATTTGTTTGTTGGCAAAGCTAAAAGTACCATCTCTCGCGCTCGTATTTTAGACAAAAGCAATAATGTTACCGAATTGAAAATTCAGAATATGAATTTCAATGCCGCAATTCCCGAAAACAGCTTTGTATTTAACAAGGCGAAATATCCAAAAGACACAGAGATTCTCGATTAAGCCGATTTCTATTTAATTAAGTAGGTTACGCCCTCTATCGCCAATTCTGTTTGCGCGAATACTTCTTTGGCTTCTTGTTCAAATGGGCCAATCTCTTCATATTTACTACTGAAATGCCCTATCAATAAGCGTTTCACGTTTGCCAAGGTAGCAACGGTAGCTGCCTGATGGGCGGTGGAATGATACCGGTCGTAGGCGCGTTCTTTTAAATCGTGTAGGTAAGTTGCTTCATGATACAGCAGGGTAACTGATTCTAGTTGTGCTGCCAAATCTGGTAAAAAACGGGTATCGGAACTATAGGCATAACTCACCGCCGGGGCTGCGGCAATGGTTACGGATTCATTGGAAATACATTCTCCATTTGCTGTTGTGTAGTCGTTCCCTTTTTGCAATTGCTCATAATATGCCGCCGGAATTTGATAAGCCAGCACTTTTTCGCGATCAATTTTACGTGGCATTTTCTTTTCCCTAACCAAACAGCCCCAACAACTGATTCGATGCTCTACTGGAAAACAAGAGATTGTAAAGGAACGTGTTTCTATCAGCATGCCTGCTTGCTCGAGTAAGATGTATTGAATTGGGTAGGGTAGGGCAATGCCTGCTGCGGTAAGCTGTATTTGAATAATTTCGGGCAATCCAGGTGGGCACATGATAACCAACTCTTGCTTGCGATTCAGTAATCCCATACTGGTGAGAAAACCAATTAAACCAAAATAATGATCGCCATGCAGATGAGAGATAAATATATAGTTTATTTTACTTATGCGAATCTTGTAGCGCGACAGTTGCATCTGGGTACCCTCCCCGCAATCGATCAACATGAGTTGATCTTTCATGGTAAGTACCTGAGCAGTCGGATGTCGGCCGAAAGCCGGTAAGGCAGAATTATTCCCCAAAATTGTAACTGCTAGCATGTAAATGGGTGGATATGGCTAATTGAATACCTGCTTACAAGACAAATTTAATTATCAATAGCTGCATTAATCAGTCATTTTCAGCCAAATACGTGTATTTTACTTGTAAAATGTTCAAAAAAAATACATTCTTCCTGTAAAATACCGGTAAAATGCTTACCTTTGCACCCGATAAAAAAAGAAGAAAATTTACCGGAGTCTTTAAAATTTTTCAGATGTCTCATTTAACTATTGATCAAAAAAAAGCCATTTTTACCAAATACGGAGGAAGTGCCACTAATACTGGTTCCGTTGAAGCACAAGTGGCGCACATCACCCAACGTATCTCTCAAATTTCCAGTCACCTGCAGGCTAACAAGCACGACCACTCTACACAACGTGGTTTGATGCGCCTGGTAGGTCAGCGCAAAAGATTGCTCGCATATCTGCAGAAGCATAATCTGCAGGGTTATCGCGCATTGATTGAACAACTGGGATTAAGAAAATAATTTCATTCAACTTTGTACGCTAAACCCAACTGATATAAACACGGTTGGGTTTAGTTGTTTGAAGTGATTCCTGTTCATTTGCTGCCAGCCAATCTGTCTGGCACACTATGTTCCCTTATCTTTTAAACGTATTATATGTTATCACAAAAAATTAATGTTGACTTTCAGCACGATGGTCAACCTACTATCACCTTGGGAACCGGAAAGTTGGCCCGTCAGGCTGATGGCGCCGTTACAGTTACGCAGGGTAAATGCATTTTATTAGCTACCGTTGTTGCCAATAAAGACCCGAAAGAAGGACAAGATTTCTTTCCGTTAAGTGTAGATTATCAAGAAAAATTTGCTTCTGCCGGTAGAATACCCGGTTCTTTTTTTAAGAGAGAAGCCCGCCTGAACGATTACGAAATTTTAACCAGCCGCTTAATCGATCGTGCACTTCGTCCATTATTTCCAGAGGATTATTTATGTGATGTTCAAGTATTGATCAGTTTGGTTTCTAGCGATCCAGAAATTATGCCCGACAGTTTAGCTTGCTTGGCGGCTTCTGCAGCGCTGGCTGTTTCTGATATCCCCATTAAAGAAATTATCAGTGAGGTTCGTATTGCCCGTATCAATGGTGCTTTCGTAATTAACCCTACCCGCACCCAATTAGAAACTGCCGATATGGATTTTCTGATCGCTGCCACAGAAAAGAATCTGATGATGGTAGAAGGTGAATCGAAAGAATGTTCCGAAGCCGATTTAGTAAAGGCCCTGGAATTAGCGCACGAAGCCATTAAAATACAAATCAAAGCACAGCATGAACTGCGTAAGCAAGTTGGGGTTACCAGTAAGCGCGATTATAAAAAGCCAGAATCTGATCAGGAACTCAACGAAAAAGTAATCGCTTTTGCCAAGCAAAAAGTGTACGACATTGCTCGCGCAGGTTCTGGTAAAAACGATCGTACGGTTGCTTTCAGTCAGGTTAAAGATGAGTTACTATTGCACCTGGGAACTGAAATAACTGATGTACAAAAAAAATTGGCTAAAAAATATTACGAAGACCTGAAATGGGAAGTAGTAAGAAACATGATGCTCGACGACCGCATTCGTTTAGATGGACGCCAACTCGATCAAGTACGTGGCTTGGCTATGGAAACAGAACCCCTACCTTCTCCACACGGCTCTGCCCTGTTTACCCGTGGTGAAACACAATCGCTTACCACTGTTACCTTCGGAACCAAACTGGATGAATTGTTGATAGAAAGTGCTGCCAAATCAGTGTATTCTCCCTTTATTCTCCATTATAATTTCCCTCCCTTTTCAACAGGTGAAGTGAAAATGATGCGCGGTGTGGGTCGTAGAGAAGTAGGTCATGGTAACCTGGCACTCCGTAGTTTAAAACAGATGATGCCCGGAAACGAGTATGCTTATACGGTGCGTATTGTAAGTGATATCTTAGAAAGTAATGGTTCCTCATCCATGGCTACTGTTTGTGCCGGTTCACTGGCGCTGATGGATGCGGGTGTGCCTTTTAAAAAGCACGTGAGTGGTGTTGCGATGGGATTAATCACGCGGGAAGATGGTAAATATGCTATCCTTACCGATATCCTAGGTGATGAAGATCATTTGGGTGATATGGACTTTAAAGTAACCGGAACCCGCGAAGGAATTTGCGGCGTGCAAATGGATATAAAAGTAGACGGACTTAGCATGGCAGTGATGATGGAAGCATTAGAGCAAGCCAGAAAAGGTCGCCTCCATATCTTGGATGCCATGTACGAATGTATCCCTGCTCACCGTGCTGATGTAAAGCCACATGCCCCAAGAATGATCAAACTGATTATCGATAAAGAATTTATTGGTGCAGTAATCGGACCAGGCGGTAAAGTGATTCAGGAAATTCAGCGTGAAACCGGCGCCACTATCAATATCGAAGAAGTAGGCAATACTGGCGAGGTTAGTATATTCTCTGCGAATCAAGAAAGCTTAGACAAAGCCGTTCGTTGGGTAAAGAGCATCACTGCTGTTCCTAATGTGGGTGATGTGTATGAAGGTCCAATCAAAGGCATTAAAGAATTTGGTGCCTTTGTAGAATTCATGCCAGGCAAACAAGGTTTATTGCATATCAGCGAAATCAGCTGGAAACGCCTCGAAACTATGGACGGAATTTTTAATGAAGGTGATATGGTAAAAGTAAAACTGGTAGGTTTAGATCCAAAAACCGGTAAATTCAAACTCAGCCGCAAAGCGCTGATGCCAAAGCCTGAAATGAAACCCCGCTCCGGTGATGAAAATCCCGGTAACGGCGAAGAAGCTTAATTAATTATAAAGCCCCGTTTGGGGCTTTTTTTTAGATACTATGGATACTCGAACCCGCGCCATCACCATCCATGCAAGTTCCGATTTACAAGAACTGCTGATAGCTCAACTAAGTGAGTTAGGCTTTGATGGCTTTGAACAAACTGATTCTATCTTAATTGCCTATATTGAGGAAGCTGCTTATAAAGAGTTTGATTTGCAATTAATTTTGAATCAACATGGTATAACTAGTTCTGAATCAATACTTGAAAAAACTAACTGGAATGCTGTATGGGAAAGTAATTTCCAGCCCATTCAGATTGGTAATCGACTAGGGGTTCGGGCACATTTTCATCCCCCTATACCCGGTGTTGAACAAGAAATCATCATCACACCCAAAATGAGTTTCGGTACCGGTCATCATGCCACCACTTCACTTGTAATGGAAATGATGTTCGCAATTAACCTGCAAAATCACTCCCTATTAGATTTCGGCACTGGTACCGGCATATTGGCTATACTGGGCAAAATGTTGGGTGCAAAACCCATACTGGCGGTTGACAATGATTACTGGTGCATAGAAAATGCCATCGAGAATTGCAAGGTGAACCAGGCAAGCGAAATAGAGGTTATTTTATCCGATCGGCCCTTACCTTGCAGAAACTTCGATACCATATTGGCTAATATTAACCGACATATCTTGCTAGAACACCTGCCCGCTCTGGTGAATCAGTTGAATGAGGGAGGACAATTGATTATCAGTGGATTACTTATAGATGATGAAGTTGAATTAGAAGTATTTTGCAATAGTTTAGGGTTATTGACTATCTATAAAGTAGAGAAAAACGGTTGGATTGCCCTTCGCTTTCGGCTACCTATTGCCATCTGATAATAATATCGTAACTTTATGCAATCAATACTTTGAAATAATTCATTATGAATGAGTTACTCTTAATATGTCTGGCGTATTTGATTGGTTCAATACCTACAGCCGTTTGGGTAAGTAAATCTATTTTCGGGATTGATATCCGTGATTATGGCAGTGGAAATTCCGGAGCTACCAATACATTTCGGGTACTTGGATCTAAGTGGGGATCAGTGGTAATGTTGGTGGATGTAGTTAAAGGCGTTGTAGCCACCTCATTATATATTTTAATGCCATTTTACTTATCCAACGAATTGCTGAGAACCAACTTCATGATTGGGTTAGGATTGGCAGCCGTAATTGGTCATATTTTCCCTATTTGGGCCTCTTTTCGTGGAGGTAAAGGCGTGGCAACCTTATTAGGAATGGCCATTGCTATTCAGCCAGTAGTAGCAGCCTGCTGCCTGGGGGTGTTTTTTATAGTTTTATTTCTTACGCGCTTTGTTTCGCTTGGTTCCATATTAGCCGGTATATCTTTCATGGTGTTTATCCTCTTCATTTTTAATGAAAGAGAACCCCTTTACCGCATCTTCGCAATATTGGTTGCTTTGATGGTAATTCTTACCCACCAAAAAAATATCGGTAGAATCTTGCGGGGAACGGAAAGCAAAATTCCTGGTAACCGACACAAGAATCGATCCCGGCATGATTAATTGTATTGCCGATTAGTCCCATTTTTTTCTCTTGAAAAGCCAATTTCCTGCTAAAACACCTGTAAACACTGCATGTAGTTGATTTTTTTTTTGAATTAATACGCATAAAACGTTCATTTCCCGTAACAATTTTTTAACTTTGCACCCCATTCCCTCACCAGAACTCTTAGGCAATATGTTTAATCAGCCCATCTTTGAAAAATTACAGTTGAAAGATGAAAAGAATATCCTGATTCAGGGCTTACCATCTTCCATCGAAAAGCAATTCTCTAAGTTGAACTACTCAAAAAACATCACTCCACTGCTGAAAAGTAGGAAAGTTGATTTTGCACTCTTGTTTGCGTTGAGTCAGCATCAATTGAATAATATCCTGAGAGAAGTGTTTCCCGCTATTCACGACGATACCAAACTTTGGATTTCCTATCCTAAAACGGCCAGCAAAATTGTGAGCGACCTGAACCGTGACTGCAGCTGGGAAGAATTATACAAGAAAGACTATACCTGTGTTCGCCAGGTTATTTTAGACCATGTATGGACGGCCATGCGTTTTATCAAAACATCTCAGGTACCCAATCAGGAGCGTGCTTTTGCAGAAAATAATGTTACCCATTCTTTGTCATTCAATAAAAGTTTAGTAGTACCCCCCATTGAGTTGGGAAAACTATTTACCAAGCATAAGGAAGCACAGGAATTTTTTACCTCCCTGCCGGTTACCAATCAAAAAGAATATTGCAGCTGGATTGAGTCTGCTAAAAAAGCAGAAACCCGACAATTCCGCCTAGAAACTGCTTTGGAGCGCTTGTTAGCCGGTAAAAATAATCCTGCAGAGAAATAGCCTACATATGTCGGCCATTAATATCGAAATTAAAGCTCGTTGCTTTCACCCCGAAAGAGTGGAAGCTTTTTTATTGGCCTCCGGTGCCCGTTATGTGGGGTTGGATACCCAAAAAGATACCTACTTTGAAGTTCCGGGTGGCCGATTAAAATTACGCCAGGGTGCGATTGAAAATAACCTGATTTTTTATCATCGCGCAGATGGGGAAGGACCCAAAACCTCTCAGTTTTATCTGTCACCCGTTTCGGATGGTGGTTCTTTAGAATCCCTATTATCCGCAGCTCTTTCCGTAAAAGTTGTTGTGGAAAAACATCGGAAAATATTCTTTATCGAGCATACTAAATTCCATATTGATGAAGTGCCCGGATTGGGAAGTTTTGTTGAAATAGAAGTGAGTAACCTCCACCATCCCCATATAACTAGGTCTTCAATGGCAGCGGATTGTACCCAATATATGGAAGCTTTGGGAATAGCACCCGAACACTTGATTGCCAATAGTTACAGCGACCTATTGCTCGCAAAAAATAAATAAAATTATTTTACAATTACCGCTCCTATCTGGCGGGTCAGTTCCATTTCTACCTGCTTCAGGTGCTTATGAATTTCGAGGAACTTTTTGATGGAATCTCCCGAAGCCGTTTCTAGATCGCGCTGATTTTCTTCCATCATTTTTTTCACTTTCCGCAACTTAAAATAATTCACGCTATGTTCTACATCCTGTTTACTATTGGGGGTATGAATGTTATGGCGGCTCTGCAAGTATTCGTTCCATCGCTGACTAAGCTCAAAAGGGAAGGAACAGATCTCCAGCGTATGGTTTCGTAACTGCTCATCTTCGTGGTAGAGGAATGATTGCATAGTGGGTTCTAATCCTTGCTGATACCCGCTTTGAAACTCGTTAAAAAATTTCTCCATCAACGGTACTTCAAATTGAAATTCAATCAGCTCACTAAAAATATATTGTGCAACCGTTGTTTCGGTATCCCATTCATGTAAACCATATAGCAGCAAAACCCGAATAATATTTTTCTCAGGAATTTCATCCAGGGTTAAAAGATCCAGCGTATTTTCTTCCTCGTGTGGGGGAGGGACTTGCTGACCAATGGTTTCAAAACCACCCTGCTCATTTACGGCTAATTTTTTATCGACTTTACCCAGCCGATCCCGCTTGAATTTATTAACCAGTGAAGTGAGTCCAGCCTCATCAATCTTCAACAAAGCCGCACATTGCCGCACATAATCTTGCTGTCGGGTAAAGTCTTCCAGCTTATTCAGCTTACTCAAGGTTTCCGCCATCTGATTTACCACAGCACTCTTGCGACTCACATCCTGTCCGGCTTCCTGCAACATTACTTCGAGCTGAAATAGAATAAAATCTTTCTTATGCGTTTGAATAAAATCCCGAAATGCAGTCGTACCCACTTTATTCACATAACTATCAGGATCTTCTCCATCAGGAATCAAAACTAATTTTACCTGTAAACCCTCTTCCAATGCGAGGTCTAATCCGCGCAGCGCCGCCTTGATACCGGCTTGGTCACCATCGTAAATGATGGTAATATTTTGCGTGTACTTTCGAATCAACCGAAGCTGATCGATGGTTAAAGAGGTTCCGCCACTGGCTACCACATTTTCTACTCCCGCCTGATGCAGACTTACCACATCGGTATATCCTTCTACTAACAAACACTCATCTGCTTTGTCAATGGCCGACTTGGCAAAATACATTCCATACAGCAATTTACTCTTGCTGTAAATTTCATTCTCGGGGGTATTAATGTATTTGGGTCCGGTAGTATGCTTGCCAATAACGCGTGCACCAAAACCTACAATCTTTCCGGTAATGCCATGGATGGGGAAAATAATTCTACCCCGGTAATTATCTACCAAAGAATCGGTTCTTTGCACTACCAATCCGGTTTTCACCAGCAGCTCTGTGGTAAATTGATTGGCCAGCAGTTCCTTCGCCAGCATATCGCGTTGATCAGGGTGGTAGCCTACTTGAAACTTTTGCAAAATAGCTTCCCGAAAGCCTCTTTCTTCCAGATATGAGCGTGCAATGTTTTTGCCTTCCTCTGTTTCAAATAAACTTTTTGAATAAAATTTCTGGGCAAACTGATTAATGATGTATAAGCTATCAGAAGTAAGGATCCGTTGCTGCTGTTCGGGCGTAACTGCCGTTTCTTCGATGGTAATATTATACCGGTTGGCTAGCCAGCGGAGGGCATCTGCATAGCCTACTTTTTCGTGCTCCATTACAAAGCCAATGGCATTGCCACTTTTGCCACAGCCAAAACACTTATAAATTTCCTTACTGGGGGAAACGGTAAAGGAGGGGCTTTTCTCGTTATGGAAAGGACAAAGCCCCATATAATTACTTCCCCGTTTCTTCAGCTTCACAAATTCACCCACCACATCAATAATATCAATGCGACTGGTAATCTGTTGTATGGTTTGCGGGGAAATCATCTCTTATAGGCCGAATGTACAAAATTACAACAAGCCTTTCATAATCCTTTTGTGAAAGTATTTCACGCAAATCAGCTAGGTATTTACCGAAACAATAGCAGGTAAAAAGCTACCGCCAACAGAGCAGTGATTGCCAGGGATATAAGAAGTTGACGTATAGGCCATCCGGATGGATAAGCTGATTGCTTGCAGGCTGCCTCAACCCGAATGATCAAATCTGGGTTACCCTCGCTTAATTCGCTTAATTGGCTGCGTGCAGCGGCTCTGTCGGATTCTGGTACCAAGATTATGCATGGGATAAATGATTCTAACAACTCATCCCTAAAAGCTGCCGGTAATTTCAATAATTTAACCAACCTGCTGGCTCGGCCAATTAGTTGAAAAAAATAAATGGCATAGCCCTCAGTATCATACCGATAGGGGTCTGTATGCTTTACCCATACCTGTAACGCCCTAATTTGAATGCGAAGCTGCTCCCATTGTATAATAGGTTCCTCAGAAGGCAGTTTAACGGAAATCTCCTGATGGTAGGCTGCCCGTTTGGCGGGGTCTGACAAAACCTGATAGGCTTCTAAAATATGTTGGAAAACTTCAGTGTTTGGGGTATCAATACCTGTTTTGTCGGGGTGATGTTGATGCGCTAGTTTCCGGAAACTCCACTTTATTTCATCCAGGGTGGCATCCACGGTTAAACCGAGCACGGCATAATAATCCTTTTGGGCAGCGGAATTCGTCATGCCAACTAAATATGGGTTTCAGGATGGTCGTCGTCTAATAATTCCCGTTCAATGGCTTCCATTTGCAAAATATCCCAAGCCTCCGATTCGGTGGGGGTTATATTCAACATTTCTAACACTTCTGCCTCGTCTAAAAAGGCCTCCACATCGGGCTGTAAACAGCAAATTACAAATGAGGCGCCTGACTCATAAAACTGTTGCTGGGTATTGAATAATAAGTTGGCCCCTTCGGCTGAAATTGACTTTACTTCACTCATATTCAATACGATATCCTTTTGGGCAGCGGAAAGACAGGTTTGGCAAGTTTTCACCCAATCTGCTGCTAAATTGTCAGTTAATTCCTCGTTTAGAGGGGTAACTACGGTAAATTTCTCTTTGGTATCAATTTTGACTTGCATATATGGGTAGATTAGATTAACATTTTGTGCATAAGTGACGAACACCACCACTCAAAAATATTCGTTATCATTGTATAAATCCAAATTTATAACATGGATCATAATTTTTCATCACAGGTTAAAGAAATCATTTCTTATAGTAGAGAGGAAGCATTGCGGTTGGGAAATGATTTTATAGGCACAGAGCATTTGCTGTTAGGCATGATTCGCGAGGGAGAGAACACTGCCATTAAAGTATTGCGGCATTTGAATGTTGACTTGCAAGAGTTGCGCAAAGAAGTAGAACTGGCAGTGAAGGATAAAACCGGAAAAAACATCGCCAATATCAATAATTTACCCCTTACCAAACAGGCAGAGAAGGTAATACGCGTTACGGTGTTAGAAGCGAAAGCACAAAAAAGTCAAACTGTTGAAACCGAGCACCTCATGCTCAGTATCTTAAAGAATAAAGAGAATGTGGCCACACAAATTTTAAATCAATTTGATGTAGACTACGATTTATTTCGCACCGAACTGGGTATGGTAGGTACTACTAATCCAGCTCCCCGCAACGAATTTGGGGATGAGAATGATGATGAATTTGACGAAGAAAGAAGAGGAAGTGGTGCACAACAGGCAAAAGGAAAAACAGCTGCAAATGTAAAAAGTAAAACCCCAGTACTCGATAATTTTGGCAGAGACATTACCAAATTAGCCGAAACTGGATCATTAGATCCCATCATCGGACGGGAACAGGAAATTGAGCGGGTTAGCCAGATATTAAGCCGTCGTAAGAAAAATAATCCCATATTAATTGGAGAACCTGGTGTGGGTAAAACGGCTATTGTTGAAGGACTTGCCCTGCGCATCGTTCAGCGCAAAGTGAGTCGGGTTTTATTTGATAAGCGAGTGATATCATTAGATCTAGCAGCCCTGGTGGCAGGAACCAAATATCGCGGACAGTTTGAAGAGCGGATGAAAGCCATCATGAATGAACTCGAAAAAAATCGGGATGTAATTTTATTTATTGATGAAATCCATACTATAGTGGGTGCAGGTGGTGCCAGTGGTTCACTGGATGCCAGCAATATTTTTAAACCATCTTTAGCACGCGGAGAACTCCAATGTATTGGCGCTTCTACCTTGGATGAATATCGCATGTACATCGAGAAAGATGGTGCCTTAGATCGTCGTTTCCAGAAGGTATTGATTGAACCACCTTCCGTAGAGGAAACTATTCAGATTCTTACCAATATCAAAAGTCGGTACGAAGATTTTCACAGTGTAACTTATTCAGATGAAGCGATTGTTTCCTGCGTTAAATTGAGCGATCGTTATATGACGGATCGTTTACTGCCCGATAAAGCGATTGATGTGTTGGATGAAGTGGGTGCTCGGGTACACTTGAAAAATATCAATGTACCCAATGAAATCGTAGATCTGGAAAAGAAGATTGAAGATATTAAGATTGAAAAAAATAAAGTAGTTAAAAGTCAACGCTTCGAAGAAGCAGCAGCTTTGCGGGACACTGAAAAGAAACTCGGGGAAGAATTAGAAAAGGCCAAACTAACCTGGGAAGAAGATAGCAAGCATCGCAGATTCCCCATCTCCGAAGAGAACATTGCGGAAGTGGTAAGTATGATGACGGGTATTCCTGTTAAGCGCATGGTGCAGGCTGAAACCGAAAAACTGCGCCGCATGAGTGAAGACATGCAGAAGATGGTAATTGGTCAGGATGAAGCCATTCAAAAAGTGGTAAAAGCTATTCAGCGTAATCGCGTAGGACTGAAAGATCCCAAAAAACCGATTGGAACTTTTATTTTCCTTGGACCCACCGGTGTAGGTAAAACCGAATTGGCACGAGCACTGGCTCGACATATGTTCGATTCCGATGACGCACTTATTCGCATTGATATGAGTGAGTACATGGAGAAATTTACGGTGAGCCGCTTAATTGGTGCTCCTCCAGGATATGTGGGATATGAAGAGGGTGGACAACTAACCGAAAAAGTAAGGAGAAAACCTTACTGTGTAATTCTGCTGGATGAAATTGAAAAAGCACATCCGGATATTTACAATATTTTATTGCAGGTGTTGGATGATGGTCAATTAACGGATGGTTTGGGAAGAAAGATTGACTTTAAGAATACCATGATTATTATGACCTCCAATATCGGAGCCCGTCAGTTGAAAGATTTTGGCGATGGTGTTGGATTTGCAACGGCTACCCGTATGGAAAATGCCGAAGAAAATAATAAAGCAGTAATTGAAAAAGCACTGAAGAAAACGTTCTCTCCCGAATTCTTAAATAGAATTGATGATGTGGTGGTGTTTAATTCCCTCAGCAGAGAGAATATCTTCAATATCATTGACATTTTGATGAAGGGCGTTGATAAGCGATTACATGCAATCGGATTCGGCCTCGAAATCACCTTAGCTGCCAAAGAATTTATTGCCACTAAAGGATACGATTCGCAATTTGGTGCCCGTCCTTTACACAGGGCTATTCAGAAATACCTCGAAGATCCGTTGGCAGAGGAAATTCTCAACATGAACATTAAGGAAGGCGATGTATTGGTTGCCGACCTGGTGGGGGATGAGAATAAACTCACTTTTACGTTTAAAGATCGGGTAATAGAAGATACAAAGCCGGAAGTTAAAGAATCCTAAGGGCTATTGTCCCCAGCGATACGTATCAATTGATAGATTCGCCAAATCGAGTACACGGTCCACAACGGTATTTACCAAGGCTTCTATGGTAGTGGGATTACTGTAAAAAGACGGGGTAGCCGGACAAATAATACCACCTGCCAGGGTAATGGTTTCCATGTTTCGAATATGGATCAGGTGATAAGGCATTTCGCGGGGAACAAGAATTAATTGTCTTCTCTCTTTCAGCATTACGTCGGCAGCACGGGTAATTAAATCGTCGCTGATTCCTGCGGCAATTCTGCCTAGGATGCCCATACTACTGGGCATAACAATCAAACTGTTATACCGAGCAGAGCCAGAAGCAAAGGGAGCCGAAAAATCATTTTTTTCAAAAAACCGAAAGGGATAGCGGCTATAATCGTCGTTGTTCAACTCTGAGCGCCAAATATAGCGGGCATTATCGCTCATTACCACAGAAATTTCTTCGGTTTGAGCTTGCAGTGTAACCAGCTTATCCAATAATTGTTTTGCATAAATGGCACCACTGGCTCCCGTAATGGCAATTGCTATTTTTTTACCCATATTTGTCTATAACAAGGTTAGTCTCTATTAGTTCAGGATAAGAGTTCCCTGAATGCAAAAGTATCCCCAAAGGTAAGCTGCAATCAATTAGGCATACATAATTTCGTAGTACTCATGTGCCATTCGATTGCTGTCGAACTGGAAACGCACATCCCGCATACCATTTTGCTGAATCTGGCGCCAGGTATCGAAATTCTCGTAGTACATAGGCAAAATCTGCTCATTCAGGATTTCATAAACCTTTTTCAGATCGTATTCATCCTGTTCGTGCACCGACATGTTGTCGTAATCGGCTTTGGGCACTACAAATCCATTGTTGCCATTGTTGATAAATTCGGGAATCCATCCATCGTCGGTAGAAAAATTAACGGCACCGTTCATAGCAGCAGTCATACCACTGGTTCCTGATGCTTCGCGAGGTACTCTTGGATTATTGAGCCAAACATCGGCAGCTTGTTTCATACGCTTGCTGAGGCCGAGTTCATATCCGATTAACACAGAAACGTTCTTATAATTTTTGCTCAGGTGTACGAGCTTATTGAATTCCGAAATGGCCGGATAATCAGCAGGGTAGGGCTTACCAGCCCAGATGATTTGAACAGGGTACTTTATGTTAGAAAGTAATTCTTCAAACCATTCCATATTGTAGGTGAGCATGTCGGCACGCTTATATCCCGCAAATCTTCTGGCCCAAACAATGGTTAGTATATTCGGGTCCATTACTTTACCGGTTTGATCAGCTACTATTTCAAACGCTCTCTTCTTCAGATATTTTTTCCGATCGTCGAATACCGCATCATTACCTTCCTCCATTGCACGGTATAATTGCTTATCGCTCCAATATCGCCAGTTTTGAGCATTGGTGATGTATGTGATGGGACAAATTCCTTCTTGGTTCTTCCACATTTCGTTGCTCACAACACCATGTAAAGCGGATACGCCATTGGCCTTACGGGCAAAGCGCAACGCAGCTAAGGAATGGTTAAACTTGTCGTCTTTAATATCGGTTATTTTGCGTACTTCATCAATGGATAAGCCACAGAAATAACTCATCTTATTACAAAGATAGATATCGTGTTTTTCGTTACCGGCTTCTTCGGGAGTGTGGGTGGTAAAAACCAAGTGTTCCCTAACTTTTTCAATGCTCTTGAACTTATTCAACAAATAGAAAGCGGAAGAAATGCCATGCGCTTCATTCAAGTGATAAACTTCGGGATTGAATCCTATCTCGTCTACCAATTTTGCTCCGCCCACTCCTAATAAAATAAACTGTGCCACTTTGGTAGCCACATTGGCATCATACAAACGATGCGTAATGGTTTGCGAAACATAGTCGTTCTCCGGTAAATCGGTACTCAATAAAAACAGGGGAGCGCTGTTAAATGTAGATGGGTTCAGGTAATATGCTTTAACCCAAACCGGATGCTCGTGAATCAGAATCTGAAATTTGATATCCGTTTCTTCTAGAAAACTGTAGATTTTTTCCATGAAGGTTACTTCAAGGGTCTGGTCTTGATTGCGTGCCTGATCGTAGTAACCATATTTCCATAATATACCTACGCCAATTAAGTTTTGGCGCAATTCGTATGCACTGCGTAAATGCGAACCGGCCAAAAATCCTAATCCACCGCTGTATATTTTTAAGGGCTGATGTATGGCGAATTCCATTGAAAAATACGTAACCCGCTTTTTGTACTGTTCGTTAATATCATACGGAACCTTGTACGACCTAAAGCTCATAACCAATTGATTTTGAATAAATAAAATGCAATATACATCAAAAACCTTAAAATGTACTTTTTACACATTAGCGAACGCTAGTGGAAGGCGTTTTTAACTTAGGATTTTTACGGCTGGGTTTCTTCCTTTTAGGGAACTGTTCATCCAGCAAACACTTGATACCGCGGTAGTTTCCACAAGAGCCGGTTTCTTTGCATTCGATACCATTATCGGTAAAATTAAAATTTACTATACAGGGATCACCCGACTTTCTGAAAACACCCTTGCGGTTGCCGGTTAGTTGCATGGTACCTTTTATTTCCCCTATACAACTTCCATCATTTTTCTCTACATGTAAAAAGAAAAGTAATTTGCCTGCACTATTACCATCGCGCACAGAAATAAAGTTTTTCTTATCACTGCCATAATCCCAGCTGAGCGGATTTAATGCGGGAAAACTATCAATCGGGTTAATAACTACATTCATTTTTATGTCTTCATTGGAATCGTTTACAATTACCATGAAACTTCCTTCCGTAGGATAAATCCATCCTGTTTTGGTATATATCGATTCCAAATCCTTTCCCGTTTTTTCGCGCACTACCAGAAACGTTGGTTCCCGGTTAATATGAACGTAATGACGATACCTATCGTCCATTTTATTATACAAAAATGCTTTACTATCTAAGTATTCATTTTTTTGGGAAGTAACAATTACATACAAATGAGCTTCCCGGTTGGGTGTAATTGAAATAAATAATAAGTATACCTCATTGGTTTTGGTAATTTTTCCGATTGCCCTAAAATGAGTTCCCTTTTTTTGCTTCCCCACCAAGGTTTGCAGGGTGCTGTCTGGATAAAATTGGGTAAAAGCTTTATAACCGATTTTAGCAGTATCGGATAATTTAATCAGATTGGTATCGGCAATAACAATCGGCAGCTTTAGTTCTGTAAACAATGCCAAAAAATCAGTTTGCTTTAGCGGGGTATTGCCAGAATAGTCTACTGGTTGCTGGCTGCAGCCCATCCATACAAATAAGCAAATGCATAACCCCAAACGACCATATTTAAAATGTAAACCCATTTGCAATAGGATTGTGAATCGACGCAGGTTAAAAATAAGGTTTTCATAGTAAATGGGAAATATTATTACATCACCTGATTGTTAAATTCAATTCTCTTTAACCGCTTAGATTAAAATTACAGTATTTGAAAAATAAATTTTAGATTTGTCTAAATTTTATTTTAAGAACTATGTTGTATACCATTGCCGAAGAAAATTATATCAAATCTGTCTATCACTTGCAACAGCAATCTGCATTGGTAGCCACCAACCACCTAGCCGAAGCCCTGCAAACCCAGCCCGCCTCTGTAACGGACATGGTAAAGAAATTAATGGGTAAAAAACTGGTGCATTATGAACGCTATAAAGGGGTACGTTTGAATGCGGCAGGGAAGAAACTTGCTTTACAAATTATCCGTAAACACAGGCTTTGGGAATATTTCCTGGTAAATACCCTCGAATTCGGCTGGGATGAAGTGCATGAAGTAGCCGAACAGTTGGAACATGTGAGTAGCGCTAAATTAATTGAGCAACTCGATCGTTTTCTAGGTCATCCCCGTTTCGACCCCCATGGAGATCCGATTCCTGATAAAGAAGGGAAACTAGCTTTCCGGCAGCGCTTACCCATATTAGACCAACCCCATCTAAAGTGGCTGGAAATTACAGCAGTAGGGGATGAGTCACCCGCATTATTGGAAATGTTGGGGCATCATCGTATTCAACTCGGCACCCGAGTGCGCGTATTGCGATCTTTTAGCTTCGATGGTTCTATAGAAATTTCGGTAGCCGATCAAAAACCGGTTACCATTAGTAACCAACTGGCAAAAACATTATTGGTAAAAATCATTGATCATGATTAACCCTACTTCGTCTCATCATTCGCTCAGCGAAGTTCATGAAACCGTGGATACTACCCTTCCCCGCAAAGGGTGGAGACGGGTACTTGCCTATATTGGTCCGGCCTATCTGGTAAGTGTTGGTTATATGGACCCAGGTAATTGGGCAACGGATTTACAAGGTGGCGCCCGATTTGGCTACCAACTGATTTGGGTGTTGTTGATGAGTAACTTAATGGCATTACTACTGCAAAGTTTAAGTGCTCGATTGGGCATTGTAACCCGCCGTGATCTGGCACAGGCCAATCGGGAAACCTATCCGCCCCTGATTAACTTTAGTTTGTACATCCTCTCCGAAATTGCCATTGCCGCCTGTGATTTGGCCGAAGTGCTGGGAATGGCCATCGGCATTCACCTTTTAACCGGATTGCCATTACTTACAGGAACCGTAATTACTGTGTTAGATACCTTCCTGTTTTTACTGCTCCAGCGTTTTGGTATTCGAAAAATGGAGGCTTTTATCATCGCTCTGGTTGCCATAATCGGACTTTGCTTCTTATTACAGATTGTAATGGCAAAACCGCAATTGGGTTTGGTAGCAACCGGATTAATTCCACAACCGCTGAACAACGAATCTTTGTACATCGCCATTGGAATAATTGGTGCCACTGTTATGCCACATAACTTGTACCTGCATTCAGCATTGGTGCAAACCCGCAAAATCAGCTCTAGTCGTGAGGGTATTCGAAAAGCCATTCGCTATAATTTTATTGATAGTACCATTGCCCTTAATGCCGCATTTTTAGTAAATGCTGCTATCTTGATTCTAGCAGCAACGGTATTTTTCTCTACGGGAAATACACAGGTAGCAGAAATACAAGAAGCACATCGCTTATTACAACCCCTGCTAGGCAATAAATGGGCACCTATTCTGTTTGCAGTTGCGTTAATAGCTGCCGGACAAAGCTCTACCATCACTGGAACCATGGCAGGACAAATTGTTATGGAAGGGTATCTCCACCTGCGCATCAACCCTTGGTTACGCAGATTAATTACCCGGTTAATCGCCATAGTTCCGGCCATGTTGGTGATATTTATTTATGGAGAAAGTAAAGTAGACGCTCTGCTAGTGGGCAGTCAGATTGTGCTGAGTCTTCAGTTAGGCTTTGCGGTGATTCCCTTAATCCATTTTGTGAGTGATAAAACAACCATGGGAGAATTTGCCATTTCAACGCCTATTAAAATACTTTCCTGGATAGTGGCTGGTATTTTGGTTACCCTCAATGGCAGACTGGTAATACAAGTGTTGACGGTTTTTTATGAGTCGGATATATCCATACTATTAAAATCAGCCATGGTAATTCCTATAATTTGGCTTAGCTGGTTATTTCTGGTAATGACTTTCCTGCCATTTTTCAAAAAGAGGAGGGCACGTAAAAAAGCCTCTCTACATGGAGAACCCATGCCCATCATTCAATTAGATCCGGTTCAGCACAACTGTATTGCCATTGCCCTTGATTTTACGGAGGCTGATAAATTATTGATTGAAAATGCCGTTGCCAGAAGAAATGATGCAACCACGCTGGTTTTGATACATGTGGTAGAAAGTGCTTCTGCCGGTTATCTGGGAGATGCCAGTGACGATGAAGAAACCCGCATGGATCGGCTTCGGTTGGAACAATATCAGCAGCAATTGATTGCTCTGGGTCTTTCGGTTACTATCCAACTGGGCTATCGGAGCCGGGTTAGGGAAATTGTTCGCATCACACAAGAATGTAAGGCGGATATGTTGGTAATGGGTGCTCATAGGCATAGTGGCTTGAAAGACTATCTTTTTGGCGAAACCATCGAAGGGGTTCGACATGCTTTATCCATCCCGGTTTTAGTAGTAAACATTCGATAAACCCCTGAATTTTATTACCTTCGCAATCATTATTTTATTCAATAAAAGTAACATACATGCAAGCTAAAATTAAAGTTGCCAACCCCGTGGTTGAACTGGATGGGGATGAAATGACCCGAATTATCTGGAAATTCATAAAAGACAAATTGATTCTTCCCTATCTCGAACTCGACATCAAATATTACGATTTAGGAATGGAATACCGCGACGAAACGAACGACCAGGTTACTATAGATGCCGCAAATGCGATTAAACAATACGGAGTAGGTATCAAATGTGCCACTATTACGCCCGACGAGCAACGCGTAGAGGAATTTAAGTTGAAGCAAATGTGGAAGAGCCCTAATGGAACTATTCGGAATATTCTGGATGGTACCGTATTCCGTGAGCCAATCGTTTGTGCGAATGTTCCCCGCCTAGTTCCTAACTGGACGGCCCCCATCTGTATCGGTAGACACGCTTTTGGAGATCAATACCGTGCCACCGATTTTGTTACCAAAGGAAAAGGTAAGCTCACCATCAAGTTTGAAGGCGAAGATGGCAATGTGATTGAGCATGAAGTATTCAATTTCAAAGGCGACGGTGTGGCTTTGGCCATGTATAATACCGATGAGAGCATCAAGGGTTTTGCCAGAAGCTGTTTTAATACTGCTTTGGCAAAAAAATGGCCTCTGTATTTGTCAACCAAAAATACCATCCTGAAAAAATACGATGGTCGCTTTAAAGATATTTTTGAAGAAATCTATCAACAAGAATTTAAAGCCGCTTATGAAGCAGCTGGTATTACTTACGAACATCGATTAATTGATGACATGGTTGCCAGTGCCCTAAAATGGAATGGTAATTTTGTATGGGCTTGTAAAAACTACGATGGAGATGTGCAAAGTGATACGGTAGCACAGGGATTTGGTTCGCTGGGCTTGATGACTTCCACCTTGATTACGCCCGATGGAAAAACCATGGAAGCTGAAGCAGCCCACGGAACGGTTACCCGCCATTACCGCGACCACCAGAAAGGGAAACCCACTTCTACCAATCCCATTGCTTCTATTTTCGCATGGACAAGAGGTTTGGAGTTTCGGGGTAAATTAGATAACAATGCCGAACTGATTAATTTCTGTCAGGCACTGGAAGCAGTTTGTATTGAAACGGTGGAAAGTGGTAAAATGACGAAAGACCTTGCCGTATGTATCCACGGTAACAAAGTGAATCATAGCGAGCATTATTTATATACAGAAGAGTTTCTGGATACACTGGATCAGAATTTAAAAGCTAAACTTGCCAAATAAATAGCAGGTTTGAACACATAAAAAAAGGTTGACTCTAATTAAGTCAACTTTTTTTATACGATAGATTCTGTGAACTCTTTCTTATTTCAGTACTTCTTCAATTACTTGTCCAACCGAGCCACTTGGAGCCTGAATATGCAAGAGGGCAGCGAGGGTAGGCGCAATATCCGTCATATGCGTTTCACGATTGGTTTTACCTTTTTTAATGCCCCAGCCATACCATAAAAGTGGGATATGGGTATCATACTGAAATGGGGAACCATGTGTAGTGCCTGTTCCAGTGCCACTGAAGTAGCCTGATTTTGGGATATACTGTACATCACCGCTGCGAGAGGGATGAAAACCGTTGGCCATCATTTCACGGAATTTTTGAGGAAGGGGAGTAAGCAAAATATCATCGGTAGCAAATGCATGGGTGATATTTTCATTCTTCATCAAAAGATTTACGATAAAATTTTTAATTTCAACCATATCAGCTTTGGAAGTATCCATTCTTTTTCTGCTAAGATATACCTGCTCATTCATGATGCTGGCAATCGCATTTTCAACGCCAAACTTTTGCTTGATTTGCAGGTTCATTTCCTTCATCATACCGGCATCTTCTAGTAATCCACCGGGTAATTTATTCTCCTTCATAAATCCGGGAATATGCGCAACGGCGTGATCGGCGGAAAGAAATACTGTATAGGCATTCTTTCCAATTTGTGCATCTAAAAACTGCAGCAATTTACCCAATTCCTGATCTAAGCGAACATAATCATCCGTGTTTTCCCAAGAGTTGGGACCAAATGAGTGTCCAATATAATCGGGAGAAGAGAAGCTGATGGCAATAAAGTCAGTTGCACTTCCTTTGCCCAAATTTTCGCCGATAATAGCAGCTTTTGCCATTTCAGCGGTTAGGGTATTTCCCATAGGAGTACTGGAAATTTTTGTGTAGTCTTTTCCAATAAACTTGCTCATATCGTAAGGGAATCCGTTGGCATCTTTGCCAAATGGTTTGCTTTCGTATACTTTTTCATCCGCCGTTGCATAACTTTTATAAGTTTCGGCAGGAAGAGCCAATTTCCATCCGTTTTGATAAAGTGAGTCGGGTAATTTTCGTTGGTTAAAAGCCTGAGCCCATGCTGGCAGCTCAGTGATATAATAGGTGCTGGAAATAAAATTGCCGGATTTGCCTTCATACCAATAGGCCGCATTAGCTGAATGGCCAGCTGGTAAAATCGCACCGCGGTCTTTAATGGCGATGCCCACCACTTTACTGGCAAATTGATTAGACATGCGCAATTCATCGCAAATGGTGGTGGTGAGCATATTTTTAGGACTCATCTGCCCATCCTCTTCTGTTTTTCCGCCAACCCCTTTTACAGATTTGTCTTCACTGCAATACATGCCTTTATTGCTGCGGTTTTCCCACCAGTTATTACCCACAATCCCGTGAAGTGCAGGCACACTGCCAGTATAAATTGCGGTATGTCCGCAAGCCGTAACGGTGGGTGTATAGTTAATCAAGGTATTATCACAAGAAAAGCCTTCACCCAACATACGTCGGAAGCCCCCATTGGCCTGAAATAAAGGATAATAGCGGGTTAAGTAATCCCAACGCATCTGATCAATCACAATACCAACCACCAGCTGGGGTTTAGCAGGTGAGGAAAAGGCGTTTACCGGGACTTTTTGTGCCAACAGATTACCTGCCAATAGAAGGACTAAGAGTAGGGAGGGGATTCTCATAAAAAAAATTAATATAGGTTGTGAATTAGCAATTTACGCCAAGAATTTGACTAATAACAGGTTAGATTAAGTATTAGGAAATCGAAAAGTAGGTTAAGCGATAAATTTTCGTAAATTTGCATCATTATATTTGAATTAATTTTTTAGCAATGGCAGATATTTTTGAAAAATTATTGAAAAATGCAGGTCCTTTAGGTATGCATCGGAAACGTGCACACGGGTATTTTGCATTTCCTAAACTAGAGGGTGAAATTTCGAACCGAATGAAGTTTCGGGGGAAAGAAATGGTAGTTTGGAGTTTGAATAATTATCTCGGATTAGCGAATCATCCCGAAGTACGCAATGCAGATGCCGATGCGGCTGCCCAGTTTGGGTTGGCTTACCCAATGGGAGCCCGTATGATGAGTGGAAACAGTAATTACCACGAGCAACTGGAAAGCGAATTAGCTGAGTTCGAAGGCAAGGAAGATGCTATTCTGATGAATTTTGGTTATCAGGGGATAATGAGTGCTATTGATGCTATTTGCAATCGGCATGATGTGATTGTATATGATGCCGAATCGCATGCCTGTATCATCGATGGTTTACGCTTACATCCTGGTCATCGTTATGTATTCAAACACAACGACCTAGAAGATTTTTGCAAGCAGATGGACCGTGCCACTCAATTGATTGAAAAACAGAAAACTGGTGGCATACTGGTAATTACGGAAGGAGTCTTTGGCATGGCCGGAGATCAGGGTAAATTGATTGAAATTGTAGACCTGAAATCTAAATACCAGTTTAGATTGTTGGTAGATGATGCCCATGGTTTTGGTACACTGGGTAAAACCGGAGCCGGAGCAGGAGAGGAGCAGGGTTGTCAGGATGGTATTGATTTATATTTCTCCACTTTCGCCAAATCAATGGCTTCAATTGGCGCTTTTATGGCGGGAGATAAGGATATCATCGATTTTATTCGCTACAATATTCGCTCTCAGATTTTTGCCAAGAGTTTACCGATGCCCATTGTGCTGGGTAACCTGAAGCGCTTAGAATTGCTGCGTACCCAACCGCAATTGAAAGACAAATTGTGGAGCAATGCAATGAAACTGCAAAAAGGATTAAAGGAAAGAGGATTTGATATTGGAAATACCAATACCATGGTAACTCCCGTGTATATGAAGGGTGGGGTAGAAGAAGCAACTGCCATGGTAACTGATTTGAGAGAGCATTACCGTATTTTCTGTTCTATTGTGGTATATCCCGTAATTCCAAAAGGCCATATTATCTATCGCCTAATACCTACTGCAGCCCATACCGATCAGGATATTGAAGAAACCCTGCAAGCTTTCAGCGAAACCAAAGCCAAATTAGATGCTGGTGCCTATCGTGTTGAGATGATTCCCGATATGGCAGAAGTTAAATAATCCTTCAAACTATTACATAAAAAAATGCCTTCTACACAGAAGGCATTTTTTTATGTCTATACCTATTAGTTTATAAACCTTTAATCAAATCGTTGGCCATGCGAACATAGTCATTGTTTTTAGCTTCAGTAGCTAATTCAACACATTTTTGTGCACTGGCTTTAGCAGAAACTTTATCACCCATATCTTTCTGAATGCGTGCCTGTTGAAGATATAACCAGAATGCTTTCGGATTTGCTTCAACCGCTTTGCTAGCATTGCTGAGGGCCTTATCTAAATCCTTATCCCACTCGTAATAGAAATTAGCAGCAGAAGAATAGCTGGCCGGATTAACAGGTGAGGCAGATAGGGCTTTTTCTACCTGAGCACGGATTCTATCCTTTACATTAACACTCATTGGGATAGCGACGGCTGTTTTTGCCCACAAAAGGTGTAATTCGCAACTTTCAGCTTTTACATCCACAAACTGGAAAGTGAATGTTTCAACTGAGCTAGCATTTTTTGCTGGCTTTACATTAAAACGGTGAACATCTTCGCTGGTTTTGTAACCATCCAGTCCGCTATTGGTTAAACCCTTGTTGAAAATGATTTCCCAATAGTCTTTTCCAGGAATAGTATAAATCACATACATACCGCTGTCTAATAATTTTCCACCTACCATTACTTGATCCGTAAAACGAATTTTAGTGGCTGAATTAGCACCGGTTCTCCACATTTCACCTGTTGGAACAAAATCTCCTTTCTCTTTAAAGGGAACACGTCCTTTAAGGCTAGGTCTGGAATACATCAACTCAATAGAACCTAAACCGAATTCCTGGGTGATTTTTTGGGTAGGACTAGGTTGTGGCATTTTAATTTGTGCCATGGCAGACATTGATAGCAAGGTAGCTGCCACGAGAAATATTTTTTTCATGTGTACTTGGTTTTAGGTTCAAAGGTATAGAAACCAATTGTAATTCAAAGCTGAAAAGCCGGATGAAATCTTTGCAGGGTATCGCGCAAAAAATCACGGTTCAGGTGAGTATAGATTTCGGTTGTGGTTATGCTCTCGTGGCCCAGCATTTCTTGCACGGCACGTAAATCGGCTCCGCCTTCTACCAGGTGGGTGGCGAATGAATGGCGGAAAGTATGGGGGGAGATGATTTTGGTGATGCCAGCCTGTTGAGCCAATGACTTGATAATGTAGAATACCATAACCCGACTTAAGGGCGCTCCTCTTCGGTTTAAGAAGAGAAAATCTTCTTGTAAGGGCTTGATGGTAATATGCGATCGAATATGTTCGGTATATAAACTGATATACTGCATGGCAGAGCGACCGATAGGAATCAATCTTTCTTTATTGCCTTTGCCAATTACCCGAATAAATGCATCGTCGGGAAAATAGTCGGAAAGGGTAAGGTGTATCAGTTCACTTACTCGTAAACCGCAACTATAAAGGGTTTCGAGCATGGCTTTGTTGCGTACGCCTTCGGGAGTGCTAACATCAAAGCAAGCAAACAATTTTTCAATCTCTTCTACACTAAGCGTATCGGGAAGGTGCCGGGGCGTTTTAGGGGCTTCCAAAAGGGCTGACGGATCGCGGGTTACCATTTGTTCGGTAATACAGAATTTAAAGAAACCCCGAATACCCGAAATGATGCGGGCCTGTGATGTGGCAGACAAGCCTATTTTACTGAGCCATTGAACAAATTGTTGCAAATCGAATAGTTCTATATCCCCGGGTGCTTTGCTGATGCCGGAAAGGGAAAAATAACGGGTAAGCAATTCTACATCATGCAAATAGGCAGTAACCGAATGATCACTGAGTGATTTTTCTAGTTGTAGCCAGGCTTTAAATCCTTTTAAATAGGTTTTCCACATGAGTAGCTGCGTATACTACTTAAACGAAATGATTAGCGGGATATTATTTTGGAATTACCAACGGGCTAAACGATATTGCAAAGATATACCTATCCACCACATTTTTTGCTGTATGCAGGTTAATTTACGCTCGTTCAAACAAAAAGTTCGTTATCACAAATCTGCTTTTAAACGCTATCTGGGAAAAATAGAAAAGAACCCTCCCCGCAACCTCGACAAGATAGCTGAACAAATAGATGCTGAAGTATGGAAGGAAATCGATTGCCTCAGTTGCGCCAACTGCTGTAAATCGATGACGCCTACCTTTACCAAAACAGATGTAAAACGAATTTCCGCCCACCTTGGAGTTTCGCCAGCCGCTTTTACAGAAAAATGGCTTACCTACGATAAAAAAGAAGGGGACTGGATGAATAAACAACAGCCTTGCCAGTTCTTAGATAAAACCACTCATTTTTGCAGTATCTATGAGGTTCGTCCGGCCGATTGTGCCGGCTTTCCGCACCTGAAAAAGAAAAAAATGACCGACTATATTCACGTGCACCAGCAAAATATCGAATATTGTCCTGCCACTTACCGCATGGTAGAAAAAATGCAGGAAAGGTTGTAAGCGTATTAAAAATAAACATCTTCAATCATCAGAAATTCGCGCAATACCGAATCGGTAATGGTAATGGCAACTACATCAAACTGAATGTATTTCCATGCTGGGTTGGCTTCCAAATAGGCTTCTGCTGCATTTTTTAGGCTGTTCATTTTCTCTCGGGTGATGCTTTCCTCGGGATATCCATAGCGGAGCGATTTTCGGGTTTTCACCTCAATAAAATGTAGTCGGTTTTCGAAGGAAGCAATGATATCCACCTCCCAATATCGAAACTGCCAGTTTCGCTCAAGAATGGTAAATCCCCGCTCTTGTAGTGCAATGGCTGCTAATTCTTCCCCCAAGTTTCCGGTATCTTTATTAGTTTGCATGGCTACTTTTTTACAAAAATATTCCTGAAAAAGAAGCTTGTTTACGTATTTGTTACCCGACTAATTACGTTATTTGAATATGGAAAACATTTTCCCCTTACAGGGTACCCTTATGCACTACGATTGGGGAGGCCAACATTTTTTACCTGAACTCTTAGGTATTGCCAATGAGCAGGGTAAGCCTTTTGCAGAATATTGGATGGGAGCCCATCCCAAATCATCATCCATCATTCTGGTTAACAATCAACCGGTAAAGCTGGTAAATGCAATTTCGGATGATCCGAATCACTATTTAGGGGAACGCGTGGCAGCTCGTTTTGGTAGTCTTCCCTTTTTATTTAAAATTCAGGATGTGCAACATATCCTGTCAATCCAAGTTCATCCCACCTTGGAAGAAGCAATGGCAGGTTTTGAAAAAGAAGAAAAAGCGGGAATTCCGATAGATGCTCCTAGTAGAAATTATAAAGACAAAAACCATAAACCCGAAATGCTGGTAACGCTCAGCGATTTTTGGTTGCTGCACGGATTTTGCGCACCTGAGTTAATAGTTAAAAGATTAGAAGACATACCAGAATTCAATGTATTAAAGCCTTTATTCAATAAAGATGGTTTAGAAGCTGTTTATCAATTTGTTATGGAAATGGATTCGGCAGATGCTCATTTCTGGTTATTGAATCAGGTGAAGCGTGAAATTCGAAAAATGAGAGAGGGTGAACTAACACCCGATGATCCTGGATGGTGGGTAGCCCGTTTATATCCAGATTCAGAAGAGCCTGCACAAATAGATAAAGCCATTTTTTCAATATATATCCTGAATATTGTTTATTTACCCAAGGGAGCCTCTTTATTTCAAAGTGCTGGGTTACCGCATGCCTATTTGCAAGGCCAATGTGTAGAATTGATGAGCAATAGCGATAATGTTTTGCGGGCTGGTTTAACTCCCAAGCATATTGATGTGCCTGAATTAATTCGACTGACCCGTTTTGAAACCACCCATCCGAATATCCAATCCGGGCAAGAGGGTGTGGCAGGTGAAACCCATTTTCCTGTTCCGGTGGATGATTTTGCCCTTACCCGTTTAACGATTACCCACGACATCAATTATCAGCACAGAAGCAGTTCACCGGAAATTCTTGTGGTTATTGATGGAGCTGCCTTATTTAACCAAGAACTTGTTTTAAAAAGAGGGGAAGCAATATATGTTTTGCCAAACACCGATTATCAAATTACCAGTTCGGGTTCAGTTTCTTTGTTTAGAGCTTGGGTACCTTGATTTTGCTCATTTTTACACAGGAATTGGCAGTCACAAGAATTCGGGGTAAATTTGTGTATCCATCTTATATCGCATGAAAATAAATAAGACACAACTGATTGCTTTAGTGCTTATGTTAGTGGCAGCTACCATTTACAGAGCTATGCCGGGTCGTCCATGGGGGTTTGCTCCTCAATGGTCTATCGCACTATTCAGCGGAGCATTGTTTGTAAAAGATAAAAAATGGGCTTTCCTGTTTCCACTTTTATCAATGCTGGTTTCTGATGGTATATATCAGTTATTATACTCACGTGGTTTATTTCCCATGCCTGGTTTCTACTCCGGTCAATGGGTTAATTATCTGCTATTTTTAAGTGTAACTGTTTTTGGATTTTTTATGCGATCCGATAAGCCTTATCAGGTTGTAGGCGCTTCTATTGCCGGCCCTACGAGTTTCTTTTTAACAAGTAATTTCCTGGTTTGGATAGGTGGAGGCGGTTATCATCACCCCAAAACCTTTGCTGGATTGATGAATACCTATATGGATGGCATTCCTTTCTATCAAAATAGTATCATCAGTACAGTGGTTTTTTCCTGCATATTATTCGGCACTTATTATCTACTGGCAAAAAATCGTTCAGAGATAAAGCAATTTGCGTAAGGGTTCCCTTCTTTATTTTATTGTTTGTTTCAGTTCATCCGGCGTATCCCGATTCCTTTTCATATACCAGATCATGAAGAAGATGATGCCCATCCGCAGCCATCGTAGCCAGTTCGTCGCATCGGTTATTATTAGGATTGTCCGCATGCCCCTTTACCCAATGGAAAGTAATATTGAATTCTTGTGCTAAGGCATGATACGCTAACCACAAATCCTTATTCTTTTTGCCACCTTTAAAATCGGTTTTAATCCAGTTTTTGAGCCATCCTTTTTGCACGCTATCTACTATATAACGACTATCCGTATATACTTTAACAGGAAGCCCTTTTCTATTGATTGATGCTAATCCTTTGATTACTGCCAGCAGTTCCATGCGATTATTGGTGGTATGGCGATAGCCTGCGGAAAGTTCTTTTCGGGCTGTACCCCACAATAAAAGAATACCATAGCCACCTCTTCCGGGATTGCCCCTAGCTGCCCCATCGGTATAGATAATCAACTGATTTGATTGGCTCATCTTGTAAAATATGGCATGAAATTAGTTTCAAAAATTCGAATCTTACTATCACTATTGATTTTTTGATCAAAAATGACATAAAATCGAACGGAAAAAAACAAATTATATTTGTATTTTTAGCTATGCCATATGACTATATTATAATCGGTGCCGGATCGGCCGGATGTGTTTTAGCCAACCGACTTTCCGCCAACCCCAACCACTCTGTTTTGTTAGTTGAAGCCGGTAAAAAAGATTCTAATCCCCTCATCCATGTTCCGGGTGGATACACCATGTTGAATAAAACTGCAGTTGACTGGGGTTTTTGGACAGAGCCTCAAGAACAGGTTGCTAATAGAAAAATATATTTACCCAGAGGGAAAACATGGGGCGGAAGTAGTTCTACCAATGCTATGGCTTATGTGCGGGGAAACAAGGAAGACTACAATGAATGGGCATCTTTGGGGAATGAGGGCTGGTCGTATGATGAAATTCTACCCTTTTTTAAAAAATCCGAACACAATCAACAGTTTGGAGCGCCTTTTCATAGCACACTGGGAGAATTGAATGTTACCCTTCCAGAACAGATACCACCCCTTGCAGAGAAATTTGTAGAAGCTTGCACCCAAGTAGGTATACCGGCAGTACCAGATTACAATGGAGCAGAACAAATAGGTGCCAGTGTGTTACAATTCACCATTAAAAACAATGCCCGACATAGCGCGGCGGCGGCCTTTCTAAAACCTGTACTGGAAAGAAAAAATCTTACAGTAATTAGTAAGTCAAGGGTGTACAAAATTATCCTGAAAAATAAAAGAGCTACCGGCATTGAAGTAGCGGATGCTAGAGGTACCGTTACGCAACATTTTGCCAATAAGGAAGTAATTCTGTCGGCCGGAGCCTTTCAGTCACCCCAAATTCTTCTACTTTCCGGCATCGGATCAGCGGATGAATTGAAGAAATTTGGGATATCCTGTACGCATGAACTTCCCGGTGTTGGCAAAAACCTGCAAGATCATTACTGGAGTGGGGTTAGTTGTAAAACCAATATTGCAACCAGCAACTCTACGCTGAAACCACTAAACACCATTTCGGCCCTACTAAAGTATCTATTTACCAAAAAGGGACCTTTGGCGAGAAGTCCGCTGGAGGCCAATGCATTTTATTGTTCTGATAGCCAACTCAACCGACCCGATATTCAGTTTCACTTTGGTTCTTTGGGTATTTCCGGTGATTATTCAACCGATTTTTACGATATTAATACTTTTACAAAAGAAGATGGATTAGGTATTTTGGCTATTATCCTACATCCAAAGAGCCGGGGTTTTGTGAGTTTGCAAAATAGTAATCCCGAGAGCGCCCCGCTGATTCAGCCTAATATTTTTCAGCACCCCGCCGACAGAGAACTACTTACCAATGCGTTAAAAAAAGCCATCACCATCATACATGCTCCAGCATTTCAACCCTATCTGGAGGGCGAAATAAACTGGCCTGCGCAGTTGGATGATGCATTTTTACAGGAACACATTAACAAAACCCTCGAAACCCTTTACCACCCCGTAGGAACCTGTAAAATGGGTTCGGATGAAATGGCGGTGGTGGATGCACAGCTAAAAGTTAGAGCTATCGAAGGCCTCCGGGTAATAGATGCCTCCATTATGCCCACCATCGTTTCAGGCAATACCAATGCCCCCACCATAATGATTGCCGAAAAAGGAGCCCAGATGATTTTGAGTAATTAAGGTAAACCGATGAAAATTGTGCTTGATTCGTTAATTTAGCAAATCTCAAATGAAAAGCTTTCAGTAAACACACGAAAAGCAGCGGTAAGAAATATTATGCAGCAGTCTGAATCACCAAAAAATACAAATAGAACCGTTCAAAAGTCACAAATAAATGCAGTGGCCGTTCCGGTAACACAGATAAGCAACCTTTCTATTTCCAATCAGGTTCGACAGAAAAGTGGGTTACAAAAGGTTAGCTTCTGGCTTCGGTATGCTACTCAGTACGGTCAGCAAATTTTTATTACCGGCAATCACCCGCATTTGGGAAATAATAACCTTGCCGAAGCTTTGCCTTTACAATGTTTTAATGAACATTTTTGGACTTGTTCTGTTGATTTTTCAGTCATTTCTCTGCCCGCTGAAGGCATTACATATCACTATTTAATTAAAGAGAACGGTTCGATAACTCATGAGTGGGGAGCGTATAAAAAAATAGAAAGTTCAGATGCCAACTACACAGAGTTAACCCTGTTGGATAGCTGGAATTATGCTGGTTACATTGAGAATACTTTTGAAACCGAACCCTTTCAAAAGGTATTACTTAAAAAGCATTCAGTGCTCTCGCCTTCTTCCGATCAAGAAAAGGGCACTTTCACACATCAATTTATTGTAAAATCGCCCCTACTGGAAGCTGAGGAAACGATTTGTTTATTGGGAAGCGGGGATACGCTGGGTAACTGGCAAACCGAAAAGCCTGTTTTGCTAAGCTATGTTCCCAAAACATCTATTTATGAGGTTTCACTTAATCTAGCGGAAGATGACTTTCCCATTGCTTATAAATATGGTATTTATCATTTGGGAGATAAAAAGTTCGTGCGCTTCGAAAATGGTAATAATCGGGTAATTCATAATCGGGCAGTAAGCAATACCCTGATTCGCTATCATGATGGATTCGTTTGGCTGCCCAACACTTCTTGGAAAGGAACTGGCATTGCGATACCTGTATTCAGCATTAGAACCCATGATGGATTTGGCATAGGGGAATTTTCGGATATTAAGAAACTGGTAGATTGGTCTGCACGAATTGGTTTAAAATTAATTCAGTTACTGCCGGTAAACGATACTACTGCAACCCATACAAAAGCTGATTCTTATCCCTATGCTGCTATATCTGCTTTTGCGTTGCATCCGATGTATTTGCATTTGCCTGCTATGGCCGATCAAATTGGTAGAGATGAATTGTTGGAACTGGAACCAATGCGCAAAGTTGTAAATCAAACTCCAGCAGTAGATTATGAAAAGGTAAATGAGATTAAACTGGAATTTTGTAAGCTACTCTACCAACGAACAGGTGCTGCAACCTTGGCTTCAGAAGCATTTAAACAGTTTTTTAAACACAATGAACATTGGCTGAGACCCTATGCAGCTTTTTGTTACTACCGCGACCTGTATGGGAATATCGAGTTCAGTAAATGGCCTGACCATACTGCTTGGGATGAGCAATTAATGGGAGTCTATTTTTCTGATTCGAAAAAAAGTGCAGAGGGTATTGGAATGGGCTATTATTGCTTTCTCCAGTATCATTTATTTGTTCAGCTGAAAGAAGCTACTCATTATGCTCATAGCAAGGGAATTATAGTAAAGGGGGATATTGCAATCGGGGTTTACCGAAACGGGGCAGATGTATGGCAGCAACCTGAGTTATTTAATCTGAACTTTCAAGCTGGTGCGCCACCGGATGATTTTGCTGTAACTGGACAAAATTGGGGTTTCCCAACCTATAACTGGCAAAAAATGAAAGAAACTGGATTTGCCTGGTGGAAGCAACGGTTTACTCAGATGAGTGATTATTTTGACGCTTTTAGAATCGATCATATTCTTGGATTTTTTAGAATTTGGAGTATTCCCGACCATGCTATTGAAGGTATCATGGGGCGATTTGTACCAGCTATTCCAATTATGCCTGAGGAATTAAATGAAAGGGGCATTCACCTAATTGAAGCTAGATTAACTGAACCCTTTATCAACGAACAGGTTTTATGGCAGATATTTGGGTACGATAATGAGTTGGTAAAGTCTTTATTTCTGATTCCCACCGAACAGGGCAACTATCAACTAAAACCTTCATTCGCCACGCAACAACTGGTAGAAAACTATTTTACGGAACAAGAGAATGATGGTCATCACCAAAAAATTAAACAGGGCCTTTTTCACTTGATCAGCAATGTGATTTTCTTTACTACGCCCAATGAAAATGGATATCATTTTAGATATGGAGTAGAACAAACCGCTTCTTTTCGATTTCTTCCGGATAATTACAAACAACCATTACTAGATTTGTACCGGAATTACTTTTTTCAGCGACAAGATGATTTTTGGATGAAGGAAGCCCTGCAAAAATTACCCGCTCTTAAACGGGAAACCAATATGTTGATTTGTGGGGAAGATTTGGGCATGGTACCCGGGTGTGTTCCGGCAGTAATGCAACAATTAGGGTTACTGAGTTTAGAAATTCAGCGCATGCCCAAAAATCCGGATAAGAAATTTTTCCATCCCAATGATGCACCTTATCTAAGTGTAGTTACGCCTTCTACGCACGACATGAGTACCATTCGTGGATGGTGGGAAGAAAACCGGGAAACTACAGAAGCGTTTTATCATCAGGAACTGGGCCAATCGGGAACAGCTCCTTACTATTGTGAAGCCTGGATTAATAAAGCGATTGTGTTGCAACACCTATACTCTCCAGCTATGTGGTGTGTATTTCAATTACAGGATGTATTGGGTATTGATCCCCTGTTGCGAAGAACCCACCCATCGGAAGAAAGAATCAATGTACCTGCCGACCCGAATAATTACTGGAATTATCGCATGCATATTTCATTGGAGGATTTAATAAATTCCAACGGATTAAATGATGAATTGAACTATTGTATTAAATCCAGTGGTAGGTAATCGTTATAGTTTTTAATTTTTCGCACATTAATTCACTCGATTTGCAACTGAAATATTTTTCTATTGAACTTCCATTTGAATATCCGTTTTCTATATCCGGTGGAAGAACTAAAACCCATCAGCCCTCGCTAATCGTTTCACTTTCCTTGGGCAATATAACCGGTTGGGGAGAAGCTCCAGCCATTGTATATTATGGAGTAACTGTTGAAAATATGTTATCCGTTTTGGAAGCAAAAAAAGCCATGATAGAAAAATTTGCCTTTACTACCCCTGATCGATTTTGGCATTTTTTGCATCATTTGTTACCCCTACATCCCTTTTTAGTAGCTGCACTCGACATAGCTGCCTGGGATTTGTATGGCAAACTATGTAGAAAACCGCTATTTACTTTGTGGAATACGGAATGGAAAAATACTCCCTTAACGGATTATACCATTGGTATTGATACACCCGAAAAGATGCTGCAAAAAATGCAGGCAAAACCTTGGCCTATTTATAAAATTAAATTGGGCACACCCAATGATTTGCCAATAATGCAACAGCTAACCCAAAAGTCAACCGCCACTTTTCGGGTAGATGCCAATGCAGGATGGACAACCGAGGAAGCCATGCACATCATTCCGCAACTGGCTGCCATGGGGGTAGAATTGATTGAGCAACCCCTGGCAAAGGATAATTGGGAAGGTATGCTTGCGCTTAAAGACATTTCTTCCATTCCGCTAATAGCTGATGAAAGTTGTATGTCGGAATCAGATGTTGCCAAATGTGCCGGTTATTTTACTGGTATCAACATTAAGCTTACTAAATGCAGCGGAATCACCCCAGCACTGCGAATGATTACTGAAGCAAGAGAGCAAAATTTACGAATAATGATGGGTAGTATGAATGAAAGTACGATTGGAACGGCTGCCATTGCGCATTTTCTGCCTCAGTTAGATTATGTGGATGCTGATGGTCCGCTGCTGTTAAGTAAAGACATTGCTAAAGGGTTATCCTTTTCTGCCGGTAACATACAGGTTAGTAATCAACCCGGATTAGGCGTGTTTAATATTTCCCCGATTCTTGATTGAAAAAATGTAGGATATGAATGAAGTAAGGAGAGAAAAATTACAACAGGTGCTGAATAAACGTCAATTCAATATTACTGTGGTGATGGAGAATGTGCATGATCCGCATAATATTTCAGCGGTAATGAGATCCTGTGATGCAGTGGGCATTCAGGATATTTATATTCTCAATACCAACATTCCGGAGCATAAAAAATTTGGAGCAAAAAGCAGCAGCAGTGCAGCCAAATGGCTAACCATTCATACGTTTAGTGATACAGCCGCTTGCATTACTGCGTTGCGCAAAAAATATAATAAAATTTATACTACCCATTTAACGGATAATGCCACACAACTTTATGACCTCACTCTTACCGATTCGATAGCTTTGGTTTTTGGTAACGAACATGCAGGGGTGAGTGATGAAATTCGCTCGTTGGCTGATGGAAATTTTATTATTCCGCAGGTAGGCATCATTCAGAGCTTGAATATTTCCGTAGCCTGTGCAGTTACAATTTACGAAGCATATCGGCAAAAATCATTGGCCCATCATTATGTTCAATCCAATCCGGCATTTGAGCAAGATTGGCAGGCAGTAGCTAAAAATTGGGAACTATAATTCAAAAAAACTGTAGAAAAGGCTAGTGTGCCGCATTTATCCGCTCGGCCTGTTTTCTTGTATTGGCCTCTTTGGTTAATACGGTAATACTTACATTCAACTCGAATCCAATCAGTAAAATCAAAGAATTAAAGTAAATTAGCAACATCAGTATCAAAACCGTACCAATCGATCCATACACTTTATCGTAAGAAGCAAAATTATTAACCCAGTAAGAAAAGCCCAGGGCAGTAAGTAAAGTAAGCGTTGTGGCTAAAATAGCCCCAGGAGAAAAAAGTCTCCAGCGTTTGGTTAATGAGGGAGCATATTTATAAATTATGGCAATGCCAAAATAAACAATGGCAATGATGATAATCCATCTAAAATCATTCCACCATATTACCCGCTCACTGCTTTTTAGATGCAAAATATTTTTTAGTAAATACGTGAGCTGTGTTTTTCCAACTAATAAAAGAAAAGTTGATACTACTACCAGCACAATCAGCAATAAGGTAAGTCGAATTGCCCGCCAACGTTGATGCAAAAAATACCCCTTCTTCTCTTCAATCGATTTGTCGAATGTGCGAATTACTCCCATCATGGCATTAGAAGCATAAAATACAACCAAAATAAAACCAAATGAAAATATACCCACATGTTTATCTAGCAGTCCATCTAAAATATCTTTTATAAAAAAATAGGTGGCTGAATTAGGGGCAATGTCTTTAAACAATCCCAGTAGCTGCATTTCCATTCGAGAAGCATTGGGAAAATAAGGTATCAACGAAAACAAAAATAATAAAGTAGCCGGTAAGGCCATTATCAGGTTAAAAGATATAGCTGCTGCCCGCTCATTTAATCCTACCCGGTTCACTTGAATGATAAAAAATCTAACCACATCATAAATGGGTAATTGCTGAAATCCGGGAATAACCCATTGCTTACTCTTTCGTATGATGAAGGCAATTCCTGGTGTTCGTAGAAAGATACGTTCCCATTTCATGGATTTTTCAGCTTTTTACTTTTTTGCTGATATGCATCCAGTGCTCGTTGATAAGCTCCTGCATACCGTTGGTGTTCGGCATAAGAATTACTAAAATGATGATAGCCACTAAAATCACTTTTGGCTACAAAAAATAAATAGTCGGTTGTTGGAGCATGTAAAACCCGGTCAATAGTTGCCGGTTGTGGCGTACAAATTGGTCCGGGTGGTAAACCAGAACGTTGATAAGTATTATAAGGAGAGGGAAAGGTTAAATGCTTTTCATAAATACGGGTTAAGGAAAAATCCTTTAAGGCATATTTGATGGTGGGACAAGCCTGCAGCGGCATTTTCTTTTGCAGGCGATTTAAGTAAACACTGGCAATTAGCGATTGATCACTGGCATAATTGGTCTCTTCTTCCACAATCGATGCAAGAATATATACCTGCTGAGTAGTAAGTCCCCATTTTTGAGCCAATTGTAACCGATTGTTTTGCAACCAAAACCGTTCACTGCCTTCCCGTAATTTGGCAAGTATTATTGGGAGTGTACTATTTCTGTAACATTCATAAGTATCGGGAATAACGGAGGTAAAGAATGAACTGCTATCTAACCCGAACGTACTCAATGAATCGTTATTGGTAATAAAATCCATCACAGAAGCGGAGTCGGGAATAAATTGACGGCTAATGAGTCGGGCAAACTCCTCTTTCAACCGCATTTTGGTAATAACCAGTTTGGTTACTCCTTTCCGGCTATTTTTAAGCATGCGGGCAAACTGAAAGAGGGTGGTTCCTTTTTTTATAGTGTATTTGCCCGATTGTACCGATTCCCAATCTCCATAAATATTATAGAAAATAGTAAAGATTAGTGGGAATTGTAAGATTGATTGTTGATTTATCTCTTCTAATACTTTTTCTTTCGAAATGGGCTTTGAAAGGATAAATACTTTTTCATTATCGGAAAAATCGGTTGCGGGTACTGCAAAAATGTAGAGCAACAGCCCCATTAAAAAAACAAGCAGCAAACCAAAAAAAATTCGAAACACTTTCATGTGGGTAAAAGAATAAAACCCCGTCTGCAAAACAGACAGGGTTAACAAGTTACGAAAGATTTATTTATTTTCTGGGGGAATCCACCTTAGCTGGTACAGTAGCTGGTGTAGTGGCAGGTGCAACTGGGGCTGTTTGCCCGGTAGGCACTTTTTGCAAAAGGGAATCTTTATCAGTTGTGGCTCCTCCCTTTAAAAACAAGGTAGAAAACATCGCCAGTACAGCAATAATGGCGGCAAATATCCAGGTTCCTTTTTCTAGGGTATCGGTTGTTTGCTTAACGCCCATAAACTGATTGCCAATTCCACCCACATTTCCAGATAAACCTCCCCCTTTTGGATTTTGTATCAGGATAATAAATGCCAACACAACAGAGGCTAAAACAATTAATACTAAAAATAAAATACTCATAATAACGCTTTAATTTGCTCGATTCGAACTGCAAAATAACTAGATTTTTCAGGAATTTGGAAACTTAATTTGGTAAATAACTGAATCGCCTGCTCCCGATGACCCTGTCGGAGCAAAACTTCGGCCATTGCTTCGGTTACTACTTCCTCTTTACGAACGGAATGAGAAGCATCTTCTGATACCTTTTTCTCCATTTGACTCACTTCGTTAGATTTTTCTGACTGCTTCACCTGCCGAAGCCAGTCGGTAAAACTCAATAACTTATTGGTTAAGCCATCTTTGGGTACCTGTTTTAGATTCAATTTGATGCCCTGAGAGGCAAAATAATCTACCGTATGCATGAGCTCTGCCAGCTGGTAATCTAATATGTCTGTAGACTGCACCGGCTGTTGAAAAGAATTCAATTGCGATTGCAATAGCTGGGTGAGTCTACCCGGTACTGGTTCCGATGCAGTTTGAAGGGGCTTTTCATCTGAAATAGGCATATGACCGGAAATACCCCCATCAATTTTCCGTAAAATCTCTTTTACAGCTTCTACCGTTGGTATAGTGAATAATTGTGAAGTTTCTGGCTCATCTGGTGGCGTAAAAGGAATAGCTTCTAAGGGAGCCGGTGTATCTTCTGGTAACTCAGGGTAAATCGAAATAGCTGGTGTCGCTGTTTGTACCGGCATAAATACAGTAGTTACCGGTTGTTCGTTATTCGATTGAATGGCTTCTTCTAATTGAAAGGCCCACCAACGGGGATTGTTGTAAAAAAGGGTGGCTCGGGCAGATTGTTCGGCAGCCAAGGGATGACCAACAGTATGGTAATGACAAGCCAACAAACTTTGTGCTGGACCAAAAAAAGGGTAATTACTTACTATCTTTTCAAGAGAAACTCCTGCCAACTCACCATTTTTCATCTGGCCAGTAAGGTGATATAAAGCTTTTTCTTGCAGCAGGTTCATGAGTAGGGTAGGGGATTACCAATTAGAAAAAATACGGTTAAAAATATCATCCGTGAGTGTTTTAACGGCCTCATCGGCAAGTTGTGCTTCGGCCACCGTAAAAGATTGACTGGCAGGATAATCAAAACTTCTGCTAACATCAAACTCCTCCAATTTATTAGTTTTGTTGTTCTTCCACACCATATGAACCGAAACGGTTAATCGGTTGGTATTGGCCTGCAAAGAACTAACACCAACAGTTTGACTACCATCATACGTGGTTATCACCCCATTAATTACATAATCTGCATCGTCGTTGTTGGTTCGGGTTAATTTAGTTGCCGAAATGATTTTCTGCTGAATTTTATCCGTGAGTTTGGCCGCAAATTGCGGGTTTACATAACGGGCTTTATTATCGATGTATCCAATTTTGATTGTTTTAATCGTTGGATCAATAGAGGCATCATTAAATTTATAAATACCACATCCGGTTAATAAAAACAGGGCACAACAAATTAATGCACCGACAAAAGCTCGATGGAATGATAACTGCCAGGTTTCCGATAGGTGATTCCGGTTTTTATTCTTCAATGTCATATTCCTTCAGTTTACGGTAAAGGGTTCGTTCACTGATACCCAAATCGGTGGATGCGTCTCTGCGCTTGCCTTTATGCTTTTTAAGTGCTTTTAAAATCAATTCTTTCTCTTTATCCATGATGTTGAGCGATTCTTCCACTTCCACATGCTGATGGATATCATCTTCGTGCAACAAAACCGGCTGATGAGAGATAGCAGCTGGGCTAAGCATGGAAGCGTTTGAATTCACATTGGTAACCATCGGCGGTTCAACTATTTGTTGCATATCTCCCATCAAACGTTCTCGGGCTTCTTTGATTGCGGAACCTTGTAAAGTTGGATTTTGCAAAATTTCTAAAAACATTTTCTTAATTTCGGTAACCTCTTTTTTCATGTCGAAGAACAACTTATATAAAATTTCCCGCTCATTGGCAAATTCACCGGCATTGCTTGCCGTGGAAGAAAGCATCGGTAAACGGGAACTGTTATTTTCTGGCAAAAATTTCTTCATTTCGGCACCTGAAATCAATTGATGCAAACTCAATACAGAAATTTGTTCTGCAATGTTTTTCAATTCCCGAACATTACCCTGCCAATTATGGTTTATCAACAAATTCTTTGCCTCCTCATCTAATTGTACCGGAGCTGTTTTATATCGTTCCGCAAAGTCACCCGCAAATTTTCGGAATAATAAACTGATATCCTCCTTCCTGTCGCGTAACGAAGGAACTCGAATGGGTACAGTACTTAATCGGTAATACAGATCTTCCCTAAATTTACCAGTACGGGTAAAGTCTAACAATTCACGATTGGTAGCTGCAATAACCCGTACATCTGTTTTTTGAACTTTGGAGGAACCCACCCGAATGTATTCCCCGGTTTCGAGCACACGTAACAATCGGGCCTGCGTTCCCAGCGGCATTTCACCAATTTCATCCATAAAAATTGTGCCGCCATTCACTGTTTCAAAATAGCCCTTTCTACTTTCTACCGCTCCAGTAAAAGCGCCTTTTTCGTGTCCGAATAACTCCGAATCAATGGTGCCTTCGGGTATAGCCCCGCAGTTAACGGCAATAAAGGGATTGTGTTTGCGCGCGGATAAGGCATGAATGATTTGAGAGAATACTTCTTTACCCACTCCACTTTCTCCCACAATCAATACCGTTAAATCAGTTGCAGCAACCTGAATGGCGGTACTGAGGGCATGATTCAATGCAGGTGAATTGCCAATAATGCCAAACCGATTTTTTATACTTTGGATATCCATCTGAATAAATTAATCATGCTATTTTTTCCCCTACCTGAATTCCTTTTAGCGTTCCAGAAGTGCATTCGGTAATAAGAATGTGCACATAATCGCCTTTTTGGGTATTAGGAGTTTTTGCAAAAATCACCATCTTATTATGAGTTGTTCTACCCTGCCATTCGGCATCACTCTTTTTTGAATTCCCTTCAATCAACACTTCCCAGGTACGATTCACATCTTTTTGCATACTTTCTAATGATTGTATGCGATGCAGATCGATGATTTCTTGCAGTCTCCTCTTTTTTTCTGGCTCCTGAACATCATCCTCATACCTTCTTTCAGCCAAAGTGCCCGGGCGTTCACTGTAGAAATACATATAAGCCAAATCGTACCTACTTTGCAGCATCAGATCGAGTGTTTGCTGATGATCTTCCTCAGTTTCTGTGCAGAATCCAGCAATAATATCTGTGCTGATTCCACAATCAGGCATCACTTCCCGAATACGAGCTATTTTTGATAAATACCATTCCCGGGTATAGGTTCTATTCATCAGTTGCAATATGCGATTGCTACCACTTTGCACCGGAAGATGAATATACTTGCAGATATTCGGATAACGACTCATCGTTTGTAACACTTCTTCCGTTATATCTTTTGGATGAGAGGTACTGAACCGTACCCGCAGTTTTGGTGAAATCAAAGCAACTTCGGCTAATAAATGCGCAAAAGTTATGGGAATAGCGGTTGGTCCTTCCACCCAATGATAGCTATCTACATTCTGACCCAGTAAGGTAACTTCTTTATATCCCGCATCTACCAGTTGACGGGCTTCAGATAGGATAGAGGGTAAATCACGACTTCTTTCCCTGCCTCTGGTAAAGGGTACTACGCAAAAGCTACACATGTTATTGCAGCCCCGCATAATAGATATAAAGGCAGAAACCCCATTTGAGTTTAAGCGAATGGGAGCAATATCCCCATACGTCTCTTCACGGCTCAGTAATACATTTACAGCCTTGTTTCCTTCCTGGGCTGCCGAAATTAAATCGGGTAAGGTTCTATAAGCATCCGGACCCACCACCATATCTACCAGTTGTTCTTCCTCCAGCAACTGCTCCTTTAGACGCTCCGCCATACAACCCAAAATGCCAATCAAAACGCCCGATCGATGGTTTTTTACATGCCGCAAATACATAAGGCGCTTGCGAATGGTCTGTTCAGCCTTATCCCTTATCGAACAGGTATTGAGTAAAATTAACTGCGCATTTTCCGGCTGTGCAATAGGTCCATACCCCTCTTTCATCAACAAAGAGGCAATTACTTCACTATCTGCAAAATTCATCGCACAACCATAACTCTCTATAAAAAAATACTTGGAAAAAGCATGCTTTTCTTGGTTAATTAAAAATACTTCCCCTTGTCGGGCCTCATCATGTACTTGCTCTAGTATTGCGGTTTTCATCCAGTACCTAAATTTTTTACAAAAATAGTCAATTATTATATCAAGTGTCAATTTGTCAGCATCAAAATGACTAAACTGACTATAATAAAGTGATAATTATATAATTTACTACAATTTACGAGGGTTTTTATTTGGTAGAACTACGAAAACCAAATTATTTTGCAGCTTAACCCACAAAATGACAATGAAAAACTTATTATTATTCCTTTTTGTTAGTTTCACAAGTATTCAGTTTTCCTTGGCGCAGGATAATGTAGTTACTAAATTGCGTTCGGAAACTTCCAGAGAGATTAAAAAAGAGGAAGATTCTACCCTATGGAATTGGAAAAAGGGGGGTGTTTTTAACTTAAATGTTGCCCAAGGTTCTTTGAGTAACTGGGCAGCGGGGGGTGATAATTTTTCAATGACCCTAAACGCCTATTTTAACTATTTCGTTTATTATAAAAAAGACCGGCATAGTTGGGACAATAACTTGGATATTAACCTTGGGTATGTGCAAACAACTTCTGCAGGTAGCAGAAAGAACGACGACAGATTCGACATTTTAAGTAAGTATGGATATAAAATGGATCCAAAGGGTAAATGGTTTTTATCAGGGTTGTTCAATTTCCGTTCACAGTTTTTTGATGGATATACCTATTCTAATAATATTGGAACTTTTGCATCCACTTTCTTATCCCCTGCCTATATAATTCTATCTGCGGGTTTTGATTATAAGCCAAACGATAAATTTTCCATGTTTATCTCCCCACTAACATCGAGAACTACGTTGGTAATGAATAAAGCCTTAGCTGCTAAGGGCTCATATGGGGTTCCGATTGGTAAAAATGCCTTATATGAAGTGGGTGCATTTGCTAGCTTTAATTATAACAATACTTTCTCAAAAAATATTGTTTATAAGGCCCGTTTAGATTTGTTCTCTAACTACCTCAATAATCCAGGTAATGTAGATGTATTTATGACGAATCAGTTAACCGTAAAAGTGGCTAAGAATTTTTCTGCAACGTATAGTCTCGACATGATTTATGACGATGATGTTCGTTTATTCGGACCCAATAAAACATCTCCGGGGTTGCAGTTAAAAAGCTTGATTGGCTTGGGTTACATCAAAAGCTTGAACGTAAAAAAGCGTTTAATAACCAATCCTCGGTAATATTCGGCTTTCGCTCTAGAGTTACGCAATTACCTGAATTGTATGTTTAATTTTATTGCAGAGATGTAATAATTCAGATCGATCGTTGTGTAAAATAGTTACATGCCCCATTTTTCTGCCGGGTTGTGTTTGGTTTTTACCATAGATGTGTACAAAGCAATGATCCATTGCCAACACCTCTTGTAAGCCTTGATAGATGGCTGCCCCGGAATACCCCGCTGCACCCACTAAATTTATCATGGCTGTTGGCAAAATCGGATCGGTATTACCCAATGGATATTGAAGCATAATTCGCCAAAGCATATCAAACTGGCTGCAGTAATTTCCCTCAATGGTATGGTGTCCGCTGTTATGCACCCGAGGTGCTGTTTCATTCACCCATACGTCCTGTTGTTTATCCACCAGCAATTCAATTGCAAATAAACCTGCACTATTAAAAGATTGAACCACTTTAACGGCAATGGCTTCTGCTTTCCAATATATTTCATCGGGTAAGATGGCGGGACTGATTTGATAATCTAACTGATTCAGATAGGGGTTTACCATCATTTCAACCGGGGGATATAACACAATTTCGCCCTCATCGTTTCGTGCTACCAGCATAGACAATTCTCGATGAATATCAATTTTGGTTTCCAGAATAGCGGGGGCATCAAATGCCAAATTTACATCGTCGGGTTGCTCAATTATCTGAACACCCCTTCCATCATAGCCTCCTTCACTCAATTTGTGCACTGCCGGAAGTCGATGCAGGTGTTCAGCCAAATCAGCTGCCTGCCCAGTTACAACATAGACAGGTGTAGGAATCTGATGCAGCGTATAAAATTCCTTTTGTTCAATTTTACTTTTGATGGTTTTAATTACAGAAGGATGGGGTATTACCCTTACACCTTCCAACGCTAACCGCTCCAAGGCAGCTATGTTAACTTTTTCAATTTCAATGGTCAATACATCCAACCCCTTACCAAAAGCATATACCTGATCAAAATCAGTAATATCCCCCTTTACAAAGTGATTACACAAATGAGCAGCCGAACAGTCGGTACTCTTTTCCATTACAAAAGTTTCTACTGGATAATTGGCCGCAGCCTGTAGTAACATTCTCCCTAATTGTCCACCCCCTAATATGCCCGCTTTTATCATATCAATTTGTTTAATTCCATGATTGCCAATCTGTAAAATGCGAAGATAATCCGAACCCCCCAATCATGTCTTCTAAGGGAATCAAATAATGCTATTAAAGATATAAAATATCTTATTGCACAATTTTTTAATAATATTTTATCAATCGAATCGTTCTAGTATGTGTAATTTTGCAATGATGAAGCGCATTTGGCCAGTCATATGTTTCCTTCTAACCTCCAATATCACCCAGGCACAAGCCTATGCGGTTAACTATTTGGGTACTCCAGAAAGTAGAGCTTTACCCTTTGTTGGCCGGGAAGAATTACTAAAAAAAGAGTTTGCTGAAAAAAAACTTGCCTGGCCTGCCCGTCAGCTCTATATCCGTAGTTTTAAGTACGATAGCCAATTAGAATTATGGGTGCGAAATAATCCAGCTGAACCTTTTCAATTATTCAAAACTTATAAGGTTTGTACGCTTTCTGGGGCGTTGGGACCGAAAAGATTTGAAAATGATTATCAGGTTCCGGAAGGGTTTTACTACATCAATGAATTTCGGCCTCGCAGTGAATTTCATATGGCTTTAGGCATCAACTATCCCAATGCGTCTGATGGTTTACTGAGTGATTCTGTAAAGCCCGGCGGGGGGATTTTTATACATGGTAGTTGTGTAACCACCGGATGCATACCTATAAAAGACGAGCCAATGGAGGAAGTTTATCTGTTGGCAGCTCAGGCGAGAGATTTAGGACAAGATTTTATTCCCGTTCATATTTTCCCCATTCGCTACCACACCCCCCGCAGTGAACAATTTATGGCAAAAGCTACCCGGGATAACTTCGAATACCATCGATTTTCTGCCCGATTACAGCAAGCCTTCGATTACTTTGAAAAAAATAAAAAATTACCAATTATTGGGATAAATCCCAAGGGGGAATATGTACTATTCTAAGGTATTTTCCATTTATCCATTTCCTCTTTACATTCTTGCAGGGTTTCTATACCTTTATACTGGCTTTAAGGAGTTTTCTTATCCCTGTTATTATTCAAAAAAATGACTGAACCAATCATTCGGGTTAAAGACCTGCATAAAAAATACGACGATTTTGAAGCAGTGCGAGGTATCAGCTTTGAAGTGAAAGAAGGAGAGATTTTTGGACTACTCGGCCCAAATGGTGCAGGTAAATCAACCACCCTCGAAATCATTGAAACATTACGAACCAAAACTTCTGGTAAAGTAATTGTAAAGGGGTTTAATTTGGATACCCAGCCCAATGAGATTAAGAAAATCATTGGGGTACAACTGCAAACCTCCGGATTTTATCCGAACCTGAATCTGATTGAACTAATCAACCTATTTGCCGGATTGTATAATCAAACGGTTGATCCGCTTGCATTACTGGATAAGGTAAATCTAAGAGACAAAAGCAAGGCAAAATATAAAGAATTGAGTGGGGGGCAAAAGCAGCGTTTTTCCATAGCCACCTCCTTAATCAACCAGCCACAAATCATTTTTCTAGATGAACCTACCACCGGCTTAGACCCGCAGGCAAGGAGAAATTTGTGGGAGCTGATTCGCACCATTCGTGAACAGGGCACCACGGTAATCATCACTACCCATTATATGGATGAAGCAGAAGTATTATGCGACCGGGTTGCCATTATCGATCAGGGTAAAATTATTGCATTAAATGCGCCCGGCGAATTGATTGACCAATTGGTTGAATCGGGATTTGAAAAGCCGGGGGAAGTTAAAAAAGCAAATTTAGAAGATGTATTTATTCAACTAACCGGACATGTATTACGTGAAAATTAAATAAGCAAGTATGAGTGAAGAACTGAAGTACCCCATTGGAAAGTTTACCCCAATTCCCTTCAACGAACAGGCACTGGAACAATGTAAGTTGGCAATTGAACAACTTCCCGAAAATTTAGAAAATGCATTACTAAATCTAGATGAAGCACAAATTCAAACGCCCTATCGAGAAGGTGGCTGGACGGTTAACCAATTGGTACATCATGTTGCGGATAGTCATATGAATGCCTTTATCCGATTGAAATTGGCACTAACCGAAGATAATCCAACCTTAAAAGCATACGATGAAAATGCCTGGAGTTTATTGGACGACGTTCAAAAAGTACCTGTGAATGTTTCGGTAACGCTTTTACATGCCCTTCACAACAGGTGGAGCACCTTATTAAAAGGATTAACCCCAGAGCAACTTACCAAAACAATTCATCATCCGGTTAGCGGGAGAGATATGAGTGTATGGTTTTTAATTAGTCTGTATGCCTGGCATAGTAAACACCACGTAGCCCATATAACTGCATTGAGAAACAGAAACAACTGGTAATGGATAGAGACCTTACTTGGAAAAAAATAGACTCAACTTATTTATACCAAAAAAACTGGCTGAATATTAGGGTGGATACCTGCGAAAAGCCAGATGGAAATATTGTTTCTCCCTATTATGTATATGAGTTTCCAGATTGGGTGAATGCTTTTGCCATTACCAAAAATCAGGAGATTGTACTAGAACGTCAATACCGACATGCCCTGCAACACACCGGGCTTGAATTACCGGGTGGCTGTGTTGATGAATCCGATACCAGCAAAGAAATGGCCATTGCCCGTGAATTACTCGAAGAAACGGGCTATCGCTTTGATAATTATGAGTTGCTGGGAGTAACTTCATCCAACCCATCAACCAACAGCAACTTGATGTATATGTTTTTAGCCACCGGAGGCGAGAAAATTCAGGAACCAACGCTAGACCCTGGGGAAGACATTGAAGTACAACTGGTTTCGATGGATGAATTACTGCACCTATTTAAAAACAACGCCTTTATCCAATCGATGCACGTGCATACCATTGTAAAAGCTTTGGAAAAATTGGGGAAACTACATTATTAATGGAAGGTTTCAATTGCATTCAATTCTCCTACTAGAAAAACACTTCCGCAAACCAAAATCAAATCATCCTTAGTTGCCTTTGCCAAAGCGAATTGTAGGGCATCATTTACATCTGGAATTACCTCCCCGGTTAATTGATATGCTTGGGCTAGTTGTTTCAGTTGGTCTGCTGGCATTGCCCGGGGAATTGCTGCTTGAGAAAAAATATAGGCTGCCCTTTTGGGTAAATGTGATAAAGCTCGGTTAACGTCTTTATCCTTTACCATTCCGATAATCAAAAATAATTGTTGGTAGGATATAAATTGTAATTGCTGAACCAGTTGCCGGATGCCATCTTCGTTATGAGCTACATCAGCAATTACACGGGGAGTTTCCTGTAAGGTTTCCCATCTGCCATGTAAACCTGTACTACTAACAACCTGTTGCAATGCCTGTTTTATATGCTCGGGCAAAATATTCCAACCTTTTTGGTGCAGTATTCGAATTGTGCTTAACACACATAGCAGATTGTATTGTTGATAGATACCGGGCAGATCCAATGTATACCGGAATAAATTACCCGTAGCAATCTCTTTCACCTCAATATTTAATATTTTTCCTAGCTGAATCGAAACAATTTCCCATTCCTGCTCAGTTAAATGAATAAGCGAACTTGAACTGCTGCCGGATACTTTCTCAACTACATTCCGAAATAATGGATACAGCGTGGCATCCATTTTACCAATTACTACAGGCACCTCTTTTTTAATAATACCTGCTTTTTCACCGGCAATTGCTTCTAGCGTATCCCCCAGCAAGTTCATATGATCCATACCAATACTGGTAATCACACTAACCAATGGATGAATCACATTGGTACTATCCAATCTTCCCCCCAATCCAGTTTCAATAATGGCAATATCTACCTGTTCCTGCCGAAAGTAGTCGAAAGCCATGGCAACCGTTATCTCAAAAAAAGAGGGCTGAATAGTATCTATTACGGCTGCAATTTTTTGGGTAAAATCAATTACAAATTGTTGAGAACAGGGAACTCCATTGATACGGATTCGTTCTCTAAAATCTTTGAGGTGTGGAGATGTATATAATCCGGTTTTGTAGCCGGCTTGTTGTAAAATAGCCGCTAGCATATGGCTAACGGATCCCTTTCCATTGGTACCTGCAATATGGATGGTTTTTAACCCATGTTGAGGATTACCCAATTGCTCACACAATGCAATCGTATTTAGTAAATCTGGTTTATACGCTGCTGCACCCAGTCTGCTAAACATGGGCAATTTCTCATATAAAAAACTAAGGGTTTGAGAATAATTCATATCCTAAATGATTCGGCAAGTTAACCAATCGCTTTCATTCACTTTCAAAAACCGAAAAAGGCAGGGATTACTAGTTGTGGGATATAAAATAAGGGGAAAAAACATCATACCCAAACCGAATGAGGGTGAGTAAAATAACCAGCAAAAAAAGTTTACGAATAAATTGATTCCCCTTGGCTAAAGCCATTTTTGCTCCCAAAAAACCGCCTAATCCATTCGAAACCGACATAGGTATTGCAACCGACCAAAGTATAGATCCTTTTAATACAAACAGTAAAATAGAGCCAAGATTCGTACATAAATTTATCACTTTCGCATGAGCACCCGCCCTTAGAAAATCCATGCCTAGTAGAGATATAAAAGCCATAACTAAAAAACTTCCGGCTCCTGGGCCAATAAATCCATCATAAAAGCCAAGTATACAGCAAATCAGCCATTTGGTAAGTTTTGTTGGTGGATTCGCGGAATCTTTTTTGGTTTCCTGTCCCCATTGTTTTTGAGTATACGTAAAAATGGCTACCCCAATTAATACAATCAGTATAATTGGTTTCATCCATTTGTTTCCTACAATGCTCAGTAATTCAGAGCCAGCAAAAGCACTCAGAAATGCTATTACACACATCCACCACATATCTTGCCAGTGAATGCGCACTTTCTTCAAGTATTGGATAACCGCCATGGATGTTCCGGTAAATGCGGGAATTTTTAAACTTCCAATTACTGAAGCCACCGGAAACTGTGGTAAAATAATTAAACTAGCCGGTGTTTGAATCAAGCCACCGCCTCCCGCAATTGCATCTACCCATCCTGCCAGAAAAGCAAATGCACACAATATAATGATAGTATATAATGAAATCTCCATGCGTAAAAAATGGCTAAGGAAGAAAAGGTAGCATTTTTTTTAATCGGCTGTATTGGATATTCGCCAGTATTAAACCAATTGTAACCCAGATGCCGCTAATCCAATGTTGCGGGGTAAGTTTTTCACCTAAAAAAACTACGGCTTCCCATGAACTGATAATGGGAATGAGATTGCCAAATAATACCGTTCTTCCAATACCAATTCTTTCCATAGAAGCATTCCAGCATAAAAAAGAAATCACGGAAGTGCCGGCACCTAAGTACAAAATAGTTCCCAACAAAGCGGGCGTCCATTCAATGGAAGCAACCTGCTGTTTTTCTATCAACCAGGCAGGTAATAAAAATAAACTGCCTACTGCAAATACAGTAAATAAATAAGCGTAGGGAGAAATGTTGGGCGATTTTTTTCTAAATAAAATATTGTACACTGCAAAACAAAAGGCACCTCCCAAAATCCATACATCCCCTTTAGAAAAATGAAAGTTGCGTAAGTTATGCCAACTTCCTCCAGATAGTAGCCAGAGAATACCCGTTATGCAAAATAACATACCCACTATTCTCAACCCACCGGGTTTTTCTTTTAAAAAGAAATAAGCCAGCAGGGTACTCATGATAGGGGAGGAAGTGGTTCCTATTAATGCCAGATTGATGGCGGTAGTGTAATGTCCAGCCACATACACTAAAGTATTGAACAACGAAATGCCAAATAAGGCAGCAAAGAGTAAGTTGGGAATATGTAAACGAATAATGGATAGTTCGGAACGAAATTGCTTCCAGGCGAAGGGTAATAAGATAATGGTTGCCAGCGACCAGCGATAGAAAGCAAGGGAGATAGGAGAAATTTGATTACTTACACCCCGAGCAATTACAAAGTTTCCACCCCATACGATAACTGCTATTAATGCGAGTAAAATGCCCAGAAATTCTTGAGAAATCGGGGCTTTTTTTGTTGGTTGATTCACTGCATTATGATTTTACCTGACCCCCGGCAAAATCGAATTCGAAATTACCTTTTATACGTTCGAGCGAGGGATTGAAGTACCCAAACTTGAGCGAGGGAAATTCTTGTTGTATTTCTTGCATCAATGTTTGTACGCCAATAATATTTCCCGTGTCTGTTAAATTCATTTTCCCCAGATACCAATCTGGGTCAATATTAAAATTTCTCCATTGTATCATCCGCAAACCGGTATCCAAAATAAATTGCCGAAGGGCTTCATATTCTTCTTCTGTATCGGTTATGCCGGGGAAAACAAAATAATTTATACTCGACCATCCCCCAGTATCCCGCATAACCTGAAGGCTATGGCGAATATCTTCGAAAGTATAGTTATTGGGGCGATAATACTTTTCGTAGAAATGTTTTTGTACAGAATTAGTACTCACCCGAATACTGTTTAAGCCGGCTTCACACAATACCCGAACTGCCTCGGGATTGCTTCCATTGGTATTTATGTTGATACTTCCGCGGGGAGTGTGTTTTCTGATTTCAATAATTGCTTCCCGAATGGTTTCCCACATTAACAGGGGCTCACCCTCACATCCCTGACCAAAACTGATAATCGGAAAGGGTGCCTGCATCAGGTGCGGAACCGTAAATTCTACAATTTCCTCCGCAGTGGGTTTAAAAGTAAGTCGGTCTTGCGTACTTACAATCGTTTCCTCTACTGGCTGAAAAGAGATGCAACCAATGCAATTTGCATTACAGGCAGGGGAGGAGGGTACCGGACATTCCCATCTGCCTAGGGATAAATTTCGGGCAGCGGGGCAATGATAGGTATTGCAGCAATTATTCATCAAATGCTGCACCAATCGATTATTGGGATAAGCTGCGAGCATCCGGTGCATGCCGGTATCAATGGCTTCCGTATCGTAACCAGCTGCTTCCTGACGAATATCTTTTTCTATTCGGGTGGCAGTAACATAGGTGGTTTGATTTTTCCATCCAGCTGCTGTATAACAGAATAAAGGGAGCGTTGGGGCATCCTCGGCAGTTTCGTAGGCTGCCAAAAATAAACCGGTATAAGCGGGAGGGATAAAAGCAGCTACTGCCCAACCTTTTTCACAAAGGCGCATACTGCCATCTTTTACATCAATACCGATTCCCCTTCTACCGGGTAACTCATATAAATTTCCACCATCGGGTAACGGAATCCAGCTCTCTTCTTCAACTGGGTGGGCATCCCAACCGGAACGACCAATGGCATATAAAGTTTCATCTTCATAAATATTTCCATTGCCATCCGAATATAAAAGAAAAGGGGAAATAATTGATTGCATGCTGCAAAAGTAAAGGATATCGGCTAAATGCTATAGCTATCAATCTCATGGAACTTTACGAGATAAATTGCCTACAATACTCGTTTACCTCAACTTCCTCTTCGGGAGAAGTTGCATTGGCTAATTCTTTTTGAAAAACCTTATTATTTGTATAGTCAATTGTTACCAAACCATCCTTTACAATAAAGTGTTGTATTTTCTTCCATTCATGAAATTTCTGAGGAAAATGATTAAAGGTAATTCCCGTTGAATCTATTCCAATTTCGATTGGTATCTGGGATTGCTTTTCAAAAATTGCAGCAGCCAGATATACAGCGCCTATATAAAATCCACTGGGGATCTGAAACCAACACAATCCTGCAATCGCAATAGGCCACATGAGTTGTGGAAATCCATTCTCATACTTCCGCGTTAATTTGAAGTAGAGCGAAATAATCAGAACAATTACCAATAAAATAAGTACTATTCTGCTAACCGATAAATGGGTGGCTGTGAAAATTAAGGCAGTTAAAAAAGTGATGCCAATAAGCACTAAACTGATAAAATGAGCAGCACGTCGCTCTTTATTTGCCAAAATCAATACAAATGGATAATCAGGCTGCATATAAATTAGGAATGATTATGGACCATAATATTACATAATCTCCATAATATTCTGGCGCCTACATTGCTATCCCAGTCTGTTTGACCCACACTTACTTCCACCAAGTCGAACCCTATCAGTTTACGACCAGATTGGGTGATTTTTTTCACCAGATAAAGCACTTGCTCCAATTCAAATCCTCCGGGTACAGGGGTTCCGGTATTGGGACAATATTTTCTGTCTAAACCATCCACATCAAAACTCAGGTAAACCTGCTGTGGCAGATGATGAATAATCTCATCAGCGATAGATTTCCAGGTTTCCCCCTCAAATTGACGGTGTTGAATGGCTTGATCTAAATATGAAATAATTCTATAATTGCTATTACAGATTTCCTGCCATTCTTCTTCCGAATAATCCCGAATGCCAGCCTGCACTAGTTTAGTGATAGCAGGAATTTCTCGAAGGGCATTTCGCATAATAGAGGCATGGGAATACTGGAAACCTTCATATCCATCTCGCAAATCACAGTGGGCATCTATTTGTAAAACACCAAACTCACCATACACTTCCGCAAGCGCTTTCATATAACCTAGGGGAGTACTATGATCTCCACCCAGCAATACTACCAATTTCCCTTTTTGCAGTAATTCTTTGGTTTGGTTGTAAACCCAATCGTTCATGAGTAGGTTGCCTTCATTGATTTCTTTCAAACTCTTACACATGAATTTGTTTTGCGAAACTTCATCTCCCTTGGAAATATAGTTGATATAAAGTTCGGCTTCTTTACGCAGATAATCGCTTTTCATTAAGAGGCGTTTATCTATCTCTTTCATAAAGAAACCTTTTTCCCAACCTCGGTCTCCATCTACATCAAAAATATCTACCTGTTTGCTAGCTTTATAAATATGATACGCAGCTCTAGAAGTTCCTGCACCATAACTCACGGTTACTTCCCAGGGAACTGGCAAAATAATCAGTTGGGCTTCTTCTTCAGAAAATGGCAAGCCAAAGATGTTGTTCTGGGTATTCCCCACTGCATTGGGGTTAAAAGGGGATTGGTCGAACATGGTAGTTGATATACAAAATCAGAATTGCAAAGTTAGCGGGTTTAAGGAATAAATTCCCGCAATTTTACAACTTACTTAAAGCAATATTGCCAAATTCTTTGTTAGAAAGATAACGGTTAGATTGTCAGATGATTCAACAAAACATCCAATTCGCCCCCATTTTTATCGCTAGTTAGCTTATCCCCTCAAATACCCGAATTTGAACTAACTTTGTACCGAAAATTGGAGTTATGAAGAAAACGAGTATTGTATTACTGGTGCTGATAGCTGCAGCCATTGTTGTTTTAATCAGCTATACGGGCGACTTAACTACCTACGAAACCATTGCCTCTGCCAAAGAGAAACCCGGAAAATTTGTTAACCTGATTGCGAAAATCAATAACGATTACCCAATGGAATACGATGCAGTTAAAAACCCCAACTACCTCAGTTTTGTGGCAGTGGATTCCTTAGGAAATAGCATCAAAGTGGTTTATCACAACAACAAACCTACCGACATGGAAAAAAGTGAGCGTCTCGTTTTAAAAGGGAAGGTGCAAGATGATCATTTTGAGTGTAAGGATATCCTTATGAAATGTCCCTCTAAATACAAAGATGCCCCCAATAACCAGACGGTTTCTAAAACCCTGTAATCGCCAGCCATCCGTTAAACTACGCTAAGAAATTTTTTCATGAACTATATAGGCGAACACCTGTTACCCGGACAAATTGGTCACTTTTTTTCCTTGTTGTTTTTGGTGAGTGCATGTGTTGCTACTGTTGCTTTTTTTATGGCTTCCAAAAATTCGGCTTTGGTTGCCGAATCGGTTAGTTGGCAAAAAATAGCCCGTAAAGCGTTTCTGGTAGAGACTTTTAGTGTATTGGCCTTATTTGTTACCCTGTACTATATTATCTCCCATCACTATTTCGAATACAAATATGCTTTTAACCACAGCGATAAAAGTTTACAAATTGAGTATTTACTTAGCTGCTTTTGGGAAGGTCAGGAGGGAAGTTTTATGTTATGGTCTTTCTGGCATTGTGTATTGGGATGGTTTTTTATTCGAAAAAAATCGATTTGGGAAAATGGCGTTTTGGGGGTAATCAACCTGGCACAGTTTTGTTTGGCTACGATGTTGATTGGCTTGTATTTTTTTAATGCAAAAGTGGGTAGCAGTCCTTTTATTTTACTCCGACACGATACGGTTGCACCTATTTTCAGTAACCCCAATTATCTACAAATGTTGGGGGATGGTAAGGGATTGAATACCCTTTTACAGAATTATTGGATGGTAATTCATCCTCCGATATTATTTCTTGGTTTTGCATCTACTATTATTCCTTTTGCGTTGGCGATTGCGGGTTTATTAAACAATCGACACGAATGGACGGGTACCGCTCTTTCTTGGACAGGATTTTCGGCTGCCGTATTAGGTTTGGGTGTTATGATGGGAGCTGCCTGGGCATATGAAAGTTTATCATTTGGCGGTTACTGGGCCTGGGATCCGGTGGAAAATGCCTCTTTAGTGCCTTGGTTAACTTTAGTAGCGGGATTGCATACGAATATGATTTATAAAAATAGTGGCTACTCGTTGCGGCCTACCTATTTCTTTTACATTATTAGTTTTTGTCTTATTTTATATTCCACTTTCCTCACCCGCAGTGGTATTTTGGGCGATACATCGGTACATGCGTTTACCGATTTAGAAATGAATACTCAGTTACTTTTGTTTTTGTTTGTATTTCTGATACCATCAATGGTTTTATATGCATATAGATACCGTGAGATTCCTTCCATTGCTAAGGAGGAAGATAGTTATAGTCGGGAATTCTGGCTATTTATTGGGTCGTTGGTATTGTTTTTAGCGGGCATTGTAATTATTGCCAAAACTTCTGTGCCGGTTTTCAATAAAGTGTTTAGAACCAAGATTGCTCCTCCGGAAGACACGGAATATGCCTATAATCAAATTCAAATATTTGTAGCCATTGTAATTGGTATTTTATCGGCTATCACACAATATCTGAAATATAAAACCACCCCCCGTGCCTATTTGGGAAAGCATATTTGGCTGCCTACTGCGATTGCCATTGTAATCAGTTTGTCCATCAGTTTTTTTGGGGATATTAATTTTACTAAAAAAGGGATGGGCTTTCTATGGGCCATTCATATAGCTATTTTTGCAGCCGTGTATTCAGTAGTGGCTAATTTCTCCTATATCTGGCTGGTATTAAAGGGAAAAGTTAAGGCGGCAGGTGCCTCTGTAGCGCATGTGGGATTTGGATTGATGTTGGTGGGTATATTGATTTCCTCCTCCAAAAAAACCGTGCTCAGTTGGAATACTACTGGAATAACCCCACTCAGTGCCAACAGTAAAGGCAGTGCTGCAGGTGATCCGGCTGAAAATATTACCCTATTTAAAGGACTCAAAACAGATATGGGTAAATTTTGGGTAACCTATCAGGGAGATAGTATTAATCCCCTTGATAGAAAGCGCTATTTTGATATTCACTTTATAGCCAAAAAGGGGCAGGAAAGTTTTAGTCTTTTCCCTGATGTTATCAAACAGAATAAAGGTGGGGAAGGATTTGCGGCTAATCCGGCTGCCAAGCATTACTGGAATAAAGATATATTCGTGTACATCACTTCTTTTCAGGAGAACAATCAAACCGATACGAGCACTTTCCAACCCCGAACTATCAAGGTGGGGGATACTTTATTTTACAGTTCTGGCTGGATGCGCTTAGATTCGGTAAGTGTGAATCCTGCAAGCCGGAGGTCTCTATATGCAAATGATGAAACGGCTGTATTTCTCAATCTAACCCTAGAAGGCAAAAATGGCAGCCGATATCCGGCCCATCCAGGAATGGCGCTGAAGGGAAATCAATGGCGCCCAATTGTTGATACCGTTGTTGCTCAAAGTGTGGCCATTACCTTTAACCGAGTGCTCGACGAGAAAAAAGGCTTATTAGAAATTGGTGTAAAGCAAAGTGCTTCCATCACCAGTTTATTAACCCTTAAGGTGTACGAATTTCCAATGATTAACCTGCTCTGGTTAGGTACCATTCTGATGGTAATTGGGTTTTTCTTATCGGTTTGGCAGAGAATTCGTTTCGGAAAAACAGGTCGTTCGGCCACTTCTTAACTATTTTTTTAGGTTACCTTTACGGTAGAGGCAGCATTAAGTTTACGAAACCTGTCATTCTATTGTATGCATACCCTAACCCGAAAAATAGGTATTCCAGTTTGTATTCTACTGGCTGTTTTTGCCGGTAATCGAACGGCTGCACAAACGGGCAGTCTAGATACAGTGCGGGTATATGCTATCATTTCAGCTAATGGAGATACCATTCCCTATGGTGTTTTACCACCGGTGTTTGTTTATACCAAATTAACAGCACAACAAAAAGCATACTGGGCTGAGTGGACTCGTTTGCGGAATGCCGTATATGTTACCTATCCTTATGCAATGGCTGCCAGTAAAATAATGAATGAGATTAATGTGAAACTGGAGCATGTAACGAATAAAAAGGAGAGACGACAAATTATCCATTCCCGCGAAAAAGAGCTGAAAAAAGAATTTACGGATAAACTTACGCAGCTTTCGGTTTATCAGGGTAAGGTATTAATGAAACTCATCAATCGCCAAACCGGCAATAACTGCTATGAAATTATTGAAGAATACAAGGGATTTATGACGGCCGCCTTTTGGCAAGGAGTAGCTTTTGTATTTGGGAGTAGTCTGAAACAAGGTTATGACCCCATGGGAAAAGACCGCGATATAGAAATGATTGTTCGCGATGTGCAAAGAATGTATGGATTTAGTGGGTAGTTTCCGGTGTGGGAGCAGACTGAAATCCAACCATTTAAATCTCGATAAAATGGGTAGACTATTATAATATGACCAAAAATAAATGAGGCAGAGAATTTACATAGACACTTCTGTAGTGGGTGGTTATTATGATGAAGAGTTCAAAGAGGCAACCATACAGTTATTTGAGCGGCTTGATAAAAATGAAGTTATTTTTGTTGTTTCTGACTTACTTGATCTCGAATTGATTAATGCACCCCAACTTGTAAGAGAACATTTGTTAAAATATTCAGCTGACAAATTTCAAAGAGTTGAACTAACAAAAGAAGCAATAATACTTGCGGATACTTATATTGAAGAAAAAGTTGTTGGAAGTACAAGTTTGGAAGACTGTCGTCACATAGCATTAGCAACAATTTATAAAGTAGACGTTCTTGCAAGTTGGAACTTTAAACATATCGTAAACCTTCAAAGAATTAAGGGTTATAATTCAGTAAATGTAAGACTTGGATATTCAATACTCGAAATTAGAAGCCCCAAAGATTTAGTGAATTATGGAAAAGACTAAACCAGAAAAACAGTTTGATGCTGTAAAAATGATGAGAGAAATCAGGGCCAAAATCAGTTCTGAAACTCAAAATATGACTTTTGATGAATTGAAAGCATATATCAAACAAAAATTGAATGATAATAAATCAAAGCTTGTTGGAAAAAACTAGGGAAAGATAAATCCAACTTACCGGAACCCCTTGCTCATTGCAGAAATGAAGAAAAGAATAGTAACAACTAATTATAAGTGAATTGGGATTTTTTTTAGAAGCTGCCTTCAAGTGAGCATCTGTCTTATCAGCACTTCGATGCTGTTTATAAATACTCGATAAAACTACTTCGGGAAATCATTCTGGCTCCTAAAGAAGCGAGGTGGTCGGAGTAAACCTGGCAATCAATTAATTCCACCCCCAATTTTTTCAATTCCTGCACATACTGGATAAAGGCATATTTACTAGCATTGTTAGTGCGGCTGAACATACTTTCACCGCAGAATATTTTTCCGATACGAATACCATATAAGCCTCCCACCAATTCATTTTTCTGCCATACCTCAGCACTATGTGCCCAACCCAGTTGATGAAGGGAACATAAAGAATCTATGAGTGCAGGATTGAGCCAGGTACCTTCCTGACCGGGTCTGGGTGAAACGCTGCATTGAAGGAGCACTTCCGTAAAAGCCTGATTGATGGAAAAAGTAAAGGGAGGCTTTTTACAAATTTGTTGCATGCTTTTACTCACTTTCAGTTCATCTGGAAATAGAACAAAACGGGGATCTGGACTCCACCAGAGTGGTAAATCGTCGTTATACCAGGGAAAGATTCCTTTTTGATACGCTAGCAGTAAACGGCTTGCATTTACATCGCCTCCAATGGCTAATAATCCATCCTCCATTGCATCAGAAACCGGGGGAAACCAATGCTTTTCGGATAGGATATGTAAAGGCATGTTGAGAAATGAAACGATTCTTTGGATAATTATTCAGCCGATTCAATAGTTGCACCAATACCTCGGTCGGTAATGGCATCACACATGGGCTTGAGTATTTCGTAACTGCCATTCTTAACGGCATATTTTCCCCGATTATGAATCAGCCAGGCACACTGTTCGGCTTGTTCATGTTCATGGCCACATACTTCAATCAAGGTTTCAATAACCCACTCGAACGTATTCACTTCATCATTCCATACTATCAGGTGAAACCCCTTTGTAGTTTCCACTACCAATTCTTCAACAGATTCTTCTTGGGGATTATATGCTGGCATAGAAAATAGTATGACACAAAATTAACGCTTACCCTTCAAAAAAAAGTGTTTACAACCGCCCCTCAAACCAAAATTCCTCCCCCAAAAGCCCGCCTCTGGCGGGCGACACCTTACTACCCGCACTCAACAAAAATCAGCAACCCAGTAATGCAACCAAACTCGCCAGAGGCTGGCGACACCTTACTACCCGCACTCAACAAAAATCAGCAACCCAGTAATGCAACCAAACTCGCCAGAGGCTGGCGACACCTTAATAAGGAAGCCCCACAAAATGTGAGGCTTCAATGTGGGAACACACGGGCTCGAACCGCGGACCCTCTGCTTGTAAGGCAGATGCTCTAAACCAACTGAGCTATGCTCCCTTTAAATGGAGGGCAAAAATAAGGGTAGATTGGTACTTACCCAAAAAAATCTTTCTTTAATTTAACTGAACCGTGGGAAGTCGGTACTGTTGACTGTCGTAAACAAACAACTCTTCAATATGATATTGCCAATATGTACAAAGGGGAGATTTTTCTAAGTAGGTTTCTACCTCTTCCCGGGTATTGGAATGGAAGGTAATCCAGCAGGTCATGCTCTCCATACTTACTGCATAGCTGTCGATGATGCTTTTGTTAATCAAGTAATTGATATAGGTTCTATGCGGGGGCACCAGGGTCATAAACTCCTCATCCATGGTGAAATGTATTATCGCTTGAAATTTTTTCATTACCCCATTTGTTAGATATGCGTTTGCAAGGTAGAGTCCGGAATCTGAATAAAATTAGTAAATGCTGGGAATATTATCGGGAATTTCCTGTTATATATTGTTTAATGTGTTATGATGAAGTTTATTTGGGCACTACTTGCCCTTCTTGGTTCGACGAATCTTATGTAAGCCTTTGCAGTTGGATTAATGAATCAGCAGGAGGTGGGCTACCTCTTCCAATAGCAA
>Ga0247832_1000243_pt1 | contig 111308 bp, 111 predicted proteins | sample LaCruzMarch2015__10_FD_192407 | JGI IMG/M metagenome (GOLD analysis project Ga0247832, IMG submission 192407) | Freshwater microbial communities from meromictic Lake La Cruz, Castile-La Mancha, Spain - LaCruzMarch2015_4m | ecosystem: Environmental > Aquatic > Freshwater > Lake | place: Spain... | reverse complement strand
GCCAAACTTCTTGGACAGAACCGTTGTGATCGCTGCGGTCAACGTCGTTTTGCCGTGGTCAACGTGGCCGATTGTGCCGACGTTAACGTGTGGTTTGGTACGTTCGAATTTACCTTTTGCCATGGCTGACTCCTGACCTGAATTGACACAAATATGATTGGTGAAAAAATCTATTTTTTTACTAGTAATGCTAAATACTGTAAGGCTTCTGGTGCCCATGACGCGGATCGAACGCGTGACCTCTCCCTTACCAAGGGAGTGCTCTACCACTGAGCCACATGGGCGCATTCGCTGGGCACGCCCCTCGAACCTATATTGGCACTACTACTGCTTTTTTACTTTTACTCTTTCTTTTAAAACATACTGCTTAGGTACCTGCACTTGCTTCTGGAGCGGGTGAAGGGAATCGAACCCTCGTCGTAAGCTTGGAAGGCTTCTGCTCTACCATTGAGCTACACCCGCCCGTATCGAGTCTGCGTCCGTCTAAACAGTCGCCCCTTGGTGGAGAAGGTTGGATTCGAACCAACGTAGGCGCAAGGCCAACAGATTTACAGTCTGCCCCCTTTAACCACTCGGGCACCTCTCCACAAGAGAACCAACGATTATGAGGGAAGTTTTCCTAATTGTCAAGAGCTTAGGGCTCTTATATGACAATGTCGTTTTAACTTTTTTTCAATTGATTTCTCTTTGTCAAAACTAAACCTTTCTTTAATGTGGCAATTTAAAGGTCTTTTTTTCTAAATCATCAATTTGGACGAGTAAATTCATTTCCCACGCTAAATATTGCCTTGCAGCAGCCTTGTTTCCATCATGTCTATCATGGACGAAGAATAAGTAGTCAATACATTGCTCATTCGTTGGTGTATCAGGAGAGGTCTCTAATAAAAGTTTTGCGGCCTTCCAAATACTTGGGGCGTCAATATTGACGTAAATTTGTTTAGCACCCGCCTCTCGTAAGTCTAGCGAAGCAAGTTTTGCTGTCTCAATATCTTCAGCAATCAATAAAATATCTTTTTTTGCTGATATTTGCGTCTCGTCTGAGAGTTTGGGGCGTATTGACCATACTGCACCCAATATATGTGTTTCTCTAAACTTCATACTTGGACGCAAATCAATCACTTTTACGCCTGACTCCATAAGTGCTGCAATTTGCTCACTTCCTATTTTTGAGATGTCTTCGAAAGAAACGATGTCATCTAAGTCTTGCGGGTCTTGTTTATTTTCGTTGTCTTGCGCATTCATGGATGCGTGTTTAAAGGCGTCTATCCATACAGCGACTTCCCATCCCAACATTGCAAGCCAAGATGCCATCGCGGGCGCACGAATGCCTTCTTGATCAATCAATACTAATCGGGCACCCTTTACTCCAACATATTGGTCTGTAGCTTGAACTAGTTGACCACCAGGAGTGTGCTGCGCACTCAGCACGGTTCCTTTGGCATATTCTTCTGGCGTTCGTACATCGCATAAAAACGTCGTTCTATCGTTTTCTTTTAACCACGTTTGAACTGTGTTGCTGTCAACAAATTGGACATTATGTTTTTCAGCGAGTGTTCTTGCGCGCAGTTTGCGCGCATCCATGTCAGCATTATTTATTTGCTCAGGGTACTTTCTCGTTTGTCCGTGATCCAACTGAAGGTCTTGCAAATACCAACCCTGCGTTCCATTTTCAAGCGCCAGAACTTTGTTTGGAATGCCTAAATTAATGAGTGTTTGTGCACCAATGATACTTCGCGTTCTTCCAGCACAATTAATAACAATTGTCGTTTCAGGGTCAGGGGCAATCTCATCTATTCGCAGCGCCAACTCTCCATTTGGACAGCACACTGCCGTGGGAATACTCATTTTTTTGTATTCAGCGAAAGGGCGTCCATCAAGAATGACTATATTTTCTTTTGCTGTTATTTTTTGATTGAGTTCCAACGCGGTGATGCGAGGCGTATTGAAAGCATGTTCAGCGAGTTCACCAAATGCTTTGCTCGGTAAATTGACGCCTGCAAACACTTCTAAACCTGCTTTTTTCCAAGCTGGCATTGCACCATCCAGCACATGGATGTTTTGATAACCCATTGCATGGAGGCGTTTGCAGGCTTTGCTTGTTAATGCGCCGTGTTCGTCTCCCACCAAAACCATTCGCACATTTTTACGGGGTACGAGTCTGGATACCTCGACTTCAAGCTTGCTGTAAGGCACAGAGACAATATAAAAAAGGTGCTCCTCTCCATACTGTCCGTGTTCACGAACGTCAAGCACAGCAACTTCCTCACCATCATGCAGCCATTGCTTTAGTGTTACCGGTATAATTTTTTTTGGTGTTTGATTGTCCATATCATCTCTTTTATTGGCATGACAAAATTAATTATCTAACTCTTCTTTAAGATTCATTTTTTCAATGAGCGCAGAGCAATGTTCCCAGCCATGAAAATCTATGACCAATTGACCTCGACCTTTTGCGTTGGCTTTTAATAAAACTTTTGTACCCAGTTGATCTGACAATGTTTCTTCAAGGCGTACGACGTCTCTAGAGCCCGCTTTATTTCTTTTTGCTGTTTTTGCTTTGCTTTCTGAACCTATTTGAGAAACAAGTTTTTCTGCTTCTCGCACAGAGAGTCTTTTAGCAATAATTTGATTAGCAAGCAGGATCTGCGTTGCACTATCCGTTGCGAGCAATGCGCGCGCATGGCCCATGTCAATATCGCCTGCTAACAACATTGTTTGTATGGGTGCTGCTAAATTTAATAACCTTAATAAATTACTTGTTGCTGATCTCGATCGTCCGATCGCCATAGCGGCTTGCTCATGCGTCAAGCCAAATTCTTCTAATAATCGCTTGACACCATGTGCCTCTTCAAGAGGATTTAAATCCTCGCGCTGTATATTTTCTATCAATGCCATGGCTGCCGCATGCTCGTCGGCAACATCTTTGACCAATACTGGAACTTCCGTTAGCCCAGCCAGTTGCGCGGCTCTAAAACGTCGCTCACCCGCAATGATTTCATAACGTCCTTTTAATGTATCGACGGGACGAACAAGTATTGGTTGCATGATTCCCTGTGCGCGAATAGAGTCTGCCAATTCCGCTAAGGCGCCTTCATCCATGCGTGTTCTGGGTTGGTATTTACCTGCCTGTAGTTTTGAAATAGATAAAATATTTGGAAATGCGGAATTTGTTTCTGTCTGCCCGAGCTGGCTAAGTCCTGGCGCATCTGCGCCAAGTAATGCTTCGAGTCCCCGGCCGAGACCTTTTGGTTTTTTAGTCGCCATTGTTTTTCCTATCTTCACATTTCATTTGAATATTGATGTCAACATTATTTTTGACATACTTTATTTTTGTTTTGTTCGAACCCGCTCGATGACTTCTGCACCAAATGAGATATATGCTTGAGCGCCGCGTGAACTCGGATCATAAATGACGCCGGGCATTCCGTGGCTAGGGGCCTCTGCCAATCTGACGTTTCGAGGCACTACGGATTTGAATACTTTATCTCCAAAGTGAGCCTCGAGTTGTGCCGATACTTGTTGCTGCAACGTGACGCGGGGGTCAAACATTACCCTTAGCAAGCCTATTAGGCTCAACTCTGGATTGATGTTTCGATGTACCCGCTTGATCGTGTTGACTAAGTCCGATAAGCCCTCGAGGGCAAAATACTCACATTGCATCGGAATAATGACGCCGTGTGCTGCGGCCAGTCCATTCAGTGTTAGTAGCGATAGCGTGGGTGGACAATCTATTAATACAAAATCGTATTCTGTTCCTATATGGTCAATCGCTTGCTTAAGTTGTAACTCTCGCTGATCCATTCCCACCAGATCAATTTCTGCGCCAGACAGCTCTCTGTTTGCAGGAAGTACGTCATAGCCTCCCGACTCAGATTTCACTCTTGCTTCTTTAATTGACGCCTCTCCAATCAATACATCATATAAATTGTGCGCGAGAGTGCTTTTATCGATTCCACTTCCCATCGTAGCGTTGCCTTGTGGGTCTAGATCGATGAGTAATACACGCTGTTTATGTTTTGCTAAACCTGCCGCCAGGTTAATGGCCGTCGTTGTTTTTCCAACCCCGCCTTTTTGATTTGCGATACAAAATACGCGCGCTGTCTGTTGTGCTTGGTTTGTCATTTTGTTCCTTTGTCCTTCATCCATACGAGGCAGCGCTGAGCATCTAATTGAGGCACCTTGACAGGTTCTATCTTCTCTACTTTCCAACTTGTTTTATTTTCTAAATTTTCTATTTCTTCTTGCGGATGTTTTCCCTTCATTGCAAGAAGTAAGCCTTTCGTTTTAACTTTGTTTCCCGCAAGCCTTGCAAAGTCTTCTAAACTCGCAAACGCTCTCGATATCACCAAATCGTAAGGCCCAGTCTCCACATTTTCGACACGTTTTTGAACAGCATCTACGTTTGAAAGTTTTAGTATGCCAACGGCCTGCCTGACAAAGGTCATTTTTTTATCTACCGGATCCACGCAACAGATTTGAGTACTTGGAAGCATGATTCCTAAAACAACTGCTGGCAAACCTGCCCCTGACCCTACATCTAAGATTGTTTCAAGTTTGATATGATGCGCGAAAAAATATACCGTTATTGGTTTAATTACCGCCAAACTGTCAAACACGTGTTGAATAAGAGCCTGTTCTGGGTCGCGAATGGCCGTGAGGTTATATGTTTGGTTCCACTTTAAAAGTTGAGATAAGTATTCAAGCAATTGGTCTTTTTGTCTCTCCGTTGGGGAAAGACATAGAGTCTTACATGCTTGCTCCAACTGCTCATACTGTTTCACTTTGTCTTTTTGCATTAATTGGACTTAATTGAGTGCCCGTACAAATGTCGTTTTAAGTGAATGAGCAACAATGAGATTGCCGCGGGTGTTATGCCCGATATTCTTGAGGCTTGACCAACCGTTTCAGGCCGATGTGTTCTGAGTTTTTGTCTTACTTCAAAAGATAAGCTTGTTATTCCATCGAAATCTATCGAATCAGGTATTTGTTGCATTTCATAAGATTGCTGACGGTCGATTTCTTCTTTTTGCCGTGAGATATATCCTTCGTATTTAATTTGTATTTCTACTTGCTCCGCGCACTCGCCAGGGGGCAATCCTTCGGACACCGAAACCTGATCATGATATTGAATATTCATCAGATCTTGATAGGAAACGTTAGGGCGCTTTAATAAATCAGATAGTAAGTACTCACGCACAATCTCTTTTCCCAACACACCTTGCGCCTCTGCAATACTCAACATCTTGGGATTAACCCACGTACTTCTTAAACGTTGAATTTCTCTTTCTACAATCTCATGTTTTTCATTAAAAACCTGCCAACGCTGTTCGTCTACTAAACCAAACTGTCGGCCTAACTCTGTGAGTCGCCAATCTGCGTTATCTTCTCTCAAGCTTAAACGGTACTCTGCTCGTGAGGTAAACATACGATAGGGCTCCGTTACACCTTTGGTAACAAGATCATCAACTAACACGCCAATATATGCTTGGTCACGTCTTAATAAAAATGGGTTCTTTTCTTTAGAGAATTGTGCGGCATTAATACCTGCTAGTAAGCCTTGAGCGGCCGCCTCTTCGTAACCTGTCGTTCCGTTTATTTGACCTGCGAAAAACAAGCCTTCAATCGACTTCGTTTCTAGAGATGACTTTAGCTCTTTTGGATCAAAAAAATCATACTCAATCGCGTAGCCTGGTCGAACAATATGTGCTTGCTCAAGACCGTTGAGAGACCTGATGAGATCTAACTGCACATCGAATGGCAGAGATGTAGAAACTCCGTTTGGATAAACCTCGTGTGTGTCCAGGCCTTCGGGCTCTAAAAAAACTTGATGCGCATTTTTGTCAGCGAAGCGATGAACCTTATCCTCAATGGAAGGACAATATCTTGGTCCGATACCTTCTATGACACCACTATACATGGGTGAACGGTCTAAGCCACCGCGAATGATTTCATGTGTTTTTTCGTTTGTATGCGTAACCCAACAAGATATTTGTCTTGGGTGAAGTTTTGCCGAGCCCAAAAATGAAAATACAGGCACAGGATCTAAATCTCCTGGCTGTTCTTCCAAGACAGAATAGTTAATCGTTCGCCCATCGATTCGTGGTGGCGTTCCTGTTTTAAGACGGCCTTGCGGAAGATTCATTTCCTTTAGCCTACGTCCTAAAGATATTGCAGAGGGATCTCCCGCGCGTCCTGCTGAAAAATTTTCTAGCCCTACATGTACTAAGCCGTTAAGAAATGTACCTGCTGTCAGCACAACCGCTTTTGACCTAAAAGATACACCCGTCTGAGTAAGCGCGCCTACGACAGCTGAGCCTTCTAACAAAAGATCCTCAACTGCCTGTTGGAACAGCCATAAGTTTTTTTGATTTTCTAGCCTTGTCCTTATTGCCTTTCTATATAGAACGCGATCAGCCTGTGCGCGAGTAGCCCGAACCGCCGGCCCTTTTGAGCTGTTTAATATTTTGAACTGGATACCCGCTTCATCCGTCGCAATTGCCATTGCACCGCCGAGCGCATCAACTTCTTTAACCAAATGACCTTTACCAATACCGCCAACCGAGGGATTGCATGACATTTGTCCTAAAGTTTCAATGTTATGCGTTAAAAGTAGGGTCGATGCGCCACTGCGAGCTGAGGCTAACGCAGCCTCAGTGCCAGCATGACCACCACCTACAACTATGACATCAAATACTTTTGGATAATCCATTTGTTCCGCCTTACTAATAGACCTCATTATAAGCGCGCAGCTGTTTCACGTGAAACAGTGCTTCGAATAAAACGGCCACACTTTATTTATAGTGTTTTTCTGTTTGGGTGAAAGCAAATTCTTGTTTCACGTGAAACAATCAAACATTCCGCACAACAAACAAACACGCTTTGTTTCACGTGAAACACTCATAATGGAAATGCAGATAGATCTAACAATGGAGGTACATGGAGTTTTATATTGTGGGTAACTTCTGTATAAGACTGTGGGCAACTTTGTATAAGATTAATTTTTATTTGGTTTCTCAAATTTTGCAATCACATGTTGATACAAAGGCCCTGTTAGTAAAACCACACCGACCATCCTAGAAACTTGGAATGCGGTTACGAGAGGAACACCTAGCTGGAGAACTTTTGCGGTAATCGCCATTTCAACGATTCCACCTGGTGCAACGCTCACCGCAAGCGAAGATAGAGGTAGATCAGTAACTTGGTCAAGCAATAGTGCAAAACCAAACGCTAGCATTAACGCCGTTACACTGAAAAATACTACACAAAATAGAAACTTTGGGGCCTTTTTGAAAAACCCGGGACGAAAACGATCACCTAACGACCAACCGATAAAGAGTTGAGCGATTTTTGAAAACTCGACTGGAACGGTTGAGAGGTGAATTTGGTTGATAGTGAGAAGGATCGCTACGAACATTGGGCCAAGTACCCATGCATTTGGGATCTTAAAAAAATGTGCTATATAGCCGCCAATCACTGTAAGTAGACCCAGTAACAATAAACCTTTTGCAGAAAATTCTTTTATTTGAAATACAGACGTATCAACTCCTGAAACATCAAATATTTGGCAGGCGAATGGAACGGCAAGAACAACTAAAATCACTCTCACTGTGTGAGCACTCGCTACTAAATCAGGCCTTACACCGTAGTGCTCTGCTAAAACAGCCATTTCGTTCGCTCCTCCAATTGCAGAAGAAAACCATGCAGTTTTTAAATCAACTTTCCCAAATCTCATTAACAACACTGTTCCATAAGCAGCAAGTAGAAATGCCAACAATAAGCCAACCAACATCGCAAACCAATGCGTAACAAGGATACCTAATACATGAGGTGTGAAATACAAACCCAACGTCAGACCAATTACCCATTGCCCAAAATTTCGTAGCGGCGATGCACTAGATACTGGAGCATTTAATAACCTAAGTCCTGCAATTGCTAACAAAGGACCTAACGTCCAAGGTAAAGGAATTCCTACGTATTGGGCTAAATACGCACCGAATAAAGAAACTACAAAACTAATACCTAACTTTTGAATAAGGCTCACAAGCAAATAATCATAAAAAATGCGTATTATCAAAAAATCTATATATTTCTTTTAAAAATCATGCACATCGAATCAAAATTACCAAACGTGGGACCCACAATATTTACAACTATGAGCAAAATGGCCGTAGATTATGAGGCTATCAATCTTGGTCAAGGTTTTCCTGATTTCAATACACAAACAGACTTATTAGACCTTGTATCAGCGGCAATGATGGAAGGGAAAAATCAGTATCCTGTCATGAGCGGTATACCAGAATTAAGAAACGTCATTAGTGAGAAGGTAGAACTGCTTTATGGAAAAAAATATAACCCTGAAACTGAAATAACCATTACAAGTGGGGCGACTGAAGCCATCATGTCTGCAGTACTAGCAACTGTGTCGACGGGTGATGAAGTTATCGTTATTGAGCCAAGCTACGACTGTTATGTACCTGCAATTGTGCTTGCTGGTGGCATACCAAAGTTTGTGCAGATGACGCCTCCTAATGCGTTAAAACAAACTTTTTCGATTGACTGGAACAAAATTAAAGAAGCAATCAACAATAAAACACGACTTTTAATTTTAAACTCTCCACATAACCCAACAGGTGCAATATTTAATTCAGCTGACTTAGATGCGCTCGAATCTATACTGTTAGATACCAACATCATTGTTTTATCTGATGAAGTATACGAACACATTATTTTTGATAAACGACAACATCATAGTTTGGCATCTAGAAAAAAATTGGCAGAACGGGCATTTATCATTTCTTCATTTGGAAAAACAACACACACAACAGGTTGGAAAATCGGTTATTGCTGCGCGCCACCTTCTTTAACCAAGGAATTAAGAAAAGTACATCAATTTGTTGTTTTCACTGTCCCATCCCCCTTTCAATATGCACTGGCGACATACACCAAAAATAAAAATACGTATCTTTCCTTGCCAGACTTTTATCAAGAGAAACGAAATCATTTAACAACGGGACTTGAAAAAACAAAATTCAAACCGCTAGCAAGTCCAGGAACTTTTTTTTTACTTGCTGATTACAGCAAAATTTCAAACCAAAACGAATCGGATTTTTCAATTTGGTTAGCTAAAACACACGGTGTAGTTGTCATCCCGGTTTCAGCTTTTTATTCAAATCCTAATCACAAGGACTCCAATCACATGCTCGTTCGTTTTTGCTTTGCCAAAAAAGCGACCACCCTTGATGAAGCAATACACAGACTACAAAAGCTTTAAAGCAGACTAAAAATAATTTCGAAGAATGAATTTAAACACGAAGATGTTGAGCATGCCGCCTTACTTTTTTTTTAAATTTCTACGGCGTTGACCTTTTGTACTTTGCTTTATATCTTTTCTTTTATATATAAAAACTAATGGATAAGACAGCCTGTGGATAAAAGGCATAACCGACAAATTGATATGAAAATCATTTGCTTAACTCTTGATTATGTTGTGGACAGACTCTGTTTAGATTTGTGGGGAGTATTGAACAAGTTTTAAAAAGAAGAAATGGGAGGTGATTGTTCGCTTTTCATACACAAACTATCCACAGTAGCTTAGCCCCTGTTATCCACAGTGAAAAAAATTTGTAACAAAACTTATTTATCGCAAAAAAACAACAAAAGAAGTAAAAAAATATAAGAATATTTAGGGTATTGGCTTACTTACCAATACAAAAGCGCGAAAAAATTTCACCAAGTAAATCATCAGCCGTCATCTGACCAGTAATAGATCCTAAATGCTCATGAGCAAGCCTGAGTTCTTCAGCAAACAGATCTAAAACACGATCGTCTTGAGCGGCGTGAAAGCTGGCAATAGATAAGTGCTGACTTGAAGCCTCGAGGGCATCGATATGCCTTTGTCTAGCAAGCCAAGGACTTTCTTGACCAGGTTGCCAACCTGCTAAAAAAAGTAATTTTGCAGATAGCGTCTCTATCCCATAACCAGTTTTTGCTGAAATATAAAGTTCACTATCATTTGTGGCGGGCACCGGATTTAACAAATCTGCTTTATTAAAAACGGTTAATAAAATACTTTTTGGAGAGCGATGTTTAGCAATTTTCTCATCTAAAAATTGATCCCTAAATGTCGCATCTTTTAGGTTGATGACAACATCAGCTTTAGAGATTTCTGACCAGCTTCGTTCAATGCCAATTGACTCAATTTTATCGGTTGTATCCCTGAGGCCAGCGGTATCAACAATAGTTAAAGGAACGCCTTGTAGATGAATAACTTGTGACACTTTGTCGCGTGTTGTCCCAGCAATATCCGTCACGATGGCAAGATCTTCACCAGCAAGAGCGTTTAACAAACTGGACTTCCCAACGTTTGGTTCTCCTGCTAACACAACGTGCAGTCCTTCTCGGAGCACCATCCCTTGATGAGATTGGTTTAATACATGCTTAAGCTGATTTTGTATCGTCGTTAACTTTTCGCGCGCTTGATATTTTTCAAGAAATTCAATTTCTTGTTCTGGAAAATCAAGGGTCGACTCCACCATGAGCCGTAATTGAATGATGGACGCGGAGATTGCATTGACTTCATTTGAGAATGTTCCGCAAAATGAGGACATTGCTGCACGGGCGGCAGCTTCTGAGGAAGCGTCGATTAAATCAGCAACAGCCTCAGCTTGTGCAAGATCAAATTTGTCATTTAAAAAAGCACGCAACGTAAACTCGCCAGGCGACGCCATGCGCAAGCCATAAGCGGCGCCTATAACCAGACATTGCTTGAGCAGCGTTTGCATCACAGCGGGCCCACCGTGGCCTTGCAACTCAAGCACATCCTCGCCTGTGTAAGAGTTAGGCGCGGAAAAATACAAAGCGATTCCTTGATCGATGGGTAAACCATCTGAATCTCGAAAAATACAGTAGTGGGCATGCCGTGGTGTTAAGTGCTGTTCCAACAGAGCAAAAGTTAGGGGCCCTAGTTGGGGCCCCGAGATACGGATGATGCCAATGCCGCCCCGACCTGGGGCGGTAGCAATCGCAACTATAGGATTTTTATGTTGCATGAAAGATCAGGACTTACAAATCAGCGATGCGGTGTCGTGGCTAAATTAGCGATTTGACGCATGACATACCATTGCTGTGCGATGGAAAGAATATTGTTCACACACCAATACAAAACCAGGCCAGAGGGGAAGAAAAACATCATGGCGCCAAAGATTAAAGGCATAAACATCATGACTTTAGCTTGCATTGGGTCAGGAGGCGTTGGGTTTAACTTCATTTGTATAAACATTGTTACCATCATGACAACAGGAAGAATGAAGTACGGGTCTTGAACAGCTAAATCCTTAATCCACAAAATCCATGGGGCGCCGCGTAACTCAACGCTTGATCCAAGAACATAATAAAGAGAAATAAAGACAGGAATTTGAACCAAAATGGGAAGGCAACCTCCCAAAGGATTAATTTTTTCTGTCCGATACATTTCCATCATTGCAGTGTTGAGCTTTTGTCGGTCATCCCCAAACTTTTCTTTTAAAGCTTGCAAACGAGGAGCGACCAATTTCATTTTTGCCATGGAGCGATAACTTGCAGCGGAAAGAGGATAAAAGGCTGCTTTGATAAGAACGGTCAAAACAACAATTGTCCAGCCCCAGTTACCTAAAAGGGTGAAAAGCCATGTCATGAGCGCAAACAGGGGTTTGGCAATGATGGTGAGCAGACCATAGTCAACGACTAGATCTAAACCAGGAGCAACCTTTTCAAGGTCCTCTTGGTCTTGCGGGCCCACCCATAATTTTGCAGGGATACTAAGCTGGCTGTTTGCAGCGATTGTTCCAACGGGCTCAATACTGCGGATAGCGAAAAGGTTTTTCTGCAACTCGATCATTTCATAGTTGCGACTCTTGCCTTGTTGTGGAACCCAAGCAGTAACAAAGTAATGTTGCACCATAGCAAACCAGCCATTGTCAGCTTCTTTGACATAGGTCGCTTTACGTTTTTCAATTTCGGAAAAAGATACTTTTTGAAACTTGTCTTGCTCGGAATAAATAGTAGGACCAGTAAAACTCACAGGTCCAGACATAAAGCTCGGCGTAGAGTTTTCACTTGCGGCGTCTTTACCATCGCGTGTAATTTGAAGGTAAACGGAAGGAGCAATCGGTTGGGAGGTTAAATTTTCAATCTGATGGTCGACTAAGATCTCATAACTCGAACGCGTGAGCGTAAAGGTCTTTGTTAATTTGACGCCACTCGATTCTGAAGAAAACTTGATGACTAATTGATCGCCATTTAATTCACGATCGCTCGACAGCAAGGTGTATGGAGCGAGGTGCGTAGGGTAGAAACCACCAGCAGGTGCACCTGTTAAGCCAGATTGAACAACATAGACCTGGCCACCTCGATTGTTCAAAAGAACAAAAGGCTGATCCTTTTCTTCGCGGCTTGGATACGCAAGAAGATCCGCACGAACGAGCTGAGCGCCTTGAAGATCAAAACTTAATGACAAGACATCGGTTTTAAAATTGACCGTTTGAGCTTGAGCCACCGAAGCGGGTGTAACACCAGGCACAATATTTGCCGTCGCATTAGAGGGCGTTGTTGAAACGCTTGGCGCACTGGGAACACCAGCGGGAGTGCCTGAGGCCGAGCCTGCTGGTGCAGGGTCTGTCGCTATTTTGCCAGTAGCGTCAGCCAATGAAGGTTGGCCGCCCAACAAGGAAGGGTTACCTTGGTGTATCTGCCAGTTGTTCCAAAGCATAAGCAAGGAAAACGAGAAAATCATCAGTAGGATGGTGCGTCGGATATCCATTCTTGCCTAAATAAAAAAAGCTCACTTGCGAAGGCTCGCAGTTTAGCGTTAATCAGAGTGCTTGCGTTGAGGAACAGGATCATGACCACCTTGACACCATGGATGGCATCGCGAAATCCTTCGCGTCGCTAATAACAAGCCAACAAAAGGTCCTCGTTCGGAAATCGCTTCAATTGCGTAATTAGAACAGGTTGGAGTGAAGCGACACCCGTGACCCAGCCACGGACTCAGTAAATATTGATATGCGCGAATAGGTGCGACTAAAACAAATTTTAACCAGTTGATCATCGTTGCGCCCGCAAAAAATGCGCGTCAGCTTCGGCTCTGGCGGTTTTTTTTAGCTCAGTTAAAGACATTGCGGTAATACGTTTATTTAAGCGCACCACAAAGTCAAGAGCGGGTAAATCTAGACGCTTGACTCTAAAGGCTTCACGAACAACGCGTTTTAAAGCATTTCTAGTACTTGCATGATGAGCGAAGCGTTTGGCCATAATAAGACCAAGTCGAGCACAGGGGTGCTTTCCAGACAAGTCTGCATGAGGGTTTGGGCGTAAGTGAGCGGTCACCACGAAAAAATCCCCACGGGCAATACGACGACCAGCGAGGGCCGCTGCAAATTCTGTGGGGCGGTGCAAGCGCGCAGCCGCGGGAAACGTGGCGCGAGGCATAACAAAGCAAAGGAGCGAAAAACCTGACTTTTCGCAACAAGCCGTATTAGACGGCTAGACGCTTGCGGCCTTTGGCGCGGCGAGCGTTGATGACAGCGCGGCCACCACGTGTTTTCATCCGAACACGGAAACCATGCGTGCGCTTACGGCGGGTAACGGAGGGTTGGTAGGTACGTTTCATGATTAAGGGTCCAACAAAGAGCGAAAAAGTTTATGAAAATCTAGGAAAGCCCTCTATTTCATCAAAAAACACGAGACAAGTCAAATGTTTACACCTGTCCATACGAATAAATACGCAGTAAGCCTGTGGATAACCTTGGTCGACACAGGGTAGAATTGGGGTTTGATCAGTGAGTCACATGAATGAGTTTTGGCAATCCTGCGTCTCTCATTTAGAGCAGGACTTTCCCCCACAGCAAATCAGCGCATGGATACGTCCGCTGATTCCTATCGCTTTTGATAAATCAAAAGCGCAGTTGCGTGTGTCTGCTCCAAACCGATTTAAATTGGATTGGGTTAGAAAAAACTTTGCACCACAAATAGAAGCATTCGCGACAAAATGGTTTGAACAACCCGTGCAAGTATTGTTTGAGTTGCCAGAGTTAGCAGCCGATCGTACAAAGATCTCCGCATCAAATAATGGTCGGACTCAGGAAGCATCGTTAGAGGCCGCTCAAATACAAGCACGTTTGCTTAATAAAGAGTCTTTTGAACAAGCTGCAGGTCTTACAGACTCGGCGGGCGAGAAAAAATTAAATCACGCTGAGTCGGGAAACATCACCGGTAACTCACCTAGACTAGAAACAGACGCGACACGAACGACGGGGCCTCTTGCGCCAGTTGACGATAAGTCTCGACTGAACATCGCGCTCACATTTGATAATTTTGTGACAGGCAAGGCAAACCAGCTCGCACGTGCAGCAGCCCTTCAAGTCGCTGAAAACCCAGGCACTTCATATAACCCTTTATTTTTATACGGAGGGGTCGGTCTGGGTAAAACGCATCTTATCCATGCCATCGGTAATGCAATGGTTGCAGCGAGACACGGAGCGCTCGTGCGTTATGTTCATGCCGATCAATATGTATCTGATGTGGTGAAAGCGTATCAACGCAAGGCGTTTGATGACTTTAAGCGTTATTACCATTCTTTAGATCTTCTTTTGATCGATGACATTCAGTTCTTCTCTGGGAAAAGCCGTACTCAAGAAGAGTTCTTTTATGCGTTCGAAGCAATGGTGGCCCAGCGCAAGCAAATTATCATTACCAGTGACACCTATCCAAAAGAGCTCGCCAATATCGACAGCCGATTGATTTCACGGTTTGACTCTGGCCTGACGGTCGCGATTGAACCCCCAGAGCTTGAAATGCGTGTCGCAATTTTGCTTCGTAAAGCCGAACAAGAGGGTTTAACGATGCCAGAGGAGGTTGCATTTTTTATTGCGAAGCTCCTCCGTCGTAACGTAAGGGAACTTGAAGGGGCATTAAAAAAAGTAGTGGCTTATGCACGTTTCCATGGGCGAGATGTCGCTAATGTCGACATTTGCAAAGACGCATTAAAAGATTTGTTGTCCGTATCAAGCGGACAAGTAACCGTTGAAAATATTCAAAAAACCGTTGCGGATTTTTACAAAATAAAAGTCGCTGATATGTATTCAAAGCGACGACCCGCAAACATTGCAATGCCGCGACAGGTTGCAATGTATTTAGCAAAAGAGCTGACGCAAAAGAGCTTGCCTGACATAGGAGATATGTTTGGCGGACGAGATCACACAACCGTTTTGCATGCGGTCAGAAAAATTACCGACTTGCGCGCAAAACAAGCAGACCTTAACCACACCCTGCATGTGCTCGAACAAACTTTAAAGGGATAATCAATGCAACTTGTACAAACCCCACGTGATGCGCTTTTAAAACCGTTATCGACTGTCGCCGGAATCGTTGAACGCAGACATACCTTGCCAATTTTGGCAAATATATTGTTGCGTAAAGAGGCGGATCGGGTTTCATTTATTGCGACAGACCTCGAAGTTCAAATAACGACACATGTAGATTTTGGCGTTGGACCAGAGACAGAGTCTCTGACAGTTGCGGCACGGAAATTTGTCGATATTTTGCGTGCATTGCCTGATACGGGAGACGTTAAGCTATCAACGGCAAGTGGCAAGCTGGCGATTCAGTCCGGAAAGAGTCGGTTTTCTTTGCAGACCCTTGCCGCGACTGAGTTTCCTACCATGACGCAACCGGATCGCTGGGATGTGTCGCTCACAATGACGCGCAAAACGCTTAAACATTTGTTCAATATGGTGCACTTTGCGATGGCACAACAGGACATTCGTTATTACCTGAATGGAATGTTGATGGTGTTTGAACCCGGACTGTTGCGTGCTGTAGCAACGGATGGACATCGATTAGCACACAGCTCAACACCCGTTGAAGGTGTTGCCGTAAAACACGAGGTCATTGTTCCGCGCAAGACAGTACTTGAAATGCAACGCCTGTTAGATGATAGCGAAGAGCCGGTCACGATTGATGTCGCACCGGGTCAAATCCGTTTTTCTTTCGGACATGTTGAGTTGGTATCTAAGTTGGTAGAGGGTAAATTCCCCGATTTCAATCGTGTGATACCCACAAATTACACGAGGCATTTTGATGTCTCTCGAGAAGTGTTGCAGGGTAGTCTTCAACGAGCAGCAATTTTGACTACGGATAAGTTCCGAAGCGTCAGACTTCAATTAGGGCAACACCTATTAAAAATTTCTTCTACTAACGCTGAGCAAGAAGAGGCACAGGAAGAAATCGATATTGATTACGGTCACGAAGCTCTGGATGTTGGTTTTAACGTGAGCTATTTGCTGGATTTTCTAGCCAACGTCAAAGCAGAAACGATTCGCTGGTCAATCATGCCCGATGCGAACGCTTCAGCCCTTATTACTTTGCTCGATGACGAATCGTTTAAATACGTTGTCATGCCAATGCGGATTTAAATATGTCAGATAATAATCAAGTCGCAAATCTAACACCCGAAGACACCGATGCGTATGGTGCCGATTCGATCAAAATGCTCAAAGGCCTTGAGGCTGTGCGTAAGCGCCCGGGCATGTATATCGGCGATACGTCTGACGGGACAGGACTCCATCATATGGTGTTTGAGGTCGTCGACAACGCAATTGACGAAGCTTTAGCCGGGCATTGTGATGACATCGTTGTCACGATCCACAGCGACAACTCAATTTCTGTTACGGATAATGGACGAGGTATTCCAACCGATATCCATAAGGATGACGAGTTTGGGCGAAGCGCAGCTGAAATTGTGCTCACAGAGTTGCACGCCGGCGGCAAGTTTGACCAAAACTCATACAAAGTGTCTGGCGGTTTGCACGGTGTAGGTGTTTCTTGTGTCAATGCCCTGTCCTCATGGTTGCGTTTGACGATTCGTCGAAATGGCCAGGTTCATGAAATGGAGTTTCGTCAGGGTGAGCGTGTACAGCCGCTGACTGTGACAGGTAAAACAGAAAACCGCGGAACAGAAGTTCACTTTCTGGCGGACACGACAATTTTCAATAATGTTGAGTATCACTACGAAATTTTGTCTAAGCGTCTGCGCGAACTTTCGTTTTTGAACAATGGCGTCAAAATCAGACTGATTGATCAGCGCCAGGGTAAAGAAGAAAACTTTGCGTTTTTGGGTGGCGTAAAGGGCTTTGTCGAGTACATCAATCGAACCAAGACCGTGTTGCATCCAAATGTATTTTCTGTCAGTACGGAATCTAATGCGGGCGGCACGCTTGTTGGTGTCGAGGTCGCGATGCAGTGGAACGACGGCTACAACGAGCAGGTGCTGTGTTTTACTAATAACATTCCACAGCGGGATGGTGGTACGCACTTGACCGGATTGCGCGCGGCAATGACGCGAATCTTAAATAAATATATCGCAGACAATGAATTAGCCAAGCGCGCAAAGGTAGAAACCACAGGCGATGATATGCGCGAGGGTTTGACATGTGTGTTGTCAGTCAAAGTTCCAGAGCCAAAGTTCAGTAGTCAAACGAAAGATAAACTTGTTTCGAGCGAAGTCCGACCTGCTGTAGAAGAGGCCGTCGCACGCACACTCGAGTCGTGGCTGTTGGAAAATCCGATCGATGCAAAAGCCTTGTGCGCAAAAGTCGTTGAGGCGGCTCGCGCACGTGAGGCAGCGCGCAAAGCACGTGAAATGACGCGTCGCAAGAGTGTCCTTGAGGGTGCAGGTTTGCCAGGCAAACTCGCGGATTGTCAGGAAAAAGATCCTGCACTTTGTGAGCTGTATATTGTCGAGGGAGACTCCGCGGGAGGCTCTGCAAAGCAAGGTCGCGACAGAAAATTTCAAGCAATTTTGCCCTTACGCGGCAAGGTGTTGAACGTTGAGAAAGCGCGTTTTGACAAGCTGATTGCCAGTGAGCAAATCACGACACTGATTACTGCTTTGGGCACGAGTATCGGCCCAGACTTTAACGTGGACAAGTTGCGTTACCACCGCATCATAATCATGACCGATGCGGACGTAGATGGCGCACACATCCGTACGCTGTTATTGACGCTTTTGTATCGTCAGATGCCAGAGCTTGTCGAACGTGGTTATATCTACATTGCCCAGCCGCCTCTTTATAAGGTGAAGTCTGGCAAAGACGAACGTTATCTCAAAGATGAAGTGGAAGAGTCAAGCTACATGTTGCAAGTGTCACTTAAAGACGCGTCTTTAGTGCCTCAGGCAGGTGCCGACGCGATTGCAGGTGATGCGTTGGCGGAGTTGGCAAAACAGTATGTGATGGCGGATGGCGTCATTGCGAGGCTAAGTCGCTTTATGGACGAGGCGACGCTATCGGCGATTGTTGGTGGTGCAACCGTAGAACTTGATTCAACTGAAAATTCAGCGGCTTCTGCTAAGCGTTTGCAAGCAGCGCTTGAAGATCCTTTGTTGCCCAATCAGGTTGATGTTGTATCCGAATATCACCAAGGGTCGGAGAGGTTTCGTTTGATTGTTCGTCGTAAACATCATGGCAACGTTCGCGTCACCGTGCTGGATCCGGATTTCGTGAACGGCGCTGATTACGGCATTTTGGCGCGTGCGGCAGCGACCTTCCAAGGGTTGGTGGGTAAGGGTGCAATGGTTGCTCGAGGTGAAGGCGAAAAGCGCAAAGAGTCGATGGTGGCGGATTTCCGTGAAGCCATGCAATGGTTGCGTAGCGAAGCGGATCGTAATGTCACAAAGCAGCGCTACAAGGGCCTGGGAGAGATGAACCCGTCGCAATTGTGGGAAACCACGATGGATCCCAAGGTGCGTCGTTTGTTGCGCGTGCAAATTGAAGACGCTTTAGCGGCGGATGAAATCTTCACAACGCTGATGGGTGACAATGTTGAGCCTCGCCGTGCATTCATTGAAACGCATGCGTTGCAAGCCGCGAATTTGGACGTGTAATGAGAGGTTAGGCTGTAATGACGATTTCAAGTTTTTTATGCCCCACGACTATTTTTATGGGAGAGGGGTCATTTAAAAAAATATCTGAGATCGTTCGCAAGTTTAAATGTAAGCGCTTGTTCGTGGCATTGGACGGCGCGCTAGTTGCAAGTGATTTCTTCGCTCAAATCAGAAAGCTGCTCGCCGATGAGGAAGTAGAGATCGCGATGTTCACAGAGATTGAACCAGATCCGAGTGCGCACACGGTAGAAAAAGCGTTTGCAGTGTGTCAGGCGCACAAAGCGACAGTGCTGTTGGCAATTGGTGGTGGCAGTACGATAGATGTGGCCAAGGCGGTCGGTATTTTGGCGACAAATGGTGGTCGGATACACGACTATGAGGGCATTGAAAAATTTGCCGTTCCCCCATTGCCATTGATCGCCATTCCAACAACTGCGGGAACAGGCTCTGAAGTATCTGGATCTTGCGTGATTTCAGATACGGAAAAAAAACTTAAGATGTCGATTCGACATGCGGCACTTAATCCGGCAGCGTTTGCCATTTTGGATCCTCTCGCCTTGCGAACCGTGCCTGGTCATGTTGCCGCGCACTCTGGCATTGATGCATTCGTGCATGCGTTTGAGTCGTATGTTTCGCGACAGTCGAATCTCATGACAGATGCGATTAATTTGCAGGCGATGGCGTTGTTGGCGGGCAATATCAGACAGTTTGTCGCCAACCGTGAAAATCTTGAAGCAGGACTCAGTATGTTGGTCGGTTCCGCGCTTGCGGGAATTACTTTTGGCCAGACGGGTCTCGGAAATGTCCACTGTATGGCGCGTTTTGTGGGCGCACGTTTTCATTTGTCGCACGGCTTGTCTAACGCAGTGTGCTTACCGCATGTTGCTCAATTTAATCTTGCGGCCTGTCCAGAAAAGTTTGCGCGCGTGGCGATCGCGATGGGTCGTCCTGTGCATCAGATGCCGGTTCTAGATGCTGCACAGGCAGCCGTCGAGGCGATTTGTAAAATGTGTGAAGACCTTGGTATTCCAGCTAGGCTGCGTGATGTGGGTGCAACTCAAGATACCTTTGCTGAAATGTCAGAGCAATGTTTGGCGGCAAACTACAATCGATGGAACCCTCGGCATACAACGGTTGCAGATTTTCGCGCGTTATTTGAGCGCGCCTACTAACTGGCCAAATATTTATGCAGGCCAGGTTGTTTACCAACCTGAGCCAGCTTCCCACATAACAGGTACGTTCAGGCTCTTTGCGCGTTTTAGTAAATCAAGAAGCGGGAAGGCACGCTGGCGCAATCCAACGGGTATTGTGCGCGCATCCTTGGGCTGATCAGCGTCTTGATCCCCATCCATTTCTTGCTGAGGCTCTGCAGCCATGGCGTGTTCAAGCCGTGAAATCGCCTCTTCAAGGTGTTCTGGCATTACGACGCCTCGCGTGAGCAGGTCTTTATCATCTGCCTTGCCGATAAGGGTGAGTAGCGGTTTTGCGTGCGGTGCAAGCATTAGAATGTCTGCACCGGCTTTGCTGCTAAATGTGACGAGCATGAAGTCTCCTAAGTAGGTTCTTGATTGGATCGCCTTTAGCCATAGTACCCCCTTAAACTAAGGAGGTAGGGCCTAGACGTTGGAGTCGAGCGCACACGGTCAGGGGCCAATTCAGGCTATGATTTGCTCTTCTCATTGCTACTGTCAACGCCCATGCTCCTCGAGCAACAAAACACACTCATTTCCTGCATTCACGCTGCCGTGTTGGCTATTTTGCCTGGCGCGACACCAACGGTTATTTTAGAGCGTCCAAAGGTTGCCGCACACGGTGATTTGGCGACAAACGTTGCGATGCAGTTAGCCAAACCTGCTAAGCGTAATCCGCGCGAGCTAGCACAGTCTATTTTAGATGTACTAATGGCCAATCCTGTGGCGCGTCGCTTGATTGCTGAGGCAGAGCTCGCTGGCCCAGGATTTATTAATTTTAGATTGACCCATGCTGCACGCACTGCCGTAATGGCGTCGATTGCTCAGCAAGGGGAGGCGTTTGGCCGTGCTCCACGTCAGGCACAAAAGGTGTTGGTGGAGTTTGTCTCTGCGAATCCAACAGGCCCGTTGCATGTGGGGCATGCTCGCCAAGCAGCACTTGGTGACGCCTTGTGTCGCCTGTTTGATGCGAGTGGTTTTGAGGTGAGTCGGGAGTTTTATTACAACGATGCAGGCAATCAGATTCACAATTTAGCGATAAGTGTTCAGGCGCGCGGGCAAGGAATTGAGCCGGGGACGGAGGCGTACCCTGCAGACGGTTATCGCGGTGATTACATTGCGGATATCGCGCAAGACTTTTTGGGCAAAGCGACTGTCAGTGCAAGCGATGGCGAGCCGGTTTTAGCGAACGGTGATCTGAATGATTTGGATAATATTCGTCGCTTTGCGGTGACGTATTTGCGCCGCGAGCAAGACTTGGACTTACAGGCCTTTAGCCTTGCGTTCGATCATTATTATTTAGAGAGTTCGTTATATACCTCTGGGCGCGTAGAGGATACGGTAAATCAGCTGATTGCCAGCGGCCACACGTATGAAAGTGAAGGTGCGTTATGGTTGCGCACAACGGAACTTGGGACGGGAGACGATAAAGACCGAGTGATGCGCAAATCGGAGGGTGGGTATACGTATTTTGTTCCGGATGTCGCGTATCACGTGACGAAATGGCAGCGCGGTTATACACGCGCCATCAATATTCAAGGTAGCGATCATCACGGGACAGTCGCACGCGTGCGTGCAGGCTTACAAGCGTTGTCGATGGGAATTCCTGCAGATTATCCGTCTTATATTCTGCACAAAATGGTCAAGGTTATAAGGGGTGGTGAAGAGGTCAAGATTTCCAAGCGCGCTGGAAGCTATGTGACCTTACGCGATTTGATCGAATGGGTTGGACAGGATGCAGTCCGTTTCTTTTTAATTCAGCGTCGTGCGGATACGGAGTTTGTATTTGATGTGGATTTAGCCCGCTCGCAAAGTGAAGAAAACCCCGTGTATTACATTCAGTACGCACACGCGCGGATTTGCTCAATGCTGGCCACAGCGGGTTTGAGTGTGGCAGAATTACTCGAGGCTTCTACAGAGCGATTGATTGCGCCCACTGAGTTGGCGTTGATGCAGCGTTTAGCGGAGTTTCCTACGTTGGTGTCAGAAGCTGCGACTGAGTTGTCGCCTCATCTAGTGGCGTTTTGGTTACGCGATTGCGCCTCTGATTTTCATGCTTGGTATAACGCAGAACGCGTATTAGTAGAAGATGTAGCGCTCAAACATGCGCGGTTGCGTCTGGCAGATGCGACGCGGCAAGTGATTGCGAATGGTCTTGAGTTACTAGGTGTGTCAGCTCCAGAACGGATGTAAGATCATTAATATGGCTAAAAGCAAATCATCAGGTGGTAGTACGGTCTATGGCATGCTTGCAGGGCTGCTGCTAGGCTTGGGCTTGGCAGCAGGCGTTGCGTACTACGTCATCAAAGCGCCGATGCCTTTTATGGACAAAGCGAGTCGTTCGCCAGACTCACCAAACGTGCCTGACCCGCGGAATGCTCCAGATCCAAATGCTGCGTTAGGAAATAGAGAGGTCGGTCCTGTTACAGCCCCTAGTGCGGCAGACCAGCCTACAGGTCAAGCGGACCTTTCGGGTTTGGGACAAGGTTCTCAGCAGTCAACGACAGGTTCACAGAAACAGGGTGGCGATGCACTGGGCTCATTGATCGCAACGCTGACACCAACACCAAACTCTGCCTCACGTAATGCGCAAACGACCGCGATCAATTCGCCCTCAACGCCTGCTCGAACAGAGGCGTCGCCTCCCCTTAGTTCTGGGGGGCCATACTATTTGCAGGTTGGTTCCTTTAGAGTGCTTGAAGATGCCGAAGCATTGCGCGCCAAAATTCTCCTGATGGGTATGCCGGTTGAACTTCAGCGTGCCGAAGTGAATGGCCTGCAAGTCAATCGTGTACGCGTTGGACCTTTCGTAAAAATCGACGATATGAATCAAACGCGCATTCGCCTGGGTCAGGAAAAAATTCCAACCGCAGTTGTGCGCCAATAATTAAGTTTAGTCACCAGGGATATATTGCTATGAAACAAAATATTTTTTCGCGTTTTATCGTGATGTTGCTTGCAACGATGGCGGTGTTATTTTCGGCGACGAGTTTTTCACAAGGTAGTCCCGGTGCGAAAGGAAAGTTTATTGAGATTACGCCTGCTCAGGCAACAGAACCTGGCAAGATTGAAGTGTTGGAGTTTTTCTCCTATGGGTGTGGTCACTGCGCAGCGATTGAGCCGTTATTAGAAAAGTGGATCAAAGGGCAACCTGCGGATGTGGTCGTACGTGGTGTTCCGGTTGCATTCAATGCCAGCATGAAACCGTTGCAACGCTTGTATTACACACTGGAGGCGTTAAATCGTTTGGATGTGCATCCAAAAGTGTTCAATGCAATTCATCAGGAAAAAAAGCGGTTGTTTACTAAAGCAGAAATCAAAAGCTGGATTGGGTCTCAAGGTGTGGATGCGGAGAAGTTTGATGTGGCATACGAGTCTTTTGGCGTCTCTTCCAAAGCGAATCGCGCCGATCAACTTGTGACTGCCTACCGGATTCAAGGTACGCCGTCTGTGGCAGTCGGTGGACGGTTTGTGACGTCGCCGTCAGAGGCTGGAGGCTATCAGCCGACCTTGGATGTGGCGAGTGATTTGATTCGTCAGGCTAGGGGTCAGTAAAGGTTTCAGGCGAGGCCCAGTAAAGGACCCACCGGTTTCTTTGATGCGGGCCTGGTAAAAGCCGCTACCTGAGGGAGCGGCTTTTTTAGGTCCCACGCATGATGTAAAACGTGTGGACATGTGCGTATTTATCGCGATGAAGTTTTGCCTCTTGATAGAGCGGCGAGTCGTAAAACGCGAGCGCATCTTCGTAACGATCAAACTCCAACAGTACGCGTCGACGCGCATCTTCTGGGCCAGTCTTTACGCTAACTTCACCGCCGCGCATGACAAAACGGCCATTGAAAGCGGCCACTGCGGCAGTCGATCTGGGTTGGTAATGTTCTTTAAAGTTGTCCATGTCAAGGACCTCAAGCTCTACGAAGACATAACCTTTATCTTTAGACATAAATAGTTTCCTTTTATTTAGTGATTTTCGCCAGCGCTTGCTTGAGATCGGCGATCAAATCGTCCACGGACTCAAGGCCAATGTGTAAGCGAATCAAGGCGTGCTCGTTACGCTTCCAGTATTGGTGTGAAGACAAGCTTCCAGGCTCGACCCACTGCACCAGGCTTTCATACCCACCCCAGGAAAAACCAATGCCAAATAGTACGAGTGCGTCGACAAAAGGCTTGGCAGCCGCGGGTGTGCAATCGAGCTCAATGGATAACATTCCGTTGGAGCCCGTGCAATCACGTTGCCAACGTGCATGACCGGCGTCTTTATGCCAAGCGGGATGGTAGACCTGAAGGACTTCTGGTTGTGCATCAAGAAAGGCGCAGACTTCGAGCGCGTTTCGTGCATGCTGGGGCATGCGGACAGCCATTGTTTTCACACCACGTAAGGCGAGCCAAACATCGTCAGCGCTCACGGAATTACCCATTGCGTATTGAGCGGCGTGAATGCGCGAGGCCAGTTTTTGATCTTTGACTACGACTGCACCTAGCATGACATCGGAATGGCCAGCGACGTATTTGGTGCCGGCGACGATGGATACGTCCGCACCGAGCATTAAGGGACGGTAGATGTAGCCAGAACCCCACGTGTTATCGGTTGCGAGGATCAGGCCGTGCTCTTTTGTTTGAGATGCCAGTGCGGGCATATCCAACATTTCGTATAACAACGAACCGGGAGACTCAACGTAAACCATCTTAGTGTTGGACTGAACAAGTTGTCCGATATCGTCACGATCAGGGGAAAAATAGGTGACTGAAATACCAAATCCCTGGAGCAATGTCCGATCGAGATTACGAACGGGACCGTAAACGCAATCCGCGACAAGGACATGATCACCTGTTTTGAGTAAACCAAGAAAGGCAATGTTGATGGCGGCCATACCAGAGGGCGCGAGGACGCAATACGTGCCCCCCTCTAGCTGCATAAACACATCTTCAAGCGCGCGATGGGTGTCCATCCCTGAGCGACCGTAGGTAATGGCTCTTTCCCCCGCGAGTCGACGCGTCATCGCACGATCTAGCGCCGCTAAGTTTTCGAAACGCACCGTGCTCGTGCGCATGGAAGGCAAGCTAACGGGAGCAGTACCTGTTTCTGGATCGAAAGGGGCGCTGCCAATATGCAGCAGTCGGGTATCAAGATGATGTGTGGTCAAGACAGATCCTTTATTTTCTGACAAAACGAATGATGCCATCCGCGCAGCGTTCACGGGATAGCTTGCCTTCAAAATATAGAGCATGAAGGTGTGCGAGGGCTTCGCCCATTGCAAACGTTGTTTGATGTAAGTCTAGCTTACGTTTAAACATGACAGGCAGGATATCGGTGGTCGATTGCGGCGTGGCGCAAGCCTCAAGCACCTCGGCGAGCCGATCTGCGTGGTGCGCGTGTTGTTGCGCAATGCGTTCGTGTAAACCTCTAAAAGGCTTTCCGTGAGACGGCAAAATGAGCGTATCGGCAGGAAGGTGCTCGAAGTTGTCCAAGGAGTTTAAGTAGAGGGGAAGCGGATTGCCGAGGGGTTCGTAGTCGAACACGCTCACATTGGTTGAAATGCGCGGAAGCACCATATCTCCAGAGATTAGGACATTTTTATCCGGACAGAACAAAGCGATATGTTCAGGCGCATGGCCATAACCCACAATTTCCTGCCATTCATGCCCTCCGATCATTAAGGTTTGTCCGTCAAGAAGGCGCGCGTAAGAAGCAGGCATGTCTGGGACGAGATTTGGGTAGTAAGACGCGCGGGCTCGGATTTGTTCAAGTGACTCAGGGTCTGTCATGCCGTGTTGAGCTAAGTGTTGGGCGGCACGTTCCCCCCCAGTGCCACCATTACTCTGTCCGAGCGACCAGAGTTTGGCCGTCGTATAGTCCGTCATGCTCATGTGCAGCGGCACATTCCATTTTTCACACAACCAGCTCGCTAAGCCCACGTGATCTGGGTGCATATGTGTCGCGATGACGCGAAGCACCGGGAGGCCTTCAAGCTGAGTGGAGAAAATCTCTTCCCACAGCACTTTAACTTCGTCTCGACTGATGCCGCAGTCGACAATTGTCCAACCCTCCCTACCGTCGATCTTGTCGCGCAGAAGCCAGAGGTTGATGTGATCGAGCGCAAAAGGCAGAGGCATGCGAAGCCAGCGCACGCCCGGTGCGAGCTCTATGGATTGCCCTGGGCCTGGTAAAGCATCTGCAAAGGGGTAATGCAGCTGATGCTCGAGGGGATTCATCTTTTTTGCCTCCAATCTTGACCGTAAACACGGACCATCATAATTTACGGTAAAGTTACAGTAAATTGCCGAGAGCATCGTTATGCCAATCATTGAGACAAAAACAAACATTCGTACCGCTGAGTTTGCAGCTAATGTCAGCGCGATGCAGGAAAAAATTGCAGCATTGACGGCCGCATTAGAAAAAATCAGAACCGGTGGCCCGGAAGCTGCGAGGCAAAAACATATCTCTCGTGGAAAAGTACTGCCACGCGAAAGAGTGGAGCAATTGCTCGATCCGGGGACGCCATTTTTGGAGCTGTCACCGCTTGCCGCCTACGATATGTATAACGGTGATGCGCCTGCCGCAGGAATCATCACAGGTATTGGTCGTGTCTCAGGTATCGAATGCATCATTGTTTGTAATGATGCAACGGTCAAAGGCGGAACGTATTATCCAATAACCGTTAAGAAGCATTTGCGCGCGCAGGAAATTGCAGCCCAAAATCATTTGCCATGTATTTATCTCGTTGACTCAGGCGGAGCAAATTTGCCTCAGCAAGAGGATGTTTTTGCGGATCGTGAGCATTTTGGTCGAATATTTTTTAATCAAGCCAACATGTCTGCGCAGGGCATTGCTCAGATCGCTGTGGTGATGGGCTCATGTACGGCGGGTGGCGCCTATGTGCCCGCAATGAGTGATGAATCCATTATTGTGCGGGAACAAGGGACAATCTTTTTAGGCGGACCACCTTTAGTCAAGGCTGCGACAGGTGAGCAAGTGTCAGCCGAGGATTTGGGGGGCGGTGATGTACACACGAGACTTTCAGGCGTAGCAGATCATTTGGCAAACAATGATCATCACGCTTTGCAACTGGCGCGCGAAATTGTCAGTCATCTCAATCGGCAAAAACTACAGCAGTTGGCGCGAAAAGAAACGCGTGAGCCGCGTTATCAAGCAGACGAGTTAAATGGAATTATTCCTGCAGACATACGTAAGTCGTATGACGTGCGCGAAATCATTGCGCGGCTTGTAGATGGCTCAGAGTTTGATGAATTCAAAGCACGTTTTGGTACGACGTTAGTCACAGGCTTTGCGCATCTTTATGGAATGCCTGTCGGTATTGTTGCCAACAATGGCATCTTGTTTTCTGAGTCTGCACAAAAAGGGGCGCATTTTATAGAGCTCTGTGCACAGCGAAAAATACCACTGGTTTTTTTACAGAACATCACAGGTTTTATGGTGGGACGTAAATATGAAAACGAAGGTATCGCCAGGCATGGCGCAAAGCTTGTGACAGCAGTCGCAACCGCAGCTGTACCAAAAATCACAGTCATTATTGGTGGTTCATTTGGTGCGGGAAATTATGGGATGTGCGGGCGTGCGTACTCGCCGCGCTTTCTCTTTATGTGGCCCAACGCACGTATTTCTGTCATGGGCGGCGAGCAAGCGGCAAGCGTACTGGCCACCATTCGACGAGAGGGTATTGAAGCGAAAGGAGCCGCTTGGAGCGCACAAGAAGAACACGCGTTTAAACAACCGATTCTTGAGCAATTTGAACGGGAGGGCCATCCCTTTTATGCAAGCGCACGACTTTGGGATGATGGCGTGATCAAGCCCGCTGATACGCGTCGGATATTAGGCTTGAGTTTGTCTGCGGCGTTAAATGCCGAGATTCCGGATACGCGCTTTGGCGTGTTCCGCATGTAATGGCATACGGAGACAATCTATGTTTACAACGATACTAATCGCCAACCGAGGTGAAATCGCATGTCGGGTCGCTGCGACAGCACGTAAGCTCGGTATGAAAACCATCGCGGTGTATTCGGATGCGGATGCACAGTCCAAGCATGTCATGAGCTGTGATGTTGCGGTGCGAATTGGACCCGCAGCGGCCAGTGAAAGTTATTTGAGAGGGGGTGTGATACTAGACGTTGCCAAGCGTTATGGTGCACAAGCGATTCACCCTGGGTATGGATTTTTGTCAGAAAACGAGGGATTTGCGCTTGCGTGTGAAAACGCAGGGGTTGCCTTTGTTGGCCCACCTGCAGGCGCAATTGCCGCGATGGGTAGCAAGGCGCAAGCCAAAAGTCTGATGGAAAAAGCGGGTGTTCCGCTCGTGCCCGGCTATCACGGAGAAAATCAAGACCCTGATTATTTACGCAAGCAGGCCGACGCGATAGGCTACCCCGTGTTAATCAAGGCGAGTGCAGGCGGTGGAGGGAAGGGGATGCGCGTGGTGGAGGCGAGTCCTGAATTTGAGGCGGCGCTTGCCTCGTGTCAAAGAGAGTCTCGCGCAAGTTTTGGTGATGATCGCGTATTGATTGAGCGCTACCTACAGAAGCCGCGGCATATCGAGATCCAGATATTTGCAGATCAGCATGGTCATTGTATTTATTTGTTTGAGCGCGATTGTTCGATACAAAGACGCCATCAAAAAGTGATTGAAGAAGCACCAGCGCCTGCGATGACGGTATCTATGCGGCAAGCGATGGGTGAGGCGGCTGTCGCTGCTGCACAGGCGGTGAACTACGTAGGTGCGGGCACCGTTGAGTTTATCGTGGAGCCTAATGGGCATTTCTATTTTATGGAAATGAATACGCGATTGCAGGTTGAGCATCCAGTGACTGAAATGATTACTGGGTTGGATTTAGTAGAGTGGCAATTTCGTGTTGCCGCTGGTGAACCCTTGCCGCTGACACAAGAACAAGTGCAGCTGTCTGGGCATGCCATCGAAGCGCGTATTTATGCTGAAAATACAGATAAAGGATTTTTGCCATCGATCGGCCGATTGACGCATGTCGAGTGGCCAACGCATGTCGCTTTCACGCATGGTGAGGTGCGTCTGGACGCGGGGGTGCGGGGCGGCGACGAGATCTCGACTTATTACGATCCAATGATTGCAAAGCTAATTGTATGGGGCCCCACACGCGAGCAAGCGCGGTTCAGGATGCGGCAGGCGCTGTCGCAGACGCAAATTGTGGGGGTACACACAAATGTAGACTTCTTGTCCAGGGTGATCGACGATGAAGCGTTTGCATCCGCAGACCTTGATACGGGATTGATCGAGCGCAGGCGCTTTGCGCTGTTGCCTGAGCAAATGCCTGCGTCAGATTTTGAATTGGCGTGTGCCGTTGTGGCAGTCGTGTCTGATGAGTTTGCTGCGCGTGAGTCAGACATATCTCAGGCTGAGCATGCAAACGACCCGTGGGCGCTGTTGGATGGCTGGAGATTAAACGGTGACTATTGTCGACATTTTCTATGGTCAGACGCTGAGACGCAGAGAAAGGCGAGCTTGTTACTTTCGAGTTCTTCAAAACGTTTAGAGATAGAAGGCCGAAGTCATGAAATTTCATGGCAGAGTCAGCGTACAGCAGCGGGTGTGTATCAACTTGTCTTGAGGTGGATGGACGGTCATCAAAAAGCAACAGTCATAAAGCAAGATGCAAAGGTGGTTATATTTACTCAAGGCAAGCATGTTGTGCTGAGTGTGCAAGACTCACTCAAGCAGTTTGCGAGCGGTGAGACCAATGCCGCAGGCGGACTCAACGCACCGATGCCCGGCAAGATCATTGCTTTACATGTCAAGGCAGGACAGCAGGTCAAAAAAGGTGATGCCCTGATTGTGATGGAAGCAATGAAGATGGAGCACGTTGTTTTTGCATCATCCGAAGGTGTGGTGAAAGAGGTGTTTTTCGGTGTAGGGGATCAGGTGAGTGAAGGTGTGGCATTAATTGAGGTGGCGTAAGTCGATCTGAGGGAATGTTTGAGGGTATTGCAGATAGCATTTGTTGTTTTTTATGTTTAAGGGTAAAGTTATTTCACATGAGGGGTCTGACAGACCTCCGTTAAAACAGGAGCCGTAGCTGCTATGTTCGATATCCTGGTTTACTTGTTTGAGAACTACTACACCCCCGAAGCCTGTCCGTCGGCGGATGTATTGGCCAAGCGGCTTGCCGCCGCAGGCTTTGAGCACACGGACATCGACGAGGCGTTGGGTTGGCTGATAGGTTTAGCTGAAACCACTGAACAGTGTGTTGAACTTGCACACACCCCCGGAGATGGTTTTCGGGTATACGCCGAACTTGAGAAGCAGCATCTTGGTGCCGAAGCAATTGGTTTCATCACCTTTCTCGAGGCGACGGAGGCCTTATCTCCGGTTTTGCGTGAAATCGTGATCGACCGTGCCATGGCGACGACAGACGGCCCAGTCTCTCTGCAAAAGATCAAAATCATCGCACTGATGGTGCTGTGGAGTCAGGAGTCCGAGGTCGATCATTTGATTCTCGAAGAACTATTGCGCGATGATGGTGACCGACTGTTGCACTGAACAGTCTTCGGACCGTTCTCCATATGTAGGTCGTTTTGCACCGAGTCCGAGTGGCCCCCTCCATGCAGGCTCAGCCGTAGCGGCCTTGGCTAGCTATTTAGACGCTCGTGCACACGGTGGGTCTTGGTTGGTCAGAATGGAGGATCTGGACGCTCCTAGAAATGTGAGGGGTGCTGATCAGTTCATAATGCAGCAATTGCAGGCTTTAGGGATGCGATGGGATGGTGATGTTTTATATCAATCTCGTCGATTGTGTGCATATCAACAGTCTTACTCCGCCCTTTTGTCGTTAAATCTCGTTTATCCCTGCAGCTGTACACGACGTGAGATTGCCGACTCTGCGCTACGCACGCAAGGGCGCCTGATAGATAGTGAGCGCCCTTACCCAGGCAATTGTCGCTCAGGACACCCAGAAGGGCGTCAGGCGCTTTCTTGGCGGTTGCGGGTGCCTGCGGGTCAGACATTCTTTCAAGACCGCTGGCTGGGCCCTATGCAGCAGGAGGTGGGTCAAGTCGTGGGTGATTTTGTTTTGCGACGTGCGGACGGCATCTGGGCGTATCAACTCGCCGTCGTGGTGGACGATGCGCACCAAGGAGTCACGCATGTAGTGAGAGGCGAGGATCTACTCAGCAGCACAGCGCGTCAGGTGTTGCTGTTTAATCTACTGGGTTTGTCCCCACCTAAATACTTGCATGTGCCCGTTGTGACCGATGAGTCGGGTCAAAAGCTATCGAAACAAAATGGCGCGGCACCATTAAATATGCGCGACCCATTGGGAGTGTTACAGCGTGCTTGGCTGGCGTTGGGTTTTGATCCTTTGCCTGTTGCGGATCTAAGCAGCTTTTGGTCCGCTGCGATCTCCGTTTGGGGGCAAGGGCTGAGTCGTGCTAACTTGCACGGCATTCATCGTCGCATTTATGATCCGCGCTAGACTAAAGTCAAAATAGCGCTTGGGTTGAGCGCGTTTAGTACTAGAGCCGCATTTGGAAAAGAATGACAAAGACACTAATTATTGCTGAGAAACCCTCTGTTGCCCTCGATATTTCCAGGGCACTAGGCGGTTTTACGCGCGAAGGCGACTATTTTGAAAGTGACAATTTCGTTTTGTCTTCAAGCGTCGGTCACCTTTTAAGTCTGATAGCACCGAACGATCCGGTCAAAGGAAAGTGGAGTTTTGCTCACTTGCCTGTCATTCCGCCTCAGTTCGAGTTAAACCCGAGTGATAAAAAATCAGCGGAACGGTTAAAAATGTTAGTGCGTTTGATCAAACGCAAGGACGTAAGCGCACTCATTAATGCGTGTGACGCGGGTCGCGAGGGTGAGCTGATTTTTCGCTATATTGAGCAATACGCGGGCCAGAAAAAGCCCGTCAAGCGCTTGTGGTTGCAGTCGATGACGCAAGACGCCATCAAAGAGGCGTTTGCAAACCTTAAAGACGACAAGACAATGAAACCGCTTGAGGCGGCTGCTCGCTCGCGTGCAGAGGCTGATTGGTTGGTGGGCATTAATGGCACCCGTGCCATGACGGCCTTTAACAGCAAAGATGGTGGATTTTTTAAAACGCCAGTAGGACGTGTACAAACACCAACGCTTGCGATTGTATTTGAGCGCGAAGAAAAAATTCGACGCTTTGAGCCCCGTAATTATTGGGAAGTACGCGCGACCTTTGTGGCGGCAGCGGGTTTGTATGAAGGCCGGTGGTTTGATCCTCAGTTTAAAAAAGATGCGGAAGACCCGAGCAAACATGAGTCTCGGCTTTGGATCGAGGCTGCAGCAAAGAGTGTAGTGGCCGCATGCCGCGCGCAACCAGGTGTTGTGACGGAGGTGGCGCGGCCCAAAACAGAAGCAGCGCCGGCGCTGTTTGATTTAACGTCGTTACAACGCGAGGCGAACGGCCGATTTGGTTTTTCAGCCAAGGCAACGTTATCCCTTGCGCAGAGTTTGTACGAGCGGCACAAAGCATTAACGTATCCGCGTACGGACTCTAAACACTTGCCTGAGGATTACATCAACACGGTACGCGCCACGATTGATGGTATTGCTGAGGGTGGCGGCGTCACAAGAAGCCTCGCACCGCATGCCAAGACCATCAGCAAGAACGGCTGGGTCAAGCCAAACAAGAGGATTTTTGATGACAAGAAAGTGTCTGATCACTTTGCGATCATTCCAACCTTGCAAATTCCTAAAGAGCTGAGCGAAGCCGAAGCAAAGCTGTATGACTTGGTCGTGAAGCGCTTCTTGGCAATTTTCTTTCCCTCGGCCGAATACCGCATGACAACGCGTACAACGACCGTTCAATCGCATCAGTTTAAAACTGAAGGCAAAGTACTCGTATCGCCAGGGTGGTTGGCTGTGTATGGTCGCGAAGCGCAGGAAGACGACGAGACGCTTGTTGCCGTGGTTGAAGGTGAGTCTGTTCGCACGGAGGAGGTGGATGCCATCGCCTTGGTGACCAAGCCACCCGCACGCTACAACGAAGGCACTTTGTTGTCTGCGATGGAGCATGCGGGCAAACTTGTGGATGATGATGACTTCGCGCAGGCGATGGCAGCACGTGGTCTTGGTACGCCAGCAACACGGGCTTCTATCATTGAAGGCTTGCTCAATGAGACCTATTTACGACGGGATGGCCGTGATCTGGTCCCGACAGCTAAAACACGCCAGTTAATGACCTTGTTAAAGGGTTTGGACGTCAAGGAATTGACGTCGCCAGAGCTAACAGGTGAGTGGGAACATAAGCTTCAGCAGATCGAGCATGGCGAACTGGAGCGTGATGCGTTCATGCGCGAAATTGCACAAATGACGCAAGTCATTGTGAAGCGCGCGAAAGAATACGATCGTGATACGGTTCCAGGTGACTATGTCACCCTGACGACGCCGTGCCCAAAGTGCGGGGCGGTGGTGAAGGAAAATTACCGTCGCTACGCATGCACAAGTTGTGATTTTTCAATTGGCAAACACCCCGGCGGACGAACGTTTGAGCCTGAAGAAGTAGAAACGCTGATTACAGATAAGCATATCGGCCCCATGCAGGGTTTCATTAGCAAAATGGGTCGTCCCTTTGCGGCGATCTTAAAACTGGATTCTGACTCAAAATTGGAATTTGATTTTGGTCAGCGCGATGAGGAATCAAATGAGCCGGTGGACTTTTCTGGACATGCGCCCTTGGGTGCGTGTCCTAAATGTTCGGCGCGGGTGTTTGAGCATGGTATGCGTTACATCTGCGAGAAGTCGGTCGGACCCGAGCGTCACTGCGACTTCCGTTCAGGAAAGGTGATCTTGCAGCAAGAGATTGGTGCTGATCAAATGGTTAAGTTGTTAGAGACCGGAAAAACGGACTTGCTGGAAGGTTTTGTTTCAAGTCGCACCAATCGAAAATTCAAGGCCTATCTTGCGCGCGGAGAGGACGGAAAAGTCAGTTTTGAATTTGAAGTCCGAGCAGAAAAGCCGGGTCGTAAAACACCTAGCAAGACACCTGCAAAATCAGCGACGAAAGCGGCTGGAAAGACAGCCGTTAAAAAGACAGCGAAGTCTGCAACGAAAACAGCGACAAAGACCGCTGTAAAAAAAGCCGCAACTAAAACTGCGGCTAAATCAGCAACAAAAACAGCCGTAAAAAAGGCGGTGAAAAAAGCCGTCAAAAAAGTCGCAAAAAAAGTGACAAAAAAAACCACGCGTGTCGTGGCGTTAGACGAATGATTGGAAAGCGAAAATGAGTACGCACGTAGATATTAAACGCATGACCGTCCCGCAATTGTTGGCTTGTAAAGGTCAGCGCAAGATTGTCGCGCTGACGGCTTACAGTGTGCCAACCGCACGCGTCATTGATGATTATGTTGACTTTATTTTGATCGGTGACTCGACGGCGATGGTGGCATATGGTTTGCCCAATACGCTGTCGATCTCACTTGAACAAATTGGGCATCACACTGCGGCGGTTGTGCGCGGGACGAAACGCGCGTGTATCGTGGCGGATTTGCCGTTTGGCAGTTATCAGGAGTCTTTGGGTCAGGCTTTTCGCAGCGCTGGCTATTTGTTAAGCCAAGGCGCGGACGCAATCAAACTCGAAGGCGGTGAGGTGATGGCTGAGACGGCTGAGTACCTCGTGCGTCGAGGCATACCGGTGCTCGCACATGTCGGTTTAATGCCTCAGTATGTCAATACGATGGGTGGCTACTTGGCGCAAGGTAAAACGCCAGACTCTGCCGCGCGTATTTTGGCGGATGCCCTAGCGCTTGAAAAAGCGGGTGCCTTTGGTGTTGTGCTAGAGGGCGTGACCGAGGCACTAGGTGCTGATATTACGGCGAAACTCACTATCCCTACGATTGGCATTGGTGCCTCTCCTGCATGTGATGGCCAGATCCTTGTGACAGATGACATGCTCGGTCTCAGTGGAAATCGTGTGCCTAAGTTTGTGAAACGCTATGCAGATTTAGATTCAGTAATGCGAAATGCTGTTCAGCAGTATGCCGATGAGGTGCGAGGCGGTAAGTTTCCCGAAGCACAACATTGTTTTGGTGTGAAACGCACCTGATTTTATGAAGTTTGATCGATGACAACAATTGAAAAGCCCTGGCATATCGTCAGGCGATCCAAAGTCCACGGCAACGGTGTTTTTGCTGCGCGAAATATTCCTGAGGGCACGCGTATCATTGAATACGGGGGCAAGACGATAAGCGCCAAAGAGGCCGATCGCCGCCATCCCACCAATCCTGATGATCCCTTCCACACGTTTTTCTTTTCACTCAGTACGGGTAAAGTCATTGATGGTAACGACGAAGGCAATGACGCGCGTTGGATTAACCATGCCTGTGAACCCAACTGTGAGAGTAGTGAAGGCAAGGGCGGAAAACGAGTGCACATCGTCGCCAAGCGCGATATCAAGCGCGGCGAAGAACTGAATTACGACTACGGACTCGTGATTGACGATGAAAAGCTGACTAAAACGCTTAAGGCGCAGTACGCTTGTCGGTGTGGCGCACCAAGTTGCCGATTGACGATGTTGGCAGTGCCCAAGAAAAAGACGGCAAAAAAGAAATCTGAGGAATAAGTGAGGGCAGACCTGCATTGTCTGCCTTGACTCAGATCAACTGCCACCATGCAAAACCGAGTGCACTGGTTGCGCCCAGTGTGAGGATGGTGCGTAGTCTAAAAACCCAAGGTGGTATCACCTGTGGGAATTTACGCATCAGTATTCCATCAAGTATCCATTGAAGCACTAGACCCGCAATTAGCATACGCAAGCCGATATCTGCCTCCGTCAGGATGGAAGCCCAGCCAATCAATGCAGGCACCACACTCCAGATAAACATGACGGAGCGGGGAGCAGGTGCTGTGACATGCACGGCTAAGCCCCACCAAAGTGCACCGACAAAGCTGAGGATCACCGCGCCATACATAATCAGCGCTATCAGCGCGAGTAGGGGGTCGAGTCCGCTAGACAATACCGTTGAGAGGGCGAGCCCCCAAAACGGTAACAGTCCCAGTAAACCAGGGATGAGGGCTGCGGCTGGAATGCGAGCAGGCCTTACAGACTGTGTGGCGTTCAAAAGATCAGACATAATTGCAATATTACCAAGCGAGTTTAAAACTGTTGAGTAAAACGTGATTGAATTGAGAGAACTGGCACTCAGTGCGTTGCTTCAAACCACTTGGCAAGAGAAAGCAGATCTTTTAGCCAAGGTTCAAGCCGATACGCCGATTGATGCGGCCCGTGTCTTCGTGGCTTTTGCGCCCATTCCTGGTCGCCCATCCGTTGAGCTGGTCTCTCCTGCAGGATTACGTCTTCGCAGTGTGAGTACGCCTGAAGGACGTGCAATATTGATCCATGCTTTGGCGCATATTGAGTTCAACGCAATAAATTTAGCGCTCGATGTGGTGTGGCGTTTTAGCAAGATGCCTGAGGCATTTTATCGGGAGTGGATGGGCGTTGCCATTGAGGAGGCGAGACATTTTGAAATGCTGGAGACGCATTTAAAAACACTTGGTTATTGTTATGGTGATTTTCCTGCGCATGATGGGCTTTGGGAAATGGCTGAGCGCACGCAGGAGGATGTGCTGGCGCGTCTGGCATTGGTACCACGCACGCTGGAGGCGCGGGGCTTGGATGCTTCGCCAGCCGTGCGTCATAAGCTTGCGAGCGGCGGCGACCCAAAGGCGGCATCAATTGTGGATATTATTTTGCGTGATGAGATTGGTCATGTGGCAATTGGTAATTTCTGGTATCGCTGGTTATGCGCAGCGCGCGGCCTCGAGCCAGTCCAGACCTATGCCGAGCTCGCGATGCAATATCGAGCGCCTACGCTTAAAGGGCCTTTCAATATTGAGGCGCGTATAGCCGCCGGCTTTGAGCCAGTGGAAATTGCGGCACTACAAAAAGCAAATGGGCGTCCACAAGAGACGCCCGTTTAAAACACGCTAAGACACACTAAGCGCGCTTAGTGTTGGTGATAGATGAGAGCGCCCTGTTAGGCTGCACCGATATGCCGATTTAGTGCGCTCAGGACGGCTTTGAAAGATGCCGTCACGATATCTCGGTCGATCCCCACGCCAAACCCAGTCGTGCCTTCTTCGATGCGTGCTTCGACGTAGCAGGCCGCGCGCGTGTCGGTACCAATCCCGATGGCATGCTCGTGATAGTCCATGATGCGTACGGAAATACCCAAACAGTCAACAAACGCTGAAATTGCGCCATCGCCTGAACCGGTCAGTTTGCGTCGCTCACCGCCGACATCAAACTCTGCCTCAATCGTAAACAGCTTGCCTTCGGCCGCGCTTGGATCGCCAGTAATGCTATGTTTGATCAGCTTCCAAGGTTCAGTTTGGGTCAAATATTCTTTGTTGAAAATACTATATACATCCGTTGCTGTGACTTCACGACCAGTTTCGTCCGTCACGCGCTGAATTGCTCGGCTAAATTCGATTTGTAAGCGACGCGGCAAAGCCAAACCATGTTCTTGTTCAAGTAAATAGGATACGCCGCCTTTACCCGATTGACTGTTGACGCGAATCACAGCATCGTAGCTGCGACCCAGGTCGGCGGGATCAATCGGCAAATAAGGGACTTCCCAAATGGCATCCGCTTTTTGTATGGCGAAGCCTTTTTTAATGGCATCTTGGTGTGAGCCCGAGAAGGCGGTAAAGACCAGGTCTCCCGCGTAGGGGTGACGAGGATGTACAGGCAACTGATTGCAAAATTCGACACAGCGGCGCACTTCGTCGATGTCGGAGAAATCCAATCCAGGGTGGATGCCTTGTGTGTAAAGGTTTAAGGCTAAGGTCACGAGATCAACGTTACCTGTGCGCTCGCCATTCCCAAACAAACAGCCTTCGACGCGATCGGCACCTGCCATCAAACCGAGCTCAGCGGCGGCAACGGCGGTGCCGCGATCGTTGTGCGGGTGCAAGCTGATGATGATGCTGTCGCGCTTGTTCAGGTTGTTGTGCATGTATTCGATTTGATCGGCATACATGTTGGGCGTGGTGGCTTCGATGGTCGCAGGCAAGTTGTAAATGATTTTGCGCTGGGGCGTGGGTTTCCACGTGTCAGTCACCGCATTACAGACCTCGAGGGCGAAGTCTGGCTCGGTGGTGCTAAAGACTTCTGGAGAGTATTCGTACAACCATTCTGTTTGCGGGTATTTGGCCATGCAGGCCATGACGCACTTGGTGCCTTCGATGGCGACTTGTTTGACCTCTTCGCGGTTCATGTTGAACACGATACGGCGAAAGCCGGGTGCGCAAGCGTTGTACAGGTGAATCATGGCGCGCTTGGCGCCTGCAGCGGAGTCGACCGTGCGCTCGATGAGTTCGGGACGTGCCTGAGTCAAGGCGATGATCGTGACGTCGTCGGGGATCAGCTTGTCGTCCACAAGTTTGCGGACAAAATCGAAGTCTGTTTGTGATGCAGAGGGGAATCCCACCTCGATTTCTTTGAAACCGATATTGATGAGCATATCGAAAAAACGCAGTTTGCGTTCGACGCTCATCGGTTCAATTAAGGACTGGTTGCCATCGCGCAGATCCGTGCTCATCCAGATGGGCGGGTGAGTAATCCGCTTGGTGGGCCAAGTACGTTCAGAAAAGTCTCGTTCGAAGGGTTTGAACGGGATATATTTTGTGGCGGGATTCGAAAGCATGTTTAACCTCAAGTCTGTTTGATCCGATGTCGCATCTCAGGGACATCGCAATGATCTGTTGCTGGGTTTTGACCAGCGTCCGGTAAAGCCGGGCGTAATAAAAGAAATCTGGTGGGGTAATACGGAGTGGCCAAGGGTTGCCGGACTACCACGGGACGCTAGGTCCGGCAACCGATCGCTAGTAGCAGCGGTAGGAGGCTGAGTGTGGAGACAAGCTTGGCTGAGGCGGACGTGCGTCCGGCACGCAACAACGTACCCTCGCCGTGTGGGGCGATAAGACTTAAACGAGGGCAGGCGGAGCCTGAAATGTACGCGTGCATAGGTATTAGTCGAACATAAAAGCAGCCCAAAAGCAAGCGTGGCTTTACTTTGAGGGCTTAACAAGGCACTTTTAAGCAACGGTTTGTTTAGGCAAGAAGTGTCGGTTCGCGCTGGCCGCGTGGCGCGGGTGGGGCTTTTGAGGGATCAATTGGTGCCGAGGGCGTTTTAGGCGACAGGGCTAACTCAAGCTCCAGCTTTTGTGCGCGGGCTAAATCTAATTTGCGTTGACGGCCGGAGCGGAGTTGGGTGAGTGTGGACTGTACGTTGCCGATAGTGATCGGCGTAGATTTGTCTCGCCAGACCCAATCCAGCACATCAAGCGCTTCTTGGCTCAGGCCTGCACAAAGCTTGCGAACCTCGCCGAGAGGAACGAGTGCAGAACGGCCGCGTTTGAAGCTAACCTTGAGCCAGCTCATTAGGCCGCTCAGGACAAAAAGCACCAGAAGCGCGGCAATCAGCCACCAGAAGAACTTTTGGTATTGCATGACGAAATCGATCACCGCCTTGCCAAGGATATCGTTGAGACCTGAAATTTGCAGACTAAACTCTAACCAAGCCTTACCTCGTGCAAGAATGCCTTGCACGCAATAAATGAGTAAAGCGAGCACACTTAAGGTCACAACCAAGCGAACAATCAGTCGCGGCAGTCCTAGACGCAACAAGGTATTGCCCAGAAGATAGGCATCTTTTCGGGTATTTGCGGAGTTTGGTGTGTTCATCATGCAAAATATTGTACCTATGACTCGCAATTTTCTCGAATTTCGTCTTGGTCAGAGTTTGACACTGACGCCGGCGCTGCAACAGTCTATCCGACTTTTGCAGCTGTCGACCCTCGACCTAGAGGCGGAAGTTGCGAAAGCGCTAGCTGAAAACCCCTTGCTAGAACAAGAGGGTGAGGGCCTACAAGACCCTGGCGCGCTGGGGTCTACCGCGAGAGTTGATCAGCCTTTTGAGGGCCGTGTAGACGCATCTGAGGCGTCTCAAGGGGGCTTGGAGGAATCTACCCCATCCTCTTCGGAAGGCGACCCGACCTTTGAGCGCGAACGGTTAGAGTTTTCAACGGAGTCTCGACTCTCAAGAGATGATGAGCTGACAGAGCGCCCTGAGGCAGCCCGTGAGAGCAATTTGCGCGAATATTTACTGGGTCAGCTTGGAACGACGCGACTCAGTCCGCGGGATGCTGCCATCGTGAGTTTGTTAATTGAGGAGCTCAACGAGGACGGGTTCTTGGCTTCGCCGTTAGAGGAAATTCTTGGCTGGATGAGCCCAGAGTTGGAATTGGAACTCGGCGATTTTCAATTAGGACTCACTTTTTTGCAGTCACTGGATCCCCCTGGCGTGGGCGCCCGAAACTTAGGTGAGTGTTTAGACCTGCAGTTGCAGTACGCGGACTCAGACCGGTTACCTGAGGTCAAAGAGGCAGAGGTGCTGGCGTTGGCACGGCAGGTCTGTCAACAGCACCTGAATATTTTGGCAACGGGCAATATGAGCAAGTTGCGAGAGGCTTTACGTTGTGAGGTGGAGGTATTACGTCGCGCGCATGCGTTGATCGTGCGGTTGAATCCCCGTCCGGGAAGCCGATGGAACAAGCCTGCGGCAGACTTTGCTGTGCCGGATGTGATTGTGCGGAAAACACGCAAGGGATGGGAGGCGCATCTCAACGAAGCTGTGATGCCAAAGCTGCGTGTCAATGCGATGTATGCAGAGGCACTTGGTAGTCCACGTGGTGGTGCCAACAGCGCACTTCATGGGCAGTTACAAGAGGCGCGCTGGATGATACGCAATGTTGCGCAGCGTTTTGAAACGATTTTGCGCGTATCTCAAGTGATCGTGAGGCATCAACAAAGTTTCTTTACGAAAGGTTGGGAAGCCGTCCGGCCTCTCACACTTAAAGTCATTGCCCTTGAGCTCGGGATGCATGAATCAACGATTTCGCGTGCAACGACACAAAAATACATGGTGACGCCGTTTGGTACGCTTGAGCTCAAGCGGTTTTTTAGTACGGGTTTATCGACGGAGGGCGGTGAGGCGACATCTTCGACGGCTGTTCAAACACGGATACAGTCGTTGATTCGTCAAGAAGATCGGGCTCGACCACTGTCAGACAGCCAGCTCGTCACGTTGTTGGATAAGGAAGGTATTACGATCGCTCGCAGGACCGTTGCAAAATACCGTGAGCAGATGAGAATACCCACAGCACCGCTACGCAAGTCACAAGCGGGCGTGGGTTAGCCGCCTGGGCCAAAGGTGTTGTTGCGCTCAGGGCACTCGGCGATCTTGCCCCAAGCTTTGTTTGGCGTGCAGTACTTCGATTGCGCTGTATCAATACAACCAGGACGTCTAAAGAAATTAACGCTGTTGCACTGAGTGAGTTCTTTCTTTAGGGACTCTTGCCAACTTAACACGCGTATGGGAGGAGGCGTGTTGGGTTGCGGTGTGAAGAAGTTTGCGCTGGGGGCACGCGCATCGACAGTACGAACGGAGTCAGAGGAGGTTTCTTTATTTTGCTCATCCTCACTCTCCTCTCTTTGCTCCCCATCTTTTTCGTAGGAGTTGGCATCTGCACGTGAGGCAAGCACAGGTGCGATCGCCCACTCAACGGGGGCCATTTCTTTTGGGACACCTAGCGTGCCATCAATGCGTGGTTGAGGAGGCTGTGGTGCAAGGGGTTTACCATCCGCATCCAGTACCGTGCCGCTTTCATTTTTTTGGGTAAAGGCCGAGGCGATGGACTCAGGTGCTTGGTCAACAAGCCAGAGACCAAGTTGTCGACCGCCTTGCCAGGAAGCGACGAGGGCAAGCAACAAAAAGAGGGTGAGGGCACGCCAAGACATAAGGATCTCTGAGTGACAGGGTGTCAGACTTTGTCAGCAAATACTTGGCCGCCGTGTTCACGCATTGCATGAAACCGAATCGCCGGGTGGCGTTCTTCGGCGACCCGAAGTTGCGCGGTTGACGACACGAGGAAGGCCGGTGCTTCGACTACATCATAGGCGATATGAGAGGCGTTCGCATCGATGAATTTGCGCAATTCTTTTGGATCTTCGGCCGTAATCCAGCGCGCCATGTTGTAGCGAGAAGGCATCAACCGAGCTTCGGCGCCGTATTCGGCCTGTAAGCGATGTGCCACGACTTCAAATTGAAGTTGACCGACCGCACCAAGTAGCATCGTGCCACCTGCAGCGATAGGCTTAAAAACTTGGATGGCACCTTCTTCGCCGAGTTGGAGCAGTCCCGTGCGAAGCTGTTTGATTCGAAGCGGGTCTTTGGTTTCAACCGCTTGAAAAAGCTCGGGCGCAAAAAATGGCAGACCGGTGAAATGTAAGGCTTCGCCCTCGGTTAATACATCCCCGAGGTGCAAGATCCCATGGTTCGGGATACCAATCACATCACCCGCATAGGCTTCATCGACAAGTTCACGGCGTTGTGACAAAAAAGACACAACGTTGTTAGGGCGAATTTCTTTACCGTTACGTGAGACTTTAAGGCGCATGCCGCGCTCAAACTTGCCTGAGCTCACGCGTACGAAAGCAACGCGATCGCGGTGTGCGGGATCCATGTTTGCTTGGACCTTAAACACCACACCGGTAAATTTGGGCTCTTCGGGATGGACAACGCGCTCCAGCGCTTGGCGTGAGCCAGGTGGTGGTGCCTGGTCGACCAAGGCATCTAACACCTCTTGGACGCCAAAGTTATTGATGGCAGAACCGAAAAAGACAGGGGTTTGTTTGCCAGCTAAAAAAGCAGCATGATCGAAGGTAGGCGCTGCAGCTTGGATCAATTCGATTTCGCCCTTAGCTTGCTCAAAGGCTGAGCCAAAGCGCTTGGCGATTTCAGGGTTGTCTAGCCCGTCAATAAAGTCATCCGAGCTGTCATTGCGCCGCTCTTGTCCGGGACGGAAAAGGCGCATGCGGTCCCGCTGAATGTCAAACACGCCACCAAAAGCTTTGCCCATACCAACAGGCCAGGAGAAGGGGACGGCATCCATACCAATGTGCTGTTCGATTTCGGACAGTAGCTCAAGCGGATCGCGCACTTCGCGATCCATCTTGTTAATAAACGTGATGATGGGTGTGTTGCGCGCGCGACAGACTTGCAGCAAGCGAATGGTTTGTGGTTCAACGCCGTTTGCCGCGTCGATCACCATCAATGCGGCATCAACAGCCGTTAGGACGCGGTAGGTGTCTTCGGAGAAGTCCTGGTGGCCGGGGGTGTCGAGCAAATTGATCACGCAATCGCGATACTCCATCTGCATCACGGAGGAGGCAACGGAAATACCACGTTGTTTTTCGATTTCCATCCAGTCTGAGGAAGCATGGCGGGAGGCCTTGCGCGCCTTGACGCTGCCGGCGATTTGGATCGCACCCGCGAAAAGCAAAAGCTTTTCGGTGAGTGTCGTTTTACCGGCGTCAGGGTGAGAAATAATGGCGAACGTTCTGCGTCGCGCAACTTCGGATTGAATACTCATGATGGCGGATTTTACAGGCTGGACGCACCAGCCTGTTTGCGGGCAAATTACTTGTTAAAAAGGGCTGGGCGACGGGGGCGATTGGTTTGACTTGGGCCATTTGTGCCTGAGCCAGTTCGAACCGGACCGCCAGAGCCTGCGCGTGCAGGGGCATGACCCGATGGGGCACGACCGCTGCCCTGACCTTCACGGCGCGGCGCTTGACCAGCACCCTGACCAGCACCTTGACCAGTCCGTGCCGGACGTGGGGCACCTGTGCCCGAGGCGCCGGCAGGGCGGGAGGAACGCTGTTGGGGGCGACGTGGGCCGTCGCGGCGACCTTCAGAGCGTGCCTCATCGTCCGCATCATGTGGGGAAGCAGGCGAAGCGGTCCAGCCGGTGGGAGCTGGAAGCTGAGGAATCTGCTTTTTAATAATGCGTTCGATGGCTTTGAGGTATTTGACTTCGCTCGAATCTACTAGTGATACTGCTGAGCCTGCGGCGCCTGCACGGCCTGTACGACCAATGCGGTGCACGTAGTCTTCGGGTACGTTGGGCAATTCGAAGTTCACGACTTGTGGCAGTTGGTCGATATCGAGACCGCGGGCGGCGATGTCGGTCGCGACAAGGACGGCGACTTTGCCCTTTTTAAAATCATCCAGCGCGCGGGTACGCGCCGCCTGACTCTTGTTGCCGTGAATCGCAGAGGCAGATAAGCCGTCTTTGACGAGTTTTTCAGCGAGGCGATTTGCACCGTGCTTGGTTCGTGTAAAGACCAATACCTGATGCCAACCACTTTCGCGGATGATGTGGCTAAGAATGTCACGTTTGTGCGCCTGGGGCACCATGTGAACGGTTTGATCGACACGCTCGGCTGTCGTATTGCGCGCGGCAACAGAAACCTCAGAAGCGTTATTGAGGACGCCTTTGGACAGCTCACGGATTTCGTCTGAGAACGTCGCTGAAAAGAGCAGGTTTTGACGCTGACGTGGGAGCAAGGCAAGGATTTTGCGAATGTCACGGATAAAGCCCATGTCGAGCATGCGGTCCGCTTCGTCCAGGACGAGAATTTCTACGCCAGACAAATCGACGTTGCGCTGCTGGCAATGATCCAGCAAGCGACCGGGTGTTGCCACCAAGATGTCGATGGGTTTGCGCAAGGCATTGGTCTGAGGGTTGATGTTGACGCCACCAAAAATCACCATAGAGGAGATTTTGGTGTGGATGCCGTAAGTTTTGACGGACTCTTCGACCTGTGCGGTCAATTCGCGGGTAGGTGTCAGAATCAGTACACGTGGGCGGCCGGGCTTGCGCAGCTCAAGCGGCTTGGCAAGCAGCATGTGCAAAATAGGGAGGGTAAATCCAGCGGTTTTGCCCGTGCCGGTTTGTGCGGCGGCGAGCAAGTCTCCGCCCGCGAGGACGCGAGGAATGGCTTGCGCCTGGATAGGAGTGGGTACGGTATAGCCGGCATCGGCAATCGCACGCATAAGAGGATCGGCCAACCCGAGGTCGGCAAAAGTAATCGAAGTAGACAAGAGAACAGCTCCATCGTCGTGCCGGTCCACACGTAAATGTGGACTCCAATCGGGGCAGACGAACAGGGAGTAAAAACGCCTTGGAGGCGAGCGCCCACAGAGTTGGGGCTTAGCGCGATACGAGGACTGGAACGTTGTACCGTGTCATCATTGTACGCTAAGCAAGGAGAGTTGGGGCACCCTACTCAGGCACTAGCCTAAACGCGCAACGTTGATAAAGCTTTCCCCGCGCGCATAATGCCCAAGATTTTCAAGAAACTTATCAGCCATGCGCTGAATAATCGCGTCTGAAAATCCTGCAGTATGTGGTGTCGCAATGACGTTAGGCATATCCCAAAGTGGTGATTCGGTCGGCAAAGGCTCTTGCGCAAACACATCCAAATATGCACCCGCGAGTCTTCCGTGATTGAGTGCATCAATCATGGCAGGTTCGTCGATGACGGCACCACGTGAGATATTGACGATGTGTGCGGAGTGCTTCATCAGGCCAAGCGCTTTGGCGCTGACTAGGTTGCTCGTTTGAGCCGTGAGCGGGCAGGCCAGTACCAACCAATCCGTTTCTGGAAGAATATCGTTGAAGCCTTCAAAGGATACGACACGGGTGTCGGGGATGGTGGAGCTCGCGGACTGGCGCACAACAATAATATTTAGACCAAGTGCTGTTAACCATGCGGCTAGTTTTTGACCAATGGGACCCCAGCCTACGATGGTAGCGGTTTGTCCCTCTAAGTCCGGAGGGAGTCCGACCTTGAAAAACGGTGCCCAGGTGTGGGCGCGTTGAGCCGCGGCAAGTTGAGGAAAGCGACGCGCGAGGGAGAGCAGCCCAGTCAGCGCCGTTTGCGCAACTAGACTCGCGCTCGCACCGGAGGAACTCGTGACGGTCACGCCTCTGGCCATCAGATCAAGAAAAATTTGCCGATCCACGCCAGCGGAGTGAATGTGCACCCATTTCAGCGCTTTTGAACCCATCAGTGCGTCATACACGTATTGCGTTTCAGGGAGAATTTTGTGTTTGGTCGAGGCGGCGGTGATATCGCGGGAGACGAAACAAAAATCTGCATCTGCAGTGCCTGCATGCATTTGTTGGGCGGTCACACGCACATAGCCATTCGGCCCCAGTATCGCCGCCATTTTGGGTGCGAGTTCTGCTTCAGTTTTGTCAGAGAGCAAAATGCGGGGAGTATGGCTGAGTTTTTGAATAGACACGTTGAATGACCTTGGCAAATGCGTAAAAGATGCATGGAAAGCGGGCTGACGCACAAAGAGTCGCGTCAGTTGCGCGCATTTATTTAGTTGCGATAAGAAGTATCTGTGCGATCAAGCTTGCGCAGCAGTGCGGGCCATTCCATCACACCATAAGGACGACGGGTGCCTGGCTGATAGTTGTTCCAGGTTTCATCTAATACTTTTTGCGAGACCTTGGACATCGGTGAATTGCAGGACATCGCACCAATTTGTGCGCGGCAGGCCAATTCGAGACGATGCATCCAGTTGAACGCTTCGCCAATGGTGCGTCCCACGGTCAAGGCACCATGGTTGCGCAAAATCATCGCTTCGCTGTTGCCCAAGTCCTTGCACAAAGACTCTTGCTCGGCTTCGTCCAAGACGACGCCTTCATAATTGTGATAACTGATTTTAAGAAAACGCATCGCGGTCTGCGTTAAGGGCAACAGCCCGCACTCAAGCGAAGACACGGCCATTGAGGCCCAGCTATGCGTGTGAATCACGCAACCTACTTCTGGGCGCGCATGATGGACGGCACTGTGAATGACCGCACCGGCTTTGTTGACGCCGTAGTTGAGATCGTCGAAATCAGGCTTGGTAATGATGTTGCCGTGGTGGTCAACCTTGAGGAGGCTGGAAGCAGTGATTTCTTCGTACATCAGGCCATAGGCATTGATGAGGTAAGTACCTTCTTCGCCGGGGACGCGGGCGGAAATGTGGTTGGCGATCATATCGGCCATACCGTACATTTCGACGAGTCGGTAACAGGCAGCTAAATCGACACGCGTTTGCCACTCAGCATCGGATACTTTGCCCTTGAGTGAGGGAATCTGCAGTATGCCTTCGTTTGCCATGAGTATGTGCTCCTAAAGTTTTTATAAGAATAAATTTCTATACGTAAAGATACCAAGCCGCGAACGATTTCGCGAGTGGTTCCGTTCGGAATACTGAAAAAATAGCGTTATGCTTTGCGTTGAAGCTGTTTTGTTTGTGTCGTTATCAGAGAATATAGATGAAAATGTTGCCCTTTCTCGCTTTTGTGGCTGTCGCTAGCGCGCTCGTTGGCTGTCAGGGCAGTCCTGTCTATTACCATCGCGATCCTGCGCGTCAAATCATTGTGCTTGATCAACGAGAAATCAGCATCGTTCCACTTGGCAATGAAAAGTGGGAGGCTTTCGGCGGTAAGCAAGGCGGGTGGCTCAACACAGATTATGACAAGCAGAAAGCAAGACAGATCGAGGCCATTGAAAAAGCCACGGGTTGCAAAGTCGTTTCGTCAGAGTTTCCTGTTCAGAACAATGAAAAAAAGCTGTTGATGCATGCAACGGTTGATTGCACCTCGCAGCTAGGTCGTTAAACCTGTTACTTATTCCGTTCCGATCCCTTTACCCGTGCGAACGATCGCACTCATCCGGTGGTCTCTTTCAGTTGTGCCCTGAGCGCGCAAGCCTTGTTCGACGCCACCGCGGTCCGCGCCATCGCGATTTTGACTGACCTTCCACTTAGCCTGCACACGTGTGATGGTGAGTTCGATCCCGACGATGGCCGCGAGCATTTTTTCAAGGTAATCACTGGGCGCGTCAGAAACTTGCCAAGTGCTTTGCCTTGTTTGCTCCATTACCTGGGTGAGCTCGGTGACGATTTGTCTTTTGATCATTTCGTCATGCGTGACAGATAACGTGCCATATACATGCACGACAGCATAGTTATAGGTGGGGACAACTTGGTGGTGGACTTGTTTCGATGGGTACCAGTTGGGCGAGATGTAGGCCTCAGGTCCTTGAAATATCACTAAAGACTCATGTTGTGACGCGTCGTCTTTCCAAACCGGATTTCCCTTGGCAACGTGGCCGATGAGTTTGCCGCCGACTGCAAGATCACCTTCGAGAATAAAAGGAATGTGGTTGGCCTCAAGCGCACCATCTTGTTGCGTGACGAGCGTGCCGAGTGGATACGCCTTAAGCAAGGCTGTTAAGGAGGTAAGGTCTTGCTGTTCGAAGTGTTTAGGCAAGTACACGTTCAACCACCTGCGATCGCATCACCGTAAGGCGACATAATTTCGGTACACCCCATATTCATCTCGCCGTCGCGCATGACGCCGGCCGGACAAGCAAAAGAATAAGGATAAATGTTGCGACGTGTTTGAATCACGGGCATTTCTTTTTCGAGCGCAGCAATGATGTCTTCGGAGAGAGTTTGATCAGCAGTGATTTTTCCGCTACCACTGACATCAATACGGGGTGTATGAAAGGCTTCTTCGAGGTCGAGGCCATGATCGATCATAAAAGAACTCAACTGCATGACGGTACCCAGGATTTTCCGACCCCCTGAGGCACCAATTGCAAAGCGACGGCCTGCTGCGTCCTCACCGATGACGGGAGAGTAGTTTGCCAGACAGCGCTTGTTGGGCGCGAGTGAGTTGGGTTTGCCAGGTTCGGGATCGAACCACATGATGCCGTTATTGAGCAACATGCCTGTTGAGGGCGACACCACACGCGATCCGAAAATAGAGAGCAATGTTTGTGTCACTGCGCACATGTTGCCTTCGCGATCGACCACGCTGAAATGAGTGGTTGACCCGGGTGCTTTGGGTGACTCGTGGTCGCCCATGTTTTCAAAGCGTAGTTTGAACGCGGCATCGAGCGCACGCGCAAAACCTGCGTAGGTCGCGGCGTCAGGTTTTCCTTTGCTCGGCGAAAGTTCACGCGCGAGTATTTCTAAGGCTTTGCCAAAGGTTGGGCCACCCGTGAGCCCAGGCGTTGCATACACTCGACCACCGCGATAGTTGATCGTCAGCGGCTCGACGATTGACGCTTGATAGTCGTGCAAGTCTTGTACGCTCAGGCAGCCACCTTTAGCCCGAACGTCTTTCGCGAGTTGTTCGGCGATATCGCCTTTATAAAATGCGTTCGCACCGCCTTCGGCGATTTGCATGAGTGTTTGCGCGAAAGCTTTTTGATTCAAATGTTTTTCTATCAGCGAGGTCCACTCACCGGCAATTGGCCAGTGCCCATCATCCAGAAACATCTTGGCGGTGTCAGGATCTTTGCTGAGCACGCGTGCATTGGCTGCGGTCACAAGCGTTGTGTACCAGTCGACTAATAAGCCCGCGTCGGCGAGCCTGGCAGCAGGGGAGACCAAGTCTTTCCATGGCATCCGTCCAAAATGCTTGTGGGCGAGATCCATGCCTGCGACCGCGCCTGGCACGGCGACAGCGGTCGCACCCATGACGTTGCGATCTTCGACGACAGAAGGCCAGGGAAACAAATCTGAGGACTTGCCTGCGCCACTCAGTGGGTAGTCAGCTGGATTGAGCTCGCGCGGTGATTTGCAGCCAAAATCAATGACGCGGGCTTTGCCTTCTTTGGCACGCCACAACACCATGGTGCCGCCCGCGGCAGGGCCGCTCATCCAAGGTTCAACGACACCAATGGCAAAGGAGGTTGCAATCGCTGCATCGACCGCATCGCCGCCCGCGTCGAGGACCGCGGCGCCGACTTCGGCCGCACGTCGGTGTTGAGCGGCAACAACGCCGGCCTTGGTGGCGATAACAGTTTTACGAACAGTTTGCGAGAGGGAAAAGTTTTCAAGCATGAGGCGTCCGTGAGAGTGAATTGTGTAACCACTCTATGATGAGCGGTATAAAAAGATGGGTGCGGGTAATAGGAAAAAAATGTCCGCCATGCTCAAACATATGCAGGTCTGCATGATTGAGCAGGGTGGCGAGTTCTTCTTGTAAAAATGAAGGTACGATGAGGTCGTCTCGCGCGCCCAAAACAAGTGTTGGGATGGTGATACGGTGAATATTCGCACTTCGATCAAAGGCAATCAGTGCGTCCAAGCGCTCAGAAATAATACGTTGTGCTTCGGCTGTGACAGGCGCATTTGAACGCGCGTTCTCCAAAACATTCCAGTTTTGATTAAGCCAATTTGCATCGTGCCCCATAAAGACGGAAGAACAGGCATAACCGACAGGATCTTTAAAGAGCATCTCGCGACGCGTTGAAAAGAGTTCTTGTCTGTGACGACTGGGTTTGCCCCAGGTCGCGCTAAAGATGCACGCCCGTACGCGCGCCGGTGCGAGTAGCGCCATTGTTTGTGCGATACAGCCTCCGGTGGAGTGTCCCACGACGATTGCTTGATCCACGCCACAGTCATCCAGGACAGAAAGACAGTCTTGGGCTAGTTGATCGATGGTGCAGGGTGCTGTGCCGCGGGTACTTTTGGCGATGCCACGCTGGTCGAGCCGAAGCACGCGGTAGTGCGCGGCAAGCGCAGGCACACAAGGACTCCAGAAGTTTGCTGTGCCACCTAAACCGCTGATGAGTAAAAGCGCGGGCCCCGTCCCGTCATCAAGAACGTTTAAAGAAGCACCATCGGAAAGTGCCACCGTGCGGCTTCGCGAGGAGCTAATTGGAGTTGTCATGGTATGCGCTTTAAAAATCACCTATGCTGCGTAGTATCGTGTAAACAATGGCACTTGCCAACCTAGGATTCAAGATGACACAGAAATTCGACCTGTTGCAGCGCAGCGATGAGTGACGGTAACCAGATTATTATTCCGCCCTCGTTTGTCGCGCTCTTCGTTGAACCAGGACGTAATAAGCCAAGTGCCTCACGAGAGCACATCTATGAACGATACGATTTATGTGAGGATTTGGCTAATCTATTGACCGAACAAGCGTCAAATAAGCTGTGGGAACTCGGCATTACCGAGGCCGACGTGCTTGAGAGAATTCACCAGGGAATAGCGAATGAGGGTATTGGATTGTCTGTGGCGGAAGCGCAGTGGGTGATCTCGCGGCTTGCGGAGATCCTTGGCTGGCAGGAGATGTACCCGCCGAGCCAAGGTGAAGCCCGTCAAAAACCTTAGGCTTTGTTTTCTATTTGGTAGCGCTTGAGGCCGGACAGGATTTCCTGATGTGCTTCTGAGATGTCTCCCCAAGCCTGAACTTTGACCCATTTGCCTTTCTCGAGGTCTTTGTAGTGCTCAAAGAAATGCTGAATGGCATTGAGCGTCATCGGATGAACATCTGACACGGCATTTAAATGATCGTAAAGGGGAAGAATTTTATTTTCTGGAACGGCTAAAAGCTTGGCGTCTTCGCCACCCTCATCTTCCATGTTGAGTACGCCAAGCGCGCGGCAACGTACGACAACGCCCGGGATCAGGGGAAAGGGTGTCATCACCAATACGTCGACAGGGTCACCATCGCCAGCAATCGTCTTGGGGATATAGCCATAGTTGCAGGGGTAATGCATCGACGTACCCATAAAGCGGTCGACAAATATCGCGCCTGACTCTTTGTCCACTTCGTATTTAATGGGGTCAGCATTCATTGAGATTTCAATGATGACGTTAAAAGACTCGGGAAGATTTTTACCCGGGCTGACTTTGTCGAGACTCATGGTGGCTCCAGATGGGCGAGATTAACTAGTAGATACCCGAATGTTAACAAAATTAGGCAAAGGCGTACCTGAAGACGACGCTTCGTTAACGTATGGAAACCTTCAACTTTAGAGAACACGGCGTACAGATCAGTTAATCTATGAAAAATCATTGGAGTGAGACTGCTCATGACGGTAATAAAGTTTTTCCGCATATTGAGCGCTTCTATCGTGTTGAGTTTTTTTTTCTCGGCGCATGCAAATGCCCTTGGGGTGGGGGATTATCTAAAGATTGATAACCTCTCGACTATAGATGGACAGCCAATTGCGTCATCCGAGCTCAAGGGAAAATATTTGGTGGTTCAAGTGTGGGCAACGTGGTGTCCATACTGCCACCGTCAAAATGCCAATCTCAAAGAACTCGTTCGACGAACTCAGGGTGGCAAACTGCAGGTGATTGGTCTATCTGTTGATAAAAATATCGAGACGGTTCAACAATACGTGAAAAAAAATGAGATTAATTTTCCTGTCGCGATGATGACACCAGAGCTAGATCGCGCGATTGGTAAGCGCCGCGGCATTCCTGAACTCTATGTGATTGATCCAGCAGGTCGCGTTATACAAAAAGATATCGGACAAATGGTGGATTTAGATATTCATGAACTGGCACGCTTAGGTCGCCAGTAGGCGTATTACTCGTTCTGAATAGAAAGATAAATGTTGTACGCATTCATGCGATTGGCTGCATTGAAAAGAGGAACTTTTTCATAACGAGACCAGTCTGTTGCAAGATACGCATCATCAAAAGGTTCGAGGTCGCGCGCAGCTTGCTCCATCGCTTGACGCACAAATACAAGATAGTCGCGCGTGAATTTTAAATCTTCGGTAGAGGATGTCGATGCAGGCCCATGACCTGGCACGATTACCTTTGCACCGCGACTCAGCAGTTTATCTAAAGATTTAATCCAGCCAAGACTGTCTGCGTTGCCAACGTAGGGAATGCGACCACGAAAGACTAGGTCACCTGCGAAAAGGATACCCGCAGTTGGAAAATATATCGCCAGATCATCGGGGGTGTGGGCCGGCCCCATTTTGATGATGTCAACATCGAGCCCCGATAAAGATAGACGCGCATCCTCGCTGACCCACCTTGATGGAGCAACAAGACGGGTTTGGTCGTTTACCCAGGGGGCAAGCTCAGTGCGCGAGGTCTGAAGACGCAGTTGAGCCGTATCTGAACTCAAGTACTCTTTCGCGCTTTCTTGCGCGATGACGGTCGCGCCAATGTCGATGAAGCTTTGGAGACCATAAATGTGATCGGCGTGATAGTGCGTCACGATGACAAACTGAATCGGCTTGTCAGTGTGCTTATGAATTTCATCGATCAATTGTTTACCAAGAGCAGGTGAGCCTAAGGCATCAATCACAATGACGCCAGTTGGACCAATCACTACGCCGGCATTAGAAATAAAATTTTTGTTTAGCGGTGAACCAAGCGCTGAAGATCCTTCGGCGTAATAAGCATTTTTGCTGACGGGAGTAAGCGTCAGCACGCGCTCAATTGCGTGACCGCCCGCGCTCAGCATCATCAAGCTGAGCATCAGCGTGATGCGGCGCAAAGACGTAAACATGGCGATCAACGCTATGGTTTGATGTACGCAAACTTTTGTTGCGCTTGAAGATCAGCGAGACGAGCGACCCCCGAAGGCGTGAACGTTGCCTCAAGAACAAACTGATCTTTTTTGAGATTTCTATTTTTGAGTGTGATCTCGCACACCTCAAACACCACACCACGTGACACGAGTGCGGAGACGAGTGGTCCGTACTCAGCCTTGGATTTTTTGTCCAGCGCGCCATCCATGACGAGGTCCACGCCATTGGCATGCATCACGACTGTAATTTTGGTGTTGGGCGCGACATCAAGGTGATTGCGAATATTTCTGAGGCCTTTGAGTCCTTGTTTTTCGGCATCATCGACGTGGTAGACAACCTTGTTGCCTTGCTGAGGCGCTGCTTGCTGAGCCGTAACGGGTAAAGATGCAACACCTAAACTTAGGCTGAGGCATAAGGCCGAGATGATTGATTTCATGATTTATCCTGCCATACCTGGGTTGTTGGTCGCGCCTTTGATGACAGGCGTATTGGGTGCTTTTGCCGGAACGGTTTTGATTTGTCGCAGATAGCTCGCCATGACATCCCAAATGGGTTCGCCACCAGCATCTCGCGCTGCCTCAGAAACTGGCGCCCAGCCCGCGACTTTATATGTTTTCGATGCTTCAATCGTCTTGTCACCTATGCGCATATCCGAAATCCGGTTGCCGGCCGACGCGGTAGGATCGATGGTGTATTGCATGCCACCCACTCGCACCATGTCCCCGCCCTGCTGATAATAGGGGTCGGGGTTAAAGAGGTTATCGGCGACGTCTTCAAGCACGGTCTTGATCATTTCACCGCTCATGGGCGTCATCGTAGTGTATGGGTAGGTGATCGCGGTTTGATCGAGCAAGTGTTCCATGGTGATCGCTTGCCCAGGCAAAAGAGAGGTGCCCCATCTAAAGCCAGGAGAGAACGCGATCTCTGCGCCTTTCATGTTGATCAAGCCGTCCACAATCAGTTGATCAAAGGTGCCGTTGAAATTACCACGTCGATATAAGGTCCCCTCAGCAGTCGCAAGCTTTTCATTGAGCTTGGTTTCGTAGGGCGCACGAATCTTGGCGATGAGCGCATCCATCGGCTTGTCAGCAGGGATGAGATCTGCGAAAACAGGCAAGAGGCGGTATCTAAAGTCAGATACTTTGCCATTTTTGACGTCAAAGTCGAGTACACCCAGGAACTTGCTATTTGAGCCTGCATTGGTGACGAGCGTCACGCCGCCCGGATTGGTCACCTTGACGGGAACGGGCACACCATCGTGCGTGTGGCCGCCCATAATGGCGTCAATGCCTCGTACTCGACTCGCCATCTTGAGATCGACGTCCATGCCATTGTGAGACAACACGACGACGACTTGCGCGCCCTTGGAGCGTGCAAGATTGACCGTTTTTTGCATGTTCTCTTCGTCGATACCAAAGGACCAATTCTCGACGAGATAACGTGGGTTGGCGATCGGCGTATAGGGGAAGGCCTGTCCAATGATCGCAACAGGGATTCCATTCATTTCACGCATCACAAACGCATCAAAAACAGGATCTTCAAAATCCGTTGTCTTGATGTTTTGAGCAACAAAATTAACCTTGCCGGCGAAATCTTTTTCGACGATTTCTTTTACACGCTCTTCGCCGAGCGTCATTTCCCAATGCGCGGTCATGATGTCTACGCCAAGCGCGAGACACGCATCGACCATGTCCTGACCTTTGGTCCAAAGCGCAGTGCCTGAGCCTTGCCAAGTGTCACCGCCATCTAACAGGAGTGCGCCTGGACGACTGCTGCGAACCTGATTGATCAGCGTGGCTAAATGAGCGAAGCCGCCAACTTTACCGTATTGCAGGGCTGCTTTGTCAAAGTCGAGATAGGTCAAAGCATGGGCTTCGTGCGTGCCAGGCTTGAGGCCGTAAAACTTCAAAAAGGCATCACCCACCAAGTGAGGGGGCTTACCAAACTGAGAGTCAAAGCCTAGATTGACATTGGGTTCGCGAAAGTAAATGGGTTTGAGTTGTGCGTGACAGTCAGTAAAGTGCATCAAATGCACATTGCCGAATTTTGGCAAGTCGTACAGAGATGATGCAGCTTGTGCACGGCTGGCTCCCGATCCAAGCGAGAGGCCCGCAGCAGAGGCAATGGCCATCAACTGTACAAATTCACGACGACTCATACCCATTTTGCTTCCTTGCAGCGAATTGCTTGCGATCTAATTTTTACTTGTTAACGGGAGAGGCGGGATCCAACAGAAGTGCCATCACATCTTTCATTTGTTGTTCAGTCAACAAATTGAAATGCGCCATGCGCGGCATGTTGCTGCAAGCGTTATAGGCTTTCGAGTTGTTGATTCGATTCCAGGTGTAAACCAAGATGGGTTCGCTGTTGCCACGTATTTTTCCGTAAGCTAAAAGCGAAGGACCAATGGTGCCGTGAGAGATCTCTTCTTTTGCGACTTGGTGGCAGTTATAGCAGCCACCACCATTCACTGTTTTTAGCGTATCGCTCCACGTAGCACCTCGGCCACTTTGGGCAACGACTTCGCCTGCCTTCCAGTCTCCAAGATATTTTCCATCCGAAGGAGGTTTGATCGCAGCGAGGGCGGCGGCTTGAAGAGCTTCTGCTTTCTTTTTCCCCTCAGCGCTTGTCCGAAACTTTTCGTCTGAACATAACGCCTGGAACTCATCTTGCTTGATGCGATCCAGTTTTGCGATACCTTGCTCGCGGAAACTACGTTCCATCACAGCCTGAACAGCAGGATCGACTTGCTGGGCAATGCTGGAGGGTGAGATGCTGAGAATCAGCAAGCCAGTGCTAATGCTCAGTCCTAGTTTTGTCAGTATTGTTTTCATTTGTATGCTCCCTCGAATTAGCGCTTCAACGCGGGTGTCTGAATCGTGCCGCCGTTCGCAGTGTTCGCCATAAAGACAGACAGCGCGATGGTGGCTTCAGAGCCATAGATGGGGAAGGGCATGCGTTGCTGGCGGTAACAATCATTCAGACGTTGTTGCATTGTCCAAAAAGTTCCGCTCGATACACGATAGGCAGGCCAGCTACCCCAGCCTTCTAACGCACCCTTTTGTGTGGTCAAGTTTGGCAGATCTTGCATGCGGATGCGTTGATTGTCGACAGCGTGACAAGAGGCACAAGAAAAGTCCATTGGACCGCCTTGAAGATAAAAAATCTTTTCGCCTAGCGCGAGCATTTCTTTTTCTTTGGGATGCTTGACGGTCACATCAACCTTCATCCCTTTCGACTGCGTGACAACGTAAGCGACAATTGCCTCGAGATCTTTACGTACGCCTTTGCCAAAAGAGCCTTTAACAATATCTGCTTCAGGGATTCCTTGAAGCGTGCTGATACACGTCATTAGGCGAGACTCAAGATCCTGAACCCGATCGGTATCTTCAAAGTAGCGCGGTAGCTGAGCAGAGGCGCCATTGACTACGCCTGGACCCAGACCTAAATCGCATTTTTCTAAGCTGGCATTTTTAGGACCTGCTGGTTTTGCCCATAGCTCTTCGCCTTCGGCCTCGTAAAGCTCAGCAGGATTGCCATCCGCGAGCATGCGGCGATACTCAGCCAGTTGGTCAGAAGCGGATTGTGCGTAAACAATCGACGTCGCACCGATCAGGCTTGCTAAAAGCCCTGTAAGTACATATCGTTTCATGGGGAGTCTCCTGTATCGCTTACATGCAGAGGATGAGCCTTGAAATTATCTTTTGCATGAGCGTATTTTTTATTTGATATCGGTTTTGTCGGTACGGGTTTCACCCTTGTTATCGACCCACGTGACACTCATCGCATCGCCTTTTTTACCCGCACCTTTTAGTTTGAAATGCAGGAAGGGATCCTTTGAAACCGCAGGTCCAAATTGCGCGCTGTACACGACTTTATCGCCAACTTTGGCTTCTATACTTGAAATAAACCAAGCAGGAATGGCGGCGCCTTCAGCTGTCTTGCGTTGACCTGTTTCCATGTCATGTTTCATCAGAACACGGACGTCAATCACGCCATCTTTTTCTGTTGCACGGATGCGCATTGGACTTACCATGATTAATTCTCCTAGACTATTTCTGTGCCCATCTCGGGCGAGTTGATTTCAATGAAGATGGAACATCTGAGCGGGATGCGTACGGGTTTAACCGCCACAACCACCGAGCGTGACCTTGACTTCTTTCGAAGCCATCAACCATTTGCCATCGACCTTAGCCAGGGCATATACGTTTGAAGTTTGTCCCATTTTCACGCGTGTTGAAGCAAAGGCTTCAGCACCGGCGGGCACAATAAACATCGCTGCCATCGCGCTCGGATTTTTTTCAACCAAGATGGCCATCTCAGTTGCCTTTAAGTCTGTTTCAACGCCAACAGGTACAACGGCCCCGTTCTCAGCGATGTCAGGTGCGCGCAAAATCACCGCATCTGATTTTTGTGGCGCACCACCACCGAGTACTTTCATGACATCATCAATAGTCTTGGCTTCGAAGGCGGCTTTATTCCAGGTCGCGGCTTCCGCTTCGGTCATCAGCCCTGCGCTAGCCATCAAGCCAACCAGTGCGGTCATTTGCAGAAGTCTGCGTCGTTGTACGTTCATCATGATTCCTTTGCGAATAGAAATTTAAAAATATGTTTTTATTAAATTGATGTTGGATGTTGAGCTTAAGAGCCCGTTAGCATCCACTGCACCAGACGATTGATCTCAGTATCTGGGATATGTGAGTGAGGAGGCATGGGAATTGCGCCCCAAGCGCCTGAGCCCCCATTTTTGACCTTTGCACTCAGCTTGGCAAGTACATCTTGGTCTTTATATTTTTTGGCTATATCTACATTGGATGGACCCACACCTTTTGCTGCAGGGGCGTGGCACGCGGCACAGTTGTTCTTTGTGAAAGCTTGTTGGAGTGCCGCTGAGTCTGCATTCGCAGCAGCAGGCTGAGCTGGAGCTGTCTGACTGGCGGCAGCAGCAGTTTTCACTGTCGTCGCGCTAGCAACAAAGTTGGCGCCTGGAAGTGCTTTAAGAGGTGGCTTTGTCGAGTCAGACCCGCGATAAGGTCCGAACGTACGATCTTGTTCTGACAAGTTGTTGTGTGCATTGCGTGCGAAATCAGGAAGGGCCGAAGTGATTTTTACTTCGGTCACGCAATTTGTCATGCACGCCGTTGCCTTGACATCAGGTGTGCCGGTGATTGCCCACATGCCGTGTTTGTCTGTCATACCGTTACGGTTAGGCATACGCTTTTGTACCTCGGCGATATTTTTATCGCTGAGGGTAAAGTCTTCCGGTACGATTTCTCCAAGCGCCAACATATAGGCGACCAAGGCATAGGTATCATCTGCAGATAAAGACCGAGGCGCATTCCAGGGCATCGCACGGTAGATGTAGTCATACAGTGTGGAGACTGTCGGGACTTTCATCAACGTGGTGCGCTGTGGTTGATTCGGTGATGTGAGCGACGCAACGCGGCCCGTTTCGATGTCTTTGGCGGAGGTTCCACCTACGAGAGGCGTGAATACTTCATTGGACTCGCCAAAAGTACCATGGCAACTCGCACACTGCGCATCCCAAAGCTGTTGGCCTTGGTCTGCTGTACCTGACCCTTTAGGTAAACCCTTGAAGTCCGGTCTAACATCAATATCCCAGGCTTTGATTTCCGCAGGTGTTGCCGCGCGGCCAATGCTTGCGAATTCAGTAACATTTTGAGCTTGAATCAAGCTGCTTGCTAACAAGAGGGCAGCAAGGCTTGTAAGCGTTTTAACCAACTTGAACATTGCTAACCTCTCCATTTGTGTCGACTTTCCAAGATTGAATGGCATTGTTGTGATAAATGGATCGCGTGCCGCGTACTTCTCTGAGCATACGAATCGGGGGTTGTACATAGCCTGTTTCATCGATGGCGCGCGATTGCAAGATTGCCGGCTTACCATCCCACACCCAGTTGATGTTAAAGCGAGTCAGGGCTTTGCTCAGGATGGGGGATTCCATGCGTGCTTCACGCCAGTTGCGACCACCATCGACAGACACATCGACACGTTTAATTATTCCGCGTCCCGACCAGGCGATACCGCTGATGTTGTAAAAACCTGTGGTGAGGAGCTGCTGACCTCCCGACGGCGTTGTGATGACAGATTTGCACTCTTGAATCGTGGTGTATTGCCGATGCATTCCGTCAGGCATCAGATCAACGTAGTGAATGGTCTCGTCTTTGGCGCCGTAGGGCATATCGCCGACTTCTAACCGACGTAGCCATTTGACAGAGCTCACGCCCTGAACGCCCGGAACCACCAGTCGCAAAGGATAGCCGTTTTCAGGGCGCAACATTTCCCCATTCATTGCCCAGGCAACGATGACGTCGTCGCGCGCGAGCTCCATTGGAATCGTGCGTGTCATGCCTGAGCCATCACCGCCTTCCGCCAATACATACTTCCCTTTGGTGAAGTCTGCGCCGACCATGTCGAGTAAAAGTGACAAGGGGATACCTGTGAACTCACAACAGGAAATCATGCCATGCGTGTACTGAACGGTTGGGACCGCGACGTTGCCCCACTCCATGCCCGTGTTAGCGCCGCACTCAATAAAGTGAATACGCGACACGGAAGGCAGACGCATCAGATCTTCCATGGTGAAGACCATGTCTTTTTTAACAAGACCATTGATCATCAACCGGTGTTGAGCCGGATCAATGTCGTACCAGCCCTGATGGTGACGTTCAAAATGCAGGCCGCTTGGCGTGATCATGCCAAAAAGGCCTTGCAGCGGGGTAAATGCGACCGAAGCGGCAGATACACGTGTCAGCCCCGGGGATTCACGGCGTTGCAGGTTCGCCTCGTATTTTGAAGGCATGCCGTAAGGCTTGGCGGCAACAGGTTGACCGAGTGTGGTTTGCCAGGGTTGTTTTTGCAAAATGGCGGGATCGCCCTCTGAGGCGCGAGCGTGTGTTGCAAGGCTAGTGGTGGCAACACCTGCCGCCATTGCAGCAAAAAAACTATTTCGCAAAAATCCTCGGCGCGTATCGTCCATGCCTTGTTCGGTGACTGCAGAGGTAAAGTCCCGTGATAAAAAATTTTCGGGCGCTTTATGGAGCTTGCCGGGTTGGAGCGCTAGGTTTTTCGGATTCAGCATAGTGCGTGTTCGCCTGAAACTTTGGTTGGAATATAGGTGTAACCGATTAGCGACATTCTCATACTATTTTGTTATAAATAAATATCGAAAAGTAATAAATAGCTTACTTAATTTTTACGATTAAATACACTGAGGCATACCCTAATCTGGATAGCAAAGTTGAAAAGTCAGAATGGACAGCCAATAAGCATATAAGCTTAGTTATATTTAGGGGGATAGGATGAGTGTTGATCATATTCGTGACGCCGAAGCGTTGAGTGGTGCTTCACTGCGCACCCGCAGAGAGTTTTTACGCAACACCTCGGTCATTGGAGTGGGGCTCGGCTTTGCATCTGTTGCACAACCAAGCTTTGCTCAGGTGATACAAACCAACTTCACGGGAATCAAAGCAGGCGAAGAAACGATCAAAGATGGAGATACTGAGCTTTTTGCCTATGTGGCAAGACCCACAAGCAATGCTGACAAATTACCCGTTGTCATCATTGCAAGTGAAATTTTTGGTGTTCACGAGCATATTGCAGATGTTGCAAGACGGTTCGCGAAGTTAGGTTACCTCGCGATTGCACCTGAGTTCTTCACGCGAGCGGGCGACCCCACTGCATTGGGCACCATGGCAGAAATCATGTCCCAAATTGTTGCAAAAACGCCAGACAAACAAGTCATGGGCGACATAGAAATAGCGCTCAAGTGGGCGGCTCAGCACGACGGCAACTTAGATCGAGTGGGAATCACGGGATTCTGTTGGGGCGGACGCATCACATGGCTTGCGTGTGCAAATCTTCCACAAATCCGTGCAGGCGTTGCATGGTACGGACGCCTAGTGGGTGAAAAGAGTGAAAACTTTCCAGCCCATCCCGTTGATTTAGCCTTACAAATGAAGGCTCCCGTATTAGGCTTGTACGGTGGAAAGGATACGGGGATTAGTTTAGAAACTGTCGAGCAAATGAAAGTCGCTTTGGCAGCAGCAACAGGCAACAAGGCCGCTGCAGCAAGCAAATTTGAAATTTATCCAGATGCACCGCACGCCTTTCACGCAGACTATCGCGCAACGTACCAACCTGGATCGGCTAAGGATGGGTGGGGAAAATGTATAGAATGGTTAAAACAAAATGGTATTTAGAAAAATCAGATAACGATGTTAAAAAGTTAAAAATATAATTTTTAGGAGTCAAACAATGCGAATAAAACTTTCATATTCCCTCTTGTTGTCTGGTTTGATGGGAATTGCTACAAGCGGAGCCACACATGCGCAAGACATCCAAGCACAGCGTTTATATAACCAAAGTCTTGCCGCAACCTGCGCAAACTGTCATGGCACAAATGGCGTTAGCGTACCTGGTGTGACTGTGCCAATGATCAATCATCTGCCTGAATCCGTCATGTACGAATTGCTGATGGCCTATAAGACCGGCAAGAGAACGGGAACCATCATGCATCAACTTGCAAAAGGTTATACCGACGAACAACTCAAAACGATTGCTAGCGTTCTTGGCAAGAAAAACTAAAGGGGCAATATTATGAACCGTCGTCATTTTCTTGGACAAAGCGCAGCAGTTGCCGGTTTGGCATTTGGTTTAAATGGTCAAGCGCGTGCTAGCTCGCTGAAATCTGCACAGATCGTTGTTGTGGGCGCTGGTTACGGTGGAGCGACTGCCGCGAAATACTTGCGTATGTTGTCAAACAACACGGCGCAGGTCACGTTGATCGAACCAAATCCTGAATTTATCTCTTGCCCGCTCTCCAATCTGGTGGTGGGTGGCTCGCAAAAACTCAGCGCACTTTCAGTTCCATATGCAGGCCTTGCAAAAAATCATGGTGTGAAAATGGTGAAAGACATGGTCGCGAGTATCGATCGTCAAAAGAAAACCGTTCAGCTTGCTTCAGGCCAAACTGTTAAATATGACAAACTTGTCTTGTCACCTGGCATTGGTCTGATGATGGACAAGATCGAGGGTCTCGAGGCGGCAAACAAAGCGGGCGTGACACTCCAAGCATGGAAAGCAGGTGCCGAGACTACTGCGTTGCATAAGCAGATTGCAGAGATGCGTGATGGTGGTGTGTATGCGTTGAGTATCCCACTTGCTCCCTATCGCTGCCCTCCCGGGCCTTATGAGCGGGTGTGTCAGGTCGCAAACTACTTACAGAAAAACAAGCCTAAATCAAAAGTCTTGGTGTTTGATGCAAACCAAGATGTGACCTCAAAGGGAAAGCTGTTTAAGGAGGCATGGGCCAAGCTTTACCCAGGCATCATTCAATATACGCCCGAGCACAATGTGACGGCCGTTGATGTCAAGACTCGCACGATCAAGTTTGAAGTACAAGAAGACGTTAAGGCCGATGTATTGAATATCTTGCCACCTATGCGTGCGGGAGATCTGATCGTAAAAGCGGGTCTTGCTGATGCGAATGCAAGATGGTCAAACGTTAATTTCTTGAACTTTGAATCTGTCGTCGCCAAAGATATCTACATCATTGGCGACTCAATTCAAGTGGCGCCTGCAATGCCAAAGTCAGGCCATATGGCGAATCAACATGCAAAGGTGATGGCCGCCGCGATCATTGCAGAGTTGAGTGATTTCGCTATTAATCCTCAGCCCGTACTGACGAATACTTGCTATAGCTTTGTCAACGATACTGACGTTGTGCACGTTGCGAGTGTCCACCAGTATGTCGCTGCAGAAAAGACGTTTAAAACCGTTCCTGGCTCAGGCGGTTTGTCGCCTGCACCCACTGCACTTGAGGGAACGTATGCATGGGGTTGGGCCAAAAATATCTGGGCAGATAGTTTGGTTTAAAACAGTTGCTATAAAACTGCAGTCCCAAACAAAAAAGCTGTCAGGCGAAAACCTGACAGCTTTTTTAATCTATGGTGCCGGAAAAAGGAATCGAACCCTCGACCTTCTCATTACAAGTGAGCTGCTCTACCAACTGAGCTACTCCGGCATTCAGACTCAAAGGCCTAAAACTTCAACAACGGACAGAATTATAAATGATTTGTGAAAAACGTTCTTGAGAGATTGGTTATTTGACGATTGAAAGTTTTGGACGTTTGTTTTCAGGTGGTTTGGGTCCATCTGTTTCAGGCGAATCGCTTTCACTCAAGCTTGCGAGATTGGTGTTTTGGACGAGGGGTGCGGTGGAGGTTGAAGCTTCTGCTTCGAAGCCCATACCAGCCCCAGTTTCGCGCGCATAGATCGCAACAATAGTCGCAATCGGCACGTATAGATTCTCAGTCACACCACTAAAGCGAGCCTGAAATTCAACGGCCTCGTTACCGATGACGAGGCGATTGGTCGCCAAAGCACCGATGTTGAGAGTGATTTGACCGTCACGAACATGCGCGTGAGGCACCAGAGTATTTGCATCAACCTGCACAACAATCTGGGGTGTGTAGCCATTGTCCGTACACCACTCGTGCAAAGCACGAAGCATGTACGGTTTCGTCGATGTTTCAGCCATGGCAGAGGCGCTTAACGGCGCATGACCTTTTCTGAGGGTGTCAGTGCCTCAATATAAGCTGGGCGGGAAAAAATACGCTCGCCGTACTTTTGGATGGGTGCTGCTGTTTTGGGTAACTCGATACCGTAGTGATCCAAGCGCCACAAGAGTGGAGCCATGGCCACGTCCAGCATCGTGAACTCTTCGCCGAGCATATATTTATTTTTGAGTAACAGTGGAGCAAGTTGTGACAAGCGATCGCGCACTGCGGCACGAGAGATGTTTAAGCGCTTCTCATCACCACGAATAGATCTGTCCTCGAGGGCGGCCACGTGAATAAACAGTTCTTTTTCAAAGTTGTACAAGAACAGTCGCGTCCGAGCACGCATCACAGGATCAGCAGGCATCAGTTGTGGGTGAGGAAAGCGCTCATCAATGTATTCATTGATGATGTTTGATTCATAGAGAATCAGGTCGCGCTCAACCAGAATCGGCACTTGGCCGTAAGGATTCATGACAGAGATGTCTTCGGGCTTGTTGTACAAGTCGATGTCACGGATTTCAAAATCCATACCTTTTTCAAACAGCACAAATCTGCAGCGATGTGAGAAAGGGCAGGTGGTTCCGGAGTAAAGGACCATCATGATGGATATCCGTCCTAAAAATAGATACTGATAGAAAAAGCAAAAAGCCAGCGTCTACAAAATGCAGACGCTGGCCCAAGTCAACAACTTACTTGACGTGCTTCCAGAACGAAGCATTCAAGCGCCAAGCAATAACGAAAAAGATGCCGAGGAACAACAAAACCCACACGCCAATCTGTTTGCGCTTTTGCTGGATGGGCTCGGCCATCCAAGTCATAAAGCCGGTTAGATCAGCCATATCACGGTCATACGCTGCTGCACGCTGTGGATCCAAAGGTTTGAACTTGTGGTCAACAGAAGGCTTGCCAGCATAACTGGCGAGCGGTTCTGCTTTGGAAGTAACATAGCCTGCGGCGTCATACGTCGTCACGATACGTTCCCACCCAGCTGGTTTGCCAGTTTGTGCGGACGTTTTATGCGTAGTAATAACCGTCATTTCGCGTTGACCCTGACGCTCCCACAAAACGTGTGGCATGCCAGCATTCGGGAAGGCTAAGTTATTCCAGCCGGTAGGCTTACTCGTATCACGATAAAAGGTACGCAGATACGTGTAAATGTAGTCAGAGCCTGTTGGGCCCGCGTTGACAGATTTGGCGCGTGCCATCAAAGATAAATCAGGTGGCGCTGCGCCAAACCATACTTTTCCATCTTTGACGGCAACAGAGCCCATCATTAAGTCACCGACTTTTTCGCCTGTGAATAACAAGCTTTCACGGATTTGTTGGTCTGTTAGACCAATGTCCTTGAGCTTGTTGTAGCGCATGGCAGAGGCGCTGTGACAGTTTAGGCAGTAATTCACGAATAGCTTCGCACCGTTTTGGAGAGAGGCAACATCGTTAATGCGATCGGGTGCGCGCTCAAGCGGGAAGTCTCCGCCAGCAGCGGAGGCGCCAGTGCATGTGATCACTAGGGCAAGAGCACAAAGCAGCTTCTTGATCATGGTCATTCCGTATATAAAGTTAAGCTCAATGTGCGTGGAATGTGACTCGGTCTGGGACCGGTTTAAAGGTTCCAAGGCGACTCCAAACGGGCATCAATAAAAAGAATGCCAGATAAATCAGCGTACCAATCTGTGACATCAAGTTAAAGATATCGGTCGGTGCTTGCGTACCCAGGTAGCCCAACACGATAAAGTTTACAAAGAAGATGCCGTACAGCACTTTGTGCCAGCTTGGACGATAGCGAATCGACTTGACCGGGCTGTAATCGAGCCAGGGAAGGAAGAACAACAGAACGACCGAACCGCCCATTGCTACGACACCCCAGAACTTTGCGTCAATTGCGCGCAAAAGAACGGCAACGACAATCAGCACGACTGGAACGATTAGCTTGGCAATGCCCTTGGTCTTAAAGAACATCACGATGGCGGCCAATACAGAAGCGCCTGCTAACACCCAGGTAAAGTCATCGGTGGTTGCACGTAGCATTGAGTAAAAAGGCGTGAAATACCAGACAGGTGCGATATGAAGAGGTGTCTTGAGCGGATCGGCCGGCAAGAAGTTATTGAACTCTAAGAAGTAACCTCCCATCTCAGGCGCGAACAAGACAATCGCCATGAAGATGATCATGAAGCCAGCTAAGCCCACTACGTCATGCACAGTGTAGTAAGGATGGAAGGGGATACCGTCCAAAGGACGTCCAAACTTATCTTTCTTGGCCTTGATATCAACACCATCGGGATTGTTTGAACCCACTTCGTGTAAGGCAATAATGTGCGCCGCAACGAGGCCTAACAGCACCAAGGGAATCGCAATCACGTGGAAAGCAAAGAAGCGATTCAGCGTGGCATCAGAGACGACATAATCGCCGCGAATCCAAATGGAGAGCTCAGGACCGATGAAAGGAATAGCCGAGAATAAGTTGACAATCACCTGTGCGCCCCAGAAGGACATCTGGCCCCAAGGCAGGAGATAGCCAAAGAACGCCTCAGCCATGAGGCACAGGAAAATGCCAACGCCGAAAATCCAGACGAGCTCACGTGGCTTGCGGTAAGAGCCGTAAATGAGTGCGCGCGTCATATGCAGATACACCACAACAAAAAACATCGACGCGCCAGTTGAGTGCATATAGCGGATGAACCAGCCGCCCGGCACTTCGCGCATGATGTACTCAACGGACTGGAATGCGTATTGCGCATCGGGCTTATAGTGCATGACGAGGAAAATACCCGTCACAATTTGGAGCACGAGTACGACAAGAGAGAGCGCACCAAAAAAATACCAAAAATTAAAATTCTTAGGTGCGTAATACTCAGATAAATGCGCTTTGTAAGTAGAAGTCAGCGGAAAACGCTGATCTATCCATCCTAAAAGTCCAGTCGTTTCGACGGATTTTTCGCCAGCCATGTAACGGCTCCTTTACTTTAATCAGTGTCGCAAAGTGCGATGTTAATCAAGGGCCGATCAGGCCTTGTTGTTTTCGTCCACACCGATGATGATACGGGTGTCGCTCAGGTACTGGTAAGGGGGAACTTCTAAGTTGTCAGGCGCAGGCTTGTTTTTGTAAACACGACCGGCCATATCAAACGTTGAGCCATGGCATGGGCATAAAAAACCGCCATCCCAGTTGTCGGGAAGGCTTGGCTGAGGACCCGTTTGAAACTTAGGCGTCGGCGCACATCCAAGGTGAGAGCAAATCCCTACGGCAACAAACATATCAGGCTTTCGCGAACGCCATTCATTTTTGGCATAGGGCGGCGTATAGCCTGGACGGGTTGAGTTGGGATCTGCAAGAGAGGAGTCGTTTTGTTTCAGTGTCGCCAACTGTTCTTTGGTGCGATGAAGCACCCAAACAGGCTTGCCGCGCCACTCAACCGTACGCATTTCGCCGAGGGGGATGGTGCTAATGTCGACCTCGACAGGAGCTCCGGCAGCGCGGGCCTTTTCAGAGGGCGCAAACGTACTTACGAAGGGAACAGCCAATGCAGCGCCTGCGACACCACCTACGGCACAGGTCGTGCCGATCCAGAAGCGGCGCGAAGGGTCGGCGGGTAGGGTTGGGGGCACCGCACCATCTTCATCATGCACAATCGAATCCTGACTCATCTTGCTATCCTCATTACAGCCAACGCGGTCAAGTGCACACGTTGAAGGCTTGTTTACACCAAACTTGTTGCAAATTTTATAACCTCTTATTATAGCCTCACGACGAACACACTTCCATCAGGGGAATCAAGAAATGAGTGAAGCACGTGGGTTTTTAAAGGAATTTCGGGCCTTCGCCGTTCGGGGCAACATGGTGGACCTCGCAATCGGTGTCATTGTGGGGGCGGCTTTTAGCAAAATTGTGGATTCGCTCGTCAAAGACATCATTATGCCGATCGTCAACTTTCTTGTCGGAGGGGCGATGGACTTTAGTAATAAATTTTTCGTCCTGTCACGGCCAGCAGATTATGTAGGTCCAGAAACGTATGCGGACTTGACCAAAGCCGGGGCGACTATTTTTGCCTGGGGTAATTTCGTTACGATTGTGATTAATTTCGTTTTGCTTGCCTTTGTGATTTTTTGGATGGTCAAAGTCATCAATACAGCACGCAGCAAAATGGATCTCGAGGCAGAAGCCGTAGCACCCAAAATACCAGAAGATGTGTTGCTTTTGCGCGAAATTCGCGACTCTTTGAAGAAGTAGTCGGCGCAGTCTAGGTTAGACGGGATTGTCAAGGTCGACGAAGTCGACAAGAATGCCAAACTCTTTTTGGATTGCGATCCCAAGCGCCTGCACTCCGTAGCGCTCGGTGGCGTGGTGCCCGGCGCTAATAAAACCGACACCCGCTTCACGTGCGAGATGCACCGTGGGTTCAGATATTTCGCCCGTGATAAAAACGTGGGCACCCGCATCAATGGCGTGGGTCATCATGCTTTGGGCAGCGCCCGTGCACCAGGCCAGACGATGCGCGGGCATGCTTGGGTCACCAATGACTTGGGGGGTGCGACCCAAGGCGCGCTCAACATTGGCGGCGACCTCTCCAAGCGTCGTCGCTCCGTGCATTTGACCCAACCAAATGAGGTTTCCTGGTCCGGCAGTCTCTGATGAGGGCATTAGCTTAAGTACACGCGCAAGCTGAGCATTGTTACCAAGCTCGGGGTGGGCATCAAGCGGTAGGTGGAACGCAATTAAATTAATATTTTTCGACATCAGACTCGCGAGCCTGGTTTTGCGGATGCCTATGATGCGCGAATCTTCGCCTTTCCAAAACCATCCGTGATGGACAAGCAACGCATCAGCGCCACGCTCTATCGCAACATCAATCAAGGCTTGGCTCGCTGTCACTCCAGTCAAAATATGGGAAATCGACGAGTTGCCTTCTACCTGCAAACCATTAGGACAATAGTCACTGAAGGACGAAACGTTCAGCTTGGTGTCGAGCCAAGCACAGAGTTCGCGCGTTGCAATCGATTTCATAACATCCCAAATGTAACTGAAGTGATCGAAACACCTAAGCTTGTGCGGGTAAGCCGTCCGATGCAGTGTCGGAAGATCCTTTTGTATCAATTGGATGTGCGACAAAAAGACTTTCGGCTTGTGTCAGGAGTGGTTGACGAATCGAAGCATTTAAATGATAAAAAATTTCCTGAAGCCGGGCTTCGTCTTCATTCGCCGTGTAAAACCAGCTAACGGGCATTTTTAGAATGTCGGCGACCTGACACATGAGCTGGTAGTCGGGGGAGTGCTTGCCTCGTTCATACTGATTCATACGCGCGCTGGCGGACATTGGATCGATTCCGGCGAGTTTGCCGAGTTTTTCTTGAGACAGTCCTGCGCGAAGGCGGGCTTGTTTGAGACGGTGAGCGAGCACGGTGGACCCTTTGGAGTTTTTACAGCGTGAAATAAAAACAAAATGGCAGGGCTACAACAAGCCGAAACGTAGCAATTGCAAGATTGTTCAATCCTTAAACGCCAAAAGATATACCTTTACATCTTCGTTCACAACATATTTGTTGTAAGTAAAGTTGAGTGTTTGTCGTAAATAAGGGATAGTGGATGCCTAAAAGCGTAAAAATCCTTAGGCTTTAAGTGCTATTTTGTGTTTTTTTAAGAGAAATAACAGACGCAGATTATTTCAACTTGTGGAATCTTGTCCGTCAGATTTTGCTGCTTCAGGACGTGGCTTGATGCCGCGCGCCAACAAAATACCGACTTCGTACAGGATACATAACGGCACGGCGAGTAGGAACTGACTCACGACATCGGGAGGGGTCACTACCGCAGCGATAATAAACGCCCCGACGATGACGTAACCACGGTACTGTTGAAGTTGAGCGATGGTGACAATTCTCATACGAACCATCAAAATTACCGCGACCGGCACTTCAAATGTGATGCCAAACGCTAAAAACATGGTCATGACAAAGCCAAGGTAGGCTTCGATATCTGGTGCAGGCGTGATGGACTGTGGAGCAAAAGAGGCAATAAAGCTGAAAATCGTGCCGAACACAACAAAATAACAAAAAGCCATGCCCGCTAGAAAAAGCAATGAACTAGAAACGATGAGCGGGAGAGCGAGTTTTTGTTCATGTTGATAAAGACCAGGGGCAACAAAAGCCCAAATCTGATAAAGCACCACGGGTAAAGAAACCACAAAGGCCGCCATCATCGTGACTTTGACGGGGACCATAAAGGGCGTGATCACGCCCGTCGCGATCATGCGTGTGCCTTCAGGTAAGGAGGCAAGCATCGGGGCCGCTAACAAGTCATAGATCACGGATGCGCCGGGATACAGAAAAAGCGCAATAAAAACAACCAACATCGTGCCAACTGCACGCAGAAGGCGTGAGCGCAGCTCGACGAGATGCGACATGAAACTCTCTCCGCTTTGAGCGGTTTCGTGCGATGTGTCGTTGGTGCTCAAGATTTTGATCCGGGCGAAGTCTCTGGAATGGCTGGGCTCACCCGAGGAATGTTCGGGGCGAGCTCAGTGGTGCCAACAGCATCAATCTCAAGTGGAGGAGGTGGCTTAAGAGGTGCAGAAAAACCTGGAGGCTGAGTGACCATAGCCGTATTGGCAGCAGGACTTGGAAGCGGTGTGATGCCAGCGTCTGGCGTACCCAGCGGGGATTTAAGTTCATTGAGTGTCGATGTTGTCGATTGTTCAAGAGCCTCAAGTGGTTGACGCAAGGCTGTCTCAGTATTTTGGAGGTCCGATTGCACGCTCTGAGCAGCCTCTTGCATCTGCTCTTTTAGTTTGCGTAACTCGTCGAGCTCGACCTCGCGATGAATGTCTGATTTGACATCGTTCACATATCGCTGGGCACGACCTACGAGGTGGCCGATCGTGCGAGCAACTTTCGGTAAGCGTTCAGGGCCAATCACGACGAGCGCGATGACCCCGATCACGAGTAATTCGGTAAAGCTGATGTCAAACATGGTGTTAACAGTGCCGGGTGAACTCAGCTAAAGGGCAGACAAAAAAGCAGATCAACGTGTGTTGGTCTTTTCTTTGGCTTGTACATCGATCGTTTCGTTTGAAGCGACGCGTTGTGCAGGGGCTGCATCAGCGGGCGTTGCATTCGCGGCAGTCGCGTCAGCTTCTTTTGCGTTTGGATCTTTTATGCCATCTTTAAATCCTTTGATGGCGCCTCCGAGATCCGCACCGATGTTGCGAATTCTTTTGGTACCAAAAATCAACGCAACAATAACTAAAACAATTAACCAATGCCAGATGCTAAATGCGCCCATGACAGTTCTCCGAATTAGGCAACGGTAGGTGCAGGCCCTTTCCAAGGCCGACTACCACCGTAAATATGAAAATGAAGGTGCAAAACCTCTTGACCACCTTCGACGCCAGCGTTGGACATAAGGCGAAAACCGCCAGATGGACCAGGATTACATCCATTGTCGAGTGCAATTTGAGGTACCTTGGACAGCATTCTACCTAACCAAACGGCATCTTCGGGATTAATTTCTTGTAAAGAAACAATATGCCGCTTGGGGATCATCAACAAATGCACCGGGGCGGCTGGGTTGATGTCGTGAAAAACAAGACAATCTTCGTCTTCATGCACGATTTTTGCGGGTAATTCGTCCCGTACGATTTTGCAAAAAATACAGTGTTCACTCATGGAATTTTGAATCCTCAAGGAGTTTTTAGGCGCGAAGCTTTTTCCTGCAGTCCTGAAACACCTTCGCGACGCGCTAATTCTTTTACGACTTGCTCCGGACGAAGTCCGTTTTCAGTTAATACGACCAGGCAGTGAAACCAAAGGTCCGCCATTTCGGACACGATACGCTCAGGGTTTTGATCTTTGGCGGCCATGACTAGCTCCGTGGCTTCTTCGCCGATTTTTTTTAGTGCAGCATCCGGACCCTTGGAGAACAGCTTCGCGACATAGGATGCGGAGGGATCACCACCTTGGCTTGGCAGGCGTGTTTCTAAAAGGTCGGCAATGCGATAAAGCACAGCCTCAGAAGTGTCTGTCATGGCATGCTCGTTATTCATTTGTAAATGAGCTCGGGGTCTTTAACAACGGGATCGACCACGACCCACTGGGAGAGAGGTTCGGCGCCTTGGTCTGAAACGGTATCCAATCTACGGTAGAAACAACTGACTCGCCCTGTGTGACAGGCAATGGCACCAATCTGTTCGACTTTGAGGAGTAGGACATCTCCATCACAGTCTAAGCGTAGCTCTACGAGTTGTTGCACGTGTCCAGACTCTTCGCCTTTGCGCCATAAGCGGCTGCGTGAGCGAGACCAAAAAACAGCTCGCCCAGTCAAAACGGTCTCAGCAAGTGCGTCCACATTCATCCACGCGACCATCAAAATATTGCCGGTTTGGACGTCCTGGGAAATAGCGGGAATGAGACCATTTGCGTCAAAACGAACTTCTTGAATCCATGTTGGCACTTTAGACGTCGCCATCTCAACACATCCTGACAGGGATGCCCTGACTCGCCATGAAGTCTTTGGCTTGACCGACGGTGTACTCACCATAATGGAAAATACTCGCTGCTAGCACAGCGCTCGCGCCACCAAAGGTGACACCATCCGCAAGATGCTGAAGATTGCCCACCCCACCTGAGGCAATCACAGGAACAGAGACGGCGTCTGAAACCAGACGAGTAAGTTCTAAATCAAAACCAGATTTGGTGCCGTCGCGATCCATACTGGTCAGCAAAATTTCGCCTGCACCGTACTCTGCCATCTTGCGTGCCCAGTCAACGGCATCAATGCCGGTACCGCGACGCCCGCCATGGGTAAAGACCTCCCAGCGAGGCGTTGCACTGTCGGCCACGCGTCGAGCGTCAATGGCTACCACAATGCATTGTGAACCGTGATAATCCGAGGCAGCACGCACTAAATCAGGGTTGGCCACTGCAGCGCTATTCATTGAAATTTTGTCTGCGCCTGCGCTGAGTAGTCGTTGTATGTCGCTGACCTGACGCACACCACCTCCGACTGTCAGCGGAATAAAAACTTGAGAGGCTACTTGTTCGATGATGGGGAGAATCAGATCGCGACCATCGCTAGTAGCTGTAATATCCAAAAAGGTCAGCTCGTCTGCGCCTTGCTCGTTGTAGCGATGCGCAATCTCCACAGGATCGCCTGCATCCATGAGTTGAACAAAGTTAACGCCCTTGACTACGCGACCAGCTGTCACATCCAAGCAGGGGATGATGCGACGCGTGAGTTCGCTGAGTGAGTTGGACGTTTGTTTGACGGTCATGGCTTGAGTTCGTCCGCCCGTTTTTGTGCGGCTTCGAAGTCCAGCGTACCTTCGTAAATACTGCGTCCCAAAATAGCGCCTTCTACGCCCTCATCCTGAACGGCACACAGGGCATCGATATCGCGTAAATCCGTGACACCGCCAGAAGCGATCACAGGTATACGCACGTGTTGTGCTAAACGAACAGTCGCTTCGATGTTGACGCCAGTGAGCATGCCATCGCGACCGATGTCGGTATAGATGATCGCTTCGCAACCATAATCTTCAAACTTTTTAGCGAGATCTCCTACGTCATGCTTGGTGAGCTTACTCCAACCATCTGTCGCGACCTTTCCATCACGCGCATCAAGACCCACGATAATATTGCCAGGAAAGGCGCCGCATGCATCGTGTAAAAACCCTGGATTTTTAACCGCGGCCGTGCCGATGATGACGTAGGAAATGCCGAAATCGAGATAACGTTCAATCGTATCAAGATCGCGAATACCACCACCGATTTGCACGGGAATATCGTCGCCGACTGCGGCGACGATTGCTTTAATGAGGGCTTCATTTTTAGGCTTGCCCGCGACGGCACCATTGAGGTCGACCAAGTGCAGCCGCCGGGCGCCGCGCTCAAGCCAGTGTGTGGCCACCGCTGTCGGGTCTTCGGAAAAAATGGTCGCATCATCGAGATCGCCTTGGCGAAGTCTGACACATTGTCCGTCTTTGAGATCAATCGCAGGGATCAGCAGCATATCGTTTGTGATCAGTCAGTTTAGGTTGTTAAGGTTGCCAGTCTACAAAATTCCGGTAAAGACGCAAACCATGATCTGCGCTTTTTTCAGGATGAAACTGTACGGCAAAGATATTATCTTGAGCGACTGCGCAAGTAAAAGGCCCACCATAATGGCTTTCACCTACCGTTAACGCCTCGTCAGTTGGCACAGCATAATAGCTGTGTACAAAGTAAAAAGGCGTCGCATCAGGTATGCCTGACCAAAGTTTGTGTGCGCGCACTTGGTGAACGGGATTCCAGCCCATGTGCGGGACTTTTAGGCGATCAGTGTGGTGGCTAGAGCCAGGTAAGGGGGAATCAAAGGCAGGGCCCTTAAAACGGCGAACCTCCCCTTTAAACAGGCCTAGGCTTTTGGTGTTGCCTTCCTGGCTGCGCTCAAACAGCATTTGCTCGCCAACGCATACGCCTAGAAGGGGCTTGGATGCGGCGGCCCGCAACACGGCATCACGTAAACCCGCTTCGTCCAAGGTGCGAATACAGTCAGCCATCGCGCCTTGCCCCGGAAAGACAACGCGGTCCGCTGCGTCTATTTCAGACGCGTGCTTACATAAGCGAATATCAGCTTCTGGCGCCGCATGACGCAGCGCGCGTTCAACGGAGTGATAGTTCCCCATGCCATAATCGACAATGGCAATCGCAGTCATGGCTTAGAGAACGCCTTTGGTGGAGGGCACAATACCCACGCTGCGGGGATCTAGTTCAAGTGCCATACGCAGTGCACGACCCGTTGCTTTAAAGATGGTTTCACATTGATGGTGCGCATTGACGCCGCGCAAGTTGTCAATATGCATCGTGATGAGGGCGTGATTCACTAAACCTTGAAAAAATTCAATGGTCAAGTCGACATCAAAGTCACCGACTCGCGCACGCGTGAAAGGGACATGAAACTGCAGACCAGGACGTCCCGAAAAATCAACGACAACACGTGAAAGTGCTTCGTCCAAAGGAACGTATGCGTGTCCGTAGCGACGCATGCCCGCTTTGTCGCCAACGGCTTTTGCAAGGGCCATGCCTAGGGTAATGCCAACGTCCTCAACGGTGTGATGGGCATCAATGTGTAAATCGCCTTCGGCGTGCACCTCAAGATCGATTAAACCGTGGCGCGCAATTTGGTCCAGCATATGATCCAAAAAAGGAACGCCCGTATTGAGCTTCTGGATACCTGTGCCGTCGATATTGACCGCGACGCGGATGCGCGTTTCGTTGGTATTTCGGATAATTTCTGCGGTACGCATGGTGTGCACTCGGATGAACTCAGATCGTCGGAATATCTATTGTATGTTGGACAAGCGGTATCGGGCGCTGGCGGCGTGCGCTTGCAGGCCTTCACCGAGTGCCAGCTCGTTTGCCACTTTGCCAAGCGTTTGCGCTCCTGCAGCCGAGACGTGAATCAGGCTTGAGCGTTTTTGAAAATCATAAACGCCTAGAGGGGAGGAAAATCGCGCTGTCCGAGAGGTGGGTAAGACGTGATTGGGACCAGCACAATAGTCCCCAAGCGACTCAGAGCTGTGTCGTCCCATAAAAATAGCACCTGCGTGGCGAAGCAAAGGCAACCACGCGTCGGGATCTTCGCAGGAGACTTCAAGGTGTTCAGGGGCGATATTATTGCTGATCTGACAGGCTTCTTGAAGGTCGCGTACCAAAATCAACGCCCCACGGTCGCGCAGACTCGTACGGATGATATCGGCGCGAGGCATGGTTGGTAAGAGCTTTTCAATGGAGGCCTCTACGGCATCTAAGAATTGTGCATCAGGGCACAAGAGGATGGCCTGAGCAAGCTCGTCGTGCTCGGCTTGAGAGAACAAGTCCATGGCGATCCAGTCTGCAGGGGTTTTGCCATCGCAAATGATCAAAATCTCACTAGGCCCGGCGATCATATCGATCCCCACAGTACCAAAAACACGTCGCTTGGCTGCGGCAACATAGGCATTTCCCGGCCCAACAATTTTATCAACAGCCGGCACAGTAGCTGTGCCGAAGGCCAGCGCGCCTACTGCTTGCGCACCACCTATGGCAAAGCAGCGATCTACACCCCCAATCGCAGCGGCAGCCAACACCATGGCATTGCGATGGCCGCTGGGCGTTGGGGTCACCATGATGATCTCACTGACGCCTGCGACTTTTGCGGGAATCGCATTCATGAGGACCGAAGAGGGGTAGGACGCCTTGCCGCCCGGGACATACAAACCCACGCGATCAAGTGGCGTGATTTGTTGACCTAAGCGGGTACCATCGGCTTCGGTATAAGACCAACTTTCTTGTCGCTGGTGTGCGTGGTAATCCCGAATTCTTTGCGCGGCGATCTCAAGTGCATCGCGCTGGGCCGCAGGCAAGTTGGTGAGTGCTGACTCCCAGTCAGAGCGAGGAATTTCAAGTGCAGAGACGCTTTGAGCTTCCACGTTGTCAAACTGACGGGTGTAACGCAGCAAGGCTGTATCACCTTGGTGGCGGACTTGTTGGAGGATCGCCGCCGCAGCGGCCTCAATCGCATCATCTTGCTCGGCATTGAAAGCCAGCAATTTAGAAAGGGTTGCTTGAAACTCGGGCTCGCGTGAGTTAAGACGTGTGATTGTGCGCATCATCAAAGAGCCCCTCTTTTGAAGGGGTCATCAAAATAAGTAGATCTCTATCATGCCACAGAGCTTGCGCTTGCACGCTCAAAGGCATCCAGTAAAGGCTGTAATTCGGCATGGCGTGTTTTGAGTGCTGCACGGTTAACGACCAACCTAGAGGAAATCGGCATGATGTCTTCAACGGCGACTAAGTCGTTAGCTTTGAGTGTGTTGCCAGTTGAAACCAAATCAACGATTGCGTCGGCCAGCCCGACCAAGGGCGCCAGCTCCATCGAACCGTAAAGCTTAATCAGGTCGACATAGACACCTTTTGCAGCAAAGTGCTCGCGCGCGGCAGCCGTATATTTGGTCGCAACGCGCAAACGCGCACCCTGCTTAACCGCCGCGGCATAGTCAAAACCATTGCGGACCGCGACGGCAAGGCGGCATTTAGCGATATTGAGATCAATGGGTTGATACAGCCCGCCCGGATGTTGAGCAGCATGTTCAATCAGCACATCCTTGCCAGCGATGCCGAGATCCGCGGCACCATATTCGACATAGGTGGGCACATCAGAAGCGCGCACAATAATCAGGCGCAAGCTAGGATCACTCGTACCGATGATGAGTTTGCGTGATTTTTCTGGATTTTCACTCACAGTGATGCCAGCGGCTTCCAGCAAAGGGAGTGTTTCTTCGAAAATACGTCCCTTTGACAGGGCCATGGTCAGAGGGCGCGTACGTGCATCGGTGCTCATGCGGGTTCCTTTAGCGAGAGATTCTTTCAATTTGAGCGCCGAGGGCCCTGAGTTTGTGTTCCATGCGCTCGTAACCGCGATCAAGGTGATAAATCCGTTCAACCACGGTTTGCCCTTCAGCAGCCAGGCCGGCGATCACAAGACTGGCAGAGGCGCGGAGGTCCGTTGCCATCACAGTCGCGCCGGACAGTTTGCTGACGCCGCGTACCACTGCAGTGTGACCGTCAATATCGATATTGGCACCTAGACGAATCAATTCTTGGGCGTGCATAAAGCGGTTTTCGAAAATCGTTTCTGCAATCACTGAGGTGCCCTCAGCGATAGTGTTCAGTGCCATCAACTGCGCTTGCATATCAGTGGCAAAGCCTGGGTATTCGTGCGTTCGGAAGTCAACGGCTTTCGGGCGTTTGTGCATACTGGCTTGTATCCAGTCTTTGCCTGTTTGAATAGTGAGCCCTGCTTCTTGTAACTTGGACAGCGTGGCGCCCATGATGTCTGGGGCGACGCGCCGCAACATGATGTCTCCGCCGGCGGCGCCAACCGCACATAAAAAGCTTCCGGCTTCGATGCGGTCCGGAATGACGTCGTGGGTGGCCCCGTGAAGGCTTGGGACGCCATCAATGACGATGCGATCTGTTCCGTGCCCCTTGATGCGGGCACCCATTTTGAGGAGTAGCTCTGCAAGATCGACAACCTCAGGCTCGCGTGCAGCGTTTTCCAAAATCGTCTGGCCTTCAGCCAGGACAGCAGCCATCATTAGGTTTTCTGTTCCCGTCACGGTCACCATATCTGTGCGGACGAGAGCGCCTTTGAGTTTTTTGGCTCGGGCGACAACGAAACCATGCTCGATCTTGATGTCGGCACCCAATGCCGCCAAGCCCTGAATATGTTGATCTACGGGTCGTTGACCAATGGCACAACCACCGGGCAAGCTCACGCGTGCCTCACCAAAGCGGGCCAGGAGTGGACCTAGCACCAGAATAGAGGCGCGCATCGTTTTGACAAGTTCATAAGGCGCTTCGAGCGCAGTGAGCTGGTCGGCCGTGATGCTGACGGTGTCGTCACTGGCACGTTCGCAACGAACGCCTAATTGTCCGAGAAGTTTGAGCGTCGTAGAGATGTCATTGAGTTTTGGAACATTGGTGAGCGTGACGGTGTCGGCTGTGAGCAGACCAGCGCACAAAATGGGTAAGGCAGCATTTTTAGCGCCTGAAATATTAATCTCGCCTTTGAGCGCATGGCCACCAGTAATAAGAAGCTTATCCATTTACCGATTTCCGTTGAACTCTTCGGGTGTCAAAGTGCGCATTGACAGCGCATGAATTTCTTGTTTCATTCGATCGCCCAAGACGCCGTAGACGAGCTGATGCCGAGCGATCGGCCGTTTGCCTGCAAAAGAGGCGCTGACGATGATGGCTTCAAAGTGCGCGCCATCGCCCGTGACCTCAAGATGCTCGCAAGGCAGCCCAGCAGCGATGTAGGCACGGATATCTTCTGGAGTGGGCAACATGGTGAGATCTTTCCTTGGTCTAATGAATGGGTACGTTTATATCGTAAAGCTTTTACAGTATGAATCAGGTTCTGAGTTTGTAGCCCGTTCCAAGTAAACGCAGGGCGAACAGGGCAAGAATAATAAATACGCCACCCACTACGGACACACTATGCCAAGGGGATACATCGGCGATCCCGAAAAATCCGTACCGAAAACCATCAATCGTATAAAAAAGCGGATTCCAATGTGAGACTTGTTGCCAAAACGGGGGTAGTGTGTGCACGGAATAAAATACGCCGGATAAAAAGGTGGCCGGCATGATGAGAAAATTTTGGAACGCGGCAAGCTGATCGAATTTTTCTGAGGTGAGGCCTGCAATCAAACCCAAGATAGCCATAATGCCGCAAGAGAGGACTGCAAACACAAACGCCCAAATCGGTTCTTTCATTCCCAATGGTACAAAATACAAAGAAACGAGCCAAACACACGCGCCGACTGCAATGCCGCGCAAAATACCAGCAAGCATATAGGCGCTAAAGAATTCGCGGTGCGAAATGGGTGGCAGCAAGACAAAAACCAAGTTGCCCGTCACCCGACTTTGAATCAGCGAGGACGATGGGTTAGCAAAAGCATTTTGCAACATACTCATCATCATGAGGCCAGGGATGAGAAATGCTGTGTAGGGCACAGAGCCATAGACCTGAATTCGATCCTGTAAAACATGCGCAAAAATAACTAAGTACAGCAGAGCGGTGATCACGGGTGCGGCGATAGTTTGAAAGCCAACCTTCCAGAAACGCAGCAGTTCTTTACCTAACAGTGTAGGAAAGCCTGAGCCTGAGCCGGAACGTGCAGTCAGTAATGCGCGTGTCATGGCTGGATCTCCAAAGGGTTTTCAGTTGGCGTGTTCATGATTTGCACAAAAGCTTGTTCAAGACTGCCACCCGTTCTTGCAAGGAGTGCTTGTGTAGACTCGAGCGCGACGATTTGTCCGAGCTTGAGCATGGCAATTCTGCCGCACAGTGCTTCGGCTTCTTCGAGGTAATGCGTCGTCAGCATGATCGTGTGGCCTTCGCGATTGAGGCGGGAAATAAATTCCCAGAGACTACGACGCAGATCGACATCCACACCCGCTGTGGGCTCATCAAGCACAATCACCGGGGGGCGATGGACGAGCGCCTGTGCAACCAATACGCGACGCTTCATTCCACCAGAAAGCGCTCGCATGTTCTCATCAGCCTTGTCGGAAAGGCCAAGGTGCGAAAGGATCTCATCAATCCAATCATCATTTTTCCGAAAGCCAAAATAGCCAGACTGAATACGCAGCGTTTCCCGCACAGTAAAAAACGGATCGTAAACAAGCTCTTGCGGGACGACACCCAGTGAGCGACGGGCTGCCTGATAGTCTGTCACAACATCATGACCACAGACGCTGGCTCGACCGGTGCTGGCGCGACAAAGCCCCGCCAGAACCGAAATAAGTGTGGTTTTACCTGCGCCGTTGGGCCCAAGCAAACCAAAAAACTCTCCATGCTCGATGGTGAGTGATACATCGTTAAGCGCTTGAAAGCCTGGGCCTTCAGATTTTTTAAATAACCTGGCCAAACCAGAGACGCGTGGAGGAAATATTTTTGAAACGTGCTCGAGAGAGACGGCAGACATGGTGTTTATTGCGCTCGCTTGTTTAGCGCGGCAATCAACCCATCGATGCCGTTCTGATTAATCTGCTGCGTAAATTGGTTGCGATAGTTTTCAATCAGCCACACATTTTCGACATTGATATCGTAAACCTTCCAGCCTTGAGGTGTTTTTTCTAGACGGTAGTCCAGAGAAAAAGGTTGTGAGTTTGCGTGCTGAGTGACTTGGGATTTCACGACAACATCGTTGGCATTCGCATCACCCCTGAAGGGTAGGGTCTTGATGCTTGTTGCGTCACTGACGCGGGTAAATGCACCACTATATGTGCGTGACAAGGTGCCACGAAATGCATTGCTCAGGTCAGTCTTTTGCTCAGCCGTCGCGTCGCGCCAATTGCGACCCGCTGCGAGGCGTGTTGTTTTTTCAAAATTAATGTAAGGCAGGATCATTTCGTCCACGATCTGATTGATGCGCTTGATGTCGCCCGCACGCGCGGCCGCGTCACTTTTGAGTGCGGCTAAAACTTGATCTGCGATTTGTTGTACGAACTCATTGGGCGGCGCCATTGGATTCGGTTTTTGCTGTGCCTGAGCACCCCCGGAGAGACCAAAAGCGAGAGCCAACATGAGAAAGAAACGCGCGATAAAAACGAACATGTTTAATATTCTCTTTAATTTTTAGAAGGGATGCCGAGTACTTTGCGATCGACTGGCGCAGCCTCAACATCTTCGTAGCTTGGTAAGTTTTCAGCATCGGCGAGTGAGCCGTTGACTTGGACCGAGCGACGCTTTAAGTAGGCATCTCGGATAAAGCTGTAACGATCTAGTGCGGTGCGATCGATCGTATCGCTCACGGTTAGAAGTGCTTCGCGACGCTGGACAATTTCGAGCCCGTAAATTGAATTTCGGACTGCGATGTCATGAACTTGTTGCCCGTAACCAAATTGGTTGACATAGGCGTCCACGAGCAGCCCAGAGCCGTCGCGTAGGGTGCTCGCCCCAATGATAGGCAGAACGATGTATGGGCCTGAGCTGATCCCCCAGACGCCAAGTGTGACGCCAAAGTCGTTGGAAATGCGCCTAGCGCCTGTTGTGCTGGCCAGGTCAAAACACCCGCCAACACCTAATGTGGTGTTGAGCATGACGCGTCCAAACGTATTGATTGCATCCAGATGTCGGCCTTGTAGCGAACTATTGACGCCTGCCCAGATATCGCCGATGTTTAGAAAGACGTTATTAATGCAAGTCCGCACGGGTTGGGGCGTCACGTAGGCATAAGCGCGTGCAACGGGTTTAAAGACGGCCCGATCAATCGTGTCATTAAATTCAAAGACGACGCGGTTGGAGCTTTCCCAGGGGTCTGCCGCAATGGGCGTTTTCACAGACTGGGTTGCACAGCCGCCGAGTGCGGCGAGCAAGCCGATTAGGAGAGGTTTATAAAAAAACTGTGTATTCATAGGGATCGTCATCATTAATTTTTGGACTGACCTGCTGCGGGCGCGGGCGTCGTTTCGCTACCCTGTTTTTCGGCAGTATTAAAGAGGAACTGACTGATGAGGCTCTCAAGCACAATGGCGCTTTGTGTGAGTTGGATCGTGCCATGGTTGGCTAAGTTGGTCTCGTCTCCGCCCGCCTCAAGTCCAATATATTGCTCACCCAATAAGCCTGAGGTCAAAATTTTGGCAGAGGTATCAAGCGGGAACAGAAAGCCTTTTTCCATATTAAGCTTGACAACAGCTTTATAGGTTTTCGCGTCAAGCGTGATCGATGACACTCGCCCGACGACAACCCCTGCACTTTTGACTGGGGCCCTGACCTTGAGCCCGCCGATATTATCGAAAGCAGCCGAGAGTGAGTATGTTTGTGCCAAGGAAAAACTGCTGAGATTGGCGGCCCGGAGCGCTAAAAATGTCAAGGCGATCGCGCCTAGCAGTACAAAGAGTCCAACCCACCAGTCTGTTTTTTCAGTAGACATTTCGATTCCGATGTTAGTTGCTGAACATTAATGCAGTCAGCAGAAAATCAAGGCCTAGTACGGCAAGCGATCCTGCGACAACGGTGCGTGTGGTGGCGCGCGCAACGCCCTCAGGCGTTGGACGGGATTGCCAGCCCTCGTAAAGAGCGATTAGTGTGACGGCGACGCCGAATACAAAGCTTTTAATGACGCCGTTCATGATGTCATTCCAGACATCGACGCCGCTTTGCATTTGAGACCAGAATGCGCCGGTGTCTATACCAATCATCAGTACACCGACAATCCAGCCACCAAGAATGCCCACCATTGAAAAGACAGCTGCCAAGATTGGCATGGCGATGATGCCTGCCCAAAGCCGAGGTACCAGCACTCTGCGCATGGGGTCAACCGCCATCACTTCCATTGCTGCGAGTTGCTCCCCCGCTTTCATTAAGCCAATCTCGGCGGTTAAAGACGTGCCAGCGCGGCCAGCAAAAAGTAACGCTGTCACAACGGGCCCCAGTTCGCGGGTTAGCGATAAGGCGACCAGTAGCCCAAGTGCTTCTTCGGCGCCATAGCGATTTAGGGTGTAGTAGCCTTGCAAGCCCAACACAAAGCCGACAAAGAGCCCCGACACTGCAATGATGAGCAAGGAATAGTTGCCGATGAAATGAATTTGTTGTGAAACAAGCCGTGGCCTGGAAAGGAAGATGCTGCTGCGCTGAAGAAGGAGCCAGAAAAATCTCGTAAACGTTCCGAGCCTGCCAATGCGAGTGCGAACGCCACGACCGATGGTTGACAGAGAGGTATTGAGGCTCATTTTTTTGCCTCTTGCCGTGCTAACCAAGCATCGAATTGCTGCGAGTTTGGATAGTCAAAGGGCACGGGGCCGTCAGATTCACCCTTTAGGAACTGTTGAACGTAGGGGTCGGACGAATTGCCCAGCGTTGCGGGCGTACCATGCGCTTTAATGACGCCTTGACCCACGAGGTAAACGTGATCTGCGATGGCAAAGGATTCGGTGATGTCATGTGTAATGACGACAGAGGCACAACCTAAGCGATCCGACAGGCTTCGGATCAAGCGTGCGGTAATACCGAGTGAGATCGGATCCAAGCCCGCGAAAGGCTCGTCATAGAGGACGAGCTCAGGCTCAAGGACTACGGCGCGGGCGAGTGCGACGCGCCGCGCCATTCCGCCGGAAATTTCTGATACCTTGAGGTGCGCAGCAGCGCGAAGGCCGACGGCTTCGAGCGTGTCGAGTGCACGGCAAAGTAACTCTGGGCCAGTAAGCTGGGTATGTTCGCGCAACGGAAAGGCAACGTTTTCAAACACGTTGAGATCTGTAAACAATGCGCCTTGTTGAAACAGCACCCCCATTTTTTGGCGTAAGGACTGAAGCACCTCACCATCGACATGGGCCAGATTGGTGTCAAACAGGATGACTTGCCCTGCGCGAGCCTTAATTTGGCCTGTTGCCGCCCGTAGCAACGTCGTTTTGCCTGAACCAGAGCCTCCCATGAGGGCGACGACTTGTCCGCGGCGAACATCTAAAGAAATATCTCGCAAGATGTCCACGTCTCCATAGCCTAACGACACACCAGTCAGGCGTAAAACATGGTCGTCAGGGGCGGTGGAAAGCGAGGGCATGCGCAAGCCGGTCAGGTCATTGCCAAAAGGCTAGGGCGGGCAAGCTATGCCCGAAGCCTGCATTGTAGCGCTCGCTGCATCCAAAGCGTGAATGATTAGCCGACGATATAAGCGGAGTCTTAATTAAGCTTAATGTCGGCGGACTGAATGACTTTGGCCCATTTGGCAGTTTCCGAAGCAATAAACGCACCAAAAGCTTCGGGCGTGCCGCCCACTGCCTGACTTCCGGCGCTTGAAATTGCTTTGGCAACGTCGGGGTCTTTGAGAATCTCGTTAAATGCTTGATTCAGTTTGGCAATGATGGGGGCGGGCGTTCCTGCGGGCACAACGATCCCTTGCCAGTTGTAAGACTCATACCCTTGAATGCCGAGTTCGGACATGGTTGGCACATCAGGCAGCACTGCAAGTCGCTCGAGTGACGTAACCGCGATAGGTCGGACGCGACCACCCTGAATAGAGGGAAGTGCGGCATAACCCATTTCGAACATCATGTTGAGATGCCCGGCCATGAGATCCGTCGCGGCAGGCGAACCTCCCTTGTAAGGAACGTGGGTGATTTCGATTTTGGCAGCGTCTCGAAACATTTCGCCCGAGAGGTGGTGAGCCCCCCCCACGCCTGAGGAGCCAAAAGTGAGTTTGCCTGGGCTCTTTTTAGCTAACGCGATGAGTTCTGCCAAGGAGTTCACCGGCATGGTGTTTGCGACGCTCAAAACAAGCGGGCTGTTTTCAATCAAAATGACGGGCGCTATGTCGCGTGAAACGTTGTAAGGAATTTTTGGCATCAGCGTAGGATTGACCGCCAAAGGTGCCAGATTGCCTGAGCCAAGTGTGTAACCATCTGGCGCCGCTTTAGCGATGAGTGCTGTGCCGATTACGCCGCCCGCGCCCGCTTTATTTTCAACCACGATAGGCTGACCGAGTTTGTCGGAGAGTTTGCGAGCTAATAGACGCATTCTGGTGTCAGAGAACCCGCCTGGCGCATAGGGCACAATCAGTGTCAGCCCCTTGCTTGGCCAGTTATCCGCAGTTTGAGCGTTGGCGGTCACAGCCGTCAGTGTGGCGGCTGCAAGCAAGCCAACGGTAAAAGCTTGCAAGAGGCGTGACAGTTTTTTCATATGTAAAGCCTATACCTTTTAGCGAGGAAGTTCGCTTGAACCCATCAGAAACTCGTCGACAGAGCGTGCGCACTGACGTCCTTCGCGAATCGCCCAGACAACAAGTGACTGACCGCGTCGCATGTCGCCTGCTGCAAAGACCTTGTCTACGCTGCTTTTGTAGTCATCGGTATTTGCGCGGGCATTTCCGCGGGGGTCTTGGTCGATGCCAAAAGCCGTCAAGACATTACTGACTGGGGCAACAAACCCCATTGCCAACAGAACTAAGTCAGCCTGAATGTCGAACTCTGAGCCTTTGACTTCTTGCATACGCATCTGACCCGTGGCTTCGTCTTTGATCCACTCTACGCGCGCGGCGACTAGTTTTTCAAGTTTGCCATTTTTGCCAGCAAGCGATTTGCTTGTAATCGCCCAATCTCTCTCGGCGCCTTCTTCGTGTGAGGAGGAAGTGCGAAGCTTGGCAGGCCAATAAGGCCAGGTCATGGCTTTATTTTCGTTTTCTGGCGGACGTGGCATGAGCTCAATTTGAGTCACAGATTTGGCGCCATGGCGATTGCTAGTGCCCACGCAGTCCGAGCCCGTATCGCCACCACCGATCACCACAACATGCTTGCCTTTGGCCAAGACTTGGCTGCTGAGCTTGTCACCTGCAACGATTTTGTTTTGAGGACGTAAAAAGTCCATCGCGTACATGACGCCATCGAGTTCACGACCCGGAATGGGTAAATCTCTTGGCGTTTCGCAGCCGCCGGTCAGGACAATGGCATCAAACTCTTGTTTGAGCGCTTCGGGCGTTTTGACGGTGAGACCTTTTTCGCTGATGTCGGTCGCTTGACCGACGTAATGCGAAGGTTTGAAGGTCACACCTTCGGCTTCCATTTGCGCAATACGCTGATCAATCAGTTTCTTCTCGAGTTTGAAATCTGGAATGCCATAACGCAGCAAACCACCAACACGATCATTCTTTTCAAACACGGTCACGTCATGACCAACCCGCGCCAGCTGCTGTGCACAAGCCAGTCCAGCAGGGCCAGAACCAATTACGGCAACTTTTTTTCCCGTTTTTTGAGTGGGCACTTGAGGCACGACCCAGCCCTGTTCCCAACCCTTGTCAATAATCGCGTGCTCAATGGATTTGATGCCAACAGCATCGTCATTAATATTGAGTGTACAAGCGGCTTCACAAGGCGCCGGACAAATGCGCCCGGTAAACTCTGGGAAGTTGTTGGTGGAGTGCAAGACATCCAAAGCGCCGCGCCAGTTTTGGCGATACACCAACTCATTCCAGTCGGGAATGATATTGTTGACGGGACAGCCGTTATTACAAAAGGGAACGCCACAGTCCATGCAACGAGCGGCTTGTTTGCCTGCCTGCTCATCGCTCAAATGAAGCACAAACTCTTTCCAGTGCTTAAGCCGATTGGCGGGAGGCTCAGAGGCTTCTTGCAAGCGTTTGACTTCGAGAAATCCAGTAATTTTTCCCATGATGATTCCTTAAGCTGCTTTAGGCTGGGGGTTTGCAGCGCGCCACATTTCGCCGAGGGCGCGCTTGTAGTCAACGGGCATGACTTTGATGAATTTACCGCGGGCGCTTTCCCAGTTGCTGACGAGTTCGCGCGCACGGAAGCTGCCTGTGTAATGAAAATGGTTTTCAACTAAGCGCTTCAAGATGGCTTCGTCTGTTTCGCGTTCACCGTTGCGTGTCATGCTGTGCCAGACATCGATCCCTTGCTCTTTAGTCTGCGCGGCGGTAGGCAAAACAGGCTCAATCGTCACCATCGTCATATTGCAACGCTCTGCAAAAGTACCTTCAGGATCCCAGACGTACGCGACACCACCGGACATGCCCGCTGCGAAGTTACGGCCAGTCTCGCCTAAGACCACGACGGTTCCGCCTGTCATGTATTCGCAACCGTGGTCACCCGTGCCTTCTACGACAGCGGCTGCGCCCGAGTTGCGCACTGCGAAACGTTCGCCACCCACGCCATTGAAATAGGCCTCACCCCCAGTCGCACCGTATAGGACGGTATTGCCGATGATGATGTGATCAGGTCCAAAACCGCGGAAATCATTGGGAGAGCGCACAATGATGCGTCCGCCTGACAAACCTTTGCCGACGTAGTCGTTACCTTCGCCTACCAAATCAAGCGTAATCCCACGCGCGAGGAACGCGCCAAAGCTTTGACCTGCCGTGCCGTTGCATTGAATGTGGATCGTGTCATCTGGCAAGCCTTCGTCACCATAGCGCGAAGCGACACGACCAGACAACATTGCGCCAATCGTACGGTTACGGTTGCGAACTGGGATGATAAACGAGACTTTTTCGCCTCGCTCGATCGCAGGCAGACTCCGCTCGATCAACTGATGATCGAGCGCGGCATCGAGCCCATGATCCTGCCCTTCGGTATGACGGCGTGAACTTTTCGTCGTGGGCTGATAAAAGACGCGAGTAAAGTCCAAGCCGTGGGCTTTCCAGTGTTCGATACCAGAGCGTGTGTCGAGCATATCAACGCGACCCACTAAGTCATCAAAGCTGCTGATACCGAGCTGCGCCATGATTTCGCGAACCTCTTCTGCGACAAAGAAGAAGTAGTTCACAACGTGCTCTGGTTTGCCTTGGAATTTCTGACGCAAAACGGGGTCTTGTGTTGCAACGCCAACAGGGCAGGTGTTGAGGTGACACTTGCGCATCATGATGCAGCCCTCAACGACGAGCGGTGCCGTGGCAAAGCCAAATTCATCCGCGCCAAGCAGGGCGCCAATCACAACGTCACGCCCTGTTTTCATCTGGCCATCCGCTTGAACGCGGATGCGGCTTCGGAGCTGGTTGAGCACCAGCGTTTGCTGGGTTTCAGCAAGGCCGAGCTCCCAGGGTGTGCCAGCATGCTTGATTGAGGAGACGGGCGATGCACCCGTGCCGCCGTCGTGCCCTGAAATGGTGACGTGATCGGCTTTGGCTTTTGCGACACCAGCAGCGACGGTACCCACGCCTATTTCTGAAACGAGCTTAACAGAAATTGAGGCGCGATCATTGACGTTTTTGAGATCGTGAATCAGTTGTGCCAAGTCTTCGATTGAGTAGATATCATGGTGGGGTGGTGGCGAAATCAGACCCACGCCCGGTACTGAGCAACGCAGTTTCGCAATGTATTCGGAAACTTTATGACCAGGCAGTTGACCGCCTTCGCCAGGTTTGGCACCTTGCGCCATTTTGATTTGGATTTGGTCTGCGCTCGAAAGATACTCTGCGCTGACACCGAAGCGGCCTGAGGCAACCTGCTTGATTTTGGAGCGCATAGAGTCGCCCTCTTGCAAGTGAACATCTGCAGCAATGCGGTCTGCCCCTAGTTCGCTGGCCAAGGTTGCACCCGTTTTGATACCGCTCTTGCCTGTGCGTAACTCATTTCGATAACGCAGCTCATCCTCGCCGCCTTCGCCAGTATTAGACTTGCCACCGATGCGGTTCATGGCAACAGCCAGTACTGAGTGTGCTTCGGTGGAGATCGATCCGAGTGACATCGCGCCCGTTACAAAACGTTTGACAATTTCTTTGGCGGGCTCGACTTGATCCAGAGGAATGGCTCTGGCTGGGTCGACTTTGAACTCGAACAGTCCACGTAAGGTCATATGGCGACGGCTCTGATCGTTGATGAGCTGCGCGTATTCTTTATAGGTACTGTAATTATTTGCGCGCGTAGCGTGCTGCAGCTTGGCGATCGAATCAGGGGTCCACATGTGCTCTTCGCCGCGTACGCGGAATGCGTACTCTCCGCCGGTTTCAAGCGCGTTTGCCAGCACAGGGTCGTTACTAAATGCAGCGCGATGTGTACGGAGTGCCTCTTCGGCCACCTCAAAAATACCGATACCTTCGATCGTGCTTGAGGTCCCTGAAAAGTATTTGCTGACCAACTCCGTGCGTAAGCCGACCGCTTCGAAAATTTGAGCGCCACAGTAAGACATATAGGTCGAGATGCCCATTTTGGACATCACTTTGTTGAGACCTTTGCCAATGGCTTTGACATAGTTTTTAACTGCTTTTTCCGGATCCTTGCTGATTGCAGCAATGCTTTCAATCGCGAGAAAGGGGTGAATGGCTTCGGCGCCATAGCCACCAAGCAGGGCAAAGTGGTGAACTTCTCGGGCAGAGCCCGTTTCAACAACAAGCCCCGTGTTTGTCCGCAGACCTTCGCGAATGAGGTGCTGATGAACGGCTGAGGTCGCGAGAAGCGCTGGAATTGCCACATGTTCGCTGTCTACATTGCGATCCGTCAGAATCAATACCGTGTATCCGCTCTTGACAGCATCAACGGCGCGGGCACATATCGCAGCCAGGCGCGCCTCGATACCGTCCGCCCCCCAGGCGGCTGGGTAGCTAATATGAAGCTCAAAGCTGCGGAATTTGTCGCCGGTCAATTCGGAGATGCCGCGAATTCTTGCCATCGCTTTGTCATCCAACACAGGTTGGTTGACTTCGAGGCGAAGCGGCGGATTGACGTTGTTAATATCGAGCAGGTTTGGCTTGGGTCCGATGAAAGAGACCAAGGACATGACCATTTGTTCACGGATGGGATCAATCGGAGGATTGGTGACCTGCGCGAAAAGTTGGCGGAAATAGTTATAGAACGGTTTAGCTCGGCTCGATAGCACGGCTAGAGGTGCATCGTTGCCCATTGAGCCGATCGCTTCCTCACCTGTTTCGGCCATGACGTCGAGTACAAATTTGAAGTCTTCCTGTGTCCAACCAAAGGCTTGCTGGCGATCAAGCAAGCTAGTGCTGATGGCTGGCAGCTGAGTACTAGCGGGGGCAGGTAAAGACTCGAGCTTGACGCGCAAGCGATCAATCCATTGGCGGTATGGGCGAGAGTTTGCGAGCTGAGACTTGATTTCGGCGTCCTCAATGATGCGACCTTGTTCAAGGTCGATCAGAAACATCTTGCCGGGCTGTAAACGCCACTTTTTAACAATTTTGTTTTCTGGGATTGGGAGCGTGCCGGCCTCGGAAGCCATGACGACCATGTCGTCATCAGTGATCAGGTAGCGGGCAGGACGCAGACCGTTACGATCGAGTGTCGCACCAATTTGACGACCATCGGTAAACGCCACTGCGGCTGGACCATCCCAAGGCTCCATCATTGCGGCGTGATACTCGTAAAAGGCACGACGACTTGGATCCATGTGCGTGTGCTGCTCCCAAGCTTCGGGAATCATCATCATCATGGCGTGCGCAAGCGAATAGCCTGAGTTAACCAAGAGCTCCAGACAGTTATCAAACGTTGCGGTGTCGGACTGACCTTCGTACACGATCGGGTAGAGTTTCTTGAGGTCGTCGCCCAGGACTGCGGATTGCATCACGCCTTCGCGCGCGCGAAGCCAGTTAAAGTTGCCCTTGACGGTATTGATCTCACCGTTATGCGCAATCATGCGGTAGGGGTGGGCAAGCGGCCAGGCCGGAAAGGTGTTTGTAGAAAAGCGCTGATGTACTAAAGCGAAAGCCGAAACAGTCAGGGGGTCCGCGAGGTCGCGGTAGTAGCGACCGACTTGATCGGCAAGGAGTAATCCCTTGTAAACGATGGTGCGCACGGAGGCTGAAGGTACAAAATATTCTTTGCCGTGGGCCAAGCCCATGGCCTGAATAGCGTGACTCGCAGTCTTGCGAATGACATAAAGCTTGCGCTCTAAGGCGTCTGGCACCATTACATCGGCGCCACGAGCGATGAATAATTGACGGATGACCGGTTCGCAGGCGCGAACGGTGGGTGACATGGGCATATCGGCATCAACGGGAACGTCACGCCAGCCGAGAACAACTTGACCTTCGGCGCGGACTGAGCGCTCAAGCTCCTGTTCGCAGGCCAAGCGAGAGGCGATTTCCTTGGGCAAAAACACCATCGCCACACCGTATTCTCCAGGTGCGGGCAACGTGATGCCCTGCTTGGCCAGATCCTCGCGGTAAAAGGCATCAGGAATCTGGATCAAAATGCCAGCGCCATCGCCCATGAGCTTGTCTGCACCGACTGCGCCCCGGTGGTCTAGATTCTCAAGAATTTTGAGACCTTGCTCAATGATCGCGTGACTTTTTTGACCTTTGATGTGCGCGACAAACCCTACGCCACAGGCATCATGCTCATTCGCTGGGTTGTAGAGTCCCTGTGCTTTGGGCAGACCGCCCACCGGCACGGGAGATGCAGGTGAGGCTTTAGATGGATGAAAATTCAGCGGAAAAGTCGACATTTCGTGCTCCAGGGACTGGACTGCTATGTTGCAGCGCAAGGCGGTAACAATACCCGCGAATATCCAGAGACGCAAGAAAATAAAAAGGGGTGCGTCCCTATTTAATTGATTTTAATTAAAGAGACAGAATAAATGGGGACGCACCATTCATTTTTGTCATTTTTGTTTTTGGACGGCCTTTTGCAACAGCGCTTACGCGGCGCGTGGACGTTTTTTGGAGCTCGAACATGAAATCCTTATCACCGAGGGCCCATTGCCCGCGCAAGCAGGACGCGATCTGCCGCTCAGAGGATAGCGGGAGGCCCGCAATTAATTTCTGACGGTAATTTGCTTGCCGATCAAAGGGCGTATTGCCGCATCGCCAGTAATCTGGATGGGGCTGTAACCAAGCGGGGGAGGTGCCAGGAACCCCTGTGTGCGCACGTGCAGAAGACCATGGCCAAGTTTCGGCATCAACGACCAGGCGTTCACGCAAGGGTTGCTGCTCAAGCCAAATTAAACAGGGCAAGACCCACAGGTTTGGTTGGGGGATTGTTGAATGGAATCGCCCAGAGAAAACATGGCCAGATTTAAGACGAGCCGCAAGCTTACGACCCAGTGCTTGAACAAGTGAGGGCAAACTTGTCGCATGTTGCGGCGTAGCGAGAATTTTGAGGCCATTTGGACAAATCGACCAACCATGGATCGCAACCTGACTAACAGGAGCAGATTGTGCAAGCCATGCCAAAAGATCAGAATAAGGAGGATCGACAGATGTTTGAAAGGATCGCTGTGCAGACTCTGAGAAGTCAATACTGAGCAATTGGGTATAACCCGTTGCGTAGAGCCGAGGTTGTCTAGCCATGATGATCGACCAAGCAAAAATTCAGGGCTTTTTTAGTCGGTAAAAAAGGTTGGGTTCGCTGACAATGTACAGACTGCCAGCGTCATCTGTTGCAATGCCTTCAGGGCGCGGCATCGGTTTCAGCCCTTTGGGTGAAAGTGAAAGCATGCCGCGGCCTTGGCCGCTGTCACCATCTAGCTGCACAATCATTTGAGACTCTTCGCTTAGGAGGTACACGCGGCCATTTACAGGATCAACCTCAACGGAAGACAAGTCCGTGGCAAAGGGGACCTCATCCAACCAGTAACTAATGTTCTCAATTCTCAGGCCGCGAGAGTCAGGTGTCTGTAAATAATTTAATCCGCTCACACGGTAAAGCGTTCTTGGGCTGTGCTCTTTGGAAATATAAAGCCGATCGCGTTTGAGGTCGTACCCAAGACCGTTAAAGCCTTGGTTAGCGTCTTCACCTTCGCCAAAACGTAACAGCAAAGCAAAGGCGCGTGTAACATCAAGCGCTTGTGGTGTGGTGGGGATTTCCGTCAACACGACCCGATTGCGTTTGCCATTGACGAGCGCAATGCGATTGCCACCCATCCAAGCAATACCATTCACATCTGACATACCCTTAATCGGGTAAGTCGCAAGCAATTGACCCTCCATTGAGAGCGCAACAATGGCGGTAGGCTTATTGACAACGCCCAGCAGACGCTTTTGGAGCGGATCGTAGGTCAGTCCGGAAAATTTACCCTCAATTCCTTGAACGACGCGAGGCTGGTCTGGTGTCGAAAACCCTGTGAGCGTGTTGCCGCCTTCAGCGGCAATCTTCTTTTCCCATTCAGCCTGCTTAGCGGCAAGTCCAGAAATCCAGCGATATGCAACTTGTTCGGCATGGTAATAGCGCACGCCGATATAAGTCGCCCAACCCACGACTATCACGAGTAGGCAAGCAAGCAAAATTTTGGAGAGAAACTTGACTAAGTCGGACATACCCAAATCCAGGGACAAACCATGCAGCGAGAAACGATAAAACGCTGCCTAAAACTACCCCTCAGGTTAACACTCTAGCAAACAATACGGAACTTTTGGCATGTCTAGCCGTCTTATTAGCACTCACGGCGCTCGAGTGCTAATATAATGCCTCAGAAGGCGCCTCGATAACAGGAGTCTACGTTCATGACAAATACGGTAGCTTTAACCTTGCAACCTAGTCAACTCGCAATGGCAATTTCTAATCCCGGCTCGCTGGGTACGATTGAGGCTTACATTTCGACAGTCAATCGCTTGCCCGTGCTCACGCCCGAGCATGAGAGTGCCCTTGCCCGACGTTTTCGTGACGAACAAGACATTGCTGCTGCGCGAGAGCTTGTGCTTTCCCACCTGAGGCTAGTGGTGTCAGTTGCCCGTCAATACCTTGGCTATGGTTTACCGCATGCTGACCTGATTCAGGAGGGCAATGTTGGATTGATGAAGGCGGTCAAACGCTTTGACCCTGAGCGCGGTGTCAGGCTTGTTTCGTTTGCAGTGCATTGGATCAAGGCCGAAATTCACGAATATATCGTGCGTAACTGGCGTATGGTCAAGGTCGCGACGACAAAAGCGCAGCGCAAGTTGTTCTTTAATTTGCGTAGTATGCGTCCTGATGGTCAGACCCTTGACTCAAAGCAAGTCGACGAAATTGCGGCGCATCTGAATGTGCGCACAGAGGACGTCCGAGAAATGGAAGTGCGTCTTTCTGGCCGCGAGATGCCGCTCGAAAATCAGGATGACGACGAAGATTCTTATGCACCGATTGCCTATTTATCTGATGAAGGGCATGCCGACCCCACTCAGGTCTTGGAGCGACGCGCAGAAGACTTAATGCGGAGTGCTGGCTTGGATCGTGCGCTAGATGGACTCGACCCACGCTCGCGTCGCATTGTTCAGGCGCGCTGGTTGCAAGATGATGGTGGCGCAACGTTGCATGAGTTGGCTGCTGAATTTGGTGTCTCCGCCGAGCGCATTCGTCAGATTGAAGTCGCTGCGATGAAGAAAATGCGCACGGCACTTTCAAACTAACATCCAAAAAACTCCAACATCCCTTACCATTAGGTTCCTACGGAATCTGACGTTATGGATATCAATTCATTTGTATTCGGGCTCACGGGGCTTCTCGCCCTCGTGTGTTTCATGCCGCCCTTAGCGGGGCGGGTCAAGCTGCCTTATTCAGTATTTCTTGCAATCGCAGGCTGTGTGTTGGGTTACGTTTCCCACGTCCATCAATGGGCACCCCCAGTTTTAGGTGAATTTCTCTCAATATTGAGTACCTTTGAGGTGTCTTCGGAGACCTTTTTGGTGGTGTTCCTACCGATTCTGTTGTTTGAAGCGGCCCTTGCGATGAACGTGCGCAAACTCCTAGACGACTTAGGACCCATCTTAATGATGGCAGTGGTTGCGGTCATTGTCAGTACCGTATTAGTGGGTGCCGTACTCTCACAGGTTTCTGGTTTTAGTTTGGTGGTGTGTCTGTTGCTCGGCTCCATCGTTGCGACAACCGATCCCGCAGCTGTGATTGGGATTTTTAAAGAGGTGGGCGCACCGACTCGACTCAACACACTGGTGGAAGGTGAAAGTTTATTGAACGATGCGGCAGCGATTGCGCTGTATGCAGCATTGGTAGGGGTGCTGTCACACTCAACGGAATTAAGCTTTGGTTCGTTGTCACAAAATTTTCTTTATTTATTTATAGGCGGTGGCTTAACGGGGTTTGCAATTGCGCGATTAGCTTGCCTGTCTTTTCCACTGCTGCGAGGCTGGCCCGCGGCTGAGATTTCTTTGACCATCTCTGTGGCCTACCTCTCTTATTTTGTTTCCGAGCACTATCTTCATGTCTCGGGTGTGGTGGCGACTGTGGTGGCCGGTTTGGTCGTAGGCTCTACGGGTCGTACTCGGATGGCTCCCACGACGTTTGTCACCTTGTCGCAATCGTGGCACCAATTTGGTTTTTGGGCAAACTCCTTGATCTTTTTGTTCGCTGCGATGTTGATTCCAAAGGTGATGGAGCAGGCGACTTGGACGCATCTTTTTTACGTTTTGTTGGTCTTTATCTCGACGTTGTCTGCGCGTGCAATCGTTGTATTTGGTTTGGTACCGTTACTTTCTTTTTCGGGCCTAGGCGCAAGAATCGGCACCCGCTTCCGAGTCGTGTTGTGGTGGGGTGGCTTGCGAGGCGCCTTGTCACTTGCTCTTGCATTGGCTGTCACAGAGCGTACGAGTTTGCCAATCGAGGTGCGCGAATTCATCGCCATCACGGTCACTGGCTTTGTATTGGCGACCCTCTTTGTAAACGGTCTCTCTCTTCAACCCATGATCAAAATGTTGGGACTCAATTTACTGACAAAAAAAGAACGAGCATTACGTAATCAGGCAGTGATTGTGGCGACGGCAATGATTCAGCAGGAGACGGATGAAATTGCGCTGACTGAACAGGTTTCGGCTGCTGCCCGCGAAAAAGTGCATGCTGCGTTTGATAAAAGTATCGAGGATGATCACGAGCTACACATCGTACATTTTTCTCTCAAAGAGCGCATTGATCTTGGGCTGACGATTTTGGCGCGCAGAGAGTATGAGCGATACTTTGATGTGTTGAAACATCAGATCATTGATCGCAATATGGCCGAGCGATTGCTTGGGCGCGCGGAGCGGCTTGAAGAGTCTGTGCGATTGAGAGGCTCGCGCGGGTTTGAGTCAAGCACTGCGCGCGCAATGCGGTATCCGCGGCGGTTTCGCCAAGCGATGCGGGTATACGAAATTTTTGGTGTCCAGCGCTGGCTTGCTTACGAGCTGAGTCAACGTTTTGTTGCGTTGATGTGTATGCGTTCGATCTCACAGCAGCTACTGGAGTTCGTCGGTAAGAAACTTCCAGAAATTTTGGGAAATGAGGCTTGCGAGCGCATTACTGAGTTGCATGCGGCGCGTCTCTCCCAAATTCGCGAGGCCTTGCAAGCACTCGCACTGCAATACCCCAATTATTCACTTTGGATGCAGGAGCACTATCTTGGTCGAATCGCCAGGCGGTTGGAGCGCGAGCGCTATGGCGAAATGTTTGATCAATCGCTGATTAGTGGAGAGGTGTATGAAAGCTTGTCCGACCAAGTGACGCAACGTTGGGCATTTCTGGACCATGATGCGCCGCTCGATATCGCGATGGGCGCTTCCGAACTCGTCGCACGTGTGCCGCTTTTGAGCAGCTTGCCGGTTGACGCGCAGCGCGCAGTGACTAAGATGTTGACGCCGCGTTTGTTTTTGCCAGATCAACTGATTTGGGGCAAAAAGGCACCGCCTTTTGGTCTGTATGTTGTGGCTTCTGGCGCAGTGACTATTTTGCTGCCCGATGGCACACACGTGGAGCTGGGTTCCGGAGAGTTTTTTGGCGAAATGTATCTGCTCAACCACGATGTGCCTGAAAACTTTGAGGTCAGGTCGCTTGGTTACAGCAAAGTCTTGTGCTTACCCGCCAAGGACTTTGATCAGCTGATGTTGCAGGATCCGGCGATTAAAGAGGCGATTGAGCTGGTTGCCAAGCAACGTTTACGTGCGCTCGAAGTTTGGCGCGCACACCAGCCTAGTTCACCGCCCGTTGCATCAAGTCCTCAGTGATGACAATGGACGCCTCAAGCGTAAAGGCATCCCCTTTGAGGAGTGTGTACAGCGTCTCTGTGTCGAGTAGCTGTATTTCCATGACTTCGCCATCGCGATTACTTGGCTTGACATGGGGGGCAAGCACGCATTCGCAGGTGAGGACGGCCTCCAGCTGAAAGCCTTCTGGAAGGCGACGCTTCATGTGCGCAATTGTGCGCAAAGGTGTGCGCGTAACGATGTCCGGGGCGTCAAGGCCCGCTTCTTCGTCCGACTCACGCACAAGCGCTAAGTCCGGATTTTCAAAATTTCCCACCAGTCCACCGACGAGCGTATCCCACATGCCGGGATCAGTTGCCTTGGTGAGGGCACGTCTGGCCACCCATAAGCGACCATCCTCAGACCAGCCACTGAGGTGAACGGCCTTTGTCAACAGCCCCAAGGGGCGCATGACGCCGCGTTCAATCGCACCTACTCGCTTGGTTGGGTTGTTAATCTGCTTTTCGTCTAAGGCCCAGACGTCTAATAACTCATTTCTCCAGCCTGGTGCGCAACCGGCAGCTTTAAGTTTTAAAGCGATTTCTGCTAAGTGGTCATCGAGTGGTGCGCCGGCGGGTAGATTTTCGCCAAAATGAGCAGAATTTGCAGTGAGTTGAACTCCGGATACGCCCGACAAGGCCTGTGCCGCGCCTGGGAAAAGCCATCCGCAACGATTGCCTCCAATAAATAGGGGCAAAGAGGCTGCGAGAGGTGTTTGCGCGGCGCGGTCAAGAAAGCCGTTCATAAGGGGCAGAAGGCTTTGACGAGAAAGAAAAAACGCGGACTGTTTCATGTTGGGCATACGCCTGATAGGGTAAAGGGATTGTAGTGCAGCAGGGATGCCACGGCTGCGCTACAATCACCAACGTTTCTTTGCGATACACGCTAGCCCTCAAGGGTTTTCTCTGGTGGTTAGCCATACAATAATTTTGCGCAGGGCAGTCTCACAGGCAGCACGATAGGGCTGCTAGAGTTTGATATGTCCGTTGTGCGATGTGTTTAGAGGTCAGCATGAAGAAGTTGAGAGAGTTTCTGGGCGTCTGTGCCATGCTATTTGCGGGCATCGCAAGCGCACAAGTTCAAGATATGCCTGGTGGACCACGCGTCAATCAGCTCAATCTCTCGGAGGGCGTGACCCAGATCGCACGCGATGTGGTCTGGCTGCATTGGTTCATGTTGGTCGTCTGTTTGGTGATCTTCGTGGCGGTGTTTGGTGTCATGTTTTACTCAATTTGGGCGCACCGCAAATCCCGTGGCGCCAAGCCTGCAACTTTTCATGAGCACATGGGCGTTGAGGTGGCATGGACCGTAGTGCCATTCCTGATCGTGATTGCCATGGCCCTGCCTGCAACCCGCACGGTTGTTGCCATGAAAGACACTAGCGGCGCGGACTTGACAGTCAAGGTCACGGGTTATCAGTGGAAGTGGGGTTACGAGTACATCGATGGCCCCGCCACAGGTGTCAAATTCCTCTCCAACCTATCTACCCCACGTGCACAGATTGAGAACAAAGAGCCCAAGGGGCCGTTCTATCTGATGGAAGTGGACAACCCTATGGTTGTGCCTGTTGGTAAAAAGATTCGTGTCGCCGTGACGGGTGCTGACGTGATTCACTCTTGGATGGTGCCGGATTTGGCGGTCAAACAAGATGCGATTCCCGGTTTTATTCGTAATGTCTGGTTCCGTGCTGAAAAAATCGGTGAGTACCGTGGACAGTGCACCGAGTTATGCGGAAAAGATCACGCCTACATGCCGATTGTTGTAAAGGTTGTTTCTGAGGCCGATTATCTTAAGTGGGCCACTGAGCAAAAGAAATTGCTTTTGGCTGCTGCGGACGATCCAGCTAAAGAGTGGGCCGCAGCGGAGCTTATTTCACGTGGTGAAAAGGTTTACGCGGCTAACTGCGTGGCTTGCCATCAAGGTAGTGGCAAGGGCGTGACGGGTGCTTTCCCTGCCTTGGATGCGAGCGCCATTGTGATGGGTCCCAAAGGGCCTAACATCGAAATTTTGCTAAAAGGCAAACCAGGTACAGCGATGGCGTCATTTGCTTCTCAGCTTAATGACGTAGAAATTGCATCGGTGATTACGTATACGCGTGCTGCTTGGACCAATGCTGGCAAGGGCAAAGACCCAGTGATTTCGCCTGCGGAAGTTAAAGCGGCTCGTTAAGTTAGTGTGTTGTGCGCTTTTTTATAGTCAAACGGATTAGTTCGTATAGATCGTTGCTCTCACTTATAAAGTGGGGGCCACTTAAGCGGGATAGGAGTTCGCCATGAGTAGCATTCCAGCAGATCAAATTGGTGGCCACGGCCACGACCACGGTCATGACCACGACCACGATCACGACCACCATCACGGCCCGTCGCTGCATGGTTGGCGTCGTTGGTTGTACGCGACCAACCACAAAGACATCGGAACGATGTACCTGATCTTTTCTTTCACCATGTTGCTCGAAGGCGGCCTGTTGGCGCTTTTGCTGCGTACAGAGTTGTTTCAACCGGGTATCCAGTTCTTCCGCCCTGAGTTGTTCAACCAGTTCACGACGATGCACGGTCTGATCATGGTGTTCGGCGCAATTATGCCGGCCTTCGTGGGTTTTGCTAACTGGATGGTGCCGCTGCAAATTGGTGCTTCAGATATGGCGTTCGCCCGTATGAACAACTTTAGCTTCTGGTTGTTGCCTGTTGCCGCTATTTTGCTGACGGCTTCTTTCTTTGTGCCAGGCGGTGCAACGGCTGCGGGCTGGACGCTTTATGCGCCCTTGACCTCGCAGATGGGCCCCGGTATGGACTTGGCAATTTTTGCCATTCACATCATGGGCGCTTCGTCGATCATGGGTGCAATCAACATCGTCGTCACGATCTTAAACATGCGTGCCCCCGGCATGACATTGATGAAAATGCCTTTGTTCTGTTGGACATGGTTGATTACGGCTTATTTGCTGATTGCCGTGATGCCTGTGTTGGCAGCTGCGATCACAATGGTGTTGACTGACCGTCATTTCGGTACTGGCTTCTTTAACGCAGCGGTTGGTGGCGATCCAGTTCTGTATCAGCATATCTTTTGGTTCTTTGGGCATCCAGAGGTTTACATCATGATTTTGCCGGCCTTCGGCATTGTCTCTGCGATTATTCCTGCCTTTGCCCGCAAGCCGCTGTTTGGCTACGCTTCGATGGTTTATGCGACAGCATCTATTGCGATTCTGTCCTTTATTGTTTGGGCGCACCACATGTTTGCCACTGGCATGCCTGTGACCGCTCAGCTTTATTTCATGTACGCCACGATGTTGATTTCAATCCCAACCGGTGTCAAGGTGTTCAACTGGGTCGCGACAATGTGGCGCGGTTCGATGACCTTCGAAACGCCAATGTTGTTTGCGATTGGCTTTGTTTTCGTGTTTACGATTGGTGGCTTTACCGGCATGATCCTGTCCATGGCACCAATCGATATTCAGGTGCATGATACCTACTACGTGGTGGCACACTTCCACTATGTGTTGGTGGCGGGCTCCTTGTTTGCCTTGTTCGCTGGTACCTACTACTGGTTGCCAAAGTGGTCTGGCTACATGTATGACGAGCGCCTGGGCAAGTGGCACTTTTGGATGAGTATGATCTCGTTCAATATCACTTTCTTCCCCATGCATTTTATGGGTTTGGCGGGGATGCCCCGACGTTACGCGGATTATGCGGCTCAATTTACCGACTTCCACCAGATCGCGACCCTTGGCGCATTTTGGTTCGGACTGTCGCAGTTGCTGTTCCTCTACATCATCCTGAAAGCTTATGCCGGTAAGGGCGAGCGCGCTCCCGCAAAGCCTTGGGAAGGCGCAGAGGGCTTGGAGTGGACCGTTCCATCTCCTGCTCCCTTCCACACATTTGAGACCCCTCCACAGGTCAAATAGGATTTTCGATGACACCAGAACAACGTCGCAAAAACAAGCGCGCAGGATGGATTTTTCTAGTGCTTGTCCTTGCGATGTTCGGATGGACAATAGGCAGAAAACTTTTAGAAGCTTGATGTTTCCTGATTCAACGTTGGCGGTAATAAAATGAGTCAGGATTTAAAGCAGTTGTCCCAGCGAAAGCTAAACTTTTTTCAAACACTCAAGGCCATTGCCTGGGCTATGTTTGGAGTTAGAAAAGGCAAGGGATACGAAGAGGATGTCGCTAAACTCAACCCCGTTCATCTTGTTGTGGCTGGTCTGTTGTTTGGCGTGATATTTGTGGTGAGTCTTGTGTTGCTTGTTCAGTTGGCACTCGCAAGCCTCAGCTAGAATAATATTTGATTACTTGTAGTCTGGAGAACATTATGAGTGCACCCCACTCTGCACACGTTAAAGAGGCACCTTATTATTACGTGCCTGCGGATTCATCGCACCCAGTCACTGCCAGCATTACTTTACTAGTGGTCATGCTGGGTGCTGCGGCATGGGTCAATGGTTTAGAAGCTGGTATGTGGGCTGTATTTGCTGGTTTGCTTGGCTTGTTTGTGGTGCTGTACTTTTGGTTCGGCGACGCGATTCGCGAGTCAGAACAAGGCCTCAATAGCAAGCGCATCGATGCTTCCTACCGATGGAGCATGAGTTGGTTCATTTTCTCTGAAGTGATGTTCTTTGCAGCATTTTTCGGGGCACTCTGGTATATTCGTACCGTCACGACCCCTTGGCTCGGAGATCTAGATCACAAACAACTTTTGTGGCCGGATTTCAATGCCGTTTGGCCAAATCTCGGTCCTGCCGGCGTGGTCGAAGCCTTTGAAACAATGGGCCCCTTTTGGCTGCCTACCATCAACACTGCGTTGTTGTTATCCTCAGGCGTGACGTTGACGATTTCTCACCATGCATTGCGCGAAAATCATCGCGGTAAGTCAATGTTTTGGCTGTTTGCAACTGTTGTGCTTGGTTTTGTCTTTGTCGGCTGTCAAGCCTATGAGTACATTCACGCTTACGCTGACTTGAACTTACGCTTTGACTCAGGTGCGTATGGCTCGCTGTTTTATATGCTGACGGGCTTTCACGGATTTCACGTGTTGCTTGGCGCCACGATGCTGACTGTGATTTTAATTCGCATGTTCAAGGGCCATTTTACGGCGGATAGCCACTTCGGTTTTGAGGGTGCTGCGTGGTATTGGCACTTTGTGGACGTGGTGTGGCTAGGACTCTATTTATTCGTCTACTGGTTCTAAGTCACAAGCCGGACAAACCGAAAGGCGACAAATAATTGTTGCCCAAGTAAAAAAGGCCAGCGCGAAGCTGGCCTTTTTTTTGGCTCGAAAACCCGCAGCTAAAAAACGCCATATATCAGCGTTTAAAGCCGGTCGTCTCAATCCAACCCATCCAGTGCGAAAACAGCAAGAACAGAAAGAGCGCGACAGACAGGCCAATACGGACCGTCAGTGCATTGACCGTCTTATTCGATGTCCCTTTGTCGCGCATGAGATAGAAGAGTGCTGAGCCAAGACTGCCTAAAATACCGATAAACGCGAGTATGACCAAAATGCGCATGACAGCCCTCATTTAAAGACGAGATTATCTCAGACATGACAAAAGTAGCATCAAATAGACTTACGCTGATTGCACTTATTCTTTTGGGAGCCGTTGCGTTTGTGTGCCTCATGCTAGGGCGTTGGCAACTTGAGCGCGCAGAGGTGCGAAGGCAAGTCGCCGCGACGCTGGAGGCTGGGCGGCGTGCGCCTCCACTTAGGCTGACTCCAATTGTCTCAAGTGCTGAATTACAAGCATGGAGACCCGCGACCGCAGAAGGTGTATGGCAAAGTGAGTGGAGCGTCTTGTTGGAAAACCGTAATCTTGACGGTCGACCAGGTTTGTGGCTCGCGACGCCATTGATGCTTGATCGGGATACCGCCGTACTGGTATTGAGGGGCTGGCTAGAAAGGCCCATTGCCAGCCGACCTGTGCCCACGATCCCCACCTCGGACTCGACGGTCAGTGTGGTGGGTGAGTTGGCGGTGCGTGTTCCTAGACTTTTTGAGCTGTGGACCAGTGAGACGAACGCTGCAGCCAGTTTTCCCCAGGGTTGGAAGGGTGTCCGGCAATCTACGGTCGGAGTGATCGACCCAACCCTTTTGCCAAGATTACAAAATCTAGATCTAGAGAGTTATGCAAAAAGGACAGGGCTAAAGATGTTACCAACCGTCTTGATGCAAGGCGCGGGTAAGGACGAAGAGGGGCTAAAACGCGTGTGGCCAGAGCCTTCTGTTGATTCGGACAAAAATGTCGGTTATGCCATGCAGTGGTTTGGCTTTGCAGGGATTTTATTAGTGGCTTTTTTGGTCATTATTTGGCGTCGGTTGCGTGTGCGCCAATCACCCTAATTCCGTGCTGACATTCTTGCTGACGCTGAGAATCGCTGTAAAGTACGACTTAGAGATGAATAGATGACTGAAAGATGGAATTGTTGTGACTGAACCTACCCAAAAAATGATGACAGCGACTCCAACGACGCCTGAGCAAAAAAAACTACGCTCTAAGACGCCATTGGTGATCATTGTATTGATGAGTTTCGCACCATTGATCGCTGCGCTACTGGTGTATTTCAATCCTGAGTGGCGTCCTGAAGGTAGCTCTGCGTATGGTCAGCTGGTGCAACCCCAGCGACCAATGCCCTCGGCGCAAAATCTGCCCTTAACGACACTGGATGGCAAGCCCTTCGATTTAAATTCGCTAAAGGGCAAGTGGGTCATGCTTGCGGCGGATGGGGCGGAGTGCCCGGAGTCTTGCGCCCGCAAACTCTATATTGTCCGAAACACCCACGCCAGCCAAGGTAAGCATGTCGAACGCTTGAGTCGAGTGTGGTTCATTACTGACGATGCACCCGTCCCTGAAAAGGTCTTAGAAGCCTACAAGGGTGCTGTGATGGTGCGTGTGAATCCTGTCGTGCTTCAAGAGTTTTTGCTTGGTGGCGCACCCGGATCGATGACGCCAGAGCAAGCACGTAAAGCCTTAGCCCCGCTCACTTGGGTGATTGACCCGAATGGCAATCTTATTTTGCAGTATCCATATATTGAAGATCCTGAAATGTTCCGCAAGGACATTCGCAAACTGATCCAGAACTCCAGGATTGGCTAAATCATGTTGGAAACGCTTACAAGCAAACGCTATCGTAGGATCGTTTTTTTGACGTGGTTTTTGACGTTGGATCTCATTATGTTCGGTGCGTTTGTCCGCCTGACAGACTCTGGGCTGGGTTGTCCAGATTGGCCAGGCTGTTACGGTAGTGTCACGCCTATTGGTGCGCTGGACTCTATCAGACAAGCGGTACAAGTGATGCCAGATGGACCTGTCACTTTACCTAAAGCATGGATCGAAATGATCCATCGCTATGTGGGGGCGTTATTGGGCTTTCTGATTGTTATCATTTCGTGGATGGCCTGGCGTCATCGCAATAAATTTGAGTATTCGCCCAAACTGGCGTTCGTCACACTAATTGCTGTGTGCGTGCAAGGCGCCTTTGGGGCCTGGACCGTGACCATGAAGTTGATGCCCCTGATTGTGACCGTTCACTTGCTAGGTGGAATGTCGCTGTTGGCGTTGATGACATGGCTGGCAGCGCGTGAGCGTGGGTATCCCGCCGTGCTGCACGCCTCTTTGCGTTTCAAGCCTTGGGTCGCGTTGGGTCTTGTGTTGCTGTTTATGCAAATCGCCTTGGGCGGCTGGGTCAGTACTAATTATGCAGCACTTGCTTGCATGGACTTTCCGACCTGCAATGGCAGCTGGTTGCCACCGATGGACTTAAAAAATGGTTTCTCATTGATCCGTGGACTCGGTGAAATGCCCGGTGGAGAAATGATTTCTCAAACAGCGCTGACGGGCATTCATTGGGTGCATCGCAATTTTGCGTTTGTGATCTTTGCTTTTATGGGGTTCCTGAGCTGGCGGTTGATGAAAGACCCTGGCTTAAGAGGTCCAGCACAGCTTGTGTTTGCTCTGCTCGTGGCACAGCTTTTCACGGGCTTGACCACCATTTTCTTTCAATGGCCACTTTTGATTGCCGTTTTACATAATGGTGGAGCGGCAGGTTTAGTTCTGGCGACCGTGACGTTGTTATTCCGCCTCGGACATACTGCTCGAATAGTCGGCGGCGCACAGGGATCAGGAATGAGCGCGAAGCTGCAGCCGGTCACTTAATGGCTGCCGCTTGGTCGAGCTTGCCATTACAATGGCGTACGTTTCATTTAAATAGTGACCATGTCTAGTCTGACTGCCACCTCCCCGAGTCTATTGCGTCAGTACCTTGTGCTGACCAAGCCGCGCGTGACCCAATTAGCGGTCTTTTGCGCGGTGATCGGTATGTTTCTGGCAACGCCGACGCTTCCCGATATGCAAAAAGTGATTGCAGGGACGATTGGTATTTGGTTGCTCGCAGCCGCAGCATTTGCAGTAAATTGCCTGATCGAGCAACGCATTGATGCGCGCATGTTGCGGACTGCGCGTCGCGCCACCGCCACGGGCACCATTTCTTCTGCGCAAGTGATGCTTTTTTCAGGTGTGCTCGGCGGCTTGGGTATGTTAGTGCTATATCGCTGGGTCAACCCTCTGACCATGTGGCTGACCTTTGCCACTTTTGTGGGTTATGCCGTCATTTATACGGTGATTCTCAAGCCGCGCACGCCGCAAAATATTGTGATTGGAGGATTGTCTGGCGCGATGCCGCCGGCACTGGGGTGGGCTGCGGTGGCAGATGCCGTCCCCGCAGAGGCTTGGCTGTTGGTCCTGATCATTTTTATTTGGACACCGCCCCATTTTTGGGCACTCGCTTTGTACCGCACGCGTGATTATGAAAACGCGGGTTTGCCGATGTTGCCTGTGACGCATGGTCAGCAATTTACACGCTTACATATTTTTCTCTACAGCATTGCCCTCATGGCGACGACGGCGTTGCCCTATGTGATCGGCATGAGTGGTTGGTTGTACCTGTTGTGCGCCATGGTGCTGGGTGCGATGTTTGTTTGGTACGCATGGAAACTTTACCGCCACTATAGCGATGAGCTGTCGCGTAAACTTTTCAGATTTTCGATTCTGTACCTCTCGTTACTTTTCGCCGCCTTGCTCGTTGATCATTGGTTGATCGTGGTGGCGCATTAAATGAGAGCGATACTTTTTGCCATGTGCGTATGGCTGCTGACGGCCTGTGGCGATGCGGGCAATATCAAATTTAAAGGCAGTGACATTACGGGGACCAAGCTCGGACAGAGCTGGACCTTGGTGAGCATGGATGGCAAAACGGTCACGCCAGCGAGTTTTCATGGCAAGGTGACGCTTGTTTTCTTTGGTTTCACACAATGTCCAGATGTATGTCCAACAGCCTTGGCGGAGCTGACACAGGTGATGAAGCTGCTCGGCGAGCGTGCCGCCCAGGTGCAGGTGCTGATGATCTCTGTAGATCCTGAGCGCGATACACCAGAGGTGTTGAAGGCGTACATTTCTGGTTTTGATGCTCGCTTTATCGGCTTGACAGGATCTGCTGACCAGATCAAAGCTGCAGCGGGCTCTTTTAAAGCGTATTACGCCAAGGTTCCCGGCGCCAAGGGCACTTATTCAATGGATCACAGCGCTTCTTTTTATCTTTTCGATAAAAAAGGCGAGGCGCGTGCAATGTTGAACAGCACGATTGGTGCGCCAGCAGTAGCGCACGATATCGAAGCGCTGTTGCGCTGAGGTCTACTTTTGCTGTGTGGCGGTAGCATCCCGCCAAGCCTGAAGTGCAAGCTGCGCTTTTTCAGACATGTTGGAAATCTCAAGTTGAGATTTTCTCTCCATAATCATGAGCGCGTAAGGAGTCGCCAGGCAAGAGGCTTCTTGACACAGTCGTAACTCCTCCCCGACGGAAGGACTACGTTGACGCCAAAAGTTGATGGCGGATTCTAATTCTGGGAGAGTAATAAAGCTTTGCATACTTGTATTGTCCCAGAATATTGGTTGGACTTCCTAACAAGTCCCGACTTTTAATCGGTATTCGCTTGCGCCGCCCGAGGCGTCAGGATACGAGTAATATGTAAGGGTTCTCCCCCTCAAGGGCTCGTGATGACCTCAAATTCAAACAATCCATTTATCTTGCCTGGTCTGGGACAGACGGGCGAGATGGCGTCCAATCCATTATTTGCCAGCCTGGAAATGATGCGCCAGACATTTAGCACGCTGTCGGGTGCAAATGGTTTGGCCAAGGGGCTCGCGATGCAGCCGACTCTGGATCCCGCTGAGCTTGAAAAGAAAATTAGTGAGCTCAAGTCTGTAGAAAGTTGGCTAAAGCTCAATCTATCCATGCTGAGCAGCACGATTCAGGGCATGGAAGTACAGCTTGCCACCATCACGACGTTGCAGCAGTTTATGGCCGCCAATAGCGATATTGCCAAGCAGAGTTGGCCAACTACATCCGTTGCACCTCCCGCACCCTCCGCGCCTTCAGCACCTTCGCAGACTCAAGCAGCGGAGGCTCAGGTTCCACCTATTGAAAAAGCACCGAGCCCACCAGTAGGTGCGTCGAATAACGAGGGCGCCCAAGCATGGTGGAATATGTTGACGCAACAGTTTGGTCAGCTTGCTGCCGCGACAACAGCAAGTATGGCTGCTGCGCCTGGCGGGAAAACCCCTGAGGTCGCAACAGCCCCACGTGCTGTTAAAAAAGAAAAGTCGGCAGTCACAAAAGCGACTACTCGCGCACGCAGCATTACAAAAAAACCTGTCACCCGTTCTACACCAAAGAAATAAAGAAGCTGTTTTACTATTTCAAATCATTGATACCGCTTTTGCGCCACATATAAAAATATGCTCAACATCGTGATTCTCGCGGCCGGTCAAGGCAAGCGCATGCAGTCCAACCTTCCTAAAGTGCTTCACCCTATCGCGGGTCGTGCAATGTTGTCGCACGTCTTGGATGCCGCCGAGTCGCTTGGTGCCCAAGGGATCGCTGTCGTAGTGGGGCATGGCGCAGAACAGGTACAGAAAGCGTATGCGGAACACTCCGGATTGCAGTTTGCCTTGCAGCAGCCCCAGCTGGGAACAGGACATGCTGTATTGCAAGCCGTTCCACTCCTGCAGGAGGATGGTGATCTTGATGTGACCATTATTCTTTATGGTGATGTGCCACTGGTCCAGCCAGAAACCTTGCGTGCATTGCTTGCTGCGCGCGGCGAGGGCTTGGCTGTTTTGACGGAAATCCTTGCGGATCCGACAGGCTATGGTCGCATTGTGCGTGATGCGCAGGGGCTGGTTTGTGCCATCGTTGAACACAAAGATGCGAATGCGGAACAGAGAGCAATTAAAGAGGTCAATACGGGAATCGTGGCGGCGCCCACACGTATGCTTAAAGCGTGGCTTGCTCGTTTGACAAATAACAACGCCCAAGGCGAGTATTACCTGACAGATATTATTGGCATGGCGGTTGCAGAGGGGTTACCTGTCAATGTTGCGCATCCTGCGGCGGCGTTTGAAACGCTAGGTGTCAATAGCCGCGCCCAACAAGCGCAGCTTGAGCGACTCTGGCAGACGGAGTTGGCGCGACGTCAGCTTGAGGCGGGTGTGACCTTGGCCGATCCCGCGCGTTTTGATGTGCGTGGGACGCTGACCTGTGGACAAGATGTCTTCATTGATGTGGGCTGTGTGTTTGAAGGTGTCGTGACCTTGGGTGAGGGTGTGCGGATTGGCCCGCATTGCGTACTCCGCGATGTGACCCTCGGCGCGCGTACGCGCATCGAAGCCTTTAGCCATTTAGATCAGACGCAGGTGGGGGCGGATGCACAGATTGGTCCCTACGCACGCCTGCGACCCGGCGCAGTATTGTCAGACCAGACGCATGTCGGTAATTTTGTAGAAATTAAAAACTCCATTATTGGTAAAGATAGCAAAGCCAATCATTTGGCCTATATCGGCGATGCGGATGTAGGTGAACGGGTCAATATTGGTGCCGGGACCATTACGTGTAATTACGATGGGGCGAATAAGCATCGCACCACAATTGAAGACGACGCTTTTATCGGCTCTGACACTCAATTGGTGGCGCCTGTTCGAGTAGGACGTGGTGCGACGGTAGGGGCAGGCACGACGCTGACGCGCGATGCGCCCGCGCATCAGCTGACGGTGACGCGCACCAAACAGACCTCGATTGATGGTTGGAAGCGTCCCGTTAAAAAAGCAAAAGTATGAGCGAAGTTAAAGTAGACAAGCCAGGCGAGGGCATTGAGGGCTTGCCGCCCAGACGGCGTGCCATGGCAGCCTTGGCGCTAGCACTCGGACTCATGTTGGCGGTGCTGGATGCCACCATGATTAATGTGGGCTTGCCGTCTATTGCAGAGAGTCTTAACGAATCTGCCTCGAACATTGTGTGGGTCGTCAATGCCTACAGCCTGACGGTTGCAATGACCTTGTTACCGATGGCAGCGATTGGTGAGCGTATTGGTTTTAAGCGCTTGTTTTACTATGGATTGGTGACGTTTATTTTGGCGGCGCTTGCGAGTGCGCTTGCGCCGAATTTACCTGCCTTGCTGATCAGTCGAATTTTTCAAGGGCTCGGCGGCTCCGCCATCATGTGTTTATTTGGCGCGCTCGTGCGTCATATTTATCCACCTCATTTGATCGGCCGCGGCATTGGACTCAATGCCTTGACGGTTGCGGTGTCCTCGGTATTGGGACCGACGATCGGATCATTTATTTTGTCACTGACGACTTGGCACTGGATCTTTTTCTTTAGCGTGCCGATGGGGTTATTGACCTTGCTAGGCGTGCGTTACCTGCCCGATGTGGCCCCAATTAAGTCGCGCTTTGATTGGCAGGCGGCCATGTTGAGCATGACCACAATCGGTTTGTTTATTCTTGGCATCGATTATTTGATTGATGCGACTTGGCACGGCATTGCGCTCATTGCGATTGCAATCCTGATTGGAACGGCCTTAGTCCGTCGCTCGAGCAAGCAGGCTGCGCCGCTCGTGCCGGTAGATTTGTTTCGGATTCCTGCGATGCGCTATGCGCTTGCGGCCTCGGCCAGTACCTTTGCCGGTCAGATGGCGACCTTGGTGTCGTTGCCCTTTTATTTGCAGATCACGCTCGAGCGCTCTCAATTATCCGTAGGATTTTTAATGGCAGGTTGGCCAGCGGGTGCGGGAGTCATCGCATTGATTGCCGGACGTTTATCTGATCGGTATTCGGTGGCCTTGCTCAGCGGTCTAGGTGCGGGAACGATGGCGTTTGGTTTGTTGTGCGTCGTGTTGATGCCTGCATCGATTGCAGACGGGTGGTTGTTTTCTGCGATGCTGATTTCGGGTGTGGGGTTCGGTTTTTTTCAGACACCCAATAATCGTGTGCTCATTGGTGCCGCGCCACGCCATAGAGCGGGGGCGTTGGGTGGTTTGCAGGCGACGACAAGAGTCTTTAGTCAAAGCTTTGGTGCAGCGGTTGTTTCGTTAGTGTTTAGCTTGGGGTTGAGCTGGGGACCGATGCTTGGGCTCTTGGTGGCAATTTTCTTTTCGCTGATTGCCGTGACGGTCAATATCGTTCGTCATTACTTGGTGCCTCATACAAAGTTCGGGATTTAACGGCTCGCTTTACTCTCGAGTTTTTATACAATAAAATACAAATGTATGCATACAAACCAATTTATTCGGCGCTGGCATAAATCAAGCCAGCCATTAATAAGCGTGGAGACAAGTAATGAATGAATATGACGTGATCGTAGTTGGCGCAGGCAACGCCGCGCTTGCCTCAGCCGTTTCGGCAAAAGAAAATGGTGCACAACGCGTCCTCGTGCTGGAAAAGGCACCGCGCGAAATGCGCGGCGGCAACACGCACTGGAGCGGCGGCGTTTTACGTTTCGCTTTTGATGATCCCCGAGAAATTGGTCCATTATTACCGGGTGTTGAGGACGAATACGAAGATTTTTATTCAGGCATCCAGCCATACACCAGAGACGATTTCCACGGCGATCTGATGCGTGTCACCTCCGGGCAGACCGATCCAGAGTTGTCGCGACTTCTCGTCAACAGCTCCAAGGACACCGTGTTCTGGATGAGTCAGGTCGGTAAGATCCCGATGGAGCCATCGATCACCTTGACGGGTGTTCGAAAGGGTAATCGTATTGTTTGGGCGCGTGGTTTGGTTGTGCGTGCTGAGCATGAAGGCGTTGGACTTTCGCGTAGCTGGTTTGCAACCTGCGAGCGTATGGGCATTGAAATTCGATATGGTGCTGCAGTCGTGGGCCTTCTTCAAAACGAACAGGGTGCAGTGGATGGCGTGAGAGTGCGCGAGGAAAGCGGTATCTCTGAGCTGCACGCAAAAGCAGTTGTGCTAGGTTGTGGTGGCTTTGAAGCAAACGTGCAGATGCGCACGCAGCACATCGGACCCTTGGTCGGTGCAGCAAAGGTTCGTGGCACACCGCATAATCAGGGCGATGGACTCCGTATGGCGATGGGCCTTGGTGCGATGCCCTGGGGGCAGTGGAGTGGATGTCATGCCACGCCGATCTCTGCAGACTGGGG